>Ga0075530_1001173_pt1 | contig 12545 bp, 15 predicted proteins | sample NGEPerD_2_FD_75101 | JGI IMG/M metagenome (GOLD analysis project Ga0075530, IMG submission 75101) | Arctic peat soil microbial communities from the Barrow Environmental Observatory site, Barrow, Alaska, USA - NGEE PermafrostL1-D | ecosystem: Environmental > Terrestrial > Soil > Wetlands > Peat ...
CGGCGACTTCGACGCCTACTGGCGCTACCACCTCCAACGCGAACGGCAGCGAATCCACCAGCCCCGCTACGCCAACGACGTGATCCAGCTCGCCGCATAGTCACTCCAGGGGAGCCGCACCCGAATCAGTCAGCGAACCCCACCAACACAGGCCAAACCACGGTTCCTCGGCTTAACGCAAGGCTCGGCATAATCGGTATGGAAGATGACCCCGGTGATGGCCTCCTTGCCGCCGCGGACCGCGACCGCCATCTGCAGCGCGGAGATGGCCAAGTCGGCGTCGTGGTGCTCGCCCAGGGCGAACCCGACGATGCGCCGCGCACCCATGTCCAGCACGCTGTCCAGGTAGAGCTTGCCCTCGTCGGTGGGAACCTCGGTGCCATCCCCGTACCACTTGCGATCCACCGTGGCGGCAGGGAAATCGCGGCCGATCAGGTCCGGTGCCCGCCACCGGCCCCGACCCTGCCGGGTGGTCTGCTTGCGGCGACGCTTGCGCCGGGCTTGCAGGCCCAGCTCGGCCATCACCTTGGCCACGGTGTTCTCGCTGACCCGCCACCCCTCATCGCGCAGGTCCGCGGTGATCCGCGGCGGCCCATAGGTGCCGCGATGCTTCGCGAACAGCCGCCGGATCGCGGTCATCAACTGCTCCCGCCGGGCGTGCTGCGGCGAGGGATCGCCGTGGCGCCACTTGTAGAACCAGCCCTGGCTGACCCCCAGCGCCCGACACGCGGTCGCCTGCGGAACCTCGTGCTCAGCCCTCTGGGCGGCGATGAACCCGGCCATGGCTACCGGCCCATCGCCTCGTCCACCCAGAGAGCCACCGAACGCTTGAGCACATCACGCTGCATCCGCAGCTCGACGATCTCCTTCCGCAACCGGGCCAGCTCCGCTCGCTCGGACTCGCTCAACGGCACCTGGCCGTCCTCACCGGCCCGCCGGGCCTTGGCACACCAGTTGCCCAGCGTGCCCTCGTTGATACCCAACTCCCGGGCCACCTGCGCGATCGGCTTCCCAGTCTGGGTCACCAACTGCACCGCACCCTGCTTGAAGTCCTCATCGAACTTCCGATACTGCCTGGTCGTCATCGCCGCTCATCTCCTCAAAGGCGATGTCTCCACGCTACGAGGGGAAGCCCAGTGAGTCGTGGTGATCGCCAGAGGCGGGCTCATTGTCGTAGGTCACTGTCAGGGTTCGAATCGAGCTGAGCGAGGGATGACCGGATGAGTCAGCAGACGATCAAGCAGCGGGCGCGACGGAAGGCGCATGACGCGGTGGCGCGGCAGCGCAAGGAACGTGCCGAGCGTGAGCGGCGGCTAGAGGACCTGGCGGTGCAGGTCCTGACGGCGGTCGAGGAACGCGACGCGGCGGTGGCCGACTCCGAGCAGCGCGCGGGAGCGGCGCTGCTGCGGATGACCGAGGTCGAGGGCCTGACGCTGCGCGACGCGGTCGAGTGGTGCGGGGAGGCTGTCTCCGTGCGGGAGGCGGCCCGGCTGCGGCGACGGGCCTCGGACGACGGCGACGCCGAGGAGGGCGAACCGAGTGGGCCGACCGATTCGGCGGTGGCCCAGGGTGGGGGAGTGAGTGCTGGTACGACGGCTGGATGACGCCTCGCAGCGGTGGCAGCGGCGATCGCGGACGCGGGGGTACTCGCGCGCTACCGGGCCAAGGTGGCCACAGGGGTCGGGGTTTACTGGGAGCGCGCCTTGTGGGACCCGCCCGCTCGGCCTACGAAGCCGACCTGGACAGCGACCCTGACAGCCCAGGTGCCTTCATCGGATGGCTCAGCCGCGCCCTCGAGGAGCACGTCGCCCGGACTCCCCAGCAGCGAGCCCAGCGCGGAGCTGTCCATCGAGCCCGCGGGGTCGGGACGAGTTTCAACAAGGGGAACCCGCTGAAGAAGGGCGTCGTCGATGCGCTGGATGAGGTGGTCGTCACCGACGGCGAGGAGCTTGGCCGGATGGTCGCGCGGTCAGGGTTCGGCAAGGAGGCCGTGTTGCCGGACGCGGAGGACGCGCGCCGGCGACTGGGCCGGGCACTGGCACCGCCGGCGGCCCGACTGCCCAACCGGCACGACGGCGGACGCCGACCACCAGTTGACGCAGGCGCGCCGGTGCAAGCCACTTGGCCAAATTCACTGCGAGGGTTCGGAGGCGCCGCCTACGCTTGCCCCAGACCCCGACCGGTACCCGAGAGCCGGTCGGGGCTCGCTCCATTTATGGAGCTCGAGGAACCGCGCCCTGAGTGCGCGCCTCGTCGACGTCGAGCTGGTCGGTGCCCAATGCTGCGCGCGACATCGGGCGTTGGGTGATCGCGAGCCGCGGTCTCACTGCCGTTGGTCATCAGGGATGCCATCAACGGAAGGAGTCATCCGATGTCCACGACAGTCACTTTCGCCGGCCACCTGGCCGGCGACCCTGAGCTTGGCTACACCCGCGAGGGCAACAAGCCGTTTGTCAGCTTCCGGGTCATGGTCAACCACCGTTACCAGAATGCCCAGGGGGAGTGGCAGGAGGAAGAGCACACCCCGCACGACGTCCGCGTCTACGGGGGAGCGGCCACCAACGTCGCCGACTCGTTCGGCTCCGGGAACGGGGTCACTGTCCACGGCCGGCTGAAGACGGAGGCCTGGACCGACAAGGAGACCGGCGAGAAGCGCACCAAGCGGGTCGTCGAGGTCAACGACTACGTCGGGTCGGTCGGTGCCTGGGTCAACAGGTGGGCGGCTGTGCGGATCGAGTCGACGCGTCCGTCCTCCGCACCGCAGGCCGTCTGAGGCAGGGGGGCGATCGAGGTGGACCCCGTCGTCGTCGTCCAGACACCTGACGAACTGCTGGCCGCGGTGCCGCACATGCTGGGCTTCAACCCCGAGGAGTCGATCGTGGTGGTCCCGGTCTCTCGAGGCCTGCCGATGGCGCGCATCGACCTGCCCCGCACCGCTGAGGACCGGGACGAGGTGACGCGCAACCTCCGCGGCCCCTACGGGCGCTACGCCCGCCCCGGGGCGATGGTCGCCCTGGTGTGCGCCACCGAGGACCGTCGCGACGCCGAGCTCGCCAGCCAACACCTCGCCGCCGGCCTCGAGAAGGCCGGCGTCGGCACCCAGGTGCGGCTCTGGGCCACCGACGAGCGATGGGTGGAGCTCAACAGCGGCAAGGCCCGCAACCGGACCCATGACACCTCGACCAGGATCGCGGCCGAGTCCGTGATCGCCGGCATAGCGCGCCCCGCCGCAACCCGCGCATCGCTGGCGGAGTCCCTGGTCGGAGACCGGGACCCGCTCGCGGCCGTCGTGCCGGCTGCCCGGGAGGCGGCGCAGCGGAGCACCCCGATCGCCGAGCGCAACTGGGCGATCGGCCGCCTCGAGCAGTTCCACGCCGACGGCAACCGGCTCAGCGACCCCGACGCCGCGCGGCTGCTGGTAGCAATCGAGTCCACTGGCGCGCGCGACGCACTGTGGGAGGACATGAACCGAGACAACGCCACGGCGCACACCGCCATATGGACGGATCTGACCCGCCGCGCACCCGACGAGGTACGTACCCCGGCAGCGAGCCTGCTGGCGTTCTCCAGCTGGCTCGGCGGCGACGGGGCCAAGGCCTGGTGCGCTCTCGACCAGATCCCCGACGGCCCGCCGTATCCCATGGCCGCCTTGATCGCCACGGTCCTCCAAGAAGGTGGCCACCCCGACCTCTGGGAGCGGAACGGAGCCACAGGGCCGGAGACCGAGACCTACGACCCGCCCTCACCGACCCACCGGCACCAGCACGACATCCCCAGGGGACATGGGTCCCCGGGCCATGGCGCCCCGCCGCGATGAGAGGAGCATCAGCATGAGTGAGAACAACCCGCAAGAGCCGGTTCCGATCGATCCGAGCCCGACCGAACGCCGCGTCCGGCGCCTCGTCGTGCCCGAGCCCTCCGGCTTCGCGCAGAGCGAGCGCATCGACTTCATCCACCGCCCGGACCCCGAGCTGATGTGGGGGCAGGCGTGACCGCCCCGGCAGACCTCAGACAGGGCAACCGCGAAGCCGAACGCCTCGCGCGGGTCCCCTTGAGCCGTCTCGTCGAACCGGGGGATGCGCGGGTCGCGGCCCTGGTCGGCCAGCTCGGGGCCAAGCCTGTCGTCAACTTGGTGCGGAGCGGACTCCACGACCGCAGCTGGAGTGACACGGTCGAGCAGCGCCTCGAGCAGCTCGACCCGGCGGCCGCCCTCGAGCGCGCAGCGCGCGGCGGCATCCGGTTTGTCATGCCCGGCGACCGCGGGTGGCCGCGAAAACTGGCCGACCTCGAGGCGTGCCCAGCGCTGCAGGAGCGCGGCGGCGCGCCGATCGGACGTTGGGTGAAGGGCGATCTCGACCTCAGCAACGGATCGGCACCACCGGGTGCCCGCCCGGCCGACACCAGCCCAACCCGGGCGCCACCCGCTCTACAGCGAGGGTGATGAGCCAAATCGACGGCGTTGGCGCCGCTGGCAGGACATGGAACTCTAGCCCGATCGCTGGCGTGCCGAGGCGCGCTCGGACTCACGACGCTAGTCCAACGCTAGTCCAGGAAGGCCAGCCGTGCTTCGAGGAGCGCTTCGGCTACGCCGTCACGGAGCAGCCAGTCGACGTGCTGCTAGCTCCGAGACTGGATCAGGAGTCGGTGGTCGCGAACGTGCGTTGCCCATCAGCTCCATGTGATCGCGTCGGAACCAGTGCTGTCCTCGGTGATCGGTGTTGGGAATGGTGCCGCGCTGGACTCGTTTATAGACACCCATCGGGGTCATGCCGAGGACACGAGCGGCCTGCGATGCCGTCAGCCAGTCGTGGTCAGCATCGGGCGGCACAGGTTTGCGCCGCTCACGCTCCTGGCGCGCCTTGGTGGCAGCTTCGCGCTCTGCATAGCGCCGTGCTGCTAGGGCCACCACCTCGTCCTGATCGAGGGAGCCCGCACGCGGGGGAGAGCCCTTGCGGGGGTGGAGGTCGCCGATCTCGATGAGCCGGCAGCGACAGTGTTCGTGCTGGACTCCAGTAGCTCGGCAGCGCGACGACGAGTGACCCACACAATCCCAGCATTGCCCAGCAAAGGCTGAGCCAAAACTCCTTCGCCTTCAGGCTGTTTGAGGCATCAACACGGACGTTGGGCAGTCCAAGTTGGGCTTTGACCCCGGCTGGTGGACACCTCGTAAGAGAGGATCTTCACCATGGGAAGACAGCGTCGGGAGTTCACTCCCGAGTACAAGGACTAGGCCGTGAAGTTGGTGATCAACACCGGTCGTCCGGTCGCCGTGGTGGCTCGTGAGCTCGGTGTCAAGGAACAGACGCTGGGTCGGTGGGTCGGCCTGCACAAGTCACGCCAGGACGCCGGTGACGGTGCCCTGAGCGAGTCCGAGCGGGCCGAGCTGGCTCGGCTCCGCAAGGAGAACTCGGAGCTGAAGATGGACCGGGCGTTCTTGAAAAAAAGCGTCGCTCTTCTTCGCCCAGGAAGCATCGGATACGAACGAGAAGCGTTCGCACTGATCACGCGGAGAAGAGCAACCACACGGTCTCGCGGATGGCCCGCCTCCTGGAGGTTTCCCGCTCGGGGTTCTACGCCTGGTCCCAGCGACTGCCCTCGAAGCGGGCGGTCCGGGCGGAGAAGATCGAGGCCAAGATCGCCTGGTTCCATGGCGAGTCCGACGAGGTCTCGGGAGCACCGAAACAGAGCCACTCAGACCGGTTATCTGACCAGCACGAGCCTCAGGTCCCTCCCCGGCACTGCCTGTGATTGGACAACGCAACAGAGCCTCGAACGCCATGGCCCACGTCAACGAACTGCTGACGAGGGAGCCTGTCCTTCGTAACGGCGACGAGGCGCGACTGGACGTCGGGTCAGCTCAGCAGCTCGTCGAAGCGTTTGAGTGCGTGACTCCACAGGGCATGGTCCCGGTCCTCGGCGAAGGCGATGGCGAGGGTGTCGCTTCTCTGAATCGGGCCTCCGAGCGCCGTAACGCCCCCCTTAGTCTGCGCCGCTACCCTGGTCGCCAGTCCGGCTGAGCTTCGCGCCCAGGTGGCGAGCAGCAGAGCGGGGAGGATCTCGGCGCTGAGTCCCAGTCCGGCGGCGTACCGCTGCAGCCAGGGCCGAGCCCACCCGGTCGGACCCACGAACGCGTCATCGAAGGCGGCCAACTGGCCGACGCGCTCGAAGGTGTCGTGACGCGCTTCGGCGACGTACTGCAGCAGAAAGAACAGGTCGTGCCCGGGGATGCCGCGCAGGTTCGAACGCTCCCAGTCCACGGCGAGGAGTTGTCCGCGTTTGTCGAGCATCAGGTTCGGATGACTGAGGTCCCCGTGCTCTGCGACGAGGGGGAGGGACCGCTGCCTCAGCGGTTCCAGACGCGCAAGAGTCTCCTGCACCAAAGCTGGCATCGAGGGGAGCGCGACACGCGCTGCGATGTCGGAGAGCGGCTCCTCAATCAGGCGGGTGAACCACGTGGCGTCGCTCGTCGTACTGCTGGTAGTCGGCAGCCGGGCAAGGAAGTCCAGTCCCGCATCCACGATCCCATCGCCGTGGGCTCGCACCGTGCCCGGATCAGCGGCCCTGCCGCGCAGTGCCGTTTCCAGCAAGTACGGTTTGGCCCCCATCGACAGCTCCAGGACCACCGGCAGGTGCCCAGCCAGGGCCTCGGTGCGGGCCAGCGTCCTGAGAACCTCGGCCTCATGTCGGATCCCATCGATGTCCCCCGGCCGCCGTGGCATCTTGGCTACTGCTGTCAAGGAGCCGCGACCGTCCATGTAGAGGCACAGGACGTGGCGGGACGCCTCGAACCACGGCGTCACCAGAAGCTGGGACGCACGTTCTTCCCCACCGAGCGCGGCGGTCATCGGGTCCGAAGACAACGGACGATCGAGCGCGCTGGGTCCTGTCACGACGTCCCGTCGCGGTTGCACGACCAGCGTCACGTCGCGGGCCAGTTGGGCGGACAGTCGGAACCGGCTCACCGAGCGCGCCACGACCGACTTCGCCCACCCGAAACGAACATCGTGGTAGCGCCTGAGCATGGCGGCGATTGCGACGCGGTCATCGAGATCCACCAGGTAAGAGCATCGCTCCTCGCTGGGTGCATGCCAGTAAGCGGCCCGGACTTCGAAGCCGTTGGAGGCGAGGCGCTTCCGCCATGCCTTCAGCGATGCATAGGTGAGTCGGGCCCAGACGCTGCGACGCTGGGCGCCCAACCGCAACAGCACGTAGGGGGCGGAGCTTGCGGCCGCCGGGACAGGGGCTCCGGGCGCGGGGCGACCCGACGGTTGGACAGCGATGACGACGTCAGGGTCTCGCTGTCCCGGGGCTGCGGCAAGCACGCGCACTCCACAGATCTCGAGCACCCGACGTTCGTGCGGAGGCGGGGCAGGAACATAGGACACGCATCGCATCTCCTCCAACGGAATCAGGAACCGCCAGTCCACTGACATCCACTGAGTGAGCGGCACTTCCAGGCCCGCTGACATGGCGCATACGATACCCATGACCGGGTAGCCGTCCGACACATGTCCCGGCAAGGTGGACCAGGTGTACGCAGATGCGGGACGTAGCGGGGTCTCGGACCCCGATCACTATGCACTTGGCCGTTAGACCTCATTCATGCGCTGGGAGGAGGTAATGGCACGTACGTCCCGTCGCAGCAGAACTATCCTCGGCGTCTACGCTTGTGCGGTAGCACTAACGGTCGCGGTGTCATGCGTTATTGCCACGAGAGGGCATCGTGAGGCCGTGGTCAATCCATCGGCGGCGGCAAACGTGTCTGACTGGCAGGCGAGCGCCGAGGCCGGCCACATCTCGGTGTCCCGTGCGAAGGTGAGCGCTGGACCCAAAGGCGTCTCCACCGCCGTCGAGCTCCGCCAGGCCAACCCTGGGAACTGGGCATTCGCCCTCGCGGGCCTCCGCGAACCGACGTCGTTCTTCAAAATGGGCGTCACCTACCAACTGCGCGCCTACGTACGTGACCTCAATGCGTCAAACGGCAGCATCGGCATTCTGCTGGCGAACAGCAACTTCAAGCATCGACCGAGTCTGGAAAAGGCGTACGGTAGGTACACCGACGACTCATGGCATTTGCTCCGGCGAATTTTCACGGTCGACACCGCTGCCGCCTCCGACACTGGCCTGTATTTCGACCTCCCGACTGGTGGTCCCCTGCGGTGGCAGATCACGCTGGCGAGTGTGCGCCAAGTTTCGCTTCCCACGCCAGACCGTGTTTCAGCCCCCCCCTCCACAGTCATGACGTTCGACGGTCCACAGGGTGCAGCGCCCGATCCGAAAGTCTGGGCACACGAGGTCGGCGGCCACGGCTGGGGGGACGACGAGCTGCAGACGTACACCGACGACGGCTCGAACGTCAGCCTGGACGGCCATGGGTCTCTCCTGTTGACCGCTCGGCGGGAGGACGCCGTGGGGTCAGACGGTATCGAGCGCCAGTACACTAGTGGCCGAATCTCGACGGTGGGCAAGCTCGAGGTGGAGTCGGGGTCCTACGTGGAGGGATCGATTCGCGTTCCAGTCGGAGTGGGCATGCGGCCAGCGTTCTGGCTCCTTGGCGCCAACTTCGACGAAGTGGGATGGCCGCGCTGCGGCGAGCTCGACATCATGGAGACGACCCAGAGAAGCCCCGCGATGGTCAAGCAGGCGATTCACTTTCCGCGTCGTTCCAACTTGTCTTCAGACGCCGCCTACGGCGAGTACGCGCCCCGCGGGTACACCCAGTTCGAGTCTGCACGAGACGCTCGAACGCATCGGTACGGCGTGTACTTCGACCATGAGGTGGTGCAGTTCTACGTCGATCGGGAGCCGCGCCTGACACTCACGAGGCAGGAGGCGGTCGAGCGCGATCGGACCTGGCCTTTCGGGCAGTCACAGCACCTGGTCCTCAACATTGCCGTCACCAGCCCGCCACGTGAAGAAGACTTGCCGCTGGAGATGAAGGTCTCCAGCATCTCGGTCTGGAGCGGGGGAGTTCCCCAGGTTCTGAGGCTACCGTAGCCAGGCGTCCAAGTTACCGGAGTCTCCACCGGCGTAGTTCTGCATCGATGCGGTCGAGGACTTCCGGGTCTGCGCTGGAGAACTTGCGCGCGAACAGCTTGCGATGAGGCTGCAGAGGGGGAGCCACCTCGCTGTCTGCGAAGGCGACGGCGGGCTCGATCGGTGCGGAGAAACGCGCCGCCGCGATTCGGTGGAAGTCGGGAGAGCTGAGCCACTTGGGATGGGCTGCGCCCGGAGGGAACTCGTAGTACCATGGATTGGCGAGGCAAGGCGACAAGGCACGCGAACCGACGATCGCGGCACTGCTCAGAACGGACGCGGCAAAGCTCTCCTCCGGCGTGTGAGTAGAACGCCAGAAGCGCATGAGATCCGGCCGGGAATCTGCGACGTCCAACAACAGCTGGATGTGATCTCTGCTGTAGATCTTCCACTGTGATGACGCCCTCAGTTCCAGGCCGGGCGGAAGCTTGCGCTTGACAGGCGAGTGAAGTGGATGTCCGGCGAACCAGACGAGGTTGCCTCTCCGGGACAGGTGAGCGTAGCGAGAACGCCACTCGCCGCCATCGGGATGCAGGCGGGTGCTCCACAGGGGAAAGGGCAGACGACGGTTGTAGATGTAGGAGTGACCGCGCCAGCGTGCAAGTAGCGCCACCAGCTCGTCGACGGGCACCAGAGGGTAGTCGGACCCGGTTAAGACCGCGACATGGTCGGCATCCGTGGCTGTGAGGGCGACCTGCAGTCCCGAAAGTTCGGCCAAGACCAGGGTCCAGCTCGATAGTCGCGTATCGACTCGCGGCAGCATCACCACCCTGCTTGGCAGATCGCTCATCTCCCGGTAGTGCTGCGGGTCGGTCTTGACGTCGCAGTGCAGGAATACCGGCACCTCCTCGAGGGCGTGCACGAGACGCTGAACGTGCTTGGGGTCGGAATGGGCCAGGATCACTACTGCGAGTTCACTCATCAATGTGCCTGTCGGTCAGACCCGGAAGGCGGCGAAGCGGTGCCACGTGCAACTCCTGTCCGGTTGAGGAACACGAAGGAGAACCATAAAACCGTCAACACCGCGACGAGAAGTCGGACCACCAGGAACCTGTCCGCGGGAACTGCCGAGATCAGCAGCGCGCCACCGGCAGTGACTACCAATGCGGCAATCAGACGCCAACGCGGGGATTTCACAGGAGCAATGGCCCGCACGCGATATGCGAGCAGCACATGAAGCAGGGCGAGGGCAAGCAGGGTGGCCGCCGCCGAGCCCGCCAACCCGTACAGCGGAATCAAGGCGAGGTTCAGCCCGACGTTGACGACGGCCGCAACACCTTGGGCCAGAGCGATGTATCCCGTGCGTCCTTCGGCCATCAGGCTGCGCGTGGAGGCCAGCCCAGCGGCGTACGGAATGGCGCTGACCAGCACGATCGCGTTAACGGTCAGCAGCGTGTCGGGGTCGTACGTCGGTGGCGCCCAGATGCGCAGGACAATGGGCGCCCCGACAGCCAACCCGACCAGGGCCGGAACCAGGAGCCGGTAGAGCAGATCGCGACTGGCGGCGATGACCGCGGCCCGCTCGTGCACTGCCTTGAAGGAGAAGATGCGGGGCATCCAGGACGAGTTCAGCACCCCGAGAAGCAGCATCGGAAGAGCACCGACGTTGTAGGCGACCTGATAACGCGCGACCGACGCGGCGCCCAGTTCCGACTGGACGATCAGCCGGTCGGCCGAGTTGAGCACGAATGTGCACAACACGGCGGGAACCAGTGGCAGCCCGAACACCAACGCCTGCTGCACCAACTGGCGGTCCCGGAATCGGAGCCTTCGGGGCGGTGTCAACGTGAGCGCCACACAGGCGGCGATCGTCTGCACGATCAGCTGGCCCAGCAGGAACATGGTTGCGGTCGCGTCGACGAGTATCACCAGTACCAGGCTGGTCACCTCGGCCACGACCGACTGCAGCATCGCCACCGTGCCGAACGCAAGCAACCTATCCTGGCTTCTGAGCAGGGCCAGTGCACTGTTGGTGATCGCAGAGGTGCCGGCCCACAGCACCGCCAACCGGACCGGTCCGTTGTAGGAGTCGAACCCCAGCTGGTCCGCCCAGACCGGACCCGTGGCGTCGATGACCGCGGTGAGCAAGAAGGCCGCAAGAATGCTGAAACTGAGGAGCTTGCCCGGGTCCCGACCGCCGGCAGAGAGCGCGTATTGCCTCTGGATCGCTGGATAGAGGCCGAAGCCGGCGAGCACGAAAGCCACCTGCATCACTGCGTTGGCAGCTGCGACTGCACCGAAGTTGGGCGCGTCCAGAGCCCGAGTCATCACGGGGGTGACGAATGCGGCGGCCACGAGCTGCACCCCCCAGAGGACGGTGTAGACGGTGTCACGACCGAACATTCCCCGGACGGCTCCGGCGACCAGATCGTCCAAGTGCTTCTTAGGATCTGTCGGTGGTGCCAGCGGATCGTTGCCGCTGCGAGAACTAGTCACCTCCCACCCCGGCCGGGATACCCTCGCGGCTCGAACGCGAAGAGGTAGGTCCCGCCCTGGGAGGACCTCACGGACCAGAAGGCCGAGCTGCGGAATGCGTCCCGCAGCGCTGCAGACTGCTGAAGTGAGCGCAGTGCGTACGCCTCTCCATATCGCGCGCCGGCTGGAGACCACAGGGCGAAGAGGTGGACCGGTCCAGCCGCGCCCTCCGAGTAGCGAAGGAGTTTGCTAGTCAGGGCGTCCATCTCTTTCTCCGCGCGGTAGTCTGACTGCTCCAGGACGGGCTGCCGGATTATGTCCCTTCCCCAGATGAAATGCTTACCCCCGCTTATGTCCGGTGACGTGGGATGGTCACCAGCGTTCAGCACGAGCAGGTAGTACGGATCAGGTGGATTCGGACCGCCCTCATCTCTGAAGTCCCTGACAGCGGCGAGGTCGCCGCGTCGGATCACGTTGACGGCATCGAGCCCGAACGACGAGACGAGAAACGCCACGACCAGACAGACTGTGATGGCACAAAGGGCAACGCGAGCCCGAAGGCGGTTGCCCGCCAAGCCTGGACTGGCCGCCAGGACCGCGAGCCACGGAAGCCCGAACAGGACCGCACGGAAGATCCCCTCCTGCCCATACGGGTTGATTGCGACGAAGAGCAGACCGACTGCTGGACAACAGGCGAGGGCCCAATATCGTGCCTGGCGTCGGTTGCGGATCAGCGTCACCGCGGCCAGTGCGCCGACGACCAGAACGCCGGCGAGGAGCGCCACCACCGTGGCCCGCACGACCGGCAACCGCTCCAGGATCGGCGAGGCGATGGCCGTCGGAGGCCTGAAGTTCTCGATACGACCGAACGCATCGAGAGACAGAAAGCCGTCCACGTCTCCCCAGTGCAGCAGGGCCCACCCTACGGCGGGTCCCAGGATCAGCAACGGCGTCCACCATGGTCGAACCAACCGGAACCACGCCAGTACGAAGAGGGCACCGCCCACGACATAGGGACTCAACTGATGCGTGACGGCCAGGGTCACACCTGGCCGTCACGCATCAGTTGAGTCCCTATGTCGTGGGCGGTGCCC
>Ga0075530_1001174_pt1 | contig 12536 bp, 13 predicted proteins | sample NGEPerD_2_FD_75101 | JGI IMG/M metagenome (GOLD analysis project Ga0075530, IMG submission 75101) | Arctic peat soil microbial communities from the Barrow Environmental Observatory site, Barrow, Alaska, USA - NGEE PermafrostL1-D | ecosystem: Environmental > Terrestrial > Soil > Wetlands > Peat ...
ATGAAGACATGTGGAGCGAGCACCGACCGCGAGACGAGATCCGGTCCGACGTGCGAGCGGAACGAAGAGTGATGAAGACATGTGGAGCGAGCACCGACCGCGAGACGAGATCCGGTCCGACGTGCGAGCGGAACGAAGAGTGATGAAGCCGGTTGATCTCCGATCGGACACGGTGACTCGCCCGACGGCCGCAATGCGTGCCGCGATGGCGGATGCCGAAGTGGGTGACGACACCTACGGTGAGGATCCGACGGTCAACCGGTTGGAGTCGCTGGCCGCTGGGCGCATGGGAAAGCCGGCGGCGTTGTACACGCCGTCGGGGACGATGGCGAACCAGCTCGCGTTGCGCGTGCTGGCTCGGCCCGGCACGGAGGTGTTGTGTCCGGCGCGGGCGCACGTGCTTCGCTACGAGGGTGCCGCGTCGGCGACGAATGCGGGCGTACAGCTCCGCGGACTCGAGGATCCGGGCGGGTTCGTCGATCCGACCGAGATCGCGGAGGCGATTGCGGGGTCTCGGGGAAACCTCGTTCCGGTGTCGTTGCTGGCGATCGAGAACACGCACATGCCTGCGGGGGGAGTGCCGTGGGACGTGGATCGGGTCCGCGCGGTGGCTGGTGTCGCCGAGGATGGCGGCCTCCCGGTGCATTGTGACGGCGCGCGGATATGGAACGCGGCGATCGCGCTCGGTGTGGCGCCGGCCGAGCTCGCGGCGCCGGTGACGACCGTGATGTTCTGCTTGTCGAAGGGTCTCGGTGCCCCGGTCGGGTCGCTGTTGTGTGGCCCGGCGGACGTGATCGCAGAGGCCCGTGCGCAGCGGCATCGCCTCGGCGGTGGGATGCGCCAGGCGGGGATCATCGCGGCGGCGGGCGTGGTTGCGCTGGAGACGATGGTGGAGCGGCTGGCCGACGACCACCGTCGGGCGGGCGAGCTCGCGGCCGCGTTGGCGGAACGATTTCCCGACAGTGTCGATCCTGAGCTCGTGGCGACGAACATCGTGTGTGCCCGGCGGGACGCGCTTCCGGACGACTTCGTGGCGGGCATGGCGAGCCACGGGATCCGGTGCGGGCGGATCGATCCGCGTACGGTCCGCCTGGTGACCCACCTCGATGTCGACGACGCCGGGGTGGCGCGCTCGATCGACGCGATGGACGCGCTCGTCGGCTGATCTCGGTCCCGTTCCGCGCCCACCGCGGGCCGACGGGGAGGGCCGGTACGGTAGGTGCTCGTGCCGATCCCTGATGACATGGTTCCCGACCGAGTGCTCGCGGTCTACGCGCACCCCGACGATCCGGAGATCTCGGCCGGTGGGACGCTCGGGCGCTGGGCCGCGGACGGAGCCGAGGTCTGGGCCCTCGTCACGACCCGAGGCGACAAGGGCAGTTCGGACCCGGCGGTGGATCCCGAAGAGCTCGCGGCTCGCCGTCGCGATGAGACGGCCGCGGCGGGCGCGGCGCTCGGCCTCGCAGGGTGTCGGCATCTCGACTACCCCGACGGCGAGCTCCCGGACGACGACGCCCTTCGGGGTCGCATCGTGACCGAGGTACGCGAGCTACGTCCCGACGTGCTGCTCTGTCCGGACCCGACGGCGGTGTTCTTCGGCGACGCGTACTTCAACCACCGAGATCATCGCCTCACCGGTTGGGCCGCCCTCGACGCGGTGGCACCCGCGGCCGGGAACCCGCACTACTTCCCGGAGCAACTGGGAGGCCCGGCCGGGCTGGCCGTGCACGACGTCCCGACGGTGCTCCTGTCGGGGACGCTCGAGCCGAACTGCTGGATCGATATCACCAATTCGCTGGACGCCAAGATCGAGGCACTGTTTTGCCATGCCAGCCAGCTCCTCGAGACGGGTGAGTGGTTCCGTGAGTACCTGAGGACGAACGCGGAGGACGCCGGGCGGGTTGTGGGTGTGCGCTACGCCGAGCCGTTTCGCAAGCTGTCGCTGGGGTGACGGTCGCCGTCGTGTCGGGGGACTCGCCACTGGAACCGAGCGCGGAGCACGGCCACGGCGACGATGGCCGCGCCGATCGCGCCGGCTACGACCCCGGCGATCGCCCCCCAGATCGCGGCGTCCCCGCAGTTCCCGGAACAGCCCGTGTCGACGATGCCCCAACCCGCGAGCGCGCCAAGGATGCTCACGACAACAACTCCCGAGACGGCCCCGATCGCGACTGCGCGTCCCGGAGTACCGGGCAGCTCGCCGACGCGCCGACGCGCCGGCGCGCCGGTTGGCATGGCCGGATCGGCGGGCCTTGGAGTGACCATCGACCTATCGTATGCATCGAGACGGGCCGGTAGCCTTGTCCACGCATGCGGACACTGGTCGTGTTGCCGACCTACAACGAGGCGGAGAACATCGACACGGTGCTGCGCCGTGTCCGCCACGTCGTTCCCGACGCTGACATCCTCGTGGTCGACGACGGCAGTCCGGATGGCACGGCGGACCTGGCCGAGAAGGTGGCCGCGCAGACGGGACGTATCGAGGTGTTGCGCCGCGCCGCGAAATCGGGTCTCGGCTCCGCGTACAGAGCCGGATTTCGTATCGGGCTCGCCCGCGGCTACGACGCGCTCGTCGAGATGGATTCCGACCTTTCCCATGACCCCGATGCCCTCCCGGATCTGCTCGCCGCGGCCGCGTCGGGTGCCGATCTCGTCATCGGCTCGCGCTACGTGGCGGGTGGTCGAATACCGAACTGGCCGTGGTACCGCCTGGCCATCTCGCGCGGCGGGAATCGCTTCGCGCGGAGCATGCTCGGGCTCGAGGTGCAGGACTCGACCGCGGGGTTTCGTGTCTACTCGCGCGACGCCCTGTCGGCCATCGCGCTCGATACGGTGAAGGCCGAGGGGTACGGCTTCCAGGTCGAGATGACCTACCGCGTGCACCAATGCCGGCTCGAGATCCGCGAGATCCCGATCGAGTTCCGCGATCGGGAGTTCGGCACGTCGAAGATGTCCTGGCGAATCGTGTTCGAGGCTCTCGTCTTGGTGACATGGTGGGCCGTCCGGGACCGTCTCGGCTCGTCGCGCGGCAACCGTCCGGCGGTGTCAGACTGACCGCGTGGGTCCCGTGAGGGAGTGGGTCGTCGCTTCGGCGATCGTAGAACGCGCAGACGAGCTGCTCCTGGTCCTGAACCGCCGCCAGGGTGGCGTGCTTGATTGGAGCACGCCCGGCGGCGTGATCGACCCGGAGGATCCGAGTGTTCTGGCCGGGCTGACCCGTGAGGTCGAGGAGGAGACCGGGCTGATCGTCGATGCCTGGGACGATCTGTTGTACGCCGTCGAAGCCGAGGCGCTCGACCTCGGGTGGCGAATGCGTTGCGAGGTCTACCGGGCGGTCCGCTTCCACGGCGACCTGCGCATCGACGATCCCGACGGGATCGTCATCGACGCGGCGTTCGTGCCGACGTCGGATTGCGCCGAACGCCTCGCCCAATGTTTGCAGTGGGTCCGTGAGCCGCTGATGGACTGGCTCTCGGAGCCATGGGCGCCGCCGGCGGCGCGCGGCTATCGGTATGGCGTCCGGGGCCGCAGCCTCAGCGAGATCGAGGTCGTGTCGGTCGACGTCCGGTGACGACTCGCCGCGACCCTTCTGTGCTGCACGTCGACCTCGACGCCTTCTACGCGTCGGTCGAGCAGCTCGCGGAGCCTCGGCTTCGGGGTCGACCGGTGATCGTGGGCGGGTTGGGGAACCGGGGAGTCGTGGCGGCCGCGAGCTACGAAGCGCGCGCGTTCGGCGTCCATTCGGCGATGCCGATGGGCCGCGCGCGGCGGGCGTGTCCGCAGGCCGCTTTCCTGTCGCCCAGGTTCGAGGCGTACTCGGCCGCCAGCCGTGCGGTCATGGAGATCTTGTCCTCGTTCACGAGCCTCGTGGAACCGATCGCGGCCGACGAGGCCTTCCTCGATGTCGGGGGGTCGCGCCGAGCGTTCGGCACCGGCCCGGAGATCGGCGCGGCGATCCGGGCCCGTGTGCTCGATGAGACCGGCCTGGTGGCGTCGGTCGGCGCGGCGAGGACGAAGCACCTGGCCAAGCTGGCGAGCGATTCGGCCAAGCCGGACGGGCTCCTGGTGATCGAGCCGGGCGCCGAGCTGGAGTTCTTGCACCCGCTGCCGGCCAGGCGGCTCTGGGGCGTCGGGCCGGCGACGCAGGCTCGGCTCGACCGACTGGGCATTCACACCGTTGGAGATCTCGCGGCCATGCCCGAGGAGGCGCTCATTGCCGCGCTCGGTGCCGCGCACGGGCGTCATCTCCACGCGCTCGCCCACAACCGCGACAGTCGCCCCGTGGAGCCGAGCCGCACGACGAAGTCGGTCGGGCACGAGGAGACGTTCGCGTCCGACCGCACCGACCGGGGATCTCTTCGCCGTGAGGTGGACCGTATGAGTGAGCGGGTCGCCCGCCGGCTCCGCGAGCACGGGCTCGCGGCCCGGACCGTCCAGCTCAAGGTGCGCTACGGCGATTTTCGGACGATCACCCGGTCCCACACGTGGTCCGAGCCATCCGACCTCGGTCGTGACGTACGCGCCGCGGCCCGCACACTGCTCGACTCGGTCGACGTGGCCTGCGGCGTGCGACTGATCGGCGTCGCCACCCAGCAGCTCACCGACGCGCGTGTGGTCCAGGTCTCTCTGCCGTTCGACGAGGTCGGGGCGTCCCCCACGCCGGAAGCTCACCGTGCGCTCGAGGATGCGATCGACGGCGTGCGCGCCAAGTTCGGCGACGATGCCGTCGGACCGGCCACCCTGCTCACGTCGGACGGGCTGGCGGTGGCTCGGCTCGGAAGTCCGTGGGGTCCCGGAGCGGATCCGGATCACGACCGATCGGACGCGGAACTCGGGTGAGGGGTCCGAGGCGATGACCCGGATCGCGCTCATCGGATGTGGCCACATCGGCACCGTGCATTCGGTCGCGCTGAAGAAGCTGCGCTCGATCGGTGAGATCGACGCCGTGGTGACCGCCACCTTCGATCTCGATCCATCCCGGGCCGAGGAGATGGCCGCCCACCACGGTGCTGTCGCCGCCTCGAGCGTCGAAGCTGCGTGTGACCTGGCGGATGTCGCGTGGATCTGTACGTGGACGTCGGGCCATCTCCCGGCGGTTCGCGCCGCGGTCGAGCGTTCCATGCCCGTCTTCTGTGAGAAGCCGTTGGCCCCGACGCTGGATGAGTGCGAGGAGATCGCCCGCCTGCTGCGGCGCGTCCCGCACCAGGTCGGCCTCGTTCTACGCCACGCTCCGGTGTTCGCCACGATCGCGGAGATGATTCACAGCGGTCGGTACGGGGCACCCATGGTGGCGTCGCTACGGGACGACCAGTACTTCCCGATCCAGGGGATGTACAACTCGACGTGGCGGGCAGACGTCGCCAGGGCGGGAGGCGGCACGCTCATCGAACACTCGGTCCATGACGTGGATGTCCTGGGGTGGCTCTTCGGCGACCCCGAGTCGGTGTCGGCCCGCGTCGTGTCGCATTTCGGTTACCCGGGCATCGAGGATGCTGTCACCGCCCAGCTGGCGTATCCCTCAGGGATGGTCGCGACGCTCATCAGCGTCTGGCACCAGGTGATGACGAGGCCCTCGACTCGTCGTCTCGAAGTGTTCTGCGAGGAGGCTCTTGTGTGGACCGAGGACGACCATCTCGGTCCGCTCCACGTGGAGACCTCGTCGGGAATCGCGGCTGTGGATCTCCCGCCACCGGATCTCACCGATCGGCTCGGTCTACCCGAGGTCTGGGCCAAGCCGCTGGCGGCCTACGCCGTGCCGGCCAAGGCGTTCCTGGATGCCCTGGCCAGCGACGGCGCCGCGGCGCGCGGCCACCCGGATGTCGAGGTGGCCCTGGCCGCCCACCGGGTCGTCGACGCTGCGTATCGGTCCGCCGCCGATGCCGGCCGCCCGGTCGCCCCTGCCGCGCGTTGAGTGCGGCGGGGCTGTGCGCGACAATGGCGGCATCGCCGGGCGGTCGCTGAACGCTAGGTTGCGGCGACGGCCCCCCGGATACGGACCGGTCAACGAACGACCAACGAGCGGAAGCCTGCGAGAAGACTCAATCCATGCCCCTTTCCGAGGACGAGCAGCGGATCCTGAGCGAGATCGAGGACAACCTCACCGCCACTGATCCCGCGCTCGCACAACAAGTCTCCGAGACGACGCTGTACCGCCACGCGGTGCGCATGATCCGCTGGGCCGCCTTGGGCTTCCTCGCCGGTCTCGTCCTGTTGGTGATAACCCTCCGAAACCCGTTCGTCGCGGTCATCGGATTCCTCATCATGCTGGCGTGTTCGCTCGTCATCGAGCGCAACGCGCGCAAGCTGGGCCGGGCCGGGTTGCAGAGCCTCACCAGCTCGGTGCGCGGCGGCTCGTTCAAGAAGCTCTTCGGCGATGGCGCGAAGTGGCGGGATCGCTGGCGTCGAGGCGACGACCAGCCCTAGAGCCGACCCTCCCGCGCCGCGCGGCAAGCTCACCCACTCAATCACTCACGCTGTGGGCCGAGTCGTCCGACCGGGTGCCGGGGAGAACGCTCGCCGGATCCGAACCAGGCGGGGGGTCCGGTCGGCGAGCGTGTCCTTCACGACGTCGAGATCCACCCACACCCGAGCGACGGTGGGCTCGTCGGGCGGCCGCCCGGCCCACAACGCCTCGGACGCCGCGTCGGCCATGCGCGCCAGGGTTGGGTAGACCGCGACCGCGAGCCCGTGGTCGTCGTCGAGGCCGGCGACCACCTCGCGCGGGGTCTGCGCCGCCGAGACGGCCACGCCGGCCATCGCGAGCTGGTCGACCGCTTCGTACCACGCGCCGACCACCGCCGGCCGGGCCGGGCCATTGCGTCGGGCGGAGCGACGATGCCGGTCGCGTACGACCGTACCGAGCCCCCACGCGACGAGGCCGATGATCGCGGTCATGAGCGCCAAGACGCCGGCGAAGAGCGCGATCGACCCGACGCGGCTCGCCGCGCCCTTTGGCTCGGCCGGCGCCGTGGTCACGGACCCACTGCCGGCCGCGGGGGTCACGGTCGGCGGCGGCACCGGCGCGCGTGTCGTGGTCGGTGTTCCCGGTGCGGACGCGGCGGGTGCGGGGTCCACGACCGGTGTCGGATCCGTCGCGCCCGGTTGCGTCCCGGCCGGTGTCGGCTCGAAGGATGTCCAGCCGAGGCCCGCGAGCCAGACCTCGGGCCAGCTGTGAGCGTTGCGGCCCGTGACCCGGTACACCGCCTCCTCGGGTCCGAGCTCGCCCGGTGTGAACCCCACGACGATCCTGGTGGGAAGACCGATCGCGCGTGCCATCGCACCGAAGGTGCCCGCGAACTGTTGACAGAAGCCTCGCCGGCCGGCGAGGAACTCACCGATAGCGTCCGACCCGCTGGTCGGCGGGACCTCGAGGTCGTAGGTGAAGCTGCCGTCGGTGAAGAACTGTTCGAGCGCTTCGGCCTGCTCGTACGGTGTCGCCGCGCCGACGGTGATCTCGCGCGCGGTCCGTCGGACCACGGATGGGAGGTCGTCGGGGAGCGCGGTATACCGCTGGAGGACGACGGGAAGCTCTCGGGCGGTTCCGGCGATCTCCGCCGCGGTCGGTGTCGCGGGCGGCACGCGTGACTCCACCCGGTAGTCGAGGCCCACGACGTCGTCGTCGGCGTGGACGAGTGTGCGTGATTCCGGAACGACTCGGGTGTCGTCGAGGCTGATGGCCACCGGTTCGTACGCGGCGGGAAGCCAGCGTTCGTAGAGTCCCGTGATCGCGTAGTCCTGGGTGACCGTCGGGGCGTCCCCGGCACCGTGGAGCACTTCGCCGGCGGCGCGACTGGTGCTCGAGATCGTCCACTCCGTCCCATCGAACTGGTCGAGCGCGACCTGGCGCCAGTAGAGCCGGGCCGGGGAGGCGACGGTGAACAGCTCGGTGTCGGCGTCTCGGGTCAGTCGCGCCTTGATGTCGACCAGCGGGTTCTGGCTGCTCTGGTAGCCGCCGCCGCCGTGGACTTGCTTGTAGTCCAGCAGCGGGCCGCTGGTCGCTCCGGGCAGGAGAGGGGTGAGGACGAGCCCGATCGCCACCGCGGCGGCACCGAGGCCCGTGGCCGGCGCGCTCGCCCCGCTCGCGCGGCCTGGACCCGACACCGTGAACCAGGAACGTCGCTCCGCGAGGAGGTCGCGGTGACGCGATGAGAGGAACCACAGCACGGCCGCGACGTACGGTGCGACGGTCCAGACCGAGATGGCTTCGGGCCCCAGGCTGGATGCGATGACGAAGACCACGAGCGACGGTACGAGTGCGCCGATCGAGGCGCCGGCCGAGAAGGTGAGCGCGTCCGCGGTGGTGGCCATCACCCAGACCGTCACCAGCGCGAGCAACACGGCGTCGGTTGATGCCGGCACCGGGGCGATGCCGTCGCGCAGGAGGTGCCACCCGTCGCGCAGCGTCTGGCCGAGGACGTCCGGTGTCGCCGCTGTCGGAAACCCGGCGAAGGTCGTTCCTCTCGCCCCGTACCACGCGGCGTACAGGGCCAGTGCGGCGAAGGACGCGACGATGGCCAACACCGGCGAAGCGGACCGTCGCCGCACGATCCGGCCGATCGCGTGTGGTATCAACGCAGCTCCGAGCAACGGGAGCACGTACCCTCCATCGCGGAACACACGGTCGAAGCCGAGCGCGGCGGTCGCGCTCACCGCCGCGAGGGCAGCCGGCGTGCTCGGAACCGCGAGACGAGCCTTCATGCGATCGTTCCGGTCGCGGGGTCGGCCGGACCGGGCGCGGTTTGTGCATACGCGGCGCGTCGCGCTGCGGGCTCACTGCGTGAGGTGCTCAACGCACGGTTCCACGCTGCGGCCGGGTCCCCTCGGGCGGCGTCGACCCACGCGATCGGCGGCGGCGGCGCGTCCGATGGCATCGTGGTCACGACGATGACGGAGCGTCGTCGGTCACCGACGAGCGCCGGGCAATCGGTCGGGCCGAGGTGACCGGTGACCACGATGAGCAACGCAGCCGACTTCGTCTCGGCCGCGAGGGAAAGCGGCCGAGGATCGGTGGCCGGCTCGATCACGCTGAGACGATCGAGGCCGACCGCGACGTCCTCTGCACGACACAGCGGCGTACCCGAAGTCGTGAGGATGGCGAGGCGTCGACCGTCGTGGGTGACGCGCACCAGCAGGGATGCCACGAGCTCGATCGCCAGCTCGAAGGCCGCCTCGTCGTAGACCTGCTCGCGTGTATCCAGGAGCACGACGACCCGGGGCTCCCGGTAGGCGACGTCCCGACGGATGAAGAGATCACCGGTGCGGGCGGTCGCCGGCCAGTGGACCTTCCGAAGATCGTCACCGACCTCGTACTCGCGCAGCGCGGTGAACTCGTCACCGTCAGCGGTGATGGCGTGCGATCGGACGGCGTCGGTGGTGGCCCGGCGGCCGCCACCCCCGAGAGGCGGCGCGGCCAGGTCGCGAAGACGCGGGTACACCGTCACGTGGTCGGTCGAGCCGATCGTGAGCCGGTGGCGGGCCAGGCCGAAGGGGTCCGTGACCGACGCGACGAACGGTCCGAGCATGAACCGGCCGCGCCGAGCGGTCGGGATGCGATACGCGGCGCGCGCCGAGGTGCCGCGGGGGAGTGACGGGAGGAGGAACCGTGCGGCGCGATGTCCGTCACCGAACCGCTCGGCGACGGCGAGGACGGGGTTCGGCGCGGAGGAGAGGTTGGTGATGTGCAGGTCGATGCGCCCTTCGGCCCCGGCGTGGACCCGACCGGGTCCGAGTGAGCGGTCGAGGCCGAGCTCGACCGGTCGTACCCGAACCCACATGACGCTCAGCCCGATGAGCGCCAAGCTCACGACGCCGAGTGCCATCAGCTCGATCACGCCGAGCAGCCGGGACACGACCACGAGACCACACGCCGCGCCACCCAGAGACCAGCCGCGGCGGGTCAATTCGGCTCTCCGGCGGGGGCGCGGCATCAGCTGTCGGGGGCGATCGGGACGGATGCGAGGAGGGTGGCGACGATGTCGCTCGCGCTCACACCTCGAAGCCGGGCGTCGGGTGTCGCCACGACGCGGTGCGCGAGTACGTGCGGTGCCAGGAGCTTCACGTCGTCGGCCGCGACGTAGTCCCGACCGAGGCTGGCCGCGTAGACCCGCGCGGCGCGCTGGAGCGCGAGCGCGCCGCGGGGACTCACGCCGAGCTCGAGGTCCGGGTGGTGCCGTGACGCGTCGGCGAGGGCCACGATGTACTCCCGCAGACCAGGCGCGACGTGTACTCGGTCCACGCTGCGGGCTGCGGCAACGATCTCGCGCGCCGTGGTCACCGGCTGGAGGTCTTCGGCGGCGGTCTCGTGGCCCTGGGCCTCCAGGATCGTGAGCTCGGCCGCGCGATCGGGGTAGCCGACGCGGATGCGCATCAGGAACCGGTCGAGCTGGGCTTCGGGGAGCGGGTAGGTCCCTTCCAGCTCGATGGGGTTTTGCGTCGCGATCACGAGGAACGGTGGCGGCAGTGGGTGGGTGACGCCGTCGACGCTCACCTGGCGTTCCTCCATCGCTTCGAGGAGCGCGGACTGCGTCTTGGGCGACGCCCGATTGATCTCGTCGGCCAACACGACATGGGCGAACACGCCGCCGGGTCGGAACTCGAACGCGTCGTTCTTGCGGTTCCAGACCGAGACACCGGTCACGTCCGACGGCAGGAGGTCGGGTGTGAACTGGATCCGGCGCCACGTGCCGCCGATCGAGTGGGCGATCGCCTTTGCCAGCGACGTCTTGCCGACACCGGGGACGTCTTCGATGAGCAGATGACCCTCGGCGAGCAGGCACACCAGTGCGAGGTGCAGTGGGCCGCGTTTGCCGCGGATGACCCGCTCGACGTTGGCGATCAGCGGCGGGAACAGGGCACCGGCGTCTCGGGCACCCACCGCCGAGCGGTCCTCGGGGACACCGAAGCTCGACTCGGCGGGCTGAGCCATCACGTCACCTTACGGTCCCGTAGCGGGTCAGGACACTGCGGGTAGCGTGGTCGCCGGAGCGGTGATCTGCACCGGGCGCCGGGGGTATCGAGCTCACCACAATGTCTGACGACCGAGACCACCCGGAAGGTTCAGTGCCGTGGGCCGAGCTGACCATCGCGCTGGCGCGACGCCCGGGCCTCTGGCCGACCGCGCTGGGCCAGATGTTTCGGCTCGCCCCCCGGGGCTGGTGGCGTCACGCGCCGTTCCTGCCTCGGCCCGACTCCGAGTACGTGCAGTTTCGCGTCCGGACCCAATACGGCGAGGCCGCGGCCGGCGCGGCGGTGCTGGTCCCGGCGGATGTGATCGAGTACCTGGTGTGGTGCCGCGAGGTTCGGTAGGGAACCACCACCTGTCCGGCAACACATGATTAGTAGACTACCTCGGTTTGTAGGGACGAGGGTCGAGGCGCAGGAGGTCTCGGAGGCTTGGGAAGAGCACTGCTCCTCAATGCCAGCTTCGAGCCGCTCTGTGTCGTGGCGGTCCGTCGAGCCGTCGTGCTCGTGCTCAAGGACAAGGCCGTGATCGTGTCGCGCCATCGCGACGAGTTCCGTTCGGAGCGGAGAAGCATCCCCGTGCCGACGGTCATCCGACTCGTCCACTACGTGCGTGTGCCGTTCCGCTCCCGGGTGCCCCTCTCTCGCCGGGCGGTGTTCGCCCGTGACGGGCATCGTTGCCAGTATTGCGACCGCGCCGCCGAGAACATCGATCACGTCGTGCCCCGTTCACGAGGCGGGCCGCACGCCTGGCACAACGTCGTGGCGTCGTGCCGGTCGTGCAACGCGCGCAAGGAGGACCGCTTCCTCGCGGATACCGAGCTCCGCCTGCGGTGCCCACCGGTCGCGCCGCACGTGCACCTCTGGATGGTCGCGACCGCCGGTTCGATCCATCCGAGCTGGCAGCGCTGGCTGGGTGACGGGCCCATCGCCCAGCGGGCCGAGGGGGCCGAGGCGGTGTCGGCCTAGACATCCCCCGTTCCGGTCAGCCGCTCGGTTGGCGGGCAACGCGAAACGTGACCGGAACGGGGTGCCGCGCGGTGCCCGTCCTCAGGCGGCGGGCTCGGGGGGAAACCCCCCGGTTGCCATCGGCCCCCACCGTTCGATCTCCACGCGGATGAGGCATTTGCCCCGGCGCCGCATCGCTCGGCGGTACTCGGCCCAGTCCGGGTGCTCACCCGAGATCGCCCGGTAGTACTCCACCAGGCCGTCCTCGGCGGCCGGGAGGTCGACGACCTCGGCCCGCCCGTCGAGCTGCACCCACGGTCCGTCCCACTCGTCGGAGACCACGCACAGCGAGGCCTGCGGTTCCCGGCGGATGTTGGCCACCTTGGCCCGGCTCGGGTACGTCGCGATCGTGACCAGGCCACGGGCATCGAGGCCGCAGGTCACCGGTGACAGTTGCGCTCGCCCGTCCCGGCGAGTCGTGAGGAGCACCGCTCGGTGGCGCACGCGCAGGAGATCGTGGAGCTCGTCGCGGTTGATCCGCAGGTTGCGCGCTACGGGACGGGACACGCCGAAGACCCTAGGCGCAGCCGCCGACGGGGCGCCTGGTGGGGCGAAAGGGGGTTGACGGG
>Ga0075530_1001175_pt1 | contig 12519 bp, 17 predicted proteins | sample NGEPerD_2_FD_75101 | JGI IMG/M metagenome (GOLD analysis project Ga0075530, IMG submission 75101) | Arctic peat soil microbial communities from the Barrow Environmental Observatory site, Barrow, Alaska, USA - NGEE PermafrostL1-D | ecosystem: Environmental > Terrestrial > Soil > Wetlands > Peat ...
GTAGGTCTTGGGGTAGTGATGCCCCGCCATCGGAGCACCCGTGACCGGGCCGGGAGAGCATGAGAACGCAACCACAACATCTTGTAGGTTACCGGATTTGGTGGTTTAGATTTGATACCCCCTCTAGGGAAATATGCGCTTAGTCCACAGCGCTGCCACCCTTTACCGACTCCAGATCCATCCGGCCGGACCGGTAGCGAAACGGGCCTCACGTTCGCTCGTACATCGCGAGGTGGCGAGTCTTATGTCACATTGGATCCGCGGTAGTGCCCGCGGCCATGCCCAGCTCCTCCATCGTTAGCTTCACCATGCGCTCGCAGGCGCGCCTCGCGAATTCCTTCTGCCTTTTTCGCCCGAAGAGAAGGAACCCTACGCGCACGATGTGGTCGTCGATAGGAGCGGGCCGGGATAAGGCGCGAATCTGGAACTCGACTTTTCCCGAATCAAGCCACTTCCATACCTGGTAATCGATCTGTCCCATCTCGAAGTGGCCCTGGAGAGTCCTGTAGCTCCACGACCAGACGCGGGCCCGGTGTCCATCTTCTTGTCGTGGTCGATCGGTGACGCCGCCCGAGCGCACCCCCACATAGATCCGCATGCCCCAGAAGTGAACCTCGAGCAGCATGTGGCGACTCTCGAGTGGCTCCCGGGGATCGAAGTAAGCCCGGACAAGCTTCGGGTCCACGAAACCGTAACCGGTGGTGAGGCGTCTTGCGACCTCCCAGCTGCCGCCGCACATGGGAGAACCGGGGCGTTCGGCCGGCAATGGTTGCCGATAACGGTCAATCCGCCAGCCCGTGCTTTCGATGTAATCGGCTAGCTTCTCCGGCGCAAAGTTAAGCTGCTTTCGACGCAGGCCTTCGAGCTCGGTCCGGATGTCGAGATCAGAGAAGAAGCGAAGCTCAGCCATCCCAATGGACCCGGCGCGTCTCTATGGAGATCAAGCCCGACCTGCGGCCCTTCGTCAGACGAACCACGCGCTCGAGCACTGAAGTCCACATGTGGAGCTGAACTTCCTTAGCCATGCGCAGCTGGTCGAAAAGAAGATTGGAGAGGCGGTCGCCGCTGCGAGCCCAGGACTCGATCTCGAAATGGAGCCCGGCTTGCTCGTGAGCCCGAAACTCGATTTGTCCCGCCTCCAGGTGCCCCCGGAGAGTAATGAAGCGGAAGGACGTAGATGTCACGTCGACCACTCGGACGGGGCCGTCCCAAGGACCGGGCATACGCACGAGATATTCGTCATCTACTTGCATGGCCCCGGCCTGGCCCGACGATCTCACGAAACGAGCGAATTCCGTGGGGGCCACAAGATTCGGATCCTGCCGGATCTGAGCGATGAGCTCCTCAGCCGTGAGCATGCCATCGAGGATCGTGGTGCGGTAGCGGCGATGGAATAGGGGGCCGACACCCTGGCCTAAACCTTGGATTCTCTCTCGATCAACGTCCGGAGGGATGGATGGAGGCATCGGTTGAGTGCCGTCGTCCTCCATCTCCAGACGGCGCATGGGGGTGATGCGCCACATGTACCGCCAAGACGTCAGACCCAAGCCAAAGGGCCAGCGGCCGGCCGTCGAAAGTCGTCTTGAGAGAGAAAGTCCTGTGACCATTAGTGGAGGGCGCCTATCCGGGCAAGGAGTAACGTACACGGGATGCTCACGGGATGGTTACACGAACGCGGGGTTCGCGGCTGGCATTTGCACGTGGTCTCTATGGCGTCCATCAGCCTGTGCATCAGTCTCTGGATCAGAGCGAAGACGGTCGATCAGGACGAACGGGGAAATGCGGAGCGGCGAGCGCTCTTTGTCGGCCTATGGCCGCCGACCATCTGGCTCATCGGTGACTCCCTAGAGAGGCATGACTAGTGCCCCGTCGCGGAAATCATCGTCACATTCGACCGTCCCTGCATCACCGATGGCTGCGTTCCTCGTCGCTCACGTACCTCCAGGTACGCTCGACTCCTCGCGCCTTGCCCTCGGCGCCCAGGGACGCTCTCGATGTTGGCGCTTCTTTCGCGACGGACCACTAGCTAGCCTACGGGGACCACTCAAAACCAGGACGTTCCCCCTGCGAAATCCAACGAGAGGGCCTCTGAATAGGGAGAATGAACCTGATCAAAGCAAGCGTCGAGGACGACCGGCCGCGAGCAGCGCGCTGGGCTCCCGCATCCTGTAGCAATTTCTGGTAGCTATCCTGCTGTGGTGATGGAGAGTGACGAGCGCCTGCGTTGACGGTTCCCGGCTTCACTCCGGCGCCTCGGCCCGCCCCCAACTCCCGGTGTCAAACGTCCACGGTTCCCGTTTCACCACCGTTTTCGGTAGCCAGATGTCCACGGCCCCATTTGACTCCCGCCGTAGGCGTCCCGGCTCGCGCTCACTCGGCAACCGGGGCCGGGTCTGCTCGCTCGAGAGTGAACAGCCTGTGCGGCAGATCCTTGCCCTCGCGGACCTTGATGTAGTCCTTGGCAATGCTCATGCCCACTTTGCGCGCAACTCCCTGGGAGGGAATGTTGTCGACGCCGGTGGTGATCACGATGCGCTCGAGTCCGAGGATATCGAAGGCATGGTCGCGGCACGCACACGCAGCTTCGAACGCAAGTCCCTGCCGCCAGTGCAACTTAGAGATGTGATAGCCGATCTCTATCTCGTCGACTCCCTCGACGTTCTGGATAGTAAGCCCGCACTGCCCCACGGGTTCGTCGGTCTCTTTGAGCTCGAGCATCCAGAGCCCGAAGCCGTGATCGCGGTAGAGATTCAGCTGCCAGTCGATCCAGCCGCGCGCTTCATCCAACGAGTAAGTGCGAGGGAAGTAACGCATGTGCTCGGGATCTGACAACAGCGAGTGGATGAACGCGGCGTCTTCCATTACATGACGTCGGAAGCGCAGGCGCTCCGTTTCGCCTGGGACGAGCTCGCTCACCGCAACACCCTTCCCTCCATGCCGCCGGCCACCGTCACGACCTCGCCGGTGATGTGCCCGGCAAGTCGATCCGAGGACAGGAACACGACCGCTCGGGCGACGTCGTCCGCACGCGCGAGCTTGGCGAGCGCCATCGTGCTCGTGATCTTGGCCTCGGCCTTGGGGTCCTCGAATGCGCTTCGTGCCATCTCGGTGATGGTCCAACCCGGAGCCACGCAGTTCACTCGTCCTGAGGGAGCGATCCGAGTGATCTCGTTCTTGAGGCTCTTGAGCAGGCCCGAAGAGAACGCTCCTTTGGCGGCGGCATAGTCCGAGTGGCCTGCCTCGCCGAACGAGCCGGCGGTCGAGCCCACAATGACGATGTTGCCTTCGCCCGTCGAGCGAATGTGCCGCAGAAAGGCACGGCAGCACAGAAAGGTGGCGTCGAGGTTCGCGCTAATGGTCGAGCGCCAGCGTTCCAAGGTCATTTCCCACAGCGGCACCTCTTCCGGCGCCCACATTCCCGCGTTGGCGACGAGGACGCGGAGCGCGCCCAGCTCACTCACCGCGCTCTCGAAGAGCTGATCGGTGGCGCCCTCGTCGGTGAGATCGGCCTGTAGCGCGATCCCCCCGAGCTCTTGCGCCAGCGATTCGGCATGCTCCCGGCTCGTGTTGTAGGCGATACAGACCCGAGCGCCCTCTGCGGCGAAGGCCCGGACGATCGCACTTCCGATGCCTCCGGCGCCTCCGGTGACGAGCACGCCCCTGCCCTTCAGCCCCGTGTCCACGGTAGGCGACGTTACCCTGCCCGACGATGAAGGACATCGGGATCGCCGGGCTGCCCTACTCCGGCAAGACGACCTTGTTTCACGCGTTGACGCTGTCCGGCTCCGCGGGGGGACGCTCCAACCAGGCCGTGGTCGACGTGGCGGACACCCGTCTCGAGGTCCTGGCCCGCCTCGAACGATCCAAGAAGATCGTGCCTGCCAAGGTGCGTTTCGTCGACGTGCCGGGAGGTCTCACTGCGCGCGGCATTGCGGAGTACCGCCAGACCGATGCCCTATGCATCGTCGTGAGGGCCTTCGGGGAGGACTCGGACCCCGTCCGCGAGCTGGCCTCGGTCCAGGACGAACTGTTGCTGGCCGACCTTGCCTCCCTCGAGAGCGGGCGCGACAAGGCCGCCAAGCGGGCTCGCGGCACCCCCGAGGCGCGTGCCGAGGTCGAAGTGCTCGAGCGAGCGCACGCGTTCGTGGATTCCTCCCGCCCGCTGCGCGATGCGGAGCTGGACGACGACGACCTCAAGCTGCTGCGGGGCTACGCCCCCCTGACTCTCAAGCCCCAGGTGATCGTGGCCAATGTCGAGGAGGGTGCCGGCGCGCCCGCAGGCCTGGATGACGCCATCGCAATCAGCGCCGCTCTCGAGGCGGAGGTGGCCGGCATGGACCCCGCCGATGCTCTGGAGCTGCTTAAGGGCTTCGGAGTGGCCGAGCGGGGCTTGGAGCGGGTCATCACCGACGGCTACCGAGCACTCGACCTCATCACTTTTCTCACCACCGGCGAGGACGAGAGCAGGGCCTGGGAGGTGCGGCGCGGCGCCACCGCCCCCGAGGCGGCCGGGTATATCCACTCCGACCTCGAGCGGGGCTTCATCCGGGCCGAGGTCGTGGGCTACAACGACCTGGTCGCGGCAGGTTCCTGGTCAAAGTGCAAGGAGAAGGGGGTACTGAAAGTGGAAGGCAAGGACTACCGGGTCAAGGAAGGCGACGTGATCAGCGTTCGCTTCGCCGTCTGACTCATCGGGCCGCCCCTCAGCCCAAGGTAGTGGATCGCGCGTAACGCGCCATCGAGTACCGAATCGGTCTTCAAACGCGCGTAACGCGCGTTTGACCACCTCGGACACGGGACTGCACAGAGCCGTCAGTGGCCGCCCGGCAGCACGTCCTCCTGGCTCTCGTGCCACGCCGGGTGGTCGCCGGAGGTCTCGACGTTGAAGCCGTAGTCGTATACAAGGGAGCCGCCGTAGGCGGCGCCGAAGGTCACCAGGCCCCCGGCCAGCAGCGACAGGATCGTGACGAGGCCGGTGGCGGTGGCCGCCGCCCCCGAGGGCCTGATCAGCAGGTCGATGAGCACGATCGCAGTGACCGTGAGCATCACCGCCATGTGCCAGTTCGCGGTGCGCCACGCCTGGGTGCCCGGCGCCGTCGACTTGAGCCAGTCCCAGAAGCCCGTCAGCGCCGTGGGGATGGACACGACGAAGCCTGCCAGCAGCAGCCAGCCCGCTCCCGCGTAGAGGTCGTGCCCGGTAGCGCTGTCCGATCCCAGCAGCAGCGACACCAGGTCGAACAGGGCAACCAGGAAATAAGCGGCCACCGGGATGTCGGTGAGCGGAGGATGAAGCGGCTTGCCGGCCCACCCGCGCAGCCCCTTGAATGCCCTTCCCTTGAACGTGATCGACGGCCGGATCGAGAACAGCTTGGCCATTGCCCCTCCTTGCGATCGTATTCATTCAAGCGTAGCGCTTGAGATGCCGGCTGCTAACGTGGACACCATGTTCATCGGTGCTCACGTTCCGGGTGACAAGCCCCTCGGCGAAGCCACACAGGTGGGGGCCGAGTGCGTGCAGATGTTCCTCGGCCCCCCACAGTCTTGGAAGAAGCCGCCGGTGCGCCCCGACGCCGCCGAGCTTCGAGAGTCTGCCATGCCCATCTACGTTCACGCTCCCTACCTCATCAATGTCGCGTCGCCCAACAATCGCATCCGCATCCCGTCGCGCAAGATTCTGGCGGGAGCCATCGAGCGCGCCGAGGAGATAGGCGCGGCCGGCCTCATCGTGCACGCGGGACACGCGGATGACGGGATCCCGCGCGGCTTCATACGTTGGCGCAAGGTGTTCGAGGAGCTCGAGACAGACGTCCCGGTCCTCATCGAGAACACCGCCGGCGGCGACAACGCCATGGGCAGACACGTCGAGACTCTCGAGTTGCTGTGGGCCGCGCTCGCGGATTTCGACGTCGGCTTCTGCTTCGACACCTGTCATGCGCACGCTGCGGGCGAGGACCTCTCGGATGTGATCGAGCGCGTCTTGGAGGCAGTCGGCAAGATAGATGTATTGCACGCCAACAGCTCGCGCGATCCCGCAGGCACCGGCGCCGACCGACACGCAAGCTTTGCAGAGGGAGCAATGGATCCGGAAGCGATCGCGGACATGGTGAGAGCCGCCGGCGCGCCGACGGTCATCTGCGAGACGCCGTGGACCACGATTGCAGACGACATCGACTACCTGCGAGCCAAGCTCTAACTGCCGAGTGGTGGTGAGTGGTCACATAGTGACCTTTATCCACCACTCGGCATAGCTTCCAGCATCGATTCCTGTAACCAGCCCAGCCAGTGCAGCACAGCCAGCGTCGGGGCGCGCGGGTCGTCGCGGTCCAACTCGGCCCCCATCATCTCCTCGGTCACCTCGAGCCGCGCCCCGATCGCAAGCCGCACGTCGTTCAGCGCGCTGAGCCACACTTGCATCTCCGCTTCGTCGAGCTCGATCCGGCCGCGCTTCAGCGCGCCCTTGACACCTTGCAGCGAGCTCACCTTGTTCCGCTGCAACTCATCGCCGACCAGATCGTGCCACGCGCGCGCCTCGGCCTCAGAGCCGTAGGCGTCGGGGAACAGCCGCTCGACGGCCGGGTCGTCGCGGCCCCCGTTATCGAGTAGCTCCAGCATCGAATCGATCAGATCGGTGAGCAACCTGAGTTCGGACTTGTCGAGCACGACGATTGCGCCCAAGCCCGCGGGCTCGACGTGTGCCATCTCAGTGCTCCGCACCGGAAAGACGGTCCGCACCGAATGCCACCGTATTTATGGGGAGGTGCACCTAGTCGCTCTTGCTCATCGTCGCCCACAACCCGTAGCCGTGGAGCTTGAAGCAGTCGAGCTCGGCCTTCTCGCGGCTCCCGCTGGAGACGACGGCCCGGCCCTCGTGATGAACCTGCAGCATCAGCTTGGTTGCGTGCGGGCGCGAGTAATTGAACAGTTTCTGGAAGACCCAGGTGACATAGGACATGAGGTTTACGGGATCGTTCCACACGATCACCAGCCACGGCCGCTCGTGCTCGAGCTCTTCTTGGCCCTCGACCTCTCTTACTTCGGAGGGGGCGATCACGGCGCGCATCGTCAAATCGTCGCGCATCGGCCGAGTGCCGGCGGGCCGGTGGGGCCGGTCGGCCCCCGGCCGCCGAGCCGGCCTAGCCGCCTCGATTGATCGGAACCACCACCGTCCTCCTGGCTGCGAGACAAAACCGTCACGTTGCTCATTTGAGGCGGTCTACTGCGAGCATAAGGGAGGGTGGGTTTGTTGACTGAGCGTTCAAGAGCAGGGTGAACTACTTGACCAAGCGTTCGGGGAAGGCGAGAAAACCAGCCTCGCGCGGTAACGCTGCGGGTAGCCTCCGAGTCTGTAGAGGCAACAAGCACTGCCATAGCCGAGCGCGCAGCGAATCTGCCGCTCCACTTCCCAGGAGGCTCGCGAACGCATGAGGTCCACCGCCGCAGACGAGCACGTCCTTCCCTCGCTCGAGGACGAGGACCTCGCGCTGCGCGCCCACAAGGACTTCGAGGCGTTCGCCGAGCTGTACCGCCGTCACCTCTGTCCCGTCTATCGCTTCGTGCGCTCCCAGGTCCCGGGTGATGCCGCCGCCGAGGACGTGACCGCGCAGGTGTTCTTCAAGGCGTTGTCGTCGGCGGCCTCTTTCCGGGCCGAGGGCTCCTATCAGAGCTGGCTCTATCGTATCGCCCACAACTCGATCTCGTCTTGGCGCAGCGCCCGCGACAAGGGGTTCATCGTCCTGGACGAGGTGCCCGAGTCGATTGATCCTGAGCCCTCCCCGGTGGTCGTCGCCATCGCCCAGGAGCAGAGCAGCATGGTGCGCGAGACCGTCGAGCAGCTCCCTCCCGCCCAGCGCGAGGTCGTTGCGCTGCGCTATTTGGAGGACTTCAGCATCGAGGAAATAGCAGGCATCACGAGGCGGACGCGTGGTGCCGTCCGAATCCTCTTGCATCGGGCGCGCTCGAGGCTCCGCAAAGACCTCGAAGGACAAGACCTCGAGGGACAAGACCTCGAGGGAAAGGAATTGGCATGACGGTTTCCATCGAGCAGGCCGTGATCTCCACTTGGGCCTACTCTCCACGCCCGGCCTTTTCCGCCGAGCTTCTCGGCGCGCTGCGTCGAGCCGCGGGGCTGCGGCTCGTTCCCCCTACCGCATCGGGGCACGACCGCTGGGTCCTGGCGGGCTCGATTGCGGGCGTGGCGACCGCGGCGAGCGCCGCGGTCTACGGCTTCGTCAAGATCAACCGCAAAGGCAGCGCAGGCAGCGCAGCATGAGAGCAGGGCTGTTCCCGGGTCAGGGGATTCGGGCCAAGACCGTCCTCGAGTCCCTGCCCAAGAGCCACGCTCTATTGGCGTCGGCTTCGGAGTTGCTCGGCTACGACCTGTTCAAGAGGGTGGAGGTAGCCGCACGGCGCAAGGGCGCCACCCTGCCCACGGCCGTGGCTCAGCCCGCGATCTTCGTGGCCGGAATGATCTCGTTCTCTTACGACTCGGCGGGCTGGGACTTCTTCTGCGGCCACAGCCTCGGCGAGTACACGGCCCTGACGGCGGCGGGAACGTTCGGCTTCGAGGACGCCCTCGGAATCATTCGCATCCGGGCCGAAGGCATGGAGCGGGCCGGGCGGGTGGCGCCTGGAAGCATGGCGGCGGTCCTGGGGCTCGACCTGGAGAAGGTCTCAGACATCGCCCAGAGGACGGGCGTGGTAGTCGCTAACGACAACTCGCCAGGCCAAGTCGTGCTGGCCGCCCCCGAGCCGGCCCTGGCCGCGGCCGCGGCAGAGGTCCGAGCCGCCGGCGCTCGCTCGGTGCTGCTCGACGTTTCGGGCGCTTTTCATACCGATGCCATGGGCTCGGCCGGTCCGGCCCTGGCCCGGGCGCTCGAAGAGGCCGAGATCAGGACTCCCGAGGTCCCGGTCGTGTCGAACGTCTTGGCTCGTCCTTACACGGATGCCGCCGAGATCAAGGAGCTGCTCGTGGCACAGCTCACCCGCCCCGTTCGCTTCAGGGAGTCGATCGAATGGCTCGTGGAGCAGGACGTCGAGGACTTTACGGACTTCGGCCCCGGCCGCGTGGTCGCAGGACTGGCGCAGAGGTGCCGGCGAGCAGCTCGTAGCACGGAGGTGGCAGCTCATGCTTGATACTCGGGTTCTGGTAGAGAACTCGTTCGCCGGTACCGAGACCGAGGCCATCTCGGAGCGACTCGTGGTCGCCCCCGCAAGCGGACGTTTTCACGCCCTGTCGTCCGAGCACCTGGCCGTGTCGGGGGAGTGGGTCGAGCCGGGCACGGTGCTCGGTGTGGTGGAGGCTCACGGCCACCGGGTGCCTGTGTGTTCCCCGTTCCGGGGATGGGTCAAAGGCATGCTGGCGCTCCAGAGTCAGCCCGTCAAGCAGGGCGACGCCTGTTCTGGATCCGCAGCCATTAACTTGTCTTGGTGAGCCGGGCGGAGACTGAAGAGCTCGAGCGGGTCAGCTGATGGGGGCGGCCATCACGGGGTGGGGGATCGCCCTGCCCGAGCGTGAGCTCCATAACGCCGAGCTCGCCCGGCGCCTGGACGTTACCGAAGAGTGGATCCTCGAGCGCACCGGGATCAATAGTCGCCACGTAGCCGCCTCCACCGACTCGGCATCATCGCTCAGCACCGAGGCCGGCCGAGCGGCTTTGACGCGCGCTGGGCTCGAAGCCTCCCAGCTCGACATGGTGATCGTGGCGACCTCGACCCCGGACGAACAGATGCCCGCCACCGCGTCGCTGGTGCAGCACGCGCTCGGCGCTTCGGGCGCCGGCGCCTTCGACCTCAATGCCGCGTGCTCCGGGTTTCTCGTGGCGTTGGCGCAGGCGGGCGCCCTCGTCACCTCGGGGATGGCGCAGCGGGTGCTGGTGTGCGGCGCCGATCTGCTAACTCGCGTGCTCGACTACGACGACCCTCGCAGCTGCATCCTGTTCGGCGACGGAGCCGGGGCGGTCGTGCTCGAGAGCGCGCCCGGCATCGCCTTCGGGCCCTTCCGCATCGTTTCCGACGGCTCCAAGGAGCCTCTCCTGCGCATCCCGGCGGACGACGGTCATCTCCGCATGAAGGGCAGAGAGGTCTACCGGCACGCGATTGCTTCGATGTCCGCGGCGGTAAAGGAGATCCTTGTCGAGGCGGGCCTCTCGGTTTCAGACATCGACTTGCTCGTCGCTCATCAGGCCAACGCCCGCATCGTCGAGGCGGTCGCGCTGCGGCTCGGGCTCGACCCCGCCCGGGCGATGCTCAACATCAGCCGCCTCGGGAATACTTCCGCGGCCTCGATTCCGCTGGCGCTGGCGGAGGCGGTCGAGACGGGCAAGCTGCACGATTCGGATCTGGTCGTGCTCACAGCCTTCGGCGCCGGCTTCGTGTGGGGGGCGGGGATCGTCCGTTGGGCGGCGCCGGTCGCGCCTCACGCGGACGAGGAGCTCGTGGTTCGGAGCGAAATCAGCGCCAACACCGAGAGCGACCCTGCGCGCCAGATTGAATCCCAATTCCGACCTCGGCGGAGCCGTGGGCAAGGCGCGAGGAGTCGAGCGTACCTGGAGGTACGTGAGCGACAAGCAACGCAGCCATCGGTGATGCAGGGTCGTTCGAATGCGACGGTGATTTCCGCGACGGGGCACTGGATGGCGCGAGGTGCTCATGACTGAGCGGGTTGCGCTCGTGACGGGGGCCGGGCGCGGCATCGGGCGCGCCATCGCCCTCGAGCTTGCCGGCCGCGGCTACGACATCGGTATCAACTACCTGTCGAACGCGGACGAGGCCAAGCAGACTCTGCGTCTGGTGGAGGAGAAAGGGCGCAGCGGTATCTGTCTGCAGGCCGACGTCGGTGAGGGTTCCGATGTCGAACGCTGCTTCGGAGAAATGAAGGATGCGCTCGGCAGTGTTTCGGTGTTGGTCAACAACGCCGGTACGCGCCACGACGGGCTCGCCCTGTCGTTGAGTTTCGACGCTTGGGACCGGGTTATCAAGACCAACCTTTATGGAACCTTCAGCTGCTGTCGCCAGGCTTTGCGGCCGATGGTGAGGGCGCGCTTCGGGCGCATCGTCAACATCACATCGACCGCAGGCCTCAGAGGAAGTCCCGGACAAGTCAACTACTCGGCCGCCAAGGCCGGCGTTGTCGGGCTGACCCGCACGCTCGCCAAGGAAGTGGCGGCCAAAGGCATCACCGTCAATGCAGTCGCACCGGGTCTGATCGACACCGACCTCACCAGCAATCTCTCGGACAAGCAGCGTGATCAGCTGGTGTCTTTCATCCCGCAGAAGAAGTCCGGCGTACCTCAGGACATCGCCGCTCTGGTCGGTTTTCTTTGTTCGGACGAGGCCCATTTCATCACCGGAGCAGTGCTGGTGGCCGACGGCGGAATGATCTGTTAACGCACACTTTGTTTTAAGGGCAGCACAGCAAGAAGCAGGACAACTAGAAGCAGGACAAGAGGAAAGGAGCAAGGCAAATGGCAGAGAAGCGAGAGGAAATACTCGCCATCGTCAAGGAGCAACTACAGGAGCGTGGCATCGACACGGCAGAGGTAACGGCCGACTCCCACCTCGCCAAGGACCTCGGCCTCGACTCGCTCGACGTCACCGAGCTGACGCTCGGTCTCGAAGAGCGCTTTGGCATCGAGATTCCCGACGAGGAGCTCGAGGACATCGGCACCGTGGGCGACGCCGTGACTCTCATCGAGAAGAAGCTCTCCGTAGGCGCATGACCGAGGTCGTCGTGACCGGGATCGGGCTCATTACCCCGATCGGAACCGGCACGGAGGATTTCTGGAGTGGCCTGCTCGAGGGCCGCTCCGGTACCGCCGAGATCAAGGCGTTCGATGCCTCAGACCTGCCGGTGCGAATTGCCGCGGAGCTGCCGGACTTCGATCCCACCGACTACATGTCGAAGCGCGACATCTCGCGCACCGACCGTTTTTCTCAGATAGCGGTCGGTGCGGCGAGCCTCGCGTGGGATGAAGCAGAGTGCTCAAAGCTCGATGTGGGGGCCGAGCGCATCGGCGTAATCATCGGCACGGGCATCGGCGGTCTTCCGACGATCGAGCGAGAGCACACCAACCTGATGAACTCGGGGCCGCGCCGGGTCAGCCCTTTCATGGTGCCCAAACTGATGCCCAACGCGGCGGCCGGCGCGGTCGCGATGAAGTTCTCACTCACGGGCCCCAATTATGCCCCTACATCTGCGTGCGCCAGCGGTGCTCACGCGGTGGGCGAAGCTTTTCGATACGTGCGCGACGGTCTTGCCGACGTCATGATCGCCGGCGGCACCGAGTCGGCCATTACTCCATTGTCGCTCGCCGCCTTCGCGCGCATGGGTGCGCTGTCGCGCCGCAACGACGATCCCCGCACCGCAAGCCGTCCCTTCGACGCGGGCCGCGACGGTTTCGTGTTCGGTGAGGGCGCGGGTGCGCTCGTGCTCGAGCGTAGAGAGGCGGCCGAAGCACGCGGCGTTCACATCTACGGCAGCATCACCGGTTACGGCGCCTCCGCAGACGCCTTCCACATCAC
>Ga0075530_1001176_pt1 | contig 12517 bp, 9 predicted proteins | sample NGEPerD_2_FD_75101 | JGI IMG/M metagenome (GOLD analysis project Ga0075530, IMG submission 75101) | Arctic peat soil microbial communities from the Barrow Environmental Observatory site, Barrow, Alaska, USA - NGEE PermafrostL1-D | ecosystem: Environmental > Terrestrial > Soil > Wetlands > Peat ...
ACGACGGCCCTGGTGGTGCTCTCCGCCCCGTCGGTCCCCTTGAGGTCGGCGGCCGCGAGCAGCGTGTCCACCGAGTCCTTCTTGGCGGCCTCGACGAACCCGCAGGTGTTCACCACCACGGTCTCGGCGTCGGCCGGGTCGTCGACAAGCCGGAAACCGCCGGCTTCGAGCCGCCCGGCCAGCTCCTCGGAGTCGACCTCGTTGCGGGCGCAGCCGAGCGTCACCATCGCGACGGTGGTCTGCGAGGAGCTGGCAGGGGTCAGGGAAGCAGCAGAAGTGTTCATGAGCCTTGACGAGTATGACCGACGCAAGTTCCGGTCATGACCACTACCCGAACTGCTTGCTCCCGGCAGCCGGGGAGTCGCCGACCGTGCCCTTGCGCTTGCCGAGGAACGACACCTTCACGGCCGTACCGTTGCTGGCGGTGACCTCGAACGGGGCGAGGCCGATCACTTGCTGGTGCTGACCCTGGTCGAGCTTGCCGGCGTACAGGATGCGGCCGTCACGATCGCGTACGACGACCTGGGGGCTCGCGCCCACCGCCGAGACCTCGAGCGGTGCCAAGGTCATCTTCGGAGCGCCGGCCGGTTTCGCCCTGGCGAGGCCGGCCGAGTCGACCACCTTCGGCGCGGGGCTGACCAGTTCCTGCGGGGTGTCGTTGAACACCCGGGCCACGCCCCACACCCCTGCGAGGGCCAGCACGCACGCGACCAGCAGGCTCCAGCGAGGGCCGGTGTGGGCGGCACGCACGCCGCCGCCGATGCCGGTGGCAAGCTCGGCCTCGAAGACCTGACGGGCCTCGATCTCCGCCTTGGCGTAGTGGTCGTCGTAGAGATCGAGCAGTTCCTGCGGGTCAAGGCCGAAGATGCGCGCAAGTGTGCGCAAGTGGCCGCGGGCGTAGAAGTCGCCTCCGCAGGCATCGAAGTCGTCGACCTCGATGCACTCGAGGACGTGCGGGCGGATCCGCGTGCGCTCGCTGAGCGTGTCGATGCTCAGACGGGCGCGGTTTCGGGCAGCCGCGACGATCGGGCCGATGAGCGCGTCCTGGGCGGGCCGCGGCTGCGTCATCGGCTGGGTCAGCGTGTCGTCTACGCGTGCGACCACGACCGGGGTGTCTCCAGTGCGTTGGACCGGAATCGCCGGGGGGTCCGGCAGCCTTCGCACGGAGTCGCGCATCACCTCGGAGCGGGCAGCAGGGATGGTGGCCCGGCCTGGGTCGACCGGCTCGAACTCGGGCGCGGGGTCCTCACCGACCGGAGGGGTGGCGGATTGTGGCGACGCCTCGGCGACCACCTCGTATGGGTGGCCCTGGTCAAGGGTGTCCGGCCCGTCCGGTACGGAGCCAGCCTTGGAGAACCAACTCGCCCACCGTCCAGGCCCGGCCCTGACCCGCTCCGGCTTCTCGACCTCGGCGGGCTTCTCGACCTTGGCGGGCTTCTCGGCACTGGGCGCCTTCTGGGCACCGGGGGCCTTCTCGGGCAGGTCCTGCTCGGTCCGGGTCAGCACCAGTACGGGCACGCGGCCGCCGGCGAGCGTGTCCAGGTCGCTGGCGAGGTCTCCGGTCAAGCCCTGGAACTCCACCTTGGTCGTGCGCCCCAGGGGTACGACGTACGCCTCCCCGGCATCGGCTCCGACGCCCTCCGCGCCCTGGGTCGCGTCGGGAGTCACGCCCTGAGTCGCGTCGGGGGTCGAACCGTCGTGCACCACGATCTGGCCGTCACGCAGCCACGAGGCAGGCGACTGCACCTCCACGTGCTCGATGTCCTGCCAGCGAAGACCGCTCCAGGTCTCGCCGCGTCGGAAGCGCACTCCCTGGTCGTCAGCCACCATCAACGGCGCCCGGCCGTCACGTACGACGAGCAGTTGGACCAGCCCGACCGCGGCGACCACGACGCACCACGACCAGTCCATCAGGGACCCGGTGTGCAGGGCTCGGGAGAACCACGCCACGGTCATCACCGCGGCGGTCAGCGCCACGAAGGCCGCGAGCCTCGAGTTGTGCCGAACCGAAACGCCCATCACTGCTCCCCCTGGAGGTTGGAGATCACGTCATCGAGGTCGTCGGGCTTGATCAGCACGTCGCGGGCCTTGGAGCCCTCGCTCGGACCGACCACGCCCCTGCTCTCGAGGATGTCCATCAGGCGTCCTGCCTTCGCGAACCCGACGCGCAACTTGCGCTGCAGCATCGAGGTCGAGCCGAACTGGGTGGACACGACCAGCTCGATCGCCTGCACCACCAGGTCCAGGTCGTCGCCGATGTCGTCGTCAAGGTCGCGCCTGGCCGCAGCAGGCGCCGTCACGTCGTCGCGGTAGCTCGGCTGCAGCTGGTCCTTGCACTGCTTGACCACCAGGGCGATCTCAGCCTCGGTCACCCATGAGCCCTGGACGCGCACAGCCTTGGACGCACCCATGGGCAGGAACAGGCCATCACCCTGGCCGACCAGCTTCTCGGCTCCGGGCTGGTCGAGGATCACCCGGCTGTCGGCCAGCGAGCTGGTCGCGAAGGAGAGGCGCGAGGGTACGTTCGCTTTGATCAGACCCGTCACCACGTCGACGCTCGGGCGCTGCGTGGCCAGGATCAGGTGGATGCCCGCCGCCCGCGCCAGCTGGGTGATCCGCACGATCGCGTCCTCGACGTCGCGAGGCGCGATCATCATCAGGTCTGCAAGCTCGTCGACGACGATGCAGAGGTAGGGGTACGGCGCCAGCACGCGCTCGCTGCCCGCCGGCAGCCGCACCTTGCCCCGCCGCACGGCCAGGTTGAAGTCATCGAGGTGACGGAACCCGAAGTTGGCGAGGTCGTCGTAGCGCATGTCCATCTCGCGCACGACCCACTGCAGCGCCTCGGCGGCCTTCTTGGGGCTGGTGATGATCGGGGTGATCAGGTGCGGGATGCCTTCGTAGGCGTTCAGCTCGACCCGCTTGGGGTCGATCATGATCATCCGCACCTCGTCGGGCGTGGACCGCATCAGCAGTGAGGTGATCATCGAGTTGATGAAGCTGGACTTGCCGGAGCCGGTCGCACCGGCCACCAGGAGGTGCGGCATCTTGGCCAGGTTCGCGACCACGAAGCCACCCTCCACGTCCTTGCCGAGGCCGACGACCATCGGGTGGTGGTCGTTTCGCGCGTTGTTGGAGCGCAGCACGTCACCCAGCGACACGATCTCCTTGTCGACGTTCGGGATCTCGATACCGACAGCGGACTTTCCGGGGATGGGGCTCAGGATCCGCACGTCGGCCGACGCCACGGCGTACGCGATGTTCCTCTGGATACCGGTGATCTTCTCGACCTTGACCGCCGGACCGAGCTCCACGATGTAGCGGGTGACGGTCGGGCCACGGGTGTAGCCGGTGACCTGGGCGTCGATTTCGAACTCCTCGAGCACCTGGGTCAGTCGCTCCACCACGGCGTCGGAGGCCTTGGAGCGGGCCCTGTGCACCGAGCCGGGCCGGAGTACCTGGCTGTCGGGGAGCGAGTAGCTGATGTCGCCGGAGAGTGAGAGCTGCTCGACGCGTGCGGGCAGGGGCGTGTGAGGGGGTGGCTCGAGCCCTTCCTTCGCAGCCAGGTCGGTCACCTCGCCTGTCAGCTCGACGTCTCGGTCAGGGGCGCTGGCGCCAGCTCGCGACCTGCGGCCCCGGCGACCGAGCTCGCGCCCCTCGGTACTCCGTACATCCAGGACGGGCGTGTCGTAGGCGGGATCACCCATGTCGGGGTCGATCTCGTCATCGACACGCCGCCCGCGCGGCCTGGCCGCCGTCGCCTCGGTGTCGCCCTCGACCCGGATGTGGCGGCCCATGATCCGCCTCCCCAGCTCGCGGAGCCGCCCGGGCACCTGGTAGACGGGCGTGGCTGTGACCACCAGCAGCCCGAAGAGGCTCAGCAGTGCCAGCAGCGGCACCACGACGTAGGCGGTCTGCAAGAGGTCCATCAACAGCTTGGAGACCACGAACCCGACGGCGCCACCTGCCTGCTGGAGAGGGGCCGTGTCGCCGAGCTCGGGCTTAGGCGATCCGTTCGCGATGTGCACGATGCCGAGCACTCCGAAGAGCAGTGCGGTCCAGCCGATCACCTGACGGCCTGCGGGGCCGTTTCGCTCGGGGTCGCGGAGGTTGCGCCAGGCAACGAAGCAGAGCAGCAGCGGGACGAACCATGCGAGCAGACCGACCGACCCGGCCACGACCGTGCGGGTGTGGTCACCGAGGTCGCCGGGCAGCTGCCACCACACAGCGGCGGCGACGACGACTGCAAGACCTACGAGGAACAGGCCCGCACCGTCGCGACGGTGCTCGGGCTCGAGTTCACGTGCCGTGTGGCCGATGCGGCGGACTCCCCCGCCGATGGCGTGTGCGAGACCGAGCCAGGCCGTCACCAGCACCCGCGCGAAGGCACGGAGGACCCGCGCGACCGGTCCGGTCCCGTTGCGGACGGCCCGGGGTGCGGGACGACGCGCTTTGGGCCGTCCCGCCTTCTTACGGGTGGACGGTTTCGGCTTCGGGGCGGGCTTTCGCCCTGACTTGCTTCCCGACGACCGGGAGCGCGAGGTCGAGCCCCCCTGTCCTGACTTTCGGGCAGGGGTGCTCTTGCTACGCGACGCCGGCAGGGAAGACGTACGGGTCGCCATGCTGGGAATCTACCCCGGACACCTCATCTGCCCCTTGCGTCACACGCCGCACGGCGAAGTGTCGAAGCGGTGGGTGCCGCGGGCGGTGCCATGGGAAGGGAGACGCGGGACCGGTCAGCCTTCCTGGTCACGCTGGTAGTCGCGGCCGATCAGCGGCAGCCGCAGGCGGAAGCTGCTGCCCTTGCCGAGCTCGGAGGCGACGATGATCTCACCACCGTGCATCTGGGCGATGCGGCGCGAGATGGCCAGCCCCAGACCCGTGCCGGGGATCGACAGCACCTCGGGGTTGCTCGAGCGGTGGAAGGCCGAGAACAGGTGCACCTGGTCAGCCGCCGAGATGCCCAGCCCGGTGTCGAGGCACAGCACATGGGCGTGCGGGCCTTCGTTGCCGACCTCGAGGTGGACGGTGCCGCCGGGCCGACTGTACTTCACAGCGTTGCTGGCGAGGTTGTCGATCACCTTGCCCAGCTCGTCGGGGTCGGCGGTCACGTACACCGCGTCCGGGGGCACCTCGAGGGTCATCGTGACCAGCCCCTGCTCGGCCTGCATGGCCATCAGCTCGACGCTCTGCTCCGCGAGCTTGCGCAGGTCCACCGTCCGGCGTACCCGCTCGCGCTTGTCCTGGATCTGGGAGTAGTTCAGGAGGTTCTGCACGAGGCGGTCGAGGCGGTCGGCGTTGCGGGAGATCGCCTCGACCGACCCGATGCCGGTATCGAGGTCTTCGAGGAGCTCGATGTGACCCATGATCGAGGTGAGCGGCGTCTTCAGCTCGTGCGAGATGGTCGCGATCAGCTCACCCTTGTAGCGGTCGAGCTCCTGCAACTCCCCCACGAGGTGCCGCTCGCGGTCGTAGAGACGGGCGTTCAGCACCACCCGGCCGAGCGCACGACCGACCTCCATGACGGCTTCCTGCTGGTCGTGGGTCCAGGAGCTCAGCGTCACGTCGCGCGCCAGCAGCACGTACCCCAGCAGCTCCCTGCCCACCCCGACCGGGGAGAACATCAGGCTGTAGCCCTCGTGGTTCTGCACCAGCTGGCGCACCAGCACCCGCTGGTTCTCGGTCAGGTCCTCGTCGAGCTGGCAGGCGTTGCCCTGATGGATCATCACCGGTCGCCCGAGTTCCCAGGAGCGGCCGGCCAGCAGGCTCTTGAGCTGCACGAGCTCGCGGCTGGTCTCGCGGTCATCGGGCGGGTACGCCGCCGACTGCTCGACCTGGCCGAAGTCGCCGGAGGGGAAACAGCGGATCCACAGGCGCTCGGTCTGCAGGTGCCGGGCGATGGCCTGCGCCGCCTCGCGCAGCGACAGGTCGAGCTGCGCGAGCTGGCCGGCGGAGGAGACGGCTCGCAACATGTCGCCCATGCGTACCTGGTCACTGAGCCGCTCGCGCTGCTGGGCGTTGTACATCGCCAGGCCTGCCTGCACGACGAACATCTCGAGGAGCTCGCGCTCCTCCCGGTTGGGGATGCGGTTGCCCGGTGGCAGATCCACCGACATGTTGCCGAGCAGCTGGCCGGTGGCTGAGTAGAGCGGGGCGTAGAGAGCATCGAGCGGATGCCAAGAGTCGGCTGAGGAGCCGGGCAGGAAGTCAGGCACCCAGGCGGACTCCTCCAGCGCATCGGGCATCCGGTCGTGCGGCACGAACCGCAGCACACCCCACTCGTCGGCCTGCGCGAACTCGTTGAAGATCGAGGCCACCGGAGTACGGCGCCCGATGATCTGCGCGCGGACTTCTTCGGGGCCGGCGACCGTGGTCATCACGAAGGCGTCGCCCTCCAGGCGAGCGATCGCGGCGATCCCGTAGCCGAGCACCTCGACCACGCCGCGAGCGATCTCATCGAGGACCTCGGAAAGGTCCGTCGAGGAGTTGACGCGAAGCATCAGCTCGTAGAGTCGGCGGATCCCCCCGGCGCGAGGAGAATCAGTGAGTTGCATCAGGACGGCCCCCCGGGACCGGATAAAGGTCAGGAACCAGTGTCTGGTCTGACGTCATCCTAGGGCGATTCGCCCCTTCCGTCCATAGTTTGGCCACTTCTCGCGCGACCCTGACTGGCCTGGGCCCGGCCTAGGCCTCGAGCACGACCGGGATGATCATCGGGCGCCGGCGGAGCCGGCCGCCGACCCAGCGCCCGACGACGCGCCGGATGGTCTGCTGCAGCTGGTAGGCGTCGTTGACGCCCTCGGAGACCGCCTTGTCCAACGCCGCGATGATCGGGCCCTTGATCTCGTCGAACGTGGTGTCGTCCTCGGCGAATCCCCGGGCATGGACCTCCGGTCCGCTGATCACCTTGCCGGTCTGGGAGTCGATCACCACGATCACGGAGATGAAGCCCTCCTCACCCAGGATCCGGAGGTCCTTCAAGGAGCTCTCGGTCAGGTCCCCGACGGAGCTGCCGTCGACGAACACGTACCCACAGTCCACCTTGCCGGTGATCCTGGCCTCGCCCTTGACGAGGTCGACCACGACGCCGTCCTCGGCGATGACCACCCGGGCAGGGGCGATGCCGGTGGCCTTGGCCATCTCGGCGTTCGCGAGCATGTGCCGGATCTCGCCGTGCACCGGCATCACGTTGCGAGGCCTGACGATGTTGTAGCAGTAGAGCAGCTCACCCGCGCTGGCGTGACCGCTCACGTGCACCAGTGCATTGCCCGTGTGCACCACGTCAGCACCCCCGCGAGCCAACCCGTTGATCACCCGGTAGACGGCGTTCTCGTTGCCCGGAATCAGCGAGGAGGCCAGCACGACGGTGTCGCCCTGCTCGATGTGCACGAAGTGGTGGTTGCGCTGCGCGATCCGGCTCAGTGCCGACAGCGGCTCGCCCTGGGAGCCGGTCGAGAGCAGCACCACCTTGTCCGGCGGCATGTCCGCGGTCGCCTTGGCGTCGATGAGCAGGCCAGGGGGTACGTCGAGGTATCCCAGGTCGCGGGCGATGGCCATGTTTCGCACCATGGACCGGCCCACGTAGGCCACCTTGCGCCCGTGCTCGGCGGCGGCATCCATCACCTGCTGCACGCGGTGCACGTGGGAGGCGAAACAGGCCACGATGATGCGCTTCTTGCTGGTGTGGAAGACGCGGTCCAGCACCGGCGCGATGCTCCTCTCCGACGTCGTGAACCCCGGGACCTCGGCATTGGTCGAGTCGGTCAGGAACAGGTCCACGCCCTCCTCGCCCAGCCGGGCGAACGCGCGCAGGTCGGTGATCCGGCCGTCGAGCGGGAGCTGGTCCATCTTGAAGTCACCGGTGTGCAGCACCATGCCGGCGCCGGTGCGGATGACGACGGCCAGGGCATCGGGGATGGAGTGGTTCACGGCCACGAACTCGAGGTCGAACGGTCCGAAGCTGATCCGGTCACCCTCGGTGACGATCTCCTGCACCACGTCCTTCACCCGGTGCTCGCGCAGCTTGGGGCCGACCAGAGCAAGAGTGAGCTGAGACCCCACCAGCGGGATGTCCGACCGCTCACGCAGCAGGTACGGAACCGCGCCGATGTGGTCCTCGTGACCGTGGGTCAGCACGAGCGCCTCGACCGCGTCGAGCCGGTCCCGGATGGCGTCGAAGTCGGGCAGGATCAGGTCGACTCCCGGATGGTTCTCCTCGGGGAACAGCACCCCGCAGTCGACGATGAGAAGTCGTCCGTCGTACTCGAAGACCGTCATGTTGCGCCCGACCTCACCCAGTCCACCGAGCGCGATGACCCGCAGGCCCCCGCGTGGGAGGGCCGGGGGTGCGGACAGTTCGGGGTGGGGATGGCTCAACGTAGAAGACCTGCTTGAGTCAGTGCGGCGCGGACGACGTCTACCAGGGTGTCGTCTGCCGCCACGAGTGGAAGTCGGACCGCGCGGTTGTCGTGGACGCCGAGGAGCTGCATGGCAGCCTTTGCGGTCATGACGCCCGGCGCGTGACCCATGATGGCATCGACCACCGGCACCAGCTCGCCGTAGACCTTCAGGGCGCCGTCGAGGTCGCCCGCGTCCACCCGCGCCACCAGGTCGGCGTACTGCTCCCCGGCGACATGGCCGACCACCGACACGATCCCGGCACCGCCGTGGGTGAGCCAGCCGAGGTTGAGCACGTCGTCGCCGCTGTAGTAGCTCAGGCCGGTCGCCTGCATGATCCGTACGCCGCGGAACAGGTCGCCCACAGCGTCCTTGACCGCCACGAACTTCTCGTTCTCGCTGATGCGGGCGAAGGTCTCGGGGGCGATCGTCACGCCGGTGCGACCCGGGATGTCGTAGAGCATGATGCGCAGGTCGCTGGCCGCGGCGATCGCCTCGAAGTGAGCAGCCACCCCGGCCTGCGTGGGCTTGCTGTAGTACGGCGATACCAGCAGCGCTCCGTCCGCACCGGCCTCCTGGGCCTGTCGGGCCAGCTCGATGGAGTGCGGGGTGTCGTTGGTACCGATGCCCGCGAGCACGGTGCAGCGGTCCCCAACGGCGGCGATGACCGCTCGCAGGATCTCGCCGTCCTCGGCGACCGTCGTCGTGGGTGCCTCTCCGGTGGTGCCGCTGACCACGAGACCGTCGTTGCCGTGGTCGGCGAGGTGGTTGGCCACCCGGGCGACCCCGTCGAGGTCCACGCTCCCGTCGGCGGTGAAGGGCGTGACCATGGCGGTCAGCACCCGGCCGAACGGGGCAGCAGGCAGACTCATGCCCCCTAGGTTATCCATCTCACTCCTCAAGCGCGGGGCGGCGCGGGGTGGGGAGACGGTCGGCATATATTCCTCCGCATGAGCGACAGTGAGTACCAGCCAGATCTGACGAAGCGGCCGGCCCCGCAAAGCGATCAGAACAGCGAGGCCCAGGGGGAGCCGCAGCCAGGCCCGGACTACGGCCAGCAGTCCGGCCAGCCCCAGGGCCAGCAGTTCGCGCCGGTCCCCGCCGCGACGGGCGCGTTCATGCTGGCGCACCTCGGCCAGGAGTACGGCCCCTACGGCATCGAACAGCTGCGCCAGATGGCGCTGACCGGCCAGCTCAAGGGTGATGCGCAGGTGCGCGCCCAGACCGGTGGCGGCTGGTTCCAGGCCAAGCAGCTGCCCGGTTTGTTCTCCCATCGCGAGTGGCTGGTCACCGTGCTGCTCTCGGGCTTCCTCGGCAGCTTGGGCGTGGACCGGTTCTACCTCGGCTACATCGGCCTCGGCATCCTCAAGCTGATCACTTTCGGCGGCTGCGGCATCTGGTACCTGATCGACCTGATCCTGATCCTCCTGCGCAAGGTTCCCGACGCCGAGGGCCGTCCACTCGCCTGACCGTGCTCTTACCTGGGCTCACACCTGGGGCATGACTTCCGCGGCCACGAGCTCGATGTGGTCGAGGTCGTCCATGTCGAGTGCCTGGGTCACGAGCGCCATTGTGGCCACGCGGCGATCAGGGACGGCGCTCCAGCCAGCGGACCTCGTACGGCGGGTCGTTGTCGAGGTGCTCCTCGCGACGGATCTCGTGCCAGTCGGACTCGGCGAACTCCGGGTAGTGCGTGTCCCCCTCAGGCTCGGCGTGCACCTCGGTGAGGATCTGACCGGTCGCGAGGGCGATGGCGTCGCGGTAGACGTGTCCCCCACCGCCGACGTTCACCACCTCGTCGAGGCCCTCACCGATCTCGAGGGCCTCCGCGACGGAGCGCGCCACCAGGACACCGTCGTAGGTCCAGTCCGGGTCACGGGTCACGACGATGCTCTGCCGGTCCGGGAGCGGGGTGCCGATGCCTTCGAACGTCGTACGTCCCAGGACGAGGGGGTGCCCGATCGTGACCCGCTTGAAATGGGCGAAGTCGGCCGCGATCTTCCAGGGGATGTCGCCGTTGCGGCCGATGACACCGTTGGTCGCCCTCGCGGCGACCAGGATCACCAGCGTCATACCGAGATGGGCGCCTTGATGCCCGGGTGCGGGTCGTAGCCCTCGACGCTGATGTGCTCGAGGTCGAAACCGTCGATCGTCGTGATCGCAGGGTCGAGGTGCAGCGTCGGCAGGGCCCGCGGCTCTCGGGTCAGCTGCAGCTCGGTCTGCTCGAGGTGGTTGAGGTAGAGGTGCGCGTCGCCGAGCGTGTGCACGAAGTCACCGGCCTCCAGGCCGACCACCTGGGCGATCATGTGCGTCAGCAGGGCGTACGACGCAATGTTGAACGGCACCCCGAGGAACACGTCGGCCGAGCGCTGGTAGAGCTGGCAGCTCAGCCTCCCGCGACCCGCCCCGTCCTGAGGCGGCGCGACGTAGAACTGGAACATCGTGTGGCACGGAGGCAGCGCCATGTCGGGGATGTCGGCGACGTTCCACGCCGAGACGACGTGACGGCGCGAGTCGGGGTTGGTGCGAATCTGCTCGACCACGTGGGCAAGCTGGTCGATGTGGCGACCGTCGGGGGTCGGCCACGAGCGCCACTGGTAGCCGTAGATCGGCCCGAGATCGCCGTTGGCGTCGGCCCACTCGTCCCAGATCGTGATGCCTCGATCCCGGAGCCATTTCACGTTGGTGTCCCCTCGCATGAACCAGAGCAGCTCGCCGAAGATCGAGCGGGTGTGCACCTTCTTCGTGGTCAGCAGGGGGAACCCGGCAGCGAGGTCGAAGCGCATCTGGTGGCCGAACACACTGCGGGTGCCGGTGCCGGTGCGGTCAGACTTCTCGACACCCTCGTCGAGAATTCGCCGGAGTAGGTCGAGGTACGCCTGCATAGGAGACAAGGTACCCGTGCAAGGCTGGTCGTCATGGTGATCGGTCTCGGTGCGGCGCTGCTTGCCGCAGTGCTGTTCGGTGTCGGCGCGGTGATGCAGGCGGTCGCCGCACGCCGTGGCCGACTGATCTCCCTGATGATGGCCCTGGTCGCCCTGATCTACGTCATGGGATGGGCCCTGCACCTGGTCTCCATCGCCATGGTCCCCCTGTACGTCGCGCAGGTGGGGATCTCTGCTTCCCTGGCCGTCACCGCCGTCACCGCGGCGAAGTTGCTGGGAGAGCCACTCGCTCCCCGCCACAGGCTGGCGATCGGTGTCCTCGTCGGCGGTCTCGCACTGCTGGCAATCGCCGCGGGTCCCGTCGGAGACCACGGGTTCGAGGAGGGCGACATCGCGGCGCTGTACGGCACCCTGGCGCTCATCCTCTGCCTCGCGCCGGTGGCACGGCGTGTCAGCGGACAAGCCGGAGGGGTCCTGCTCGGCTGCCTGGGCGGCATTGCCTATGCCGGTTCCCCGATCGCGACCCGATCCCTGGTCGACCCCTCCTGGGACTGGCTGACCATCGCTCCGGCGCTCAGCATCGGCCTCTTCGGCCTGCTCGGGTTCTGGCTCTACTCGATCGCCCTGAGGCGCGCCTCCGTGATCGCCGCGAGCGCTCCCCTGGTGCTGCTCCAGACCGTGGTCCCCTCCATCGTCGGGGTGTTCATGTTCAGTGACGCCTTCCGCGACGGCTGGCTGCCGGCCGCCATCATCGGGTTCGTGGCCAGCACCGCCGCGGCGCTCGCACTCAGTGACGCCGAGGCACGGCTCGAGCCGATCGCGGACGAAGTGACCCAGGCGACCGAGCGCCAGCCCGGCTGAGTGCCGATGGTTGGATGGTCGCCATGATCACCCCAACGAAACACTCGCTTCGCTCCCGTTTCGCCGGGGACCCCGATTGACCAGCGCCGACGTATCCGCCCGCACCGCCTGGGCTGACGACGCGCCCGCGATCGCCGCGGTGCAGGTCCGCGCCTGGCGTGCGTCGTACGCCGACCTGCTGCCTGCCGAGGTCCTCACCACCCTTGACGCGGACCAGATCGCCGACGGCTGGCGCGAGGCAATGGGCCGCCCCGGCGACGCCCGCAACCGCGTACTGGTCGCACTCGAGCGCAACCTGGTGACCGGCTTCCTGGTGACCGGCCCTTCCTCGGACCCCGACTGTGACCCGGTGTCGGTCGGCGAGCTCGCCGACC
>Ga0075530_1001177_pt1 | contig 12513 bp, 11 predicted proteins | sample NGEPerD_2_FD_75101 | JGI IMG/M metagenome (GOLD analysis project Ga0075530, IMG submission 75101) | Arctic peat soil microbial communities from the Barrow Environmental Observatory site, Barrow, Alaska, USA - NGEE PermafrostL1-D | ecosystem: Environmental > Terrestrial > Soil > Wetlands > Peat ...
CTAAATTCACCTCGTTATGCTTTCCGTTTTTAATGGCCTGGGTAGAATTTTTAATATCGGCGATCAGCACGTGCCAATCCTCAGGAACCTCATAAAACAATGATTTATCAGCAACCAGGTCACTAACAGACATTTTGTTTACAGGTAATTCAGAATAGAATTGGGCAAATTTGGAGACAATCATTTTTTGATGGTTAGTCGGTTATTTTTTGAAAATATTCAAAAAATAACCTGGATACCTGAATTGAGAAAAATAAACTTCAACCAGAAATCTTATTTTTTCAAATTGGCCCCTACAGGAACAGCGCAGTCGTGTCCGGGTTGACCGTGAGGGGGATTTTTTACCGGAGCAGGTTTGTTTGCCCAAACCGGTGAAACATCAGAAGAAATTGTTGGACTGCTTTGTTGAACTGTATTTGTAGAAGCTGCCTGATCAAGGGGAGCTCCTACAGGAATATCACAGCGATGTCCCGGTACTCCGTGAACGGGGTTCAGGGCCGCGGTGGTTTTTGAATTTTCCTGGATCTCAACTTTCGAATCTGCAGGAGCCGCATCCTTTTTTTCCTCCTTACAGGAAATCATTACTCCCAATATCCCTACAATGATTGCAAAACCTATATTTTTAATTTTCATGACCTCCTGAGTTTATAATTAAATTGAAATGAGCAAGATAAAAAATAGTTGATTAATCCACAATTTGTTTTAATTCTGTTTCTGACACATTTAATAATTCGGAAGCGGGTAACCGCAGGGTCATAGTACGCCAGTTTGCATCTGCTTCAAAAATCGATTTGAAAACGGGAATGGCTTCTTTGAGTCTTTTGCTGTTTGCCAGGGCAACGGCTTTCCAAAATTTCATTTCCAGGTTTTCGGGAAATAACTCTTCGGCTTTCCCATATAGTTTCAGGGCTTCATCCACATTTTTTTCTTCCATGGCCAGATCACCGCTATTCATAAATTCATAAGCTCTCGCTACCTTTAGAAGTCGCTCCAATTCTTTCAAAGGATTCTCGCTATCGTCCACGCGGAGATCAATTTTCTTGTCTTCCCAGGAATTTTCAACTTTATCCGGTCCCACCACAATTAAGGCCGCCGATTGTTTCCCGCGTATATCTCCGCCAGCAGCCTGTGCAGCCTGTAAAACTTTCACAACTCGTTCTGCCAGTGGAAGATTTGCATATTCCTTAAATGCTTTGGCCATCGCAGGAACTACATCGTCGTTTAACATCATATTGGCTTGGACTGAAAAGTTGTTTCCAACGTGTTGTAAAGCCGATTCCACGCATTTTTCACCCGTAAATGCCGAAGCTTTGCCCGTGGCATCCAAAAAGGCCACCTGGCGGAAATCTTTCCCATCATCTTTAGCAACCAGCTCCTTCAATGCTGAAACCGAAGACTTCCCTTTTTCCATCAATTTGAGACCATTTGGCCCGTAAGCGGGATTCACAAAGGATTGGGTAGCGACCACCCCAACGCCCGATTTTCCCCAGGGTACCAAAACACCTACAGAAAACCAATGACTTTGAACACCAACAGCCATTTCCCCGGTGATGGAATCCCGGGCAACTATAGAAAAAGTATGGGCAAAAGGATCTTTCATAACAGGGATATTTTGGGCATTTGCAGGGCCTAATATAAGGATGCACAACAATGTAGCGAATAAATAAGTAGACTTTCTCACGGGTTTAATTTTTCTTAAAAATAGTAAATTTCTTTTTAATATACTCTCAAAACTAATTGAACACTTGCTTAGTTCCTTTCTTTCAGCCCAAACAAATGTTTTTGTCGGGAATAAAATTAAAAATCAAATCAATTTTTAGAATCAAATTTTAAAACACGCTATTTTTTTTAAAAAACAGATTCTAAATGTTGTAACTACTCAGAAGTTTATAAATTTGCACTCATTAAAAATAACGGCCTCGTAGTTCAACGGATAGAATAGAAGTTTCCTAAACTTTAGATCCAAGTTCGATTCTTGGCGAGGTCACTTAATAAATAAATGAAAGCCCTTTTATAGGGCTTTTTCAATGTTATCAGGAATTGAATATGGAAGGAATGATTTCTATCCCTGGAGAATACACCTCAAAATTCTATTCTAATCAGATAAACACAACATTTTTTGAAAATTCCCTGTCAAAATTGTAGACTGTTGCATGCTCATTCATTTAGTAAGTTATTTTTTGTAATGGGAACATATTCAAATCCATTTTTAAAGTATTCTTCAAATGTTGTTGCATTGTTTTTTCTTAAAAATTCTTCAAAGTCGTTACCTTTTAATAATCGTAACCGTCTTTCCAATTCAGGCTTAAATTCTGGTGTGTATATATAATTGAATTCGGCGGAAAAATGCAAATTTGTCATAGGTGCAAGAAAAATAAGAGCATCATAGGCATCATACATCCTTGTTTTTGGAGCAACGTTAAGCATGTGATTGCCTACATAGGTAGTGCTTCCGAACTTGGTGTTTTTGAATGGTACGGCAACTGGTTTGTTATCATTTAATGCAAATGCCGAATCCCAATCTCCATTATCCATCTTAATCCAATTATAAACCATCTCGCTAAGTCCATCAGTAGATTTTCTTTTTGCTGTATCTTTAACAGAATCTATTGAGAGTGTAACATTGTGTATCCTTATGGAATATACTTTGCCAGGATTCCATTGGTCGAAAAATGTTGTTGTGTTCCAATATAATTTTCCTTTTGAATTTCTGATGTTTTTGTACGCATGTCGGGTATTGGTAAGGAATATGCCCTTTTTCCCTGAGGTAAATCCATCCATGTTGTTAAGGATTTCAAGATACATAAAATAGTCCCTTGACTTTAACGTGTTTTGAAATAGCTCATAATCTTTCCATGTGTGTATTGCTTCCCAATAAATAGGTGGATTGACTGCAATTACTTTTATTTTTAGAAAATCGGGCACAACTTGATTATGTTCCCAAACTTTGGAAAATAAATCCAAATATGTTTGGTAACGCCATCCCATTCCTGAATAATCATCTTGAAATGCTTTTATTAAAATCGTGCTATCTTTCGTTTTGGAATTTAAAAATCTGTCAATAGCGGGTTGTGCTGTTGTATTTATTGCTTCCAAAAAAATGAAATTTATTTTTCCCGATAAAGATTTACTGCTGATTAGCTGATTGTAAAAAACAAAAGGCTCATATGCAGAATGTAAAGCATCATCAAAAACAATCAAATCGTTTTTGCTCAAAGCATTATTTACAAAATCAATTGGATCTTGTCCATACGTTTTTAAATCCTTTAAGTAATTGTCAACATTGGAAGTCTGAGCATTAACTAATACTATATTCATAATAATGAAAATTAAAGGCATACAATATTTGTTCATCAATTATTAGTTTAAATTTTTTAACGTCTATTTCTTAAAGCCAGTTTGGAGTTTGTATTGCAGTTAAGGATTGCCACTAATGGCTGTCTAACTAAAAATCTTAGTTTACTGCAAATTATCGACTAAAATAAGCTTTTTTTAAGTTGGGTTGAGGATTAGGGCAAAAATTAGTGACACTGGATCAGTTGGTTTTAATGTTATTAGAATGACGTTGTAAATACGGATGAAGACCAGGAAACCAATCCTGTTTAAGATAACCTCATCTAAACAGACCTATCTCCAAAAAGCCATTCCGGCAAAGAACCGCTTTTCAGGAAGGCAGCTAAGGCGAAGGGTTCCAACCATAAAACCCACCAAGTTTATACCCAGCTTTTGGGGATAAACAGCAAAACTTTAAAAAGTCCCTTGGATGTTCTTTTTGAATCGGGTACATTTGAGAGTGAATAAAACGACATGCCGTACAAAAAGCGAACAATCAGCAATAAGATATATACGACATGTTTGATATAAACATGTTAGCTGCAAGCTGAAAAAACGAAAGAAATTAATATTTATGACGAGATAAAATCTAACAACGTTTGAGCCGCATTAAAACAAATTTTACATTAATCATTCTTACTCATTACAAAATAAAAAGCTAGGGTTCTTGTCGTGTGGGGTCTATTATTTTTGTGTAGAAATAAATAGGGAACTTGTATTGCTATACAACGGTTCCCTTTAGACTTATGATAGGGCAGCCAATATTCTTTCTGGAGTGATTGGCATACGATATACCCTTGCACCACAAGCGTCAAAAATAGCATTGGCAATTGCCGCACCTACACAAATAATGGCGGGCTCCCCACCACCTTGTGGTTTGGCATCCATTTTATCGATGAAGACACATTCTATTTTTGGTGTTTTTGAAAACCGAGTAATTTCATAGCGATTAAAATTCGTGGTTTTCATTTCGCCTCCGTTAAACTCTATTTCTTCATATAAAGCATATCCTATACCCATAGTAATTCCTCCTTCGGTTTGCAAAGTAGCTCCATGTGGATTTACTACCTGACCCATATCCTGAGAACAAACGATCCTAATGGGTTGTACCTCTCCTGTCTCCTTATCAACAAATACCTCGGCAATCATTGCCACCAAAGTACCAGCATCTTGTCCGAGTGCAATACCATAGCCATATCCCGGTTTTTTTTCTTTGTCATATCCAAAAGTTTTAGCGGCTAGTTGCAATGTTGCAATCATTTCTTTATTTTCCAGATTATTCAATCGGAAATCTAAAGGATTAATTCCGGCTGCATGTGCCACAATATCTACGTGGGATTCTCGTGCAAAAGTGGTGGTGTTATTTCCAGGAGCCCTCCAAGCACCTGTTCCAAACGGATGCACATCTGCTTGATTAAATGTTCTAATTCGTTTATTTGGAATGGCATAAAACAATTCTGTACCCCTCGTTCCAGCACAGTAAATATCAAAATCCCAAACTTTTAGTTTTCCTTTGCTATCTGTTCCCCCAGCTACTTTTACCACTGCTGCAGTACGGAAATTATCATACATAAACTCTTCTTTTCTGCTCCATACCAATTGCACCGGTTTACCACATAATTTTGCAATGGTTGCAGCCTCAATAGATTGTTGGCTGTTTGATTTTCCGCCAAAACCACCACCCAAAAATATTTGCTTAATATGCACTTTCTCCAAAGGCATCTGCAACGCTTTCGCAACAGAAGATCGGGTGCCAAACGGACTTTGTGTAGAAGCCCATATAGTGATTTTATCTCCTTCAAAATAGCAGGTAGCCACATGAGTTTCGATAGACGCATGTGCTTTATACCCATCGTGGTAGGTTGCTTCACGGTAAATAGTTGAAACTTCTTTCCCTAATTGTAAATTTCCTTCTTTTTCAAATACTTTGTTATCTTGAATGGTATCTTCTAAATATTGAAATATGGTTTCTTGATTGGCCTTCGCTACCGGAGCATCCCAAGTTACTTGAATGCTATTAGCCGCTTGTTTCGACACTTCCGGATCACTATGTACTACAGCTATTAGATTGTCTTTTTCAACTAACTGTACTCCTGCAAAATCAGATAATTTTGAAGCATCGACTTTTATTTTTTTAGAACCAAATACTTCCGGTCGTACAATAGTTGCATGTACCATTCCAGGCAAAATGATGTCTCCTGAATATTTGGCTTTTCCTGTTACTTTAGCCTCTGCATCCAAACTCCTAATAGGTTTGCCTATTAACTTAAAATCTTTGGCTTTTTTTAATTCAGGTTTCTTTGTCAAACTTCGAACAATCTTTTTGCCTTTGGTCAATTCTGCGTACGCTATTTTTTTAGAGGAATCATTCTTATCTACAACTACCCCTTGTATTACCTCTAGTGAAGTCTTGTTCGAACCAAAATGTTCTGCGGCAAGATCTAGTAATACTTCCCGTGCTTCTGCGGCGGCAGCTCTCAACACCGGATCTGTAAAACGTGTGGTTAGTGAACCCCAAGTACCTGCATCATAAGGACACAATTCTGTATCGCCCATTATCATATCTATATCATAAATTGAAACTTCCAATTCCTCTGCCACTACCTGTGCCAGTGATGTAATAATTCCTTGTCCCATTTCAATTTTACCGGTAAAACAGTCTACTCTACCATCTTCTTTTACCCGCAGGTAGGCATTAAAATCGAGTTCTTCAAGTAGCTGACTATCTTGTGCAAAAAGGGAGCTAAAGGATAATTCACCCAAACAAAACACAACAACCACACCTCCGCCTAATGTTTTTAAAAATCTTCTTCTGCTATATGCAGTTTCGTTTTTAATCACTGATTTCATAATTTCACTTTTTTAAGCATTTCTTTTCCTGCTGTTTGGATAGCATCTACAATACGATTGTAAGCACCACATCTGCATAGATTGGATTCCATTCCTACTATAATTTTTTCCCGGCTAGGATTCGGATTTTGCAATAGAAAACCAAAGGCATTCATGATCATTCCAGAAGTGCAAAAACCACATTGTAAGGCATCATGAGAAATAAATGCTGTCTGTAGCGGGTGCAATTCTCCTTCGGTACTTAATCCTTCTATCGATATAATTTCTTTCCCTTCTATATCCTCTGATAGTATCATACAAGAACGTACCGGCTCTTTATCGACCAGTACTGTGCATGCACCACATTCTCCAAGACCACAACCATATTTTGTGCCTGTTTGCTCTAAATATGTTCGAATTACAGTTAGTAAAGACTCTTGGCATTTCACTTCTAAAGATAAAGGCTTGCCATTTAAAGTAAAATTAATCTGTTTCATCTTTTACTATTTTTTATTTGTTAGATTGAATTTTCTTTTTTTCAATCTATAAAAAAACCTTTTCAATTTAAGAAATAAATATCAAATTCTAATTTAAAATATCTCCAAATATTCCAAAGAGAGTACTTCTGTTTTTAAAGAACTTTACTCGGGCAGAGAAATTGATAAAATAACTGCGATTGAATTTGAATACTCACCTGGTAGAAGAAATACTAAATATACCGGTGATAGTTCAGCGTTTGATGTTTTTGTCGAATACGAAAACAAATTAAACCAAAAATGCTTCTTTGGAATTGAAGTTAAATACGCAGAAGATTTGAACGATGAGCCAGCGACTCACAAAGAATTTGATGTTGTTATTTCTGAAAAATCTAAAATCTTTGAAATGTCAAATCTTTCGAAAATTAAAAGAGAAACCAATGCAACAAATTTGGAGAGACCATATTTTAACTTTAAGTCTATTTGTCACTAATAATGACTACGAAAAAGCAGATTTCATATATTTATATCCATTGAAAAATTTAAATTGTAAAGCGGGTATTGAAAAGTATAAATCGACATTCAAAGAATCTGTTGAAAGCTATTTCAAACCATTGACAATTGAAAAACTAGTTGACACAATAAAAATTCAGTGCTCAGACAAATGGATTTTTGACTTTGAAAATAGACACCTAAAATTTGTAAAAATAGAAAACGCCAGCAGGTAACAAACGGTATAATTAATACCTAATCAATCATTTAGCGGGAAATTAAACGAAACTAAGAACAATAATTTAAATCCAAAAATCATCGTTCCAATGTCGGTACTAATCATACCGCCGAAGGTTAGCAGCAAGTTTAAAAAAACAGTGACATGGAAGACATTAATTGTTTAACAAAAAAAGTATTTATCAACTCTTAAAACAAAAATATGTGAAAAAGAAAACAAATTGGACACATGTCATTTACATCATTGGTGTAATTGCTTGATTATTGGCGTTATTGATCCTTTAGAAGGATCAGTTGTAATAGCTGTTGGCTGTGCCCTTATTGCATTATCTACTTACCTAACCCACGATAGACATTGGAAAATATTCTTAGCATCACTGATAATGACTGTAATTGGTGTGTGTTTTCTGTTTTATTTGTCATCACTCGGAGGCTTTGGCGGCTCATCCACACTATCTTGGTGGTGTGGTATACTAATACTTCCTTATCCACTTGGATGGCTAATGTCCATAATTTTATTAATTGTTAGAGCTGTTAAAAAACCAAAACAACACGCTAATACTTAGCAGAATATTAACTTTATTACGACATTGGAAACAAGAACACCAGCTGCTAATAACTAAGCGTTCCCCGATTGCCCTCTGGACAAGCTGTGTGGCCGGTACGGCCAAAGATGAACGCCCTGTTGATCCAACTTAAAGATTATGACAATTGATAAAATTATTTTCTTTAACTTACCTTTAGGTTTAGTTCAAAACCACAACTGTTCATTCACAAATTGTTATGACCAATTATAAAAAATGGCAGAGCATAGAAAAAATTCTCATAAAGCAAGAATAGAATAAGTAAACAGCAGAACAAATATGAAAGACAATAAAAAGCTATCTGTATTAGCTTCTACCGCTATATGTGGAAATGATATTAGTTCATCTGTATTATATGTATCGGCATTGGCTATAGCTTTTGCCGGTCAATATGCATGGATTACCTTACTTATCGTTTCTCTAGTTCTCTTTCTATTTAGAAAAATATACGGAGAAGTTGTTGGGGCTTTACCATTGAATGGGGGTGCTTATAATGCTTTACTAAATACAACAAGTAAAACCGTTGCCTCTTTTGCCGCCACATTAACTTTATTGTCTTATATGGCAACTGCAGTCATTTCTGCCAATGAAGCGATTCATTATCTCCACCACTTAGTGCCCTCTATTCCTAATATAATTGCGACAATAATTTTACTTGCTTTTTTTAGTGCAATAACCATTGGAGGAGTTTCAGAATCAGCCAAAGTTGCTATAGGAATTTTTCTTTTTCATTTAGCTTCCTTTGTATTATTGAGTGGTTTTATTGTTTTCTTCCTGATCAATAATGGAATTGGATTATTTATTGAAAATTGGCATATGCCTACAACAGGAGGAAGTATAGCTAATGCTATTTTTCTTGGTTTTGCGGCTTCAATGTTAGGTGTTTCCGGGTTTGAAAGTTCTGCAAACTTTGTGGAAGAACAGCAAAAAGGCGTTTTCCCAAAAACACTGAAAAATATGTGGATTATAGTCAGTATTATTAATCCTTTAACAGCAATATTTGCCCTTTCACTATTTGCATTACCTATCTTACAGAGTGAAACTTATCAAAACACGCTCTTAATAGAAATGGCATCGTATGTAGGAGGCAATTGGTTGGCTATCCTAATCGGAATTGACGCTTTTTTAGTACTTAGTGGAGCCGTACTTACTAGTTTTGTTGGAGTTACAGGTTTACTGGAACGTATGACTCTTGATAGAATTTTACCTCAATATTTTTTAAAGAAAAATAATAGAGGAAGTTCTTATCGTATTATTCTTTTTTTCTTATTCTTAACTATATCTGTTTTGCTTATTACTAAAGGAGATGTGATGATGCTGGCGGGTGTTTATACCATTTCCTTTTTGTCGGTCATGGCTCTGTTCGGAGTGGGAAATATACTGCTTAAAGTTAACAGAAATAGGTTGCCTCGCCCTGAAAAAGCAGGTTGGTTTGCAATAATAATTGCAATCACTGCTGTTATTTTTGCTTTGATAGGAAATATATTAATGCAGCCTAAAGAAGGTGTTCCAAGTAATTTTTCTGTCTTTCTGGAATATTTCATCCCTACCATTATTTTCATAATTGTAATGCTCAACAGAACAGTATTATTAGAGTTTTTATTAAATTTCATGCATTCTGTTTTTGATCCTTTTAGAAATTTAGTTTCGAAAACTGACAAAAAAATACTTTCCGTTATTGATGATATTAATTCTCAGGAATTTGTTTATTTCACAAAGGATGATAATGTGGAAACATTAAATAAAGTGATGTTGTACATCCAAAGAAATGAACACACAAAAAATTTGAAAATAGTAACCGCAATGAAAAATGGAAATGTGATTACGGAACAATTCAGGAAGGATATAAATGTTGTTGACAGAGAATACCCTAAGATTAATATAGAATTTATAGAGTTAGATGAACATTTTGGTCCTGAACTAATAAATAAATTATCAAAAGATTGGAATATTCCAATCAACTTTATGTTTATTGCTTCACCTGGTGATCATTTCCCTTATAGAGTAGAAGAGCTGGGGGGAGTACGTCTAATAATTTGATAAAAAAGAAATAAAACTTCATAAACTAAATGTTATTCCCAATTGAGAATTAAAAACAAAAATTATGATAGAACAAATAAAAACCTACGATAATAATGTCCTGGCCATTGAAGTAATTGATGGATTTACAGAAACGGACGAAAAACTTTGTCAGAAATTGTTCCAGGAAAAATTGGATAAAGGCTATCCTTCGGTAAATATTTTGGTAAAACTGGATGAGTTAAAAATTAACCAAAGTAGCATAAAGGCATTTATGGAAGATACTATTTGGCTATTACGGAATTATAAAAATATTGGACATCTTGCCATTGTAGCGCATTCAAGTGTTCTGAAAGCTTTGGTTCCAATTGACAATCTTTTCTTCCAAAGAGCAAGTCAGGGAAGGCAAGAACGTTATTTTGATGTTTCACAAATTGAGGAGGCATTTGAATTTGTCAATCCTTAATAGGAATGACACACAGAAAAATAAACAAAAATTTAGGATTGGCAGGATTAGTTGCAATTGCTTTGGGTGTCAAATCGGATTGGAAAGCAAATCAGAAAGAAATTCAGAAAGCAAATTTGCAGAAATGTGAAACGATCTGGAGATAATAGAGGCTACACTAATGTATAAAAATAATAGGAGCTTGATGCTTAATCAAAGTTGCTTTTTTATTTTTATGGTCGGTTTAAAATATCCAACAAGAGTTTCAGTAAATTATAACGGAAACAAAGGAATGATTGGGATTTACTAAATTCAGATGGTTAACAAAACGAGGATAATCCTTCAGAAGTTCCCGGGTATAATTTTTTAGATGTCTTTTTTAACAAATTTTTCTGAAATGTGTTAATTTGAAGAGAAATAACGCTCAGTTAACATTTTTTGGTTTGTAATATGGGTAATTTTCATGTTCTAATCAAAAAAAGGAACAGAAATGAATTCAATAGCAAAAAAAATGTATATCCCCGTTTTGGGGCTGCTTTTTCTTGTATTTGCAGGTTGTGGGTCCTCAAAAAATACTTCTGACGCTCTAGTGTCAGATTCCCTGGAAGCAAAAGCCACTATTTCCAAAAATCATCCTAACATAGCAGAACTCTTTACAAACTCAGTAGGATATGCCATTTTTCCCAATGTAGGGAAAGGTGCTTATGTTATTGGTGCGGCATCCGGAAATGGTACTGTTTACCAAAAAGGAAAATTGATTGGGTACGCAGATATGAAACAAATGGATATCGGACTTCAAATAGGAGGAAAGGCTTTTATTGAGGTCATATTTTTTCAAACCCAGGCTGCTTTAGATCGTTTTAAAGGAGAGAGTTATGAATTGTCCGGAAATGCTTCAGCGGTTATTTTGGAAGAAGGAGTTTCAAAAAGTGTTGATTTCCAGGATGGAGTTGGAGTTATAACCAAATCTAAGGCTGGTGCAATGGCGGGAATTTCTGTCGGAGGACAAAGATTTGAATTTTTTCCGGGAAAATAACATTTCCCTTTTTATAAAAACTCCTGATATATTTTTAACTCAGGACTTTTAAGCTTCTGTTATTAAATTCACGATCACCAATTTTGATGGGAGCCTGTTTAATAATAGATGCTTTTTTTAGTATTTGAATACAGTAAAAAAATAATCAAAACAATTTTATCCTTTTTAAAAATTAGGCTTATTTGGAAAAATTGAGAAGGTAAAGGAAGTGATAAAATTAAGTGATATAACACTTGATTAACCGTTCTTTTATTGAATTATCGATAAATTATTTATTAAATAAAAATCAAAAAAGGTGTATTATGAAGACATTGAATTTTAATTTCTACAAACCGGTTTTAGCCTTAATGCTACTTATGTTCACTGGCAGTTTGGTAGCGCAAACAGCCGAACAACAGGAAGTGATCGACGATGCCGTATTAGCCAAAACGGCCTTCACAAAAAATAATCCCAATATGGCCGAGCTTTTCGCGAATGCAGAGGGTTACGTGATTTTCCCCAATGTTGGAAAAGGGGCTTATATAGTTGGCGGAGCAGCCGGGAATGGTGCTGTTTATGAAAAAGGCAAGTTGGTAGGGATGGCAAAATTAAAGCAAATAGACATCGGGTTGCAAATAGGTGGGCAGGCATATAGGCAGGTTATCTTTTTTCAAACCCAAACGGAACTCAATAGGTTTAAGCAAGGAAATTTTGAATTATCGGGTAATGCCTCTGCTGTAGTAGTGGAAGAAGGTAAGGCCAAGAGCATAGAGTTCAGGGATGGAATAGCAATTGCTACCATGCCAAAAGCGGGCGCTATGGTTGAAATATCTGTAGGCGGACAAAAATTTGAATACGAAAATTTAGAGTAATTTATTCTTAAGTGAAATTGTCTTAAATTGCCGGTTCCGGATTTCCAGGAATCGGCTTTTTTTATTTTGAGAATACGTTATATTCAAAATGCGTTCTATTTTATAAAACAGGTAGTTTTCTGTTTCTCCTTTTTTGCTTCCAAAGCTTATATTAATCCTTAGTGTTATGAGATCAAAGATCACTTTAAAGGAATTGGCAAAACTGTTAAGC
>Ga0075530_1001178_pt1 | contig 12508 bp, 10 predicted proteins | sample NGEPerD_2_FD_75101 | JGI IMG/M metagenome (GOLD analysis project Ga0075530, IMG submission 75101) | Arctic peat soil microbial communities from the Barrow Environmental Observatory site, Barrow, Alaska, USA - NGEE PermafrostL1-D | ecosystem: Environmental > Terrestrial > Soil > Wetlands > Peat ...
CTCGAGGACCACGAAACGGCCGACCGGCTGGCGGCGCAGCTGCACCGCGCGCAGAACCGACAGCTTGCCGACCCCCGGCTCGCCCTCCACGACGAGCCACTCGCTCGATCGAAAGGCTCTCTCCACCGCGTGGCATGCATGGAGCCACGGTGGTCCCGAGCCGACGAGACCGGGCAGCGGCAGCTGCGGCATGGCGTCCCGGACACGGACCTGCTGGCTGTCGTCGGCATGGTCGAGCCGCACATGCGCGACGATGCCGGCGCTCTGGTCGCCGTTGAGCACAGGGCGGCAGTACAGGCGAGCCGTCTGCCCCGAGTGCAGCTCGACGAGGAACGTGCCGCGATGGCCCGATGTCAGTGCCTCGGTGGCCTGCGCGAGCAGGGTCACCTGGTCGGCCGGATCGAGCACGGTCCGGGCGTAGTCGTTCAACATGGCCACGTCGCTGCTCAGGGCGAAGACCACCCCGGTCCTGCGGCTGCAGGTTCGCAGGTACTCCCGGAAGAGTCCCAGCTGGGAGGACCCGGCATCGGCGAGCAGCGCCTGCCGGATCTGCTCGGCGGTGGTCTTCGCCAGGGTGAGCAGCAACGCCCCGGCGTCCTTGCGCCAGCAGGTGAGGTCGACCGCGCCGACCAGCCGTCCCGAGATGGGGTGGTGGATGGGAACCCCGGCACACGCCAGGTCCTTGAGGTTCTCGGCATAGTGCTCGTGGCCGAACACGTGAGCAGGGCCGCCCATCTCCAGCGCCGTACCGATGCCGTTCGTCCCGACGAACTTCTCGGCGTAGGAGAACCCCGGCGCGAGCAGGACCCGGTCCAGATGACCCTCGAGGACGCAGTCCCCGGTCAGCCGACTGAGCACCATTCCGGTCGGGTCTGTGAGGATCACGCTCACCGACTGCCCCTCCAGCTGCTCCCTCAGACTACGCAGCACGGGTGCCGCGCTTCTGGTCAGTCGGGTGTCGAGAGGGGGGTCGGGCTCATAGGGCATCTGGACCTTGTCCGCCGCGACCTGCAGCTGGTGGGACCGGCGCCAGGAGGCGAGAATCGGGCCCCGGACTGCCTGCGGTTCGGGCACCTCGGCGCTGAGGAAGCGGACCCGGTTCGCCGCCACTGCCTTCTGGTCAGGTGGTCGCGCGTCTGGGCCAGGTATCGGCATCGACGTCAACTCCGCCCTCAACTTGCGGTGTTCTGCGGTTCGTCAACCGCCTGGCAGCCCACCCTGGTCACTCCATCGTGGGCGCACAGAAACTCCCTGCCCTCACGATAGGCGGTGGGGAGTCCCGCGTCGAGTGTCACCCGGTCCGGACCCGACGCACTGTCTCAGATTGAGACAGCACCCGGTGGCGCCCGGCGTAGCCTGCGCGGTACTGCTGCTGACGGGGCCGGCACCCGCCCCCGGCGCCCGGAGGACTCGATGAGTGCAGACGCTGACCCACAGGGCGAGAGCTACAACCCGTGGAGCGTGGTGAACCTTGTCTTCACCCACCTCACCGACCAGGGCCTGCACCCGGTCCTCGGGGAGAGCGGCGACCCCGGTCCGCCCGCCCGGGCGCTGTTGACGGCTCTGGGGATCGAGCCGGCGGCCGAGGGCAACCGGGAGGTCATGCGGGATGTCAGGGCACACCTCGCGGAGATCCGCGAGGTGATGTTCGACGACGACTGACGGCCCGGATCGGCACCCGTCTCAATGTGAGACCAGACGGACGCCGGCGTTGGGTGACAGTTGACGGAACTACTTGATCCAAAGGAAGGAGTGGTGATGACTCGCCAAAGCGTGGCCAAAGCTCACGAGAAGATCCAAGAGTTGGCCTGGGAGCCTCTCTACCACGAACCGGTATCCCAGTACGGGACCGACTACACGTTCCAGAAGGCAAAGAAGAAGGATCCCCTCAAGCAGGTCCTCCGGTCCTACTTTCCCATGGAGGAGGAGAAGGACCACCGCGTCTACGGCGCGGCGGACGGAGCGATCCGCGGCAACATGTTCCGCCAGGTCCAGCCGCGGTGGCTGGAGTGGCAGAAGCTGTTCTTGAGCATCATCCCGCTGCCGGAGATCTCCGCAGCCCGGGCGATGCCGCTGCTCTTCCGCACTGTGCCCAACCCGGAGCTCCACAACGGGCAGGCCATCCAGATGATCGACGAGGTCAGGCACTCGACGATCCAGCAGAACCTCAAGCGCCTGTACATGAACAACTACATCGACCCGGCCGGCTTCAACAGCAGCCTGCGCAACTTCCAGAACGACTACTGCGGCACCATCGGTCGCCAGTTCGCCGAGGGCTTCATCACCGGTGACGCGATCACCGCGGCCAGCATCTACCTGACGATCGTGGCCGAGACGGCGTTCACCAACACGCTGTTCGTCGCGATGCCGGCAGAGGCGGCTGCCAACGGCGACTACCTCCTGCCGACCGTGTTCCACTCGGTGCAGTCGGACGAGTCGCGTCACATCAGCAACGGCTACGCCACCTTGCTGATGGCTCTGTCCGACGAGGGCAACCACCAGCTGCTCCAACGCGACCTGCGCTACGCCTGGTGGAACAACCACCGCGTCGTGGACGCCGCCATCGGCACGTTCATCGAGTACGGCACCAAGGACCGGCGCAAAGACCGGGAGAGCTACGCCGAGATGTGGCGTCGGTGGATCTACGACGACTACTACCGCAGCTACCTGGTGCCGCTGGAGAAGTACGGTCTGGTGATCCCGCACGACCTCATCGAGGAGTCGTGGAACCAGATCTGGAACAAGGGCTACGTCCACGAGGTCGCACAGTTCTTCGCTACCGGTTGGCTCGCCAACTACTGGCGGATCGACCCGATGACGGACAAGGACTTCGAGTGGTTCGAGTACAAGTACCCGGGCTGGTACGACAAGTACGGCGCCTGGTGGGAGAACTACTCCCGGCTCTCCACCCCGAACGGGCACCACCCGATCGTGGCCGAGGACGTCGACTACCAGTACCCGAACCGCTGCTGGACCTGCATGGTGCCCTGCCTGGTCCGCGAGGACATGGTGATGGCCGAGGTCGACGGGCAGATGCGTACCTACTGCCACGAGGCCTGCCGCTGGACCGACGTCGAGGCCTTCCGGCCGACCTACCAGGGTCGCGAGACCCCGAACATGGGTCAGCTGATCGGCAAGCGCGAGTGGGAGACGCTCTACCACGGCTGGAACTGGGCCGACGTGGTCTCCGACATGGGCCATGTCCGCGACGACGGGCACACGCTGGTGGCGCAGCCGCATCTGAACCTCGACCCGAAGAAGATGTGGAACCTGGACCACCTGCGGCGGATGCCTCCGCTGCTGAGCCCGAACGTGGTGCTCAACGAGATGACTCCCGAGGAGCAGCAGGCCTTCCACGCGGACTACATCAAGGGCGGCCCGGCAGGTCGTCCCGCGCCGGCGGACGCCTGATCACACGGGATCCAGGACGGCGAGGAGTGTCGGCAAGGACTACTGCCGGCCCTCCTCGCCAGTTCCCGGGCTGGCGCGGAAGGGAACCATGGGCGAGAAGCATGTCGTGCGATTCGAGCCGGTAGGCATCGAGATCGAGGTCGACGAGGACACAAACGTGCTGCGCGCAGCGGCCGAGCAGGGCATCACGCTCATGCACGGCTGCAAGGAAGGGCAGTGCTCGTCGTGCAAGTCCTTCGTGCTCGACGGTGAGGACCCAGAGCTCGACAAGTACTCGACCTTCGCCTTACCTGACTCCGAGCAGGATGAGGGCTACACGCTGCTCTGCCGTGCGCACGTCTATGAGGATACGACCATCGAGCTCCTCAACTATGACGAGGAGATGATCCGTTCCGGGCACCCCATACAAGAGGCGGTCGCGGAGGTGGTGTCCAACGAGTCGGTGACCCACGACTTGCGGCACCTCGTCCTGAAGCTCGTCGAACCCCAAGACATCGAGTACTGGCCTGGTCAGTACGTCGACATCGCGATCCCGGATAGCGATGAGACAAGGTCGTTCTCGATGGCCAACACGACGAGCAAGGAGAGTGGACAACTCGAGTTCGTCATCAAAATCTACCCGGACGGCCAGTTCTCGCACTTCCTGGACACGAAGGTGGAGGTGGGCGGCCGGCTCGACCTGGTCGGACCGTTCGGCGTCTTCACCCTGCGGGAGCGCGACTCCGACATCGTCTTCGTCGGAGGCGGCGCCGGGATGGCGCCCATCCTGTGCCTGCTACGGACACTGGCTGCGAGCGACAGCCCACGCAAGGCGACGTTCTACTACGGCGCCCGGACCCAAAAGGACCTCTGCTTCGAGGAGGAACTGCACGCGCTGGCGGAGCAGGTGCCGAACTTCCGGTACGTCCCGGCGCTCTCGGAGGCCGACGAGGACCAACCGTGGGACGGCGAGGTCGGTCTGATCACCGACATCGTCAAAAAACACGAGAGCGACCTCTCAGAGGTTGACTCGTACGTGTGCGGACCGCCACCGATGGTCGAGGCGGCCATTGATGTGCTAAGCGGGCTGGGGGCGCCCGACAAGAACGTCTACTACGACAAGTTCACCACCACCGGGGAACCCACATGATGAGCGAGAGCGAGGCGGACCTGACATGACAACCAAAGAGGCCACCAAGGCGGCCACCGAAGAGGCACCGGTAGAGCGCAGCGTACCGAAACCGGTCTTCACCGACGCCGAAGCCGGTGCCAAGGTGTTTCCGGACTCAACGGCGCGGGCGCACAACTACTTCACGCCAAAGAAGCGCAAGGCGTCGCACTACGAGGACGTCACCGTCGAGGTGCAGCCCGACCCCAGGCACTACCTCGCTCAGGGCTGGCTCTACGGGTTCTCCGACGGCATAGGCGGTTACCCGCTGGACTGGACTGTCATGAAGGCGTGGGGCGTCGACCGGCCCGAGCCGGAGCGTTTTCCCGGCTCCGGCGGTAAGGGCTACGACTGGCCGGCGCACGGCTGGCACGAGTTCCGTGACCCGAACGAGGAGTGGGAGCTCACCCTCTACCGTTACAACGCCAACGTCGTTCGGCAGATCAACCAGAACATCGAGACTGCTCGCCAGGCCAAGGCCTTCGAGCAGTGGAACCCGAACTGGGTCACCTTCGTCGAGCGCAACGTGGGGGCCTGGATGCACGTCGAGCACGGCCTGGGTCTATATCTGTTCGCCAACGCCCAGCGGCGAGCACCAACCAACATGCACAACAACGTGATCTCTGTGAACAGCATGCACAGGCTCCGGTTCGCCCAGGACCTGGCGTTGTACAACCTTACGCTGAGCGAGGAGATCGAAAGCTTCGACGGTGCGGCCCACGTCGAGACCTGGAACAGCGACCCGGCGTGGCAGGGCGTGCGCAAGGTCGCCGAGGAGCTGACCGGGATCGACGACTGGGCCGAGGCGATCTTCGCAGCCAACATCGTCTTCGAGCCCCTCGTCGGTGAGCTGTTCCGGAGCAACCTGGTGCAGCAGGCGTCGCCCGGCAACGGTGACTTCGTCACGCCCACGGTGGTCGGCGCCGGTGAGATCGACTACGCCACGCGCGACCTTCGCTACACCAAGGCGATGTTCGAGCTGTTGATCAACGACAAGGAGTTCGCCGACCACAATAAGGGTCACATTGACCAGTGGCTCTCGAACTGGGTGCCCAAGTGCCTCGTCGCGGCCCGCGAGCTTCAGCCGCTGTGGTCGCAGCCCGATGCCAAGCCGCCGCGCTTCGAAGACGGTCTGGACCGTGCCAAGGGCCGCTTCAGCGGGATCATGTCCGACCTGAGCCTGAACAACCCGAAGGAGCTGACCCAGTGACCGGCTACCAGTCGACGAAAACGTCGTACGCAACGACGGAGAGTTCGTACAAGTCCGACAGCACCGCGTCCAACAAGTGCGGTTTCACGCTGATGAACAACCAAGTCGGTGGCGTCGTCGCCGAGGTTATGGCGGAGAAGGCGGGTGTGAAGGTGACGCACCTGCCGTCGATGATCCGGGTGGACGCCGGCGACAGGATTGAACTCGTCTACGACGACATCTCCGAGGCGCTCGGTGAGGAGGAGGGCTACTTCGATGCGGCGGAGTTCGAGGAGAACATGTCTACGCATTACGGAAGGATGATCCACGAGGACGACCGGACGCTCGTGTTCGCGAACCCCGAGGACGCCGCCGACTACCTCGGCTTCGACCTCAAGACGTTCACCAAGTAACCCAGCGCAATCCATCCAAGGTTCACCCTGAGGAGGACACGTGTACGAGAAGGACGGAAACAAGTACTTCGTCGTCGACAGCCACATGCACTACTGGGACGCGAGCCCGGAGAACTGGGTTGCCGGCCAGGAGAACTACGCCAAGGGCTGGATCGACTGTTTCCATGCCTATCAGAGCCTGGGACCGCCCCAGACGCACTGGACGATCGAGCACTTCTACAAGTGCTCTGAGGATGACCTGATGAAGGACGTCTTCGAGGACGGGTACGTCGACAAGGCGGTCTTCCAGCCGACCTATCTCAAGGAGTGGTACACCACCGGCTTCAACACCACCGAGCGCAACGCGGCTCTGGCCGAGAAGCATCCGGGCAAGTTCATCGTCAACGGCCGCTGGGACCCGCGCGAAGGTGACGCCGGCATCAAGCAGCTCGAGGAGGACGTGGCCCGCTACGACCTCAAGGGCGTCAAGATGTACACGGCCGAGTGGCGCGAGGGGTCCCGCGGTTGGACGCTGCAGGATCCGGAGGCCTATCGGTTCCTGGAGAAGAGCCAGGAGCTGGGCATCAAGAACATCCATGTGCACAAGGGCCCGACGATCTGGCCGCTGGACAAGGACGCGTTCGACGTCTCCGACATCGACCACGCCGCGACGGACTTCCCGGACCTGAACTTCATCGTCGAGCACGTCGGGCTCCCTAGGATCGAGGACTTCTGCTTCATGGCGACGCAGGAGCCGAACGTGTACGCCGGCCTGTCGGTGGTGATCGGTGGCCTGATGCATGCCCGTCCGAAGTTCTTCGCCAAGGTGATGGGCGAGCTGCTGTTCTGGGTCGGCGAGGACAAGATGACCTTCGGCAGCGACTACAGCATCTGGGAGCCGAAGTGGCAGGTCGAGGGTTTCGTGGACTGGGACTACCCCGGTGACGAGTTCTCCGACTATCCCCGGGTCAACACCGACACCAAGAGGAAGATTCTCGGTCTGAACGCGGCCAAGCTCTACGGGATCGAGGTCCCCGAGGAATGCCGGCTGGCCGACGCCGGGAAACCGGCCGCGCCGGACGACGCCGCGCTGGTGGAAGGCGGGGCCAAGGTGTGACAGAGGAGGAGGCCACTGTTCTCGCCGCGCTGGACACGGTGCGCGACCCCGAGCTGGACGAACCGGTGACCACACTCGGTTTCATCTCCTCGTGCACCGTGTCACCCGACGGGGACGCGCAGGTCCGGCTGCGGCTACCGACCTACTTCTGCGCGCCCAACTTCGCGTTCCTGATGGTGGCCGATGCCTACGACGCGGTCAGCGCCGTGGCCGGTGTGCGGCGGACCGAGGTGAGGCTGGAGGACCACTTCGCGTCCGAGGCCATCAACGGAGGGATCGCGGCGCGAGCCGGCTTCGCCGAGTCCTTCGACGGGCTCGCGGACGGTGAGCTGGACGAGCTCAGGACCGACTTCGTGCGCAAGGCGGTGCTGGCCGGGACAGACCGGGTCTGCCGGCCGCTGCTGGCTGCAGGGCAGACGACCGACGACCTCGCCGAGCTCACACTGGGCGACCTACCACCATCCCCGGACCTGGCCAGGCTGCGCGCCCGACGCGCCGACCTGGGTCTGCCGTCCGGTGACGACTCGGCTCTCCTCGTCGACGCCGTGACCGGGGAACCGATCGGTGCGCAAGCACTTCCCCTGCACCTGCGTCGGACCCGGCTCACCCGGGTCAGCGCAGAGGCGAACGGCAGCATGTGCCGCGGCATGCTGTCCCAGCGGTACGGAACCCGCGGTCAGGGTCAAGTCGAGGAGGTCCAATGAAGGCCGTCCGGTTGCACGCATATCACCAGCAGCCCGTCGTGGAGGAGGTACCCGAACCAACGATCAACGGCCCGCACGACGTCATCGTGAAGATCGGCGGAGCCGGGGTGTGCCGCACGGACCTGCACATCATCCTGGGCCAGTGGGCGGAGGCGATGGACGTCGCACTGCCCTACACCATCGGGCACGAGAACGCCGGCTGGGTGCACGAGGTGGGCTCGGCCGTGACGAACGTCGCCGTCGGGGACACCGTGATCCTGCATCCGACTCCGACGTGCGGGCTGTGCCGGGCCTGCCGGGCGGGGCAGGACATGCACTGCAGCGAGAGCGTGTTCCCCGGGCTGGACAGCGACGGCGGGATGGCGGAGCTGCTGCTCACCTCCGCCCGGGCCTGCGTCAAGCTCGACCCGTCCACCCGGCCGGAGGACGTCGCGGCGTTGGCCGACGCCGGCATCACGGCGTACCACGCCGTACGCAAGGCGATCCCGCTGCTGTACCCGGGCACGACGTGCGCCGTGATCGGTGCCGGTGGGCTCGGCCACATCGGGATCCAGTGCCTGAGCGCGCTGACCGCCACCAACATCGTCGTGGTGGACCGCAACCCCGACGCGCTCAAGCTCGCCGCAGAGCTGGGCGCTCATCACACGGTGCCGGCGGACGGCCAGCAGGTCGACGCCGTCAAGGACCTCACCGAAGCCGCAGGGGCGGACGTCGTGCTCGACTTCGTCGCCGAGGAGGGCGCCGAGAACGAAGGCTTCGCGATGACCCGGCCAGGAGGGTCGTACTTCGTCATCGGGTACGGCGGCACCCTGGTGGTGCCGACCCTCGACGTGATCTCCACCGAGCGCAACATCGTCGGAAACATCGTCGGCACCTACAACGAGCTGGCCGAGCTGATGGTCCTGGCGCAGGCCGGGAAGGTCACCCTGCACACGAAGACCTACCCGTTGGACGCCGCCCAGGAGGCGCTGCACGACCTCGACTCCGGACTCGTCCGAGGTCGCGCGATCCTCGTCCCATAGCTCGGAAAACCACACCCGCTCACGCACCCAGGAGGACCGATGGCCAAGGATCTGAGATTCGGCGAGGAAGCCAGGCGACTGCTGCTGTCCGGCGTCGACCAGCTTGCGGAGGCCGTGAAGTCGACCCTTGGCCCCAAGGGGCGCAACGTGATCCTGGAGAAGATCACCGGATCGCCGGTCGTGACCAACGACGGCGTCACGATCGCCCGTGAGATCCACCTGAGCGACCAGTTCGAGAACATGGGGGCCCAGCTGGTCAAGGAAGCCGCGATCAAGACGAACGACATCGTCGGCGACGGCACCACGACGGCCACCGTGATCGCCCAGGCGATCATCCGGGAGGGGATGCGCGCGATCGGCCAGGGCGGCAACCCGGTGCTGGTCAAGCGGGGCGTCGACCTCGCGGTCGGAAAGCTGGTCGAGCACCTCCGCAAGGTTGCTCACCCCGTCGTCTCCATCGCGGACTACGCGCGAGTCGCGACGATCTCGGCGAACAACGACGAAACCGTCGGGACGGTGCTTGCCGAGGCGCTGCACTCCGTCGGGGAAACCGGGATCGTGACGGTGGAGGAGTCGACTGCCCTGGGGATGAGTGTCGACTTCGTCGAAGGTTTCGAGTACGACAACGGGTACCTCTCGCCGTACCTGGTGACGCATCCGGCCAGCCTCGAGGCGATTCTCGACGACCCCTACATCCTGCTGTGCAGCGAGAAGATCTCCAGGGTCCAGGAGCTGATGCCGCTGCTCGACAAGGTGATGCGGGCGCCTCGACCACTGGTCGTGATCGCCGAGACCGTCGAGGGTTCGGCGTTGAGCATGCTGGTGCACAACCATGTCAACGGTGTGTTCCGGTGCGTCGCCACGAAGGCGCCCGGGTTCGGCGACCGGCGGCTGCGAAAGCTCGAGGACATCGCCACGATCACCGGTGGAGAGGTCTACAGCAAGCACTCCGGCTTCAGCCTCGAGACGATGACCGTCGAACAGCTCGGACGGGCCAGGCAGGTGCGGGTCACCGCTGACCGGACGGCGATCATCGACGGCGCCGGTTCCTCGGAGAAGGTCGAGTTCCGGGTCGCGCAGCTGCGTTCCGAGCTGGAGCGGGCGACGTACGGGATCGACGAGGAGGTGCTCAGCGAGCGCATCGGCTCCCTGTCCGGCAAGGTGGCCGTGATCAAGGTGGGTGCGCCGACCAACGCCGAGCTCGCCGAGCTGCAGCACCGGGTCGAGGATGCCCTGTCGGCGACCAGAGCGGCGATGGCCGAGGGCATCGTCGCCGGAGGCGGTGTGGCGTTGATGCACGCCGCACCTGCCCTGGACGAGCTCCAGGTCAAGGACGACTATGCGATCGGGGTGGAGATCGTCCGCCGCGCGCTCACCGAACCGACGTACCTGATTGCCGCCAACGCGGGGTACGCCGGGCACGAGGTCGTGACCGAGGTCGCGAAGATGGGTGTGGACGACGGCTTCGATGCACTCGAAGGTCGCTACGGCAACATGATCGACATGGGCATCATCGACCCGCTGCGGGTCTGCCGGTCGGCGCTGCAGAACGGCGCCTCGGTGGCCGGGCTGCTCCTCACCACGAACACGCTGATCGCGGAGGAGCAGACCCCGTGGGGCGGTAGCCGGGCGCTGATGACCGAGTTCGGAGAGCTCGACGAGGGCCTGCACCAGCCGTCGCCGGACTCCAGCACGCCGCAGTCCATGGGCCTCGGGCCATCGGTCGGGTGAGGGGTCACCGATGACGGGCAACGGCGTTCCACCGGAACCACCCGAACCGTCGACAGTCGTACGGCGGCTGGAGACCGCAAGGTCCTCTTCCCTCGTCGACCTCGCGGAGACGTTCGAGGACCTGCAGATGGTGCTGCGGTGCTGTGAGCGGCTGGTTGCCGAGCTCTCGACCGGTGACGGCAAGCCGGACGACGTCCTGGTCGAGGCCGTCTGGACGATGGCACTCCTCTCCTACGCGCGGTGCTTCTCGGCCGGCGAGGGTCGTGTGGCGCTGACCGAGGAGGACCTGACGGCGACCCTGCCGAGCGGCGACGTACTCGAGTGGCACACGCTGCTGCTGCGGCTGCGTGACCACCACAGCGACCCGGTGGCCAACCCACGGGAGCGGTTCTCCGTAGGCGTGACCCAGGACGCGAGTGGTGCGGCCAGCGGTGTCGCGGTCACCTCCGCGCGGCAGCCGCTGGTCGACGACCTGACGGTGCGCCAGACCGGTGCCATCGCCTACGCGCTCAGCGGTCTGGTCAACGACCGCATCGACGCCCGGCAGAAGGAGATCTTCGAGGAGCTGAAGAGCACGCCCACGGCCGACCTGGAGAACCTCGTCCCGCTCGACATCGCAGAGCCGACCGCGGGCTCGTAGGTGTCCGGGCCGAGCCAGGAGGGCGGCCATGTTCCAACGCAAGTCCCGCTTCGCCGGGGTCGCCTTCGTGCGGGGCCCGCTGCCGCTGTTCGGACCGGCCTTCGTGGCGGCCATCGCCTACATCGACCCGGGGAACTTCGCGACCAACATCACCGCGGGCTCACGCTTCGGGTACCTCCTGGTGTGGGTCCTGGTCGTCAGCAACCTGATGGCCATGCTGATCCAGTACCTCTCCGCCAAGGCGGGCATCGCCACGGGGAAGAACCTGCCCGAGCTGTGCCGCGACCACTTTCCGCCACGGGTCACCCGTGGACTCTGGGTGCAGGCTGAGCTCGTCGCCATCGCCACCGACCTCGCCGAGGTCCTCGGCGGGGCGATCGCCCTCCAGCTGCTCTTCGACATCCCACTGCTCGCCGGCGGGCTGATCACCGCTGCCGTCGCGTTTGCACTGCTGGGAGTGCAGAGCCGTGGCGCGCGCCCGTTCGAGGTGGTGATCACGGGCATGCTGCTCGTCGTCTTCGTCGGGTTCTTGTACAGCCTCGTCGCAGGTGGCGTCGATGCCGGTGCGGTGGCCGGCGGCCTGGCCCCGCGCTTCGAGGGGACCGAGACCGTGCTGCTGGCCACGGGGATGCTGGGGGCGACGGTGATGCCGCACGTGATCTACCTGCACGGAGCGCTCACACAGGGTCGCTACGCGCGCAGCACCGAGAAGGAGCGGTTGGGACTGCTGCGCAGCCAGCGCGTCGACGTGGTGGCAGCGATGACTCTCGCAGGTCTGATCAACCTGGCGATGCTCGTGGTCGCCGCTCAGGTGCTGTCGAAGCTGCCGAACCCGGTCGACACGATCGAAGGCGCGCATGCCGGTCTGGCCAGCACCCTCGGACCGACCGCCGCGTTACTGTTCGCGCTTGCCCTGCTCGCGTCCGGTTTCGCCGCGTCGGGGGTCGGTACCTTCTCCGGTCAGGTCGTGATGCAGGGATTCCTGCGCCGGCGGATCCCGCTCGTCGTACGACGGCTCGTGACCCTGGCGCCGGCGATCGTGGTGATCGCGGTCGGGGTCGACCCGACCCGGGCGCTGGTGATCTCCCAGGTGGTGCTGTCGTTCGGGATCCCGTTCGCGCTGGTCCCGCTCGTCATGCTCACCCGCAGACGCGA
>Ga0075530_1001181_pt1 | contig 12504 bp, 12 predicted proteins | sample NGEPerD_2_FD_75101 | JGI IMG/M metagenome (GOLD analysis project Ga0075530, IMG submission 75101) | Arctic peat soil microbial communities from the Barrow Environmental Observatory site, Barrow, Alaska, USA - NGEE PermafrostL1-D | ecosystem: Environmental > Terrestrial > Soil > Wetlands > Peat ...
CGGTCAGCGCAGAGAGGGCTGGTGGCGGCGGTCATTGTTTGCGCGGCGACCGACGCGCGGGCGGCCGCGGTTGGCTTCCAGCCAGGCTCGGATGTCAGTCGCATAGGCGCGCTCGTCGTCCTGGCGGTTGGCGTGTAGCTGCATGAGCAGGAGCAGCCGGTTCATGCGCTCGCGGTTGCCGGTCAGAACACTCAACGAGATGCGTTGGGGGGGCGCGCGCTAGCCTGCACCCTGATGTTCGCCTTCCTCTCACCCTCGGCTCCCGAGCTGCTCGTGATCGCCGTGATCGCGCTGATCGTGCTCGGCCCCAGCCGCCTGCCCGACGCCGCGCGCTCGCTCGGCAAGGGCATGCGCGAGATGCGCGAAGCCTTCTCCACCAGCGGCGACGACGATGACTTCGACGCGCGCCGCTTCGAGCGCGCGGACGAGGACGAGGACGACGACCAGCTCGACGGTGACGACGAGCCCGACTCCGGCGAGGAGAAGGCCGAGGTCTCCTCCTCCGCTCCCGCCGAGAAGACCTAGCTCACCAGAACGCGGCGCGCTCGAGCGTGCCGTCCGCCTCGAGCTCTTCCATGCTGCGGGTGTAGACGCCCGAGCTGAGGTATTTCCAGCCGTCGTCGCAGACGACGAAGACCACATTGCCCTCGTCGAGCGTCTCGGCCACGCGGACCGCGATCGACGCGATCGCGCCGCTGGAGACGCCGACGAACAGGCCTTCCTCGGCGAGCAGCTTCTTGGTCCACACCACCGAGTCGCGGTTGGAGACGAAGATCTTCCGGTCGAGCAGCGAAAGGTCGATGATCGGCGGGATGAAGCCGTCGTCCAGGGAACGCAGGCCCTGCACCAGCTCGCCCTGCAGCGGCTCGGCCGCCACGATCAGGGTGTCCTCGTCGCGCTCCCTGAGCCGGCGCGCGTTGCCCATCAGCGTGCCGCCCGTGCCCAGGCCGGCCACGAAGGCCGCGACCTCGTCGAGCTCCTCGAGGATCTCCACCGCCGTGCCGTTGTAATGGGCGTTGGGATTGGCCTCGTTGCCGTACTGGTAGGGCATGTAGTACGACGAGTCGCCCTCGGCCATATCCATCGCCATCGCCACGGCGCCGTTGGAGCCCCGCTCGCCCGGCGAGTAGACGATGTCGGCCCCGTACATCTTCAGCAGCTGGGTGCGCTCCTCGGTCACGTTGTCGGGCATGACCACCTTGAGCGGGTAGCCCTTGCGCGAGCAGATCATCGCCAGCGAGATGCCGGTGTTTCCCGAGGTGGGCTCGAGGATCGTCTGGCCCGGCGCGATCGCGCCCTTCTCCTCGGCGTCCTCGATCAGCGCCCGCGCCACGCGGTCCTTGACCGAGCCGGTGGGGTTGTAGGACTCCATCTTGGCGTAGATGCGCACGCCCGGCTTGGGCGACAGGCGCTTGAGCTCCACCAGCGGCGTGTTGCCGATGGCCTGCACGATGTCGCCGTACTTGCCCCCGCAGGGCCTCTCGTGGAGCCTCTCCCCAAGCATTGCTTCAGAAAGTGTAGTACGGCGGGGGCGTAGCGGATCTCGGGCGCGCCGAACGCCGCCCGAGTCTGGGTGGCCCCGTCGCGTGCGAAGCCAAGGCGCTCGTAGAAGGCGTTCGCGCGGTCGTTGTCGCGCAGCGACCACAGCGTGACCGCGGCGTAGCCCATCTGCTCGAGGTCGGCGCAAGCCGCATCCAGGAGGACGCGCCCGACGCCTTGGCGCCATCGGTCGGGGTCCACGACCTGCTCCGGGGGTGGGTTCGGCGTCGCGGTTGAGGCCGTAGACCACGAGTCCTGCCAGGCCGGCGGCGCCGTCAACCACCAGCCCTCGGACCCACTCTCCCGCGAGGGCCTCGGACAGTCTCGGGCCCCACGCCTCTGTGGCGGCGAATCGGAAGGTGTCAGGCAGCAGCGGTATGAGGGCGGCGTGGAAGCCGGCCTGTTGCAGCTCGACCCCATCGCGGGCACGTCCTGCTGCGTGGCGGGGCGGGGGCCTATGCCCAAAGCAGCTCGGCGATGCGGGGAGGCATCCCGACAGCTTGACGGGATGCGTCCTGACTGCCTGACGCGACCCGTCCCCTGGCGCCTTTCCGGACAAATAGTCCGGTTTCGCGCCACGCGCGACGCTTGCGACGGGCGTCAAGCGCCGCGACTGGTCCGCGAGCCGGTCGTCTCCCCTAGCCGCCGGCCATCGCCGGCAGGATGACGAGAGTGTCCTTGGGCTCCACGGCCGTGTCCAGCCCCTCGAGCACTCGCACGTCCTCGTCGTTGAGGTAGACGTTCACGTACCGGTTCAGCGAACCGTCCTCTCCGAACAGCTGCGACTCGGTGGCCGGGTGTTGCGAGGCCAATGCGCGCAGCACCTCGCCGACGTTGGAGCCCTCGGCGGACAGCTCACGCTCCCCGCCCACGGATGGCCGCAGCACGGGTGGGATCTTCACGGTGCTCACGACGCGGGGAGCCTAGCCCGCGGCGGCGCAGAACGCTTCGTAGTCAGGAAAGACGCCCATCTCCTCGTCGGAGATGTCCGAGGGGTCGCGCGAGCAGATCGGGCAGTCGGGGTCCCGGCGCAGCTTGAGGTCGGTGAACTGGGTCGACAGCGCCTCGTAGAGCAGCAGGCGGCCGATCAGCGGCTCGCCCGAGCCGGTGACGAGCTTCACGACCTCGATCGCCTGCAGCACGCCCATCACTCCCGGCAGCGCGCCCAGCACGCCGTTGGCGCCGCAGGACGGAGCCAGCTCGGCGGGCGGCGGCGTCGGGTACAGGCAGCGGTAGCACGGGCCCTCGTAGGGGGCGAACACCGACAGCTGCCCGTCGAAGCCGAGGATCGACGCGGACACCACGGGGATCTTCAGCCGCACGCTGGCGTCGTTGAGGAGATAGCGCGTGGGGAAGTTGTCCGCGCCGTCCACGATCACGTCGTAGCCCTCGATGATCTCCATGATGGTCGAGGCGTCGAGGCGGGTCTTGTACTTGACGACCTCCACGTCGGGGTTCAGCCCGTTGATCGCCTCCTCGGCCGAGTCGACCTTGGGGACGCCGACGCGGTCGTTGGAGTGGATGATCTGGCGCTGGAGGTTGGACAGGTCGACCTCGTCGTCATCGACGATGCCCAGCGTCCCGACACCGGCGGCAGCGAGGTAGAGGGCCGTGGGAGAGCCCAGCCCGCCCGCGCCCAGCAGCAGCACCTTGGCGTCGAGCAGCTTGAGCTGGCCCTCGATCCCGATCTCGGGCACCAGCAGGTGGCGCGAGTAGCGCTCGCGCTGCTCGTCGGTGAGCCGGCGCGGCACCTCGACGTCGAAGCCGCGGTCCTTCCAGAGGGTGATGCCACCGGTCATGGACTCGACGTTCTCGTAGCCGAGCTCGTCCTGGAGGGTCTTGGCAGCCAGGGCGGAGCGGTTGCCCGAGGCGCAGTAGAGCACCACGCGCTGGGAGCGGTCCCTTGCGGCCCCCTCGATACGCGACTCCAGGTGCCCGCGCGGCACGTGCAGGGCGCCCGGGATGTGCGACTCCTCGAACTCCTGCTGCTCGCGCACGTCGACGATCACGGCGCCGTTGCCGCCCTGCGCCATGTCGTGGACCTCGCGAGGGTCGACCTCGGAGATCTGCTCCTTGGCGTTGCGGATGAGATCTGCACCGGAAGACATACTTCAGAAAATATAGCGGCCTCAGAATGCAGCCGGGGCGCCCTTTAGGACGCCCCGGTGCGTAATCCCAGACCTGCTGTTCGGAAGCCTCCAGCGCTCTCAATCAGAAAGCTTCTGTCAGGAGTGTCGCCAATCGGCCCTCCTGCCGATATGGGGTCTGGACCCCATTCGCCCTCAAGGGCCCTACGACGATCAGGACGCATGAACTTCGGATGAGACAGCGGTACGACTCCCTCATCGGCCAGGTGGTGGCCGCAAACGTGGTGCTGGTGACCCTCACGCTGGTCGCGGCCGCGCTGGTGGGCGGGCTAAACACCCAAGGCGAAGAGACCGGGCAGCTGCTGGTGCTCGCCCTGGTGATCCTGCTCACGTTCGTGGTGAACCTGTGGATGCTCCAGCGCCGCTTCCGCCCGCTGGAGGCCCTGATCGAGCGGGTGGAGCGCATCGACCCGTCCGAGCCGGCCACGTTCGAGATCACGGGCGACCCGGTCGAGGAGATCGACCGGCTGGCCCACTCCTTCCGCCGACTCCTCGAGCGCATAGACGAGGAGCGGCTGCGCTCGGGCAAGGCGGTCCTCCGCGCCCAGGAGGAGGAGCGCCGACGGGTGGCGCGCGATCTCCACGACGAGGTGAACCAGGCGCTCACAGCGATCCTTCTGCGCCTCGAGGCACTGGGCCACGACCTGGCCGACGAGCAGGCGGCCGAGGTGGGCGAGCTCAAGCGACTGGCCACCCAGGCCATGGACGAGCTGCTCAGCCTGGCGCGCCAGCTGCGCCCCACCGCGCTGGACGACCACGGCCTGGTGCCCGCGATCGAGGCCCAGCTGCGCGGCTTCGGGGAGCGCGCCGGCATCCAGGCCCGGCTCACCACCGACGGCAACCCCGGAGCGCTGGACCACGAGAAGCAGACCGTTGTGTACCGCGTGGTGCAGGAGGCGCTGGCCAACGCCGGCCGTCACGCGCGCGCGGGAAGCGTGGAGGTGGCGCTGTCGGTGAACGGGGTCGGAGCCGAGCTGCGCGTGAGCGACGACGGCGTGGGCTTCGACCCCGCCCTCGTCAGGGGCGGCGGCCTCGGCCTGGAGGGCATGGCCGAACGGGCGAAGCTCGTCGGCGGCGAGTTCGACCTCCGCTCCTCCCCCGGCGCGGGCACCGAACTGACCTTGCGAGTCCCATGACGAGGACCGCCTCGATCAGCGATCTCGGCAGTAGCACAGCGCCATGATCCGGGTCCTCATCGCCGACGACCACGGGGTGGTGCGCTCCGGCCTCACCCTGCTCATCGACCGCCAGGTGGACATGGAGGTGGCAGCCGAGGCCGAGGACGGCATCGAGGCCGTTGAGCGGGCGCTGCAGGCGCGCCCCGACGTGGCCGTGCTCGACGTGTCCATGCCGCGCCTGACCGGGTTGCACGCGGCGCGCCAGATCCGCGACCACGACCAGGACATCCAGGTGCTGATGCTCTCGATGCACGACGACGAGGCCTACTTCTTCGACGCGCTGGAGGCCGGCGCGTCGGGCTACGTGTCCAAGCGCGGCGCCGACGGCGACCTGATCGACGCCATCCGGACGGTCGCCGGCGGACGCACGTTCCTCAACTCGCGCACCCAGCAGACGCTCATGCGCAAGTGGCTCGAGGAGGGCGTGACCGAGCGCCCCGACGAGCTCACGCCGCGCGAGCTCGAGGTGACGAAGCTTGTCGCCGAGGCCTACACCAACCGCCAGATCGCCGAGGCCCTCAACCTGGCCGAGAAGACCGTGGAGTCCCATCGGGCCAACGTGCTGGCCAAGCTGGGTATGCGCGACCGCGTGGAGCTCGTGCGCTACGCGATCCGCAGGGGCCTGGTGGAGCCCTAGCCGCGGCCCGTTAGCGGGCGTCCCCGACCTCGACGTTCGTATGAGAAGGGCCGCTCGACGTACGTCCCATCACGTTCCCTCCTGTCCGGCCGATAGCTGGCGTGAAGCCCGTCTCAAAGGCGGGTCACTAAGGAGAGAGCAGCGAAGTGCAACTCAGGGCAGCGTGGTCAGTCGAGCAGCACCGCCTCCAGGGGCGGCGTGCCCTCGCGCTCCCCGGCTCGATCGGCCTGGCCTCCCTCGCCCTGCTCGCCGCGGGTCAGGTCCAGCCGCTGCAGGCCGGCGCCGCCCTCGTGGCAGCCGCGGCCCTGGCGGGCGCCCTCGTCTGGTTCGCCCTCGCCGTGGCTCACAACATGCGCGCGCTGGCGGGCAGCCGGCACGACTCCCTCACCGACGCCCTCACCGGCCTGCAGAACAGGCGCAGCCTGAACGACGACCTCGAGGACGCTCTCACCGGAGCCACCGACGAGCGGCCCACGGTGCTCGTGTTGCTCGACCTCGACGGCTTCAAGCAGTACAACGACAACTTCGGCCATCCCGCCGGCGACGCACTGCTGGCCCGCCTTGCAGCCAGCCTCCACCGATCGGTGGCCCCACACGGCAGGGCCTACCGGCTCGGCGGCGATGAGTTCTGCGCCCTGTTCACGGCGCCGGGGAACGACACGAGCCACCTGGCGGCCGCAGCGGCCGCCGCCATGTGCCAGAGCGGGCGCGGCTTCTCGATTACCGCATCGCACGGCATGGCGGTGCTTCCCAGCGAGGCCCACACCTCCAGCCACGCCCTGCAACTGGCCGACCAGCGCCTGTACGAGCGCAAGTCTGGCCGCCAGCGTTCGGGCACCGCCGAGCAGATTCGCGATGCTCTGGTGCAGGCCCTCGAGGAGCGCCAGCCCGAGCTGCGCGGACGGCTGGACGGCGTGGCCGCGCTCACGCGCGCGGTGGCCCGGGCGCTGGAGCTCAGCTCCGACGACATCGACGTGCTGGTGAGGGCTGCAGAGCTGCACGACGTGGGCAAGGTGGCGGTGCCCGAGGCGATCCTCTCCAAGCCGGGTCCCCTGGACGCGGTCGAGTGGGGCTTCGTGCGCCAGCACACCATCGTCGGCGAGCGCATCCTGAGCGCCGCGCCTGCGCTGGTCCCGGTGGCAAAGCTCGTTCGCTGCAGCCACGAGCGCTACGACGGCACCGGCTACCCCGACGGCCTGGCGGGTGAGGAGATCCCCCTCGGGGCCCGCATCATCTCCGTCTGCGACGCCTATCACGCGATGCCCTCCACCCGGCCCTACGAGCGCGCGCTCTCGCGCGATGAGGCGCTGGAGGAGCTGCGCCGTTGCGCGGGGCAGCAGTTCGACCCGGCCGTCGTCCGATCGTTTCGCGACGTGGCCGTGGGACTCCCCGAGGCGGTGAACGCATGATTGGCCGGCGCGCGGCATGGGCGGTGGGAGCGGCTCTGCTCGCCCTTACGACAGTCCCCGGCGCCGCCGCGGCGGGCACGGCCGGCGTCGTCGGGGGGCAGCTGGTGAACGTGACCTCCCCCGGGGAGGTCAACAACCTCACCGTGACCGTGGACGATGACGATGACGATGACGATGACTACGTGCGGCTCGCCGAGACCGGTCCCGGCGCGACCCTCACCGCCACCGTGGGCTGCTCGAGTGACGGCTCGCGCAAGGTCCGGTGTGCGCGGTCCAACGTCCAGCGGATCGCCCTGGTGGGCGGGGACGGCGACGACAGCCTCGCCAACTGGACCCTCTACCCCGCGCTCCTCGACGGCCAGTCGGGCAACGACGTGCTCACCGGCGGCCTCGGCCCCGACGTCCTGATCGGCGGCCTCGGCGCCGACACCGCGAGCTACGGGTACCGCACGCGCCCCCTGACCGTCGACCCCGACGGCGTGCCCGACGACGGCTTCGGCGGAGAGGGCGACTCGGTGGCGCCCGACGTGGAGTCGATCGTGGGCGGAGCCGGCAACGACACGCTGACCGGCGGCCCCGGAGCGAACCGCCTCAGCGGCGGCGCGGGTGCGGACCGCCTCGACGGCGGCAGCGGTGCCGACACCCTGGAGGGCGGCTCGGGCGCGGACACCATGATGAGCCGCGAGACCGACGCCGACACGGTGAGCTGCGGCACCGAGTACGACACCGTGGCCGCCGACCCTGCCGACTCGGTGGCCGCAGACTGCGAGAGCGTCGACGTGCAGGGCAGCTCGCTGCCAGCGGCCGCGTTCGGCGGGGTCAAGATCTCCGGTAAGCCGATCACCATGACCAGCGACGGCCGGGCGCTGGTGCGGATCTCCTGTCCCGCCGGCCGGGCCAGGGCGTGCCGCGGCACGGTGACGATCCGTCAGGCCGCCGGACGCCGCGCGGGGGCCTCGGCTCGCCGCGCCGGCGAGGGCGAGGTGCTGGGCAGGCGCAGGTTCCGGCTTCAGCCCGGCCAGAGCCGGAGGATCGGCGTGAAGCTCTCTCGCAACGGCCGCCACCGGGTACTGCGACAGCGCCGCGTGCGCTGCTCGGTGAACGTCCGCGTGCGAGGGGCGGGCGGCAAGCAGGTGGAAAGCCGCCGGAAGGTGACCCAGAAGGCGCCCAAGCGAGACGCCAAGCGGATCCGGAAAAACGGCCGATGACCGGTTCTGCCAACTCCCGCCTGGTGCTGCGTGCCGTGCAGGCCGTGGCGATCCTGGGGCTCGCGCTCTACGCGGCCCAGGCCGCCATCGCGGTGTGCGGCACGAGCGCCGACGCCTTCTTCGAGACCTACGTGTATACCGGCCTGGTGGCCACGGGCGGCGCGCTGTGCTTCGCGCGGGCGCTGTCTGGCGCGCAGGAGCGCCTGGCCTGGTCGGTGCTCGGCGTGGGGCTGGCCGCCTGGGCCGCGGGCGACGCGTACTACATGGCCGCGCTCGCCGAGATGCTCGACCCGCCGCTGCCGAGCTTCGCCGACGTGCTGTGGCTGGCTCTCTACCCCGCTTGCTACGTGGCGCTGGGGCTGCTCGTGCGCGAGCGCGTGCGCAGCTTCCCTCGCAGTCTCTGGCTCGACGGGCTGGTGGGCGCGCTGGCCGTGGCCGCCCTGGGCTCGGCGCTCGTGATGGGCGCCAACACAGCGCCCGGCGCGGACTCCACCGTGATCACGATGGACCTCGTCTATCTGTGCGCCGACTTCCTGCTGCTCGGCTTCGTGGTGGGCGGCTTCGCGCTCACCGGCTGGCGGCCGGGGCTGGCCTGGGGCATGCTCGGCACCGGCCTGGCGATGAGCGCGGTGGCCGACGCGTACTTCCTCTACCAGGGCGCCGTCGGCGCGGATCCCAGCAGCACGCTGCCGGCCGCGCTGTGGCCGGCCTCGGCCCTGATCGTGGGCTTCGCGGCGTGGACCGCCCCCGTACGGCGCAGCGCGCGCCTCGAGGGCTGGCGGACGCTGGTGATGCCGGTAGCCTTCGCCTCGATCGCACTCGGGCTGCTGGCCGTGCACACCGTGGATCCGCTGCACGGCACGGCGCTGGTGCTGGCGCTGGCCACGCTGGCCGCGACCATCGTCCGCATGACGCTCACCTTCCGCGAGAACCTCGAATTGATCGAGGGCACCCAGCGCGAGGCCAGCACCGACGCCCTGACCGGGCTCGCCAACAGGCGCCAGCTGATGACTGACCTCGTGAACGCCATCGCGGAGGCCACCCCCGAGCGCCAGTGTGGGCTGGCCGTGTTCGACCTCGACGGCTTCAAGCAGTACAACGACCGTTTCGGCCACCCGGTCGGCGACTCCCTGCTCGCCCGCCTGGGACGGCGGTTGAGCGAGAGCGTGGGCGAGGCGGGGCGGGCATACCGCCTCGGCGGCGATGAGTTCTGCGTGGTGGCAAGCGGCACGCCGGCCCAGCTCGAGGAGCTGTCGGCACGGGCCCGCGCCGCCCTCACCGACAGCGGACGCGGCTTCACGGTGGGCAGCTCCTATGGCCTGGTGCTCGTACCCGAGGAGGCATCCGACGTTCCGGGAGCGCTCAACCTGGCCGACGAGCGTCTGTACGAGCAGAAGGGCGACAACCGCCGCAGCACCGTCACGCGTCAGACCAGCGACACGCTCGTACAAGTGCTGAGGGAGTGCCAGCCCGAGCTGGATCGCCACCTCCACGACGTAGCCGAGCTGGCGCGGTCCCTGGGCACGCACATGGGGCTGCGCCCCGCCGAGCTCGACGAGGTGGTCCGCGCGGCGCAACTGCACGACATCGGGAAGGTGGCCGTGCCCGATGAGATCCTCGACAAGGATGGTCCGCTGGACGACAGCGAGTGGGACTTCGTGCGCCAGCACACGGTCGTGGGCGACCGGATCCTGAGCGCGGCGCCCGACCTGTCGACGGTGGCCGAGCTGGTGCGCGCCTCGCACGAGCACTTCGACGGCAGCGGCTACCCGGACGGCCTCGCAGGGGACGAGATCCCGCTCGGCGCCCGCGTGGTCACGATCTGCGACGCCTACCACGCCATGACCTCCAGTCGGCCCTACCGCCACCGGCTGTCGCGCGCGGATGCCCTGGAGGAGCTGCGCCGCTGCGCGGGCGCGCAGTTCGACCCGGAGATCGTGGAGGCCTTCCGCGCGCTGCTGGCACCGGCCAAGCGCGCACACGCGCGCTTCTCCCCCGCAGGCCAGCGCGCTCACTAGGCCCGGACTACCCTGCCGGGGGTGAACGCGCGCGTGCTGATCGCCCTCGTGCTGGTGGCGGGGTTCGCCCTCGGGGCGGTGGTCCTCGCCGCCCCACGAGGCAGTGAGGACGCGGCCTCGGAGGGCCCCCGCCGGTTCGAGGGCGCCACCCTGCCAGCGGGTCTGCGCGCGCCCGACTTCACCCTGCGCGACCAAGACGGCGAGCGGGTGACGATGCGTGAGCTGCGCGGCCGGCCGGCGATCGTGACCTTTCTCTACACCACGTGCGAGGACACCTGCCCCACCCAGGCGCAGCAGATCAAGGGTGCGCTGGCCGAGTTGGGTGAGGACGTGCCGGCCGTCGCGGTGGCCGTGGACCCACCGCGCGACACGGCGGAGAACGCCAGGGCGTTCCTGTCCAAGCAGCGGATGACCGGGCGGATGGACTTCGCGCTGGGCTCGCGCGCCGAGCTGGCGCCGGTGTGGAAGGGCTTCGCCGTTCAGCCCCAGCGCGAGGACCTCGAGCACACGGCGCGCCTGGTGCTGGTGGACGCCGACGGCCTGCAGCGGGTGAGCTTTCCGATCGACCAGGTGACACCGGATCGGCTTGCGCACGACCTGCGCCTGTTGGCCGCAGGCGCCTGAGCGTTACCCTACTTCGCTAGTAGGATTTAGGCCGAACATGATGTTCTCCACCAAAGCCGAGTACGGGGTGCGCGTGATGACGCACCTGGCCCGCCACGAGGGCGGCGCTGTCCCCATCTCGCTCGCCTCGATCGCCGAGGCCGAAGGGCTGCCCCTGGCCTACCTCGAGCACCTGGCGGCGCGCCTGCGGCGGGCGGATCTCGTGACCAGCCGGCGGGGGGCGCACGGCGGATACACGCTGGCGCGCCCGGCCGAGACCATCACGATGGCCGACGTGGTGCGCGCCCTGGAGGGCAACATCGCCCCGATCGAGTGCATCAGCGCCGGCCCCGACGGCGACCTCGTGTGCGTACGCGAGGGCGAGCCGGGGCACGAGCCCTGTCCCACCAAGCTTCTGTGGACGAGAGTGCAGGGCTCGATCGTGCGCACGCTCACCGACATGACCCTGGCCGACCTGGTTCGGCCCATGACCCAAGAGAAGACGGAGACCCTGACCGTATGAGCCTGGAGATCAAGAACCTTCACGTCCGCATCGAGGAGCGGGAGATCCTGCACGGTGTGGACCTGACGGTGGAGAAGGGGCAGACCCACGCCCTGATGGGGCCCAACGGGTCCGGCAAGTCGACACTGGCCAACGCGATCATGGGCAACCCCAACTACGAGGTCACCGACGGCCAGATCATCTTCAACGGCGAGGACATGACCGAGGCCGACCCGGACGAGCGCGCCCGCGCGGGCCTGTTCATGGCCTTCCAGTACCCGGCCACGGTCCCGGGCGTGTCGGTGGCGAACTTCCTGCGCCTGGCCGTGAACGCGCGCCGCGACGAGCCGATGAAGGTCAAGGACTTCGGCAAGTTCATGCGCGCGAACGTGGACATGCTGAAGATCGACTCCTCGTTCACCAGCCGCTACCTCAACGAGGGCTTCTCGGGCGGCGAGAAGAAGCGCGCCGAGATCCTTCAGATGGCAATGCTGCGGCCCGAGATCGCGGTGCTCGACGAGACCGATTCGGGGCTGGACATCGACGCCCTGCGGGTCGTGGCCGACGGTGTGAACGCGCTGTCCGGTCCGGATCTGGGCTCACTGATCATCACCCACTACACGCGCATCCTGAACTACGTGCGGCCCGACTTCGTGCACATCATGCTCGACGGCCGAGTCGTGCGCGAGGGCGGCCCGGAGCTGGCCGACGAGCTGGAGGAGAAGGGCTACGAGTTCGTGCGCGAGGGGGTCGCGGCCGGCAATGCCTGAGACCAGTACGTGGCTCGACGACCGCCGCGCCGAGGCGCTGAAGGCCTACGAGGCCGAGCCGGTGCCCACCTGGCGCCGCTCGGGCTTCTGGACCACCTCGCTGCGCGATCTGGACCTCGACGCCCTGCAGACCAGGCACTACGAGCAGTCCGACGTCCTGCCCCCGGCCCTCGCCGACGCCCTCGGGGAGGGCGAGGTGGGCGCCATCGTCGTCCAGCGCGGCGCCACCACGGTCCATGTGGAGGTGGCCCCCGAGCTGGCCGAACAGGGCGTGATCGTGAGCTCGCTGGAGGACGCCGTGGAGGAGCACCCCGAGCTGGTGCGCGAGTGGTACATGCGGCGGCTCTCCCACGAGGAGGGCAAGTTCGCCGCGGCCGCGGCCGCCTTCTGGACCGGCGGGGCGTTCGTCTACGTGCCCAAGGACTTAAAGCTCGAGCGCCCGATCCAGACCGCCTACGTGATCGACGAGCCGGGCGTGGCGCAGTACGCGCAC
>Ga0075530_1001182_pt1 | contig 12500 bp, 15 predicted proteins | sample NGEPerD_2_FD_75101 | JGI IMG/M metagenome (GOLD analysis project Ga0075530, IMG submission 75101) | Arctic peat soil microbial communities from the Barrow Environmental Observatory site, Barrow, Alaska, USA - NGEE PermafrostL1-D | ecosystem: Environmental > Terrestrial > Soil > Wetlands > Peat ...
CTGCGCCGCTAGGCCGCTACGCCGCGAACAGCGTGAGATCCGGGTCGCGGTCGCCTCGCAGCACCGCCGGATCGACCTCCACGCAGGCGATGCCGCGCGACTCGGCGAGCACCCGCGCCTGCGGCTTGATCGCCGCGGCGGCGAGCACGCCACGGCAGGAGGCGAACCCCGGCTCGTCGGCCAGCCGCTCCAGATAGCGGGTGAGCTGCTCCACGGCGTCGATCGTGGCCACGCGCTTGATCTCCACCGCCACCCAGCCGTCGTCTGGGTCGCGGCACATGAGATCCACCGGCCCGATGTCGGTGGGCCACTCCCGCCGCACCAGGCGGAAGCCCTCGCCGCAGGTCTCGGGGGAGTCGGCGAGCAGCTCCTGCAGCTCGCGCTCCACACCCTCCTTCTCCAAGGCGGCGGCCTCGCCCATGTCGTGGGTCACGTCGGAGAGAACCTCGGCCACGCGGATCTCGAGGCGGTCCTCGGTGATTGGTCGTTGCGGTGCTCGGCCGATCGACGATCGGCCTGCGCTCCTCCCGGTGCCCGCGCGCTTGCGCACCACGATCGACCCGGGCTCCTCCTCGATGACTGTCGGGGGCGTCATCCAGTTCTGGGGCTTGAAGCCGCCGGTGTCGGCGTGGACCATCACGGACCCGTCCGACTTGATCATCAGCAGGCGCAGCGCCTCCGGCAGCACGGCGGTGAGGCGGCCCGTGTAGCGGACCTCGCAGCGGGCGACGATGAGGCGCATGGGTGGCCGAGGCTAGGCGTACAACCGGACAGCGCACGCGCCGCGGCGGTAGGTTTGGCTTCATGACCGAAGAGAACGCCGTCCTGACCGAGCGCCGCGGGCGCACCCTGCTGATAACCCTCAACCGCCCGGACGCCCGCAACGCGGTGAACGCCGCGCTCGCGCAGGGCGTGGCGGCCGCGCTGGACGAGCTCGACGCAGAAGACGAGCTGTCCGTGGGCGTCTTGACCGGCGCCGGGAAGGGCTTCTCGGCGGGAATGGACCTCAAGGCATTCGTCGCGGGCGAGAGTGCGTGGGTCGAGGGCCGCGGGTTCGCGGGCATCGTGCAGGGACCGCCGCGCAAGCCACTGATCGCCGCGGTCGAGGGCTTCGCGGTGGCCGGCGGGTTGGAGGTGGCGCTCTCCTGCGACCTGATCGTGGCCGCGAGCGGCGCCAAGCTCGGCATCCCCGAGGTGAAACGCAGCCTCGTGGCGGCCGGGGGTGCCCTGCTGCGGCTGCCGCGCCGTATCCCCTACCACGTGGCGATGGAGCTGGCCCTCACCGGAGACCCGATCACCGCCGAGCGCGGATACGAGCTGGGGCTGGTGAACCGCGTGGCGGAGGCCGGCGGCGCCGTGGACGCGGCGCTCGAGCTGGCCGAAGCGATCGAGGTGAATGCTCCGCTCGCGCTGGTCGCCTCCAAGCAGATCATCATCGAGTCGCCCGACTGGAGCCTCGGCGAGGAGTTCGACCGCCAGGGCGCGATCTCCGGCCCGGTGTTCGCCTCCGAGGACGCGCAGGAGGGTGCCACCGCCTTCGCCGAGAAGCGCGACCCCGTCTGGAAGGGTCGCTGAGGGCAGCGCCGTGCCCGGGTCGCTGCGCGGAAAGCTGCTGATCGCCGCTCCCCAGCTGCTCGACTACTTCCGCCGCACCGTGCTGCTCGTGGTGGAGCACACCGACGAGGGGGCGATCGCGGTTGTGCTCAACCGCCCCACCGAGAACGAGGTGGCCGTGCTGGTGCCCGAGCTGGCGGCGCTGGCCGGTGAGGGGGAGCTGGTGCACGCGGGCGGGCCCGTGAATCCCGAGGCGGTGCTGGCGCTGGGCGACTTCGAGGAGCCCTCGGACGCGGGCACGCCCATCGCGGGACCGCTCGGGCTGCTCGACCCCGAGCAGGACGACCCGCAGCTGCGCCGGCTGCGCGTGTTCGCCGGCTACGCCGGCTGGGCTCCCGGGCAGCTGGACGCCGAGCTGGAGGAGGGCGCCTGGATCGTGGAGCAGGCCGCGGCGGACGACCCGTTCGCCCACGGGGACCTGTGGCCGGTGGTGCTCCAGCGCAAGGGCGGCGCCTACTCCCTGCTGGCGAGCATGCCCGCCGATCCCTCGCTGAACTGACTAGCCGGCTGGCGTACCCGTGCCCACCGGGCACGAGACGCCGGTGCCGCCCAGCCCGCAGTATCCGCCCGGGTTCTTGGCGAGGTACTGCTGGTGGTAGTCCTCGGCGTAGAAGAACTCGCCCGCCGGCACGATCTCGGTGGTGATCTCGGAGTCCTGCCCGGCCGCGGCAAGGGCCGCGGCGTAGCGGTCGCGGGAGGCCTCGGCGGCCTGTAGCTGGGGGTCGCCGTAGGCGTACACGCCCGAGCGGTACTGGGTGCCCACGTCGTTGCCCTGCCGCATCCCCTCCGTGGGGTCGTGGCCCTCCCAGAACGCGCGCAGCACGTCCTCGTAGGAGATCTCCGCCGGGCGGAACACGCACAGCACGACCTCGTTCTGGCCGGTGCGGCCCGAGCAGACCTCCTCGTAGGTGGGGTTGGGCGTGAAGCCCCCGCCGTAGCCCACGGCCGTGGTGTAGACGCCCGGCAGCTGCCAGAACGCCTTCTCCGCGCCCCAGAAACAGCCCATTCCGAAGACGGCCTTCTCCGTGTCCTCCGGAAACGGCGGCCCGATCGGGGTGCCGAGCACAAAGTGCTCGCCTGGCGACACGATCGGTGTGTCGCGGCCCGGCAGCGCCTCCTCGGCGGCGGGCATAGCGGTCTTGTGGCGGGTGAGGAACTCGAGCACGGCGGCCTCCTTCGAAGCGGTCTGAAGTCCAGACTAGCGCCGAGTGCTTACCGTCAGGTGTCGCTGGCGCGAACGACCAGGATCGCCACGTCGTCCCTCGCCGGTCCCTCGCCGCGGTCCGCGATGGCGGCCTCGACGGTGGCCACGGTCTGGGCGGCCGTGGCCTCCGGAGGAAGGCCCGCCAGCAGCTCGGTCAGGCCGCCGACCCCCAGCTCGTCCGCGGGCGCACCGGCCTCGATCACGCCGTCTGTGTAGAGCACGATGTGTTCGCGGGGCCGGAGCTCCACCACCTCCTCGGACAGGGACGGGTCGTCCCAGACCCCGAGCAGAACGCCACTCCCGCCCACCTGTGAGACGGCCCCGTCGGCCGTCACCCTCAGCGGCGGCGGGTGACCCGCCACGCACATCGTCAGCCGCAACCCGTCACCGTCCTCGGACGCCTCGAGGAATGCGCAGACGCCGGTGAGAAAGCGCATGTCACGGTGCTGGCGCAGGATCGCCTCGTTGAGCTGGGAGAGCAGCTCCGCCGGCTCGGCCCCCTCCTGAATCGCCGCGGCGCGAAGGGTGTAGCGAGCCAGCGCGGTGAGCGCGGCCGCCTCCGCGCCCTTTCCGCACACGTCGCCGATCACGACCATCCAGCACTCGGGCTTGCCCATCCTGAAGACGTCGAAGAAGTCTCCGCCGACCTCGCTGCCGCCCCCCGCGGGGCGGAAGCTCGACGCGATGTCCGCGCCAGGCACCGCGGGCAGACGGTCGGGCATCAGGCTCACCTGCAGCTGGGTGACCAACCGATGCTCGTCTTCGGCGGCCGCCCGGGCGCGCACCTGCTCGGTCACCTCGATGTGCACCCCCAGCACGCCGACTATCCGTCCGCCCTCGCGCACCGGGAAGTAGCTGCCCTCGAAGCTGCGGTCGCCCCCCGCCGCGGGCACTCCGAGGCCGCGCGCCACCTGCCCGGACTCCGTGACCTGGCGCAGCGCCGAGACCACCTCGTCGCCCACCACTGCCTCGGCCCTGCGGCCCGGGTGCTGGCCCACCGCCAGGCCGCTGAAGCCGGCGAACGCCGGGTTCACTCGCACGAAGCGCAGATCGGCGTCCCAGACGGCGATCCCGAAGTCGGCGCCCTCGAAGACCGTGTCGAGGATGCTGGCCGCGCTCGCTCCCAGCCGTTCGGACTCCGGCGACTCTGTCGGCAGGCGGGCCATGGGGCGCCAACTTAGCGCGGGCGGGCGTCCGGCGTTTGGCCAGCCCCCGCGGGGGGTAGCGACGGCCCGTGCCAAGGCTCAAGCGCGTCGACGTCTCCACGCCGGGGATCATGCGCCGCCGCCGCGGGCGCGGCTTTCAGTACCTCGACGAGAACGGGCGGTCCATCCGCAACGAGGAGGTGATCGAGCGCATCAAGTCGCTCGCGATCCCGCCCGCGTGGGAGGACGTCTGGATCTGCACCTACCCGTTCGGCCACATCCAGGCCACCGGCGTGGACGCCGCCGGGCGCAAGCAGTACCGCTACCACGACCACTGGCGCGAGCGCCGCGACCGCGAGAAGTTCGACTCGATGATCGACTTCGCCCGCGCGCTGCCGCGGCTGCGCCGGAGGGCGAGCCGGGACCTCGGACGCGGCGACCTCTCCCGCGAGCGCGTGCTCGGTGGCGCCACCCGCCTGCTCGACCGCGGCTTCTTCCGCATCGGCTCCGAGGGCTACGCCGAGGACAACGAGACCTACGGGCTGGCGACGATCCGCAAGGACCACGTAACGGTCCGCCCCGACGCCGTGGTGTTCGACTACGACGCCAAGGGCGGCCAGCGGCGCGTGCTGCAGCTGGCCGATCCCAAGCTGCTAGACCTGCTCGGCACCCTCCGGCGCCGCCGCTCGGGCGGGGACGAGCTGCTGGCCTACAAGCAGGGCCGCCGGTGGCGCGACGTGCACTCGCAGGACATCAACGACTACGTCAAGGACGCAGCGGGCGGAGACTTCTCGGCCAAGGATTTCCGCACCTGGAACGCCACGGTGCTGGCGGCCGTGGGGCTCGCCGTCTCGGGCGAGATGGCATCAGCCTCGAAGACGGCCCGCAAGCGAGCTGCTCGAAGGACCGTGGACGAGGTGGCGCGCTACCTCGGCAACACCCCGGCCGTCTGCCGCGCCTCGTACATCGACCCACGGGTGTTCGACCGCTTCGACGGCGGCCTCACGATCGGCGGGGTGCTGCCGGAGCTGGCCGACGCTGACGAATGGCCGGCCGTGCAGCGCTCCGTCGAGGAGGGCGTGCTCGACCTGATCGCGGGCGACGAAGAGTCGGAGGCGGTTGAGCGCGTGGCCTGAGGCGGCCGCGCCTACTCTCCGGCGTGCGCCGCCTCACCCAGACGATCCCTCCAATCGGCCGAGCTAAGTGTGGTGCCCTTCGTCTCTCGGCCCGGCCTCATCGGGCTCGCCGTACTCGGCGCCCGAGCGGTCGCTCTCCACCTCGCCGGTGCTCGGTCAAAGCCTGCTCCTCTCTGGTCGGATCTAATGCAGCGCCTCGTGCGCTTCCAGCTCGCGCAGGAAGCCTTCGAAGAGGCGCCGGTGGCCCTCCTCGTCACGCAGGATCGCGATGACCATGTCCTGGGTCACGGGGTCCGTGCCCTCGCAGAACTCCACGATCTTGTTGTAGTGCTCGATCGCGCCGGTCTCGGCCTGGATGACGCCCTTCACCACGTGCTTGATGTCGAGCTGGTCGTCGGGCGGCTGCAGGAAGGACTGCTCGGGGCTCAAGCCTTGAGATCCGGGAACGACGCCGTAGAGCTCCTTGATGCGCTTGGCGAACTCCTGGGCGTGCCCCAGCTCCTCCTGGATGTCCTCGGTGAGGGACTCGGCTATCTCCCGCGCGAGGATCCCGTCGGGGTTCACCGAGTTGGTGATGTAGCTGATCACCGTCTCTAGCTCCATGAAGTACGCCTTGTGGAGCATCTTCACGAGCTCGTCGCGCTCGGCCTTTACGTCTTCGCTGAGGATGCCCTCACGGGCTGCAATGGCCTCCATGTTTCCTCCTGTTCGGTCTTCGACGGGTTGCCCCGTGGGCGGGCCATCCAAACGGCGAATGCTCGTTTCGAGCGTATTCGGACGGTTTTCCCTCTCGTCGTTCGGGTAAGGCCTGCCGATGCCCCAGTCCGCGACCGTCGACGCGCCCGCGCGCGCGGGCAGGGTGGCCCTCACCTTCGACGACGGGCCGGATCGGGAGTGGACCCCAAGGGTGCTCAACGTGCTCGCCGTGCGTGGCGCAAGCGCGACCTTCTTCGTGATGGGCCCCCGGGCTTCCGCCCACCCCGGACTGATCCGGCGGATGGTGGCCGACGGCCATGAGGTCGCCCTGCACGCCGAGCGGCACGTGCGCCACTCAGAGCTTGACCGCGACGAGATCGCCCAGGACGCAAGCGCGGCGCTGGCCAGGCTCGCCGACATCGGGGTGAAGCCCGCCCGCTGGCGCACCCCCCTGGGGCGTTCAGACACCGGACACCGAGGAGGTGGCCAGCGAGCTCGGCCTCGAGCTGTGCGGCTGGACCGCCGACAGCCGCGACTGGACCGGCGACCCGGCGGCACAGATGCTGCGCCGGTGCGCGCCCGACGTGGTGGACGGGTGCGTGGTGCTCATGCACGACGGGCTTCGCCCCGGAGCCACCCGCCGGGACTGCGCGGAAACCGTGGAGCTCACGCGGCGGCTGATCGGCCTGGCGGCGGACCGCGGGCTGAGAGCGCGATCGCTGGAGGCCCGGTGAGCCTGGCCGCGCTGCTCGGACCGGCCCTGATCCTTCTCGCTTTTCTTGACGTGCTCGTACTGGCGAGCCCGCTTGGTTCCCTTCATCACTCCGCGAGGGGCATTCCGTCCTCCATTTCGGGGTAGTCGTTCATACCGTGGAAGCGGGAAGTCAAACCGGGCGGTGGGACACCGTGAAGCGCACCGTCAAGGGCTTCCGGGAGGACAGCGTCACCGACATCGCCGCCGCGCTCACCTACTACACGGTGCTCTCGCTGTTCCCGGGCCTGCTCGTGCTCGTGTCGATCGTCGGGCTCTTCGGCGACCCGCAGGCCACCACCGACACGCTCACCGAGATCGTGCGGGACCTCGGACCCTCCACCGCCGGTGACACCTTCCAGGGACCGATCGAGAGCCTGACCTCGAACCGCGGCGCGGCCGGCGTGCTGTTCGTGGCCGGGCTCGCGGGCGCCCTGTACAGCGCCTCCGGCTACATCGGCGCCTTCATACGCGCCTCGAACACCATCTACGGCGTACAGGAGGGTCGCCCGTTCTGGAAGCTGCGCCCACTCCAGGTCGGCGTGACGCTGGTGATGGTGCTGCTGCTGGTGCTCGTGATCGTCGGCCTGGTGCTGAGCGGCCCGCTGGCGGAGTCCGTCGGCGAGGCGGTTGGCCTCGGTGACACGGCGGTCACGATCTACGGCCTGGCCAAGTGGCCGGTCCTCATCGGCATGGTGCTGGTCATGCTCGCGGTGCTCTACTACGTGGCGCCCAACGTGCGGCTGCCGGGCTTTCGGTGGGTCACGCCCGGGAGTGTCCTGGCGGTGGTCGTGTGGCTGCTGGCGTCCGCGGCCTTCGCCGTCTACGTGGCCAACTTCGGCTCCTACGACAAGACCTACGGCACCCTCGGCGGGGTGATCTCGTTCCTGGTCTGGTTGTGGATCACGAACATCGCCGTGCTGCTGGGGGTGGAGCTGAACGCCGAGGTAGAACGCTCCCGCGAGATCGACGCCGGGGTGCCCGGCGCCGAGGACGAGATCAAGCTGCCGCCGCGCCAGCCGGCGGACGGCTAGGGTCGATTCCGTGAAGTTCCTCTATGCCCCATTCGGCATCCTCATTGGCGTGCTTGGCGGTCTGATCGGAAGCAAGATCTTCAAGCAGATCTGGAAGCGGGTGTCCGACGAGGACGATCCGCCGGGCGCACGCCAGTCGGAGTACGGCTGGGGCGAGGTCCTGTCCGCAGCTGCCCTGCAGGGCGCCATCTTCGCCGCCGTGAAGGCGGCGGTCGATCGCGGTGGCGCGCGGGGCTTCGAGAAGCTCACCGGCACCTGGCCCGGCGACTGACGCGCCCTAGAACGCAGACGGCCGGGCCGCCCAGCCCGGTGGAGGCTGGTGCGACCCGGCCGTTGCTACCGGCGGGGCTCGGAGGAGAGACGCCCGCCGACGGAGGGAACCGCTAAGCCTTGATGAACGGCTTCGCTGCGTCCAGGACCTCTTGCATTCCGAGGCCCTTGTCGAACGCGCTGGGGCTGATCTGCTCGCCGCGAAGCAAGCGGATCACGCCGGCGTGCCGCCCCTCGATCTGCGCGATGGAGCCGGCCGCGGCGAGCACCTCCTTCGACTCGATCATCGGGCCGGCGCCGTTGTAGGCACCAACTCCGAGATCCTCGAAGGTCTGCGCGGTCTCGAGGAACGAGCCCTGGCTCGCGAAGGCCTCACCGAAGTCCACACCCGGAGCCTTGACGGGGGTGCCGTCCAGGCTCTTGATGGTCTGGGTGAGAGCGCCCACGTGCTCGGTCTCGTTGTCACGCAGAGTGGTCGCGATCTCGCGGGCCTGCCCGCTGAGTCCGGACACCTGCTTGACGGCCTGCGTGTAGAACGCGGCCTCCAGGTACTCGAGGGTGAGCGCGAAGTTGAGGATCTCCAGATCCCCGCCGCCCTCCTGGGCGATCGCCTCGCGCACGAACGGACCGACCGTGGCCACGCCGTACACCGTGCCCGCGGCGATCGCGCTACGGGCGAGGAACGCCTCACGCGTCATCCCGTCCACTTGGACGTGCGCCAACTCCGGCGCCGCCATCTTGATCTTGCTCATCTGATGTATCTCCTTTTGGCGAAGCAGCCGGCTCGGCCGGCTGCGCACGATTCACTTTCTGAAGTGCTCAGCTCCTAGCCGTTAGCTCTTGATGAAGGGCTTGACGGCCTTCAGCACCTCAGGCATGGCGGCCGGCTTGGCGAAGGCGCCGTCGGGCACGATCGTCTTGCCCACGACCTGGTTCAGCACGGCGGCGTGGCGGGCCTCGACCGTGTGGATCGAGAGCGCCGCGGCCAGGATCTCCTTGCTCTTGATCCGGCCGGCCTGACCGAGGTAGGCGGCGGCACCGAGGTTCTCCACGGTGGCTGCCGTCTCCAGGATCTTCTTCTCCCCGCCTTCGAGGACGGAGTCGAAGTTGGTGGTGGGCCTGGCGGCAGGCTTGCCACCCAGCTTCTCCACAGTGGCCATCAGGGCGGCGACGTGCTCCTGCTCGTTCTCGGAGATCTCCATCGCGACCTCGCCGACCTTCTTGTCCTTGACCTCTCCGGAGTCCAGCACCTGCTGGTAGAAGTCGGCCTCGAGGTACTCGAGCGTCAGCGCGTAGTTCACGATCTCGAGGTCGGCCTTGCTGGCGCCGCCTCCGCTGCTGCCCGAGCTGCTGCTGCCGCTGGAGCTGCTGGTGTCCTTCTCGTCGTCGCCGCCACAGGCAGCGATCAACACCGAAAGCGCACCGGCTGCGCCGGCGCCACCAACCATCTTGAGGAACTGCGCACGGGAGCCCGGCTCCTGTCGCAGCTCGTCGAGAGCGGACCGCTGCACTTCGTGCGGTGCCCGCGTCTTCGACTCATTCATGCGAACCCTCCTGTCGATATCTGGGTCGGGGCGGGGTGCCCCTTGTTGGAGCTGGTGAACCCGCTTCTATGTGTCCTGCGGGCACCGGAGCGGGTCGGATCACCCATTCGGCCTACAATCTCCGCCGCCCATGAAGCTGTTCTCCGTGGAGATCACCCAGCGCGATGGAGGGTTCGAGGCCGCTCTGTCGGGCGAGATCGACCTGTCCACCGTCGGAGAGCTGCAGGACCGGTTGCAAACGGCTCTGGAGGGCGATCCGAGCCTGATCGTGCTGGATCTGCGCCAGGTGTCGTTCCTCGACTCCAGCGGGCTGCGGCTGATCCTGCGCATCAACAGGCGCCAGGAGGAGAACGGCGGCCGGCTGGTGCTGGTGCGCGGAGGGCGCCGCGTGGCGCGGGTGCTCGAGATCACAGGCACGGACGGCGAGCTGGAGCAGGTCGACGACCCCTCCGAGATCGCCGCGTCCTAGCCCTTGCGGCTCACTCGGCGGCGCTGACGGTGGGGCTCATCTGCAGCACCAGGAACTCGGCGTCGGCGCCGTCGACTTTCCCGGTCTCCGTGCGCACGTGATCCACCAGCCGCTCGACCACCGATCCGATGCCGGGCACCTCGGTCTCGTTCACCACGGCCTCCGCCCCGCCCGGCTCGAGCGGGCCCACGCGCAACTCGAAGCCCTGGCCGGCCCGGTCGAGGCGGATCCCCACCCTCTCACCGATCAGGTGGCGCAGTCCGTAGCGGGCCACCAGCTCCGCCACCAGCAGGGCCTCCATCAGCCGGTCAGTGGGCATGTCGGCCTGGGCGGCCACGACGGCCACGAGGCGCCTGAGCACCCGCTCAGCGGGCTCGATGCCCGGGACGGCGCCGTCCACCGTGGCCACGTCCGCGATGCCCATGGGGAACGCCATCGCCACCTCGGTGCCCTCACCGCCGCGGATCTGCACGTGGCGGGCCACTCCCTCGATCACCGCCAGACCGAAGCCTCGCTGCTTGCCTCCGCCGGAGTCGCCGGGGGGCATCCCGCGGCCGAAGTCGCGCACGGACACGTGCATCTCGTCGTCCTTCGGCGCCATGGTCACCACCACCTTGCCGTCCTCGCCGGGGCGGTAGGCGTGCTCCACCGCGTTCGCGCACGCCTCGGTGAGGGCGAGCTCGGCGTCCTCGAGCGCCTCGCGCTCGGCTGCCACGGTCTCGCCCAGGGAGCGGAGCGCCTGGCGCGCGACGGGAATGCTGTCCTCGGTGGCCGGGACCGTCAGGTACACCTGCGGCGACAGGATGTTGAACTCGATCTCGATCATCGTCTCACTCGCCGTATGTCAGCCCCGCCGCACACCCATTGTGGGCGGCCGTACCCTCGCGCGCCGGGGCGAAACTAGGTCCTTCGGCCCATCGCGCGACGCCCCGCGCCAAGACCTGAGCAGGATGCGGGAATGAGCTGGTGGCGGGACGCCGTGATCTACCAGGTGTATCCACGTTCGTTCAGAGACTCCAACGCAGACGGAGTGGGCGACTTGCGCGGAATCGAGTCGGGACTCGACCACATCTCCGAGCTGGGCGCCGATGCCCTGTGGATGTCGCCCATCTACCCATCGCCGCTGGCCGATTTCGGCTACGACGTGGCCGACTACGAGGGCGTGGACCCCGCCTACGGGACGCTGGAGGACTTCGACCGGCTGGTGGCCTCCGCGCACGCGCGTGGACTCAAGCTGCTGATGGACCTGGTGCCGTGCCACACGTCGATCCAGCACCCGTGGTTCACCGAGCGGCCCGACTTCTACATCTGGGCCGACGGCAAGGGAGATGGCCCGCCCAACAACTGGGTGGCCACGTTCGGCGGCCCGGCCTGGACGCGCGACGAGCGCACCGGCCGCTGGTACCTGCACTCCTTCTACCCCGAGCAGCCCGACCTGGACTGGCGCAACCCCGAGGTGGTGGTGGCGATGCAGGAAGTGCTGCGCTTCTGGCTGGACCGCGGCGTGGACGGCTTTCGGATCGACGCCATCGACCGCCTTGTCAAGGACGCCGACCTGCGCGACGACCCTCCCGCCTCGGCGCCCTTCGGTCTCCCGTTGCCCGAGGAGTACGCGCGCCTGGAGCACCTCTACTCCACCAACAGCCCGGACATCCACGAGGCGATCGCGGCGCTGCGCGAGGCCGCCGGCGACGCCTTCCTGGTGGGAGAGGTGTACCTGGCGGCGGCCGACGTGGCCCCCTACCTCCAGCACCTGGACGCCGCCTTTGCGTTCGAGCTGTTCCACTCGCCGTGGGAGCCCGCCAGGCTGCGGGAGGCGATCGCGGCGTGCGCTGCGCTGGAGGCGCCGGCCGGAGCGCCCGGCTCGGCGTGGGTGCTCTCCAACCACGACTTCCCCCGCCTGCCCGACCGCTTCGGTCCCGACAACGTGCGCGCCGCCGCGGTGCTGATGCTGACGCTGCCCGGCCCCTGCTTCATCTACCAGGGCGACGAGATCGGCCAGCGCAACGGGCCCGAGCCACGGAACGGGTACGACCGCGCCGGCCGCGACCCCTACCGCCATCCCGTGCAGTGGGACCCCGAGCCCCTCCGCGCCGGTTTCACCACGGGCGAGCCGTGGCTGGCGCCCGTGGACGCCCGGGAGCGCAGCGTGGCCGCGCAGCGCGCCGACCCCGGGTCCGTGCTCTCGCTCTACCGCGACCTGATCGCCCTGAGGCCGAAGTTGCACGGTGTCCTGGAGATGGTGGACGCGGACGAGGGCGTCGTGGCCTACGCGCGCGCGGAGCACCTGGTGGCGGTGAACACCACCGGCGACCCGCGGCCGCTTCCGCCGGGGGCCGGTGAGCCGGTGCTCGAGAGCGAGCCCGGCGCGGTGGGCGGCGGGCTGCTCGCTGCGCGGGCGGCGGCCGTGCTCGGCCGCACTTGAGCCGGCGGTTGCAAGGCTTGCCCGTTGGGGTAGGCTCGCCCGGGGAAGATGAGGAGAGGATCGAGGAGCATCAGGGCCGGAGTCACCGCCACCGTGGTGGCCGGCGTGGCGGTGCTCACGGTTGCGGCTTCGGTGGCGACGAGGCCGGCGGCGGGCGCACGTTGAACTGGTACGTCTTCAACGAGCCGGGCGGCGCCAACGAGGGGGCCATC
>Ga0075530_1001183_pt1 | contig 12494 bp, 20 predicted proteins | sample NGEPerD_2_FD_75101 | JGI IMG/M metagenome (GOLD analysis project Ga0075530, IMG submission 75101) | Arctic peat soil microbial communities from the Barrow Environmental Observatory site, Barrow, Alaska, USA - NGEE PermafrostL1-D | ecosystem: Environmental > Terrestrial > Soil > Wetlands > Peat ...
AGCTTCACTGCCTGCTCGCGATACGCTTTGGTGTAACTCTGTTTCGGTAGTCTTTCCATCTCATACCTCCGACCTTCACTATATCAAGGTTGAGGGCGTCCACTTTTTCGATCCTAGGTCAGTCTTTGTAAATGCCGTCCAGCACATCGCGAAACTTCGCGCCCTCGACGATCGCGTCCTCGAACGCGGACTGAAACGTGAGGCCCAGATCCTTGCCGGCCTCTTCCAGGCGTTTGGATTGGTCGCCGATGCCGCCGGTCTCATCCGCGACCGCCGCCGCCTCCGTGCCCAGATTCCGCAACGCCGCGCGGTATTCATCGAGGCTGATTACGCCCTCATCGAGCAACCCCCGCAACCGCTCGATCTTGCGAATCAGCATCCGTGACGGTTGCAATACATCGCGCAAGGCTTCCGCCTGTTCGTTTAGCGAGCGCTGGCGCTCGGCCTCGGCCACGTTGATTTCATCGAGCCAGCCGACGGTTTCCTCGATGGCGTCGGCGGACTGCTTTTCGACCTCCGTCGCGCGCTCCTGGGCGTCGACCGATGCCAGCGCGGCCGCCGCGGCGGCGAGCTGCGCGGGTGTGATCCCTTCGGTCAACAGCAGCCGGTACAGCTCGGCTTGGGTGCGCGTCAGGCCATAGGTCCGCGCCTCCAGCGTGAGTGCGGCGATGTGCGCATCGATGGCCAGGCGCGCCTTTTCACGCGCGGCGGCATCCGCCTCGATCTTCGGATCAGTCGTCAGATCCGTCGACGTTGATGGCGTCAGCTTGCGTTTCGCGGCCGCCGCACTGGCCGCCTCTATCTCCGCCGGCGTCGCCAGCACCTGTATCGGTTTGAGGCGCGCGCGCAGCGCCTCTATCTCTCGCTCCAGCTCCGCGATATCGGCTTTTAACCGCTCGCGGGCGAAGGGGAATACCAGGCCGTCCGCCAGCGACTGCTTTTTGCGCGCCAAAACGCGTTCAAGTCTCTCCAGCTGCTCCACATCGGTCGGGTTGATCAGCGGGCCGGCGATGATCGCCAGGCCCTGACCAATTTCGGCGAACTTGCTCGCCGCCGTGGCGACCAGGCCCGCGAGTTTCAACATCTCGCTGGCGATCGTGACGATCGAGGTGACGATTTCCGGATCGGTTATCGTGTCGCGGAATTCGTCGACGGCCTCGATCAGCGGCTCAGTATTCGCACCGCTGAACGCGCGCTGCAAGTCGTTTTGCAGTTGAATGAGCGCCTGACCGACGGTGCGCGGCAATTGCGCGAATTCGCGCTCCAGCACTTCCCGCTGACTGCGTAGCGCGCCAAATACCTTGACCGCGGTCAGTTCTCCCTGCTCTCCCAACTCGCGCAGCTTGCCGAGCGGTACGCCAAGCCCATTCGCGATCGCCTGCGCGACACGCGGCGTCTGTTCCAGAATCGAGTTCAGTTCCTCGCCGCGTAGCGCGCCGCTTTGCAGGCCCTGCCCCAGCTGAAACAATGCCGCCTGCGCGGATTGCGCGGAGGCGCCGCTTACGACGATGGCCTGGTTGACGGATTCGGTGACCTGCGGCAGCTCGTCTTGCGACACGCCCAGCGATTGCGTTGACCGCGCCAGCCGCGTGTAAAGATCGACCGTGCCCTCGTAGCCGTTCGCGTGCGCTGCGCGACCTCGAACAAGCCCTGCTCCGCGCGCGTGAGTTCCGCCGTGTTAGCGGTCACCAGCCGCAAACGGCCCTGCAGCTGCTGATAGGTATCCACCGCCCGCACCACATCGCGCGCGATCTTGATCGCGCCCAGCACGGCGGCGGCACCCAGCGCGGCGCGCACCAGACCGCCCAGCTCGGTCGAGAGAACCCGCGTGTTGCGGCCGGCCTGTTGTCCCGCCTTGCCCGTCTGCTCCAGCTTGCCGGCGAGGTCGTGCATCTGCGCGACCGCGCGCGTGATGTCCGCGCGCACGCGGATCAGAAATTCTTTGTCAGCCACATTTCAGTCTCCCCCAAGCGTCCGCGTGCGCACAGCGCACCCTACGGAACTACGGAACATCAAGATCAAAAACCCGGGCGGAAACCGTACTGGCAGGCAACACATCCAGTCGCTCCTGCCCGGCAAATCCCCTCGCTCCCCCTTTGCAAAGGGGGAGGTATTCGTTACCCCCTTTTGCAAAGACTGTAGGGTGCGCCGTGCGCACCGTGCGATACGCGCGGATGCCGCCGAACGATGGGACCGCGTGCGCACAGCGCACTGACTCAGTAGCACCGTGCGATACGCGCGGCGGCCACCCCCCGATCGGGGTCGAGGGCAGGCGCACCATGATCCCGCGTGCGCACGGCGCACCCTACCCCTTGCGCAACTCGCGCGCTGCGTTGCGGATCGCGGCCGCGTGCGCCGATGGCGGCTGCTTCGATGCGATCGGTGCGCTCGTTATTTTTGATTGCCTGCGCCTCGCGATAGAACAGCTCTAGCTGGCGTCGGGTATATCGCCTGATGTCGGTGAGGCTGTGGCCCGCGCCGATGAGTGTCGCGTAGACGCGCCCGAGGCCTGCACTGGACTCCGCTCGGGGGCCCGCGCCTGGCGCGCTTCCACGTGCTCCCTCGCCAGGCGACGCGCGGCGACCCGCCGCCCGAAAAAACCCGCGTTGGCCCCCCAGAACGTCAGCAGCAGCAGTTGTCCGTCCGCATCGCTCAAGGCCCGCACCCAGTCCTCGGCGCGACCGCAAGCGCGCGCGAGCAGCCCTGTCACCTGCTCGCTGTGCGCGCCGAACACCAGGGCGAGCGTTTCCAGGCTGGCACCCTCGTCGCTTTGCGCAAACGCACGGTCCAGCGAGCGGATCAGCGGCATCGCCTGCGCCTCGACGGTGAGCCCATCGATAAACGAAAACTCACGCACGGTGACGGTCTCGCCATTGATCGCAATCTCGCGCTCGGGATGCAGAACCTCGATATCGCTGTCGTCAGCCGCCATCGGTCGGCTCGCCGGGTTGCGTAGCATCGCCCGACGCGGGATCATTCGCCGCCGGCTCGCGTTTGGCGACCTTCTCGCCGCGGCCCTGCTCGATTAGCCACGCGACCTGATCTTCACGCAGTTCTAGCACCTCGCCGGGCGCGTATTCGACACCCTCGTGCGTGTGCGGCTGCGTGAGCCTGATCTTGCCGGTCTTTACATCGTCTTCAGCATTTTTTGCCATGTTCAAAACTCCTGGTATCCAACCCATTAAAATTCCCGCAGCTTGAGGGTGCGCCGCGCGTCTCGCATGGTGCGCACAGCGCACCCTACCTTGCGCGTCCCGTGTCACGATTTACTCCTCAATTTTCCAGCTGTAATACTGATCTCCCTGCGCGCGCAGCTTGTCCAACAGCAGCTGGCCGGTAATCGCCATCTCCGCGTGCTCGTCGGTGATCATCGCCAGCGCCTCGGTGATCGCCGCGGGCAGAATCTCGATCATCCCTTCCGCCGCGTACAACACGTAATCCGTGCCGGCCACATACGTCGTGGTGCCCGCGACGTTGGTCACCACCACCGTACTGACTTTGGTGTGCTGTAAGCGGATGAATTTGTCGCGATAAGCCGTGTGCACCTCGTTGCTGACGGAGGCACTGGCCTTTTGCACCGCGGCCCCCTGCAGCGCGCGCCAGATGATCGCGCTTAATCGATCGCATGCTGATCGACAGCTCATAGTTCACCGCGCGCACGAACGATGAGCCCAGCGCGCCGATGCCGGAGACATTCTCGCGGATCTCCGCGCGCTCGATGTTGCCGGTGACCGTGGCCTCGCCGAGATCGCCGACGAAAATCAGTCCGGCCGGGTTGCCGGCGGCGTCGCGGGCGCCCATGAACAGCGGCCCCTGCCCGCGGAAATAACGTGTGTCGAATTGTTCAGGCATTTAACTTCCCCTCGTTGGGTGCGCCGGGCGCACCATCAATTCTTGCTCGGGTGCGCCGTGCGCACGCGGCCCCATCGTGCGGGATACGCCGCACGTATCGCAGGGTGCGCGGCGGCCCCAGGTCGAGATGGGCGACCACCCACCCATACGGATGCTCCAGTTGCCGCGAGTGCTCCACCGAATCCAGCCGCACGCTCATGCCGTTGATGCCCGAGCGCACGCAGGCCTTTATCTCCTCGATGAGATCCAGCTCGGCGGCCTCGATGTCCGCGGGTGCGCTCGCCTGCGCCACCTGCAGATGACCGACCAGCAGCACCCGCTGCGTACCCTCGCGCGCGGCCATGCCCAGCGCGTTGCTGTAATTGCGCTCGCCCGCCGAGACGATCGTCACCACGCCGCTGAGCAACTCAGCCTCCTCATGCTGCCTGTAGTCCAGCAGCGAGCGCTTGATGGTGTGCGTCGGCAACGCCGGGATGAGCGCCTGCGCCAGCGCGTCCAGGCGCTCATCCATGCGCTCGATGGCGGCGCCGATGCTCACGGTCTAACCATCCATGTAGGTGCGCTGTGCGCACCGTGCGATACGTGCGGAGGCCGCCGAACGATGGGGCCGCCGTGCGCACCGTGCGATACGCGCGGAGACCGCCCCCCGATCGGGGTCGAGGGCCGCCGAACGATGGGGCCGCGTGCGCACAGCGCACCCTACGCATTGCGCCGATCACCCGCCCATCTCCTTGAGCGACTTGTCGATCGCCGCGTTGATGAGCTGCTCCGCACGCGCGCGCTGGAATTCCAGCGCGGGCTTGAGATACGGCTGCGCGGGCGTGCCGCGCTTTGCGATGCTGCGCGCCATGACGAACGCGAGGTCTTCCTGGCTCATGGTCGGATCGTCGGGCTGTATGTTGCGCACCTTGATCCAGTCGAGCAGGGAGCGCACCGGCGGACGCCCGCCCGGCCTGGCGTCCTCTTCCACGAGCCGCGCGTATTGCACGCCCGCGACCACCTGCCCTTCCAGCGGCGACACCTGCCGGCTGCGAATCGATTGCGTCAAGGTGCTGAACGCCTTCGGCGCACGTCGCCGCGCCTCGCGACCAATCTCGATTGCTGCCTGCGAAACCGCGCTGCCGACGTGCCTGCCGAACACCTGCGGCGCGCGCAACAGTATCGCACGGTGCGCACGGCGCACCCTACAGCGCTGCCACCGGCTTGTTCGTCCGGGTTCACGCCGCGGCCTCGAAGCGTTGCATCAGCAGCTCGTACAAACCCGCCGGCGAGCCGTTTTTGGGCATGCTGCCCACACTCGCACCCGCCGGACCCAGACTCACCGGCTTGCTGAGGTTGCGGATGCTGAGTTCCTTGCAGGCTTCGGCCTGCGCGCGCAACAGCAGCAGGCCGTGATCGGCCGCGTCCACGGTGGTATCTTCAGGCTGCGCGCCGATGACATGCGGCACGCAGTAATCGAACGCGTACGCATGGCCCAGCACGGCGATCTGCCGCGCGCTGGGCGCCGGCGTGAAGTACAGCAGCCTGGCCGTGCTGGCCTTGACCAGCGCGACCCGCGGGAACGGTCCCGCCCAGTCCGCGTCCCACGGATTGCCGCGATATTTGTCCAGCCAGTGGCTGCGATAAAAACGCACCATGGCGGCCGGCGCGACGTAGCTGCCCATGTCCGCTTCCAGCGCGAGCTCGCCGCTAACAATAAGCGGCCGCACGCGCAGCAGATCGCCCGCGGCGATGGACAGCAACCGCGTGAAATCCGCATCGTTCGCGGCCACAAAGACCTTCGCCGAGTCCTGCAGCGAGGCTTTCAGATCCGCGACCAGGTCGGCCTGACTCATGGTGCCGCTCATGCCCTTGTCAGCGCGAGCCCGGATCGATCATGACGATGAGCTTATGTTTCATCGTCTGTCTCGATGCGCCGCAAGCCCACGTCCGACAGCACCGCATCGAATGACACATTCACCCGCACGATCAGCTGGCTGAATACGCTCAGCACCTGCTCCGCGGTGAACCGCTCAAGCAGCGCGGGATCGTCTACCGCGCCGTTGCCGGCAGCGGTGAGCATGTCGATAAGAGACTGCCTAGCAGCCGTGTGAGCGGCGAGATGCGTGGCGGGTTCGGCGCCGGTAGCGCTTAATCGCACAGCGCTGAAGGTGAGTCCGCCGCCGGTGTCCGGATCGATCGCGGCGGCAAGCTGATTACCCTGGGCCTGTAGCGCCACGGGGCAAAACAGAACGACAGTGTGCGGCCACTGGCTCACGGGGTGATGCCGGCCAGGCCGTACAGATATTGCTGCACCCGCGCGCGCTCATCGGCGGTCGGCGTTTTGCCCAATACGTAAACGCCGCCGTAAAAGTCTATCTGCTGCGGGCTGGCTCCCGTACTATTGGCCGCGTTGATACCGAGCACGCAGTTCGTAATAACCGTCCCCGCCAGCCACGCATTAACGCCCGTCACTAGCGCCAGCTCATTGACCTGTAAATCAAGCGTGCCGACCACCGCCAATGAACCGGCCACCACGGGCGTACCGAGCGGCGCGGATTGCGCCGCCGAAGTCGCTGCCGTGGCGCCGGCGGTGAACTCGCGCAACGCACCCTCCAGCCTATTAAGATTCGAGCGATTTTGGATCCCGTGGTGATCAAAATTACTGGTGGTATTTTTGAGGGCGCCGAACATCCGCGGGACGCTTAGCTGCTGCCGCTTGTTGAGCGCAGCGGCCACATAGCTCGGCAGTTTTGCAAGGTGAACTCAAGCGCCGAGCGCATACAATCGTCCACCCCGTCCGTCTCCAGCCAGTAGGGCGCCTGCACGTCGGGATAAGCGTGCGCCAGCTTGACCGTAATCGAATCGACGGTGACGCTTTTATCAAGTTCGGAGGTGCGCAAGGTCAGCCAGGGTGCCGCGGCACCGGCGGTAATATGAAAGCGCCAGATGCCGATAAATCCCAACTGCGGCTGATCGCTGGTGCTGTACTCGGCGCCGTTCGCCGCCGCCCCTTGCGCGACCGTAAAGCCCGCGGCGGTCGCCGTGGTGTTGGCGGTCGTTTTGACTTCGATTTGATAGACCTGGCCTACCGCGAGCCCGCTTAACTGTTGCGCGATGTACGCATCCACCCCGGCCACATCGTCGATCACCGCGGTACCGACGGTGAAGGTCACGCTGCCGCTGGTGGTCCAGCCCGTGCCATCGGCAAGCGCGCCGTTAGTTAACAGGTCCGCGCCTGTGGGCGTGCCGCGCAATAACGGCTTGGCCGCGGCCGTTGCCTGCGCTAAATGATTGCCGTTCGGCGACAGGTCGCGCACATGACCGGCCGGCCCGTTGAGGCTGGCGGGTGTCGTACCAGCCGCGTCCTCGTAGATGTACTGCGGAGATACTTCGTAGATAGCGCCCTGCTCCCCGTTCCTGAACCGGTGTGCGGGCGAGAAGTCGCGCAACGGCACCAGTGGAGGTTGCAGCACGGGTTGCAACACGGGTGCGAACAACCCCATTAGATCAGTACCACCCTGGCCGCTCCGGACGTGTACTCACCCGCCTTGAAGCCACAACGCAGCTTCCAGGTGGGTTTGACGTGCAGGATATCGCTGTCGGGTGCGGTGTAGCGACCGCCTGGTACGTCGCGATAGTCGCCGTCGGTTTCCTCAGGGTTGGACAAACGCCATTGCAGCGTGAGTGTGCCGACGAAGGTGCCCGAGATTTCCAGCTGCACGTCTACCGCGGCGCGGCTGGTGGCAAGGTACTCAGCGTGCGCGAGATCGAGCACCAGCCAACTATTGGCGCTGTTGATGGTTGCTTTGGCCATGGCCTAAAGCCGCCGCGCTTCGCGCGAGATGCCCTCGCGCAGGAACACGCCCAGCAGGGATGCACTCACCATCTGCATGGCCGCCCCGAGGGCGATTTCGCCCGCCGCAAAGCTGCCGACGGCGGTGACGATCGCGATCACGCCGGTCCAGAAGGTTTTTGTTTGGTAGATTGGTGTCTTGGTCAAGTGCCCTCCCTCAAGATTCATGACTTGATCGCTTTGATTAGGGCCGCAACTGCAAACAGCGCGACGATCGCCAGCGCGCCCCAGCAGAACGCCTGAAACACGGGTTGCGACAGAAACATCTCGACGATCACAGGAACCCAGCTATAATTATCCATGCAACACTGCTCGTTACAGTGATTGCCACGGCGCCGAAGACCCCATGCTTGCGGCGCTACCTGAAAACCCCGTCCTTGACCGGCGGGGTTTTTTTATTTATCGGCCTGACTTGTCCGGATCACCCAGGCGCATGCCGGGCAACAACCCGCTCAACGCGCCAGCCGCCGCACTACCGAGGCCGATCAGGACGTCCGGAACCTGTTTGTCGTACAGGCTCAACGCCACCCCACCGCCGACGGTGACCAGCAGCGCCAGCCCCAGACAGCCGACGGCGAGGCGGATGGTGAGCGCATCGCTCATGCGTGCAAGCCCGCGGCCGCGAACAAGACCATCGAGAAGACCAGCAACACCGTGTCGGCCAGGGCGTGATCCCAGGCGCTCAACACCTTATGCGACATAGGGCATGTACGGTCCATAACTCCAATAGGCCGGCGACTTGTCCGGATCGTCATCCGCGTGTACAAATCTGTTGCCCAGCGACAGCCCGATGCGCTCGAATCCCGCCCTGGTCAGGGCGGTGACAATGCGCAGCGCCTGTGACTCGTTGCTGAATCCAATGTCGGCCGCAAAGCCCCTGGTATGCGCGCTGCCGCTGACGCCGCCGATGCTGGCGTTGTGCTCCACGGTGCGAAAGCCGCTGGTGATCACAAACGGAATACCGGCGATATCGCGCGCCAGCTCGAGCTTGCGCAAGGTTTCATCCTGCATGTTGCTGCCCGACCCCGGACTGTCTTGCGAGTCGAACTCGGCCAGCCGAAAATATTTAAGCTTCTGCGTCACGCCTGCCATCGCCTGCCCTCGACCCCGATCGGGGGGTGCCTGCCGCGCGTGTCGCATGGTGCGCGCGGCGCACCCTACGCGTTGCTCTGCGCGCGCTTGAGCGCTCTTCGCTGAGCGCCTCCAGCACGCCCTTGCGTAGCTTCTCGGCCGCCTCTTCGAGCTGCTCCACGTCGTCGATCTCGTCTACGCTTAGCTGAGTGAGAGCCTCCCTGATCTCCGGCACAGTGCGCTCCAGCAATTCCTGTACGGCGGGACCGCTTGCGGCTTGCGCGCCCCGCTCGGAGTGGAGGTCAGGCGCGTCGTCCGCGGGTTTCGCGGCGGGCTCATTCGCGCTCAAGATCGCTCCCGCGGGTGCCGCCGTACCAGTCGTTGCTGCCGCGGCAGGATGCTCCTCCCCGGCTGGCGGCGGCGGCTCCTGGTGCATTTGAAACCCGGCGGTGCCGGCGCCCGAGTCCGGCGCGGTCGCATCGAGATCCCCGCCGTCCTTGAGGTGCGGCGGCAACTCGTGCTCGGGGATCAGTCGTGTCTCGCCCGGCGGGATCATGCGGCCGGCGACGTAGCGCGCGGTGTTGCCTGGGTTGGTAATCGGTTTTTCAGCCATGTCTGCTCCTCATGTAAAAGTCCGCGGGCCCATCGGGGGGCGGCCCTCGCCTGCCCTCGACCCCGATCGGGGGGCGGCCTCCGCGCGTATCGCACGGTGCGCACGGCGCCACCCTACCCATCGAGCTCGGTGCGCACGGCGCACCCTACCCAGTTACGGATTCACCCGCGCTACGCGCGCGGTGGCGCTGTACAAGACCATCGAGGTGCGCGAGCGCTTGAGCATGGTGGGGGTGTGCACCACCACGAACTGATCGCCGTAGGCTTCTTTCTTGCCGGTGAAGCGGCCGTTTACGTCGCGCTGGTTTTCCAGCTCGCCCAACTGCCACGGACGCGCCATGCGAAAGCGCGTCACGCCGCGCTCGCCGATGATGATGCGCTGGTCCCCGGCCCACAGACGCGGCGCCAGCACCTTGAAATTCGGTACGTCCTTGACTCTGCCCAGATTGCCGTCGGTCTGCAGGTCCGTGCCCATGCGCGAGTAGCTCATCAGAAACTGCCGCGCCTGCTCGATCTAGGTCATTACGGTGCCGGACATCAGCCCCATGTCCGCGCGGTAATAGCGGTCGTCTTCGACCACCGCCTTGCGCAGCGCGTAGCGATACAGAAAAGTATCCCAGTGCGCACCAACCTCGGTGCCGCCAGGCACGTCGGTATTGAACGCATAAGCGTTGGTAACGCGCGCGTAGCTGACCGTGAGCGCGGTCGCGTTGGGCGGCGTGACGACGGCGCCCAGCTCGCTGACCATGTAGATCTCGCCCAGGTTGTAATTCAGCACGTAGTAGGTGCCGGCGGCCTGCGTGTTCGTGCCGTCGTATTCGGCCCGCACCACGGCGGCGTAGGTGACGGTGATCGCGTTGCTCGTCGCACCCACCTGGTTGCCCAGCATGTCGAACACCCGGCGCGGTCGCGCCACCGGGAAGTTGGCCAGCAGGAATACGCGGTTGGTGCCGTTGACCTGCGCGGTGAGCGCCTCGGTCACGATCGCCGTCGCACCGAATTCGTCGGCGCCCTGCAAAATCTCGTTGGCCAGCAGTTGCTCGGTATCCTCGGCGATGATGCGCGCGGCGTTCTGCGTGTTCTCCGCGACGATTTCCCAGTCGATGGCGCGCGCGCCGGTGAGATAACGCAGCTCATCGCTGACCTCGAAGGCCAGTTTCTGCGGGATGTGATACACCGTCTCCGCGGTCTGGATCACGCCCGCGCGCTGAATGCTCTGCCCCTCGTACTTGCGCGTGTTGCCGCAGCCCGCCGCACTGGTGTCGCGGTACGAATAGGGAATCGAGTACGCGCTGCTGTAAGTCACGGTGCCGACGTTGACCAGGCCCAGCATCACCAGCCGGTACAGCGCCTCGCGGATGACGGTGCGCTCCCACGACACCGGCACGGCCACATCCGATACCACGCCGTAGCCGGCCGCCAGCAGCTTGTGCTCGGCGTGCAGCTCGTGCGCATGCCCGGCATCGAACTCGGCCAGCACCTTGTCGACAAAGATCTTGTTGTCGGCCAGCAGCTTGCCGCCGGTGGTGGCGAAGCGCCGCGCTTCGGACATATCCAGAATACCCAGACGCCGGTCGACGGTTTCCTGCAACGACTTGATGGCGTTGCCGTCATCCACGGAGATGCGCGGCGAGCCGGCCGGACCTTTCCAGCCCAGCGCGCCAAGCGAAGCCGCCGCCGCCATCTGATTACCGATCGCGAGCTGATTTTCGGCCAGGCGTTTGACCTGCGCCTCGCTCATCTGCGCGGTGATCAGCTCCGCGGCCGCACAGAGTGCCTTGCGCCCGTCTTCGGACACGGCCTCGAGGCCCTTGGCTGCGCCCATCAATTCATGAAACTGCGCGACGCGCGTGTCGCGCGTTTCAGTAAGCTGCCTGGTCGCATCGACGTCCGCCTGCCGGCTGGCCGTGACGATGCGTTTGACATCATCCTAGGTCAGCGACCTGGAGGCTTGCGTCGACTCCGGCAGGCGGACGTCCATGGTCATGGGCTTGGCGCCGATCTGCTCGGCCAGGGTTTTGCCCATGAGGTCAAACTGCTCGAGCAGGGTCGCGTGCGCTTTTTCATCCTCGCCGAGATGCTTGGTGGCGGACTGATACGCGCCGATAATCTGCTCGATGACGGTCTCGGCGAGCTTCCTTGCGAGAAGTTTCTCGCGCAGCTTTGTGAGCCATTTATCCATGATGGTATGTACCTCTTCGGAAAGTTTTTTGACTAATTCGGGGTGCAGATAAGTCGGCTGGTCGCCGGTGTAAAGCTCGGCGAGCATCACCGGATCCAGCCGCTTGATGACCGGGCGCACCGTCAGACCCGCGCCAAGCAGCACGGGGCCGTGCGCCTGGCGCTGTTCGTTGTCGGTCCAGTTCTCATGGAACTCGGCGGACAGATACGCATAGCCCTTGTGCCTGATCGCCTCCACACCGTAGGACGTCCAGTCCACCGTCGCGCGCAAGCGATCGCCGTCCACGGTGAGTTTGGTGATCGTGCCCGCGGCGCCGTTATCCGGCCGGTGCGCCACGTCGATGAAGATGTCCTGCCCGTAGGTGCGCGCCTCGAAATTACCGACCATCGCCAGCAGCATCTGCGGCGAGATCTCGAACTCGCCGTAACGGCGATCGTGAAACTTGCCCGCGCGGGTGAGCGTGACGGTGCTGGACTGCGCGCCTTCGGACAGCTCGACCTCAAGCGCGCTGACAAACCGCCGCGCGTCGGCGTGACCCGCGGCCTCCAGCCGGAAATGGGAGAATTTGCGCATTGGGCCAAGACCATACGGCCGCGGGCAAGACATTTACAGGGCGGGTTTTGTCCTGCGCGCATGGTCGCAGGGTGCGCCGTGCGCACCCTGCGATACGCGCGGCGGCCACCCCCGGATCGGGGTCGAGGGCAGGCGCACAATAGGTCCGCGTGCGCACAGCGCACCCTACGAATTCTGTGCGCTCGGTCACGTTGTACCCCTTGCATGGGAGACCTGAGTTCTCTATACTGTATCCGAAACAGGACATGTAACCTTGACCACCATCAATCAGGAGCTATACCGCGCGTTGCTGACCGCCAACGTGCCCGAAGATCAGGCCACCGCCGCCGCCCGCGCGGTACCGGACATCGGGCTGCTTGCCACGCGCGA
>Ga0075530_1001184_pt1 | contig 12493 bp, 8 predicted proteins | sample NGEPerD_2_FD_75101 | JGI IMG/M metagenome (GOLD analysis project Ga0075530, IMG submission 75101) | Arctic peat soil microbial communities from the Barrow Environmental Observatory site, Barrow, Alaska, USA - NGEE PermafrostL1-D | ecosystem: Environmental > Terrestrial > Soil > Wetlands > Peat ...
CACGCGGACGGGCCCGACCCACGTGGGGCTGCCCTCCTGACCCCAGGGCCCCGGCCCGAGGTCGGCGGCAGTGACGCGCCGGATCCGGTCGGCCGGCACGGCCGCTCTGGTGTCGGGATCGACCTTGCACGGTTCGCAGAGGCGCTCCGCGGTCGACAGGACCGCCGGGAGCGCCACCTCGAGGCGCGCAAAGCCGTCGTCGTGCTCGCACCGCAGGACGAGGGTCTCGCGGTGCCACTCGAGCTCGCGTACGCCAGTGGCGAAGGGCAGGTCGAGGAGCTCGGCGACCTCGGGACCGACCTGGCCCGTGTCGGCGTCGACGGAGTTGCGCCCGACCAACACCAGGTCGAACGGTCCCTCGCGGGCCAGCGCGGCTGCGAGTGCCCGCGCGGTCGCGAGCGTGTCGGAGCCCGCGAACGCCATGTCGGTGACGAGCACACCTTCGGCTTCGACGTCGTGCTCGGTCGCCCAGGCGATCGCCTCGCGCAGCGTGTCGTCCGCGGAGGGCGGCCCGAGGGTGAAGACCGTGACCGTTCCGCCGGTGGCGGCCGCGAGCTCGACGCCCTCGCTCACTGCCCGCCGGCAGTAGGGGTTCATCTCGAGCTCGAGTCCCTCGCGCTTGAGGCGACCGTCGGGACCGAGCTCCATCTCCTCGAACGCCGGGATCTGCTTCACCAGCACCGCGATGCGCATAGAAGCAGTCATCGTAACGAACCTGACTACCATGTCAGGTCTCGTCGGGGGGTTCCGCGTGAACGTTCGGGAAGCGGTCATCGTCGACACGACCCGCACGGCCATCGGCAAGCGCAAGGGCGCGCTCGCCGGGTGGCATCCGACCGACCTGCTCGGGTTCACGCTGCGGTCACTCCTCGACCGCAACGACGTCGACCCCGGTCTCGTCGACGACGTCGTCGGCGGCTGCGTCACCCAGTCCGGCGAGCAGGGCTGCAACGTGACGCGCAACGCGTGGGTCGCAGCCGGGCTGCCGTGGCACGTGCCCGCGACCAGTGTCGACCGCCAGTGCGGATCGTCGCAGCAGGCGATGCACTTCGTGGCGCAGGGTGTGATGGCCGGCGCCTACGACCTCGCGATCGCCTGCGGTGTCGAGTCGATGACGCGGGCGCCGATGGCGTCGAACGCCCGCGGAGGAACCGGGCCGTTCAGCGGCGACTTCCTCGCCCACACGAACAACACGCTCGGCATCCAGTTCTGGGTCGCGCAGGTGTTGGCCGACAGGTTCGGGGTCTCGCGCCAGCAGATGGACGCTTTCGCGATCGAGAGCCATCGTCGCGCGGCCCAGAGCACCGACAACGGTCACTTCGCCCGAGAGATCCTCCCCGTTCCGGTCAAGGACGACGACGGCAACGAGACCGGAGCGTTGCTGGCGGCCGACGAGGGGATCCGGCGGGGCGGCACTCCCGAGTCGCTGGCCGCGCTGCCGCCGGCCTGGGAGTCGGAGGATCAGCCTGCGCCCGAGATCACCGCCGGCAACGCGTCGCAGATGAGCGACGGGGCGGCGGCCATGCTCATCGCCGATCGGGCTACGGCCGAGCGGCTCGGGCTGCCCATTCGGGCCCGCTTCCTGCACTTCGCCGTGCTCGCCGACGATCCCGTGCTTGTGCTGTCGGCGCCCAACCCGGTGACCCGCAAGCTGCTCGCGCGCACCGGCATGAAGATCGATGAGTTCGACGCCATCGAGTGCAACGAGGCGTTCGCCACCATCGCGCTCATGTGGGCCGAGGAGTTTCGCCCCGACATGGAACGGCTCAACCCGCGAGGCGGCGCGATCGCGATCGGTCACCCGCTCGGTGCGAGCGGCGTCCGGCTGATGACGACGCTGCTCAACCACCTCGAGGTCACCGGCGGCCGGCTCGGCTTCCAGACCATGTGCGAAGGCGGTGGCCAGGCGAACGCCACCGTCATCGAGCGCCTCCTCTAAATGCGTTTGGCGTCGCAAACGCACGTGAGGCGTGCCTTTCCGACGCCAAACGGGAGAAGGGCGAGGGAGTGAGCACGCTCGAAGCCGGTGCGGCCCGGCTCGAGTACGCGCCCGAGCGCGGCGGGCGACTGGTCTCGCTCACGGTCGCCGGTCTCGACCTGCTGGTCACGCCGGCCGTCGACGACCACAACTTCGGGGCGTTCCCGATGGCGCCGTGGGCAGGCCGGCTCCGCCGAGGGCGCTTCATCTTCGCCGGCCACGACTACGAGATGCCCTGCAACCACCCACCGCACGCGATCCACGGTGTCGCCCGCGACCACCCCTGGCGCGACGAGCGCCCCGGCCTGATGGGTGTCGACCTCCCGCGGCCGTGGCCGTTCGGCGGCAACGTCGTGCAGCGACTCGAGCTGGCACCCGACGCGCTCACGATGACGATGGAAGTGCACGCCGACGAGCGCCCGATGCCGGCGTCGTGCGGCTGGCACCCGTGGTGGGCGCGGCACCTCGACCGCGGTGAGCCGCTCGAGCTCGACCTCCACGCCGGTGCGATGTACCGCAAGGACGACGACGACATCCCCGTCGACGAGCTCGTCCCGATCGGGCCGCATCCCTGGGACGACTGTTTCACCGAGCTCGGCGACCCGCCCGCGGTGCTGCGCTGGCCCGGTGCGATCACCGTCACACTCGAGACGGCGTGCCCGTGCGTCGTCGCGTTCGACGAGCCGAAGAACGCCATTTGTGTCGAGCCGCAGACCCACCCGCCCGACGCGCTCAACCTCGGCCCTGCGGTGGTGACACCGGGTGAGCCCTTGGTGGTGTCGTGTCGCTGGCGGTGGGACGTGGTGTGACGGGCGCTATGAGTCGACGAGCTGTGAGCGGGCCGGACCGAGCCGGAACACCGGGTGGTCGGCCACCTCGGCCTCGAAGGCCGTCACCGGCGCGTCCTTGGTCACGTCGAAGAACGGCCGCGTGACTGCGATCTGCTGGACGTAGCGCTTGAGTACCGGCGCAGCCTCGGCCGTTCCGACCTCGGTCACCGAGTGCCGGGACGAGTTGCGGCCGCGCGTGAGCGTGACCTCGCCAGCGGCGCGCGCGTTGCGCACCCACGACACGACGCCGTAGGGAGCGACGAGGTAGCGGTTTCGGTCGTGGTCGATGAGGTGCACCGGGTTGGTGCGCGGCTGCCCGGTCCGGCGACCCACCGTGGTCAGGAGGTGGCTGCCGCGTGGCGCGAGGCCCAGCCGGATGAGGGGAGTGGCGAGCACATTGATCAGGCGCCGCCCAACGCCGTGCCGGTAGGTCCGAGCCACCTCAGACCTCCGCGACGGCGGCTTGCATGGCCGCCAGCTGCTCGAGGTAGTGCTCGAGCGAGTGGTGGACGACGCGGACGTTCAGCATCGTGGTGCCGATCTTACGGAACCGATCGAGGCGCTCGGACACGCGTTCGGGCTCGCCGAGCGGGTCGAGCGGGCGTTCGTTCTGGAGGATCAGGTCGAGCGGACGCTCGCGGCGCGCCCACGCGTCGGTCGCCCGCGCCCGTTCCAACATGGTGGCGAGGTCGGTGGTCCGGAGGGCGAATGGCGCCCAGCCGTCGGCGAGCTCGACCGCTCGGCGCAACGAGCGCGCGGTGCGCCCGCCGATCCAGATCGGCATGTCCGCTTGTACCGCGTGGGGGTCGATCACGAACCCCGAGAACTCGTAGTGCGTCCCGGCGTAGGACGGCTCGGTCTGTGCGAGCGCGGCGCGCAGCGCGCCGATGGCGTCGTCGCCACGATCGCCGCGGTCGTCGAAGGGCACGCCGAGGAGCGCGAACTCCTCCTCCAACGAGCCGACGCCGACGCCGAGGATCAGGCGTCCGCAGATCCGGTCGAGTGTGCCGTACCGCTTGGCGATCGCAAGTGGGTGGTGGTAGCCGAGCACGAGGACGAACGTGGCGAGTCGGATCGTGGTGGTGCGCGCTGCGAGATACCCGAAGGTGGCGAGGGGGTCCCAGTAGGTGGCGCCACGGACCGCGGCCACTTCGCGGGGGATGCCGACGTGCTCGCTGCACGTGAGGTGGTGGTAGCCGAGCCGCTCGGCCTCGACCGCGACCCGTTCCACCTCCGCGATGCCGGCGTCCCGTTCCCAGGCGGCGTGCGCCCCCGGGAGCCGGGTGAGCACCGGTGTGACGACCCCGAGCTTCACACCACACCCTCCCGCTTGCAGCGTTGGGTCACAAAGTAGGTGTATAGCGCCGGTTTCCGACCCAACTCGGGAGAGGGGGTTACTTTCGCGGCAGCAGCGCGCGGTCGGCGATGATGTTCTTCTGCACCTCGGTGGCGCCGGCGCCGATCGAGGTGTAGCGCTGGAACGAGTAGAGGCGGGTCCAGCTGCCGCCGTCGACGGCGTCGGGACCGCCCTTGGCCAGCAGCCCCGCCGGGCCGAGCAGGTCGACGGCCAGCTCGGCGAGCGTCTGCGCCAGGTGGCTCCACTGGAGCTTCGCCAGCGGCACCTCGGGCCAGTTCTTCTGGCCCTTGATGATCTTCGTGAGCGCGCGGTAGTTGAGCAGCTTGGTGAACTCGATGTCGGTGTACGCGCGCGCGATGCGTTCACGGATCTCCGGGTCGTCGAGCGCAGCCGGGTTCGTCGCGCGCGCCGCCGAGATCATGGCCCGCAGGTCGGACGACATCGCGATCGCGAGCCCCGCCGTGCCGACGCGCTCGTGCCCGAGCGTCCCCATCGCCACCTGCCAGCCCGCGCCCTCGTCGCCGAGGCGGTAGTCGGCGGGGATCCGGGTGTCGGTGAACCACACCTCGTTGAACAGCTCGTCGCCGACCAGGTCGCGGATGGGCCGGATCTCGATGCCCGGCGCCTTCATGTCGATGATGAACGCGGTGATGCCCTCGTGCTTCGCGCCCCGCTCGATCGCAGTCGGGTCGGTGCGCAGCAGGAAGAGGCCCCACTTGGCGAGGTGCGCGGTCGAGGTCCAGGTCTTCTGGCCGTTGACGATGTACTCGGCGCCGTCGCGGATCGCGGTGGTGCGCAGGTTGGCGAGGTCGGAGCCGGCTTGGGGCTCGCTGAACCCCTGGCACCAGTGCTCGGAGGCGTCGAGGATGCCGGGCAGCCAGCGCTGCTGCTGCGCCTCGGTGCCCCATCGGATGATCATCGGCCCGATCTGCCAGACGCCGTTGGCGTTGTAGATGCCGGGGGCGCGCATGCGCGACATCTCTTCGGAGTAGAGGACGTTCTGCACCGGGGTCGCCTCACGCCCGCCCCACGCCTTGGGCCAGTTGATCGCGGCCCAGCGACCTTCGTGCAGCCGCCGTTGCCAGTCCCTGCGCCGCTCCTGGGTGCGGGCGACGCCCGACTCGGTGCCGCCCTGGCGCCCGCCCCCCGGGTCTTCGTCGCCGCCCCAGTCGGCGAGGAACTTGGGCAGGTTCTCGTCGAGCCACGCCCGCAGTTCGTCGCGGAACGCCAGATCCTCCGGCTCATACGCAAAATCCATCCCTATGGCCTCGCTCGCTGCGGGTCGGGATACCCGGCCCGCGGGCGCTCGCTCGGCTGTGCTCCGCTGCGGGCGGCGTCCTTGCGGCCGCCGTCCTCGCTCCGCGCGCTCACGGCTCTCCTCTCGCGAAACCTGACACGGACGTTAGTCTTGCCCTCGATGGATTTCACGTTCTCGGATGATCAGGAGGCGCTGCGCGACGCGGTGCGGGGGTTCCTCACGAACGAGACGCCCTCCAGCTACGTGCGGGCGATGGCCGAGGACGAGCGCGGGTTCACCGACGAGCTCTGGGACAAGCTCGCGGCGATGGGCTGGCCCGGCCTGCTCGTGCCGGAGGAGCACGGCGGCATCGGCCTCGGGCTCGTCGACATGGTGGTCGTGATGGAGGAGATGGGCCGGCTCCCGCTGCCGGGCCCGTTCTTCTCGTCGAGCGTGCTCGCGACGATGGCGGCGCGCCGTCTCGGTGCCGACGAGCTGCTCGCGCCACTGGCGTCGGGGACGCTGCGGGGCACGGTCGCGCTCGAGGAGCTCGGCCACGGCGACCCCGTCGACCGCGTGCGCGCCCGCGCCCGTCGCAAGGGCGCCGACTGGATCGTCAGTGGCCACAAGCCGCTCGTCCTCGACGGCCACACCGCCGACTGGGTGATCGTCGTCGCCCGCACCGAGGAGGGGCTCGGGTCGTTCCTGCTCGAGGGCCCACGGGGCGAGGCGGTCCCGACGCTCGACCCCACCCGCAAGGCCGCCCGGCTCGTGCTCGAGGAAGAGCGCGCGGTTGCTCTCGGCCCTCGCGGTGACCACACGGCGATCTGGCGGCGTGTCGTCGACGACGCCGCGGTCGCGCTCAGTGCCGAGCTGATCGGCGCGTCCGAGGCGGCACTCGATCTCGCCGTCGAGTACGCGAAGGTGCGGGTGCAGTTCGACCGCCCGCTGGCCAAGTTCCAGGCGATCCGGCACAAGGCCGTCGACATGCTGCATCGCCTCGAGCTCGCCCGCGTCGGCAGTCACTATGCCGCGTGGGCGTCCGACGTCGACGACGAGTCGCGCGCGCGGGCGGCGGCGATGGCGAAGAGCTTCGTCGGCGAGGCCGCGGTCTTCATCTCCGGTGAGGACATCCAGATCCACGGCGGCGTCGGCTTCACCTGGGACTGCGACGCCCACTTCTACTTCAAGCGCGCCAAGCAGAACGACGCCATGCTCGGGTACCAGGGCTGGCAGCGCCGCCGTCTCGCCGATCTGGTGCTCGACTCCGCATAGCGGGTACTCGTGCCCAAACAGAGCTCATTGCGCGACGCGGTGGCCGAGCACGTGCGGGCCGGCGACGCGGTGCACATCGTCGTCGGGCACACGCGGTGGACGGCGGCGGCGCGTGAGCTCGTGCGCCAGTGGTGGGGTCGCGACCCGGGCTTCACGCTCGTGATGTTGAGCCTGTCGAGCCTGGGCACGCTCTTCTTTCGTGGCGGGCTCGTGCGCCGGGTGATCACCGGGTACTCCGGGGACACGTTCCCGAACTTCACGCCCAACCCGGTGTTCGCGGAGGCGTACGAACGGGGCGAGGTCGACGTCGAGCACTGGTCGTTCCTGGCGTTCTCGCAGCGTCTCGAGGCTGCCGCCCGCGGTCTGCCCGCGATCGTCACCAGGTCGATCGGCGGCTCGTCGATGGAGACGAACGACGCCTACACGAGCGTCGAGACGCCGTTCGGGACGGTCGGGCTGCTCGCTCCGCTTGCACCCGACGTGGCGCTCCTGCATGCGCCCGTCGCCGACACCCAGGGCAATGTCGCGCTGCACCCGCCGCTCCTCGAAGGCGTGTGGGGCGCGCTGGCGGCGCGGCGCGGCGCAATCGTCACGGTGGAGCGCATCGTCGACGACCTCCGGCCGTGGTCGCACCACGTGCGCATCCCCGCACATCAGGTGCTCGCCGTCTGCGAGGCACCTCTGGGCGCGCACCCCGGCGGCCTGTTCACGGGTGACCTCCCGGCCGACGGCTACGGCGAGGACTACGAGTTCTGGGTCGACGCCCGTGCCGCGACCCGGAGCGACGCCTTCGACGACTGGATCCGGCACTGGGTACTCGAGCCCGAGGACCAGCACGACTATGTCGCCCGCCTCGGCGTCGACCGGGTGGCGCGTCTGAACGCGAAGGCCGCGGCCGACTCGTGGCGCGTCGACGAGGACGCGTACCCGCCTGATCTCGACGCGCCCGCGAACCGCTGGGAGCTCGCGGCCGTTTGGGGGGCGCGCCACCTGGCTACGCGCGTCCGCGCGCTCGGCGCCGACGCCGTGCTCGCCGGTGCCGGCGTGGCCAACCTCGCCGCCTGGCTCGGCGTCGCCCAGGCGCGCGCCGCGGGCGCCTCCGTCGAGCTCACCGCCGAGATCGGGCTCTGGGGCTACGACCCCACGCCCGCCGACCCGTTCGTGCTGAACCACCGCAACTTCCCCCGCTCGACGATGTTGGGCGATGCCGCGCTCGTGCTCGGCGCACTGGTCGGTGGGCCCGGTACCACGACGGTGGCGTGCCTCGGTGGCGCCCAGGTCGACCGGCGGGGCAACGTCAACTCCACGCTCGTGCCCGACGGGCCGTTCCTGGTCGGCTCGGGCGGCGGCAACGACGTTGCCAGTGTCGCGGCCGAGTCGATCGTGGTGACCCTGCTGCGCCCGGAGCGCACGCCTGCCGCCTGCGGCTACGTGACGTCGCCGGGACGCAGTGTCCGCGCTCTCGTCACTGACCTCGGCGTTCTCGAAAAGCGCGACGACAGTGACGAGCTCATCCTCACCGCCGTTCCCGCGGGCGACGAGCCGATCGCCGAGCGGGTCGCGGCCGCGCGAGCAGCCTGCGGCTGGGATCTGCAGGTCGCGGCACCGGTCGGGGAGCTGGCACCGCCGACACCCGACGAGATCGGCGCGCTGCGACGGTGGGATCCCCGCGGCTGGTTCCTCCGCGCGCGCTGACTCAGGCCAGGTCGCCGACCGCAGCGGGGACGCCGAAGAGGAAGCCCTGACCGAGCGCGACACCCAGTCGGCGCAGCGTCGTCGCCTCGGCCTCGGTCTCGACGCCCTCGGCGATGACCTGGCAGTCGGTGAGCCGGGCGAAGTGGTTCACACCGGCCACGATCGCCTGCCGCGCGGTGTCGGAATCGAGGTCGCGCACCCAGGTCATGTCGAGCTTGATGTATCCCGGGTGCAGCGTGAGGATGTGACGCAGGCTCGAGTAGCCGGCGCCGGCGTCGTCGACTGCGAGCGTGGTGTCGACGAGGGTCGCGAGTGCCGCTTCGAGGGCGTGGTAGTCGTCGACCTCCTCCCGTTCGGTCAGCTCGACGACCAGGCGCCTGCCGATCGCGCATTGCGCCTGCTCCAGCGGCGCGCGCTCGAGCAGGAGAGCGGGTGACGCATTCAGGCTCAGCCACGGGCCCGCGGGCAGCTCGGCGGCGGCGTCGACGATCGACGCGAGCGTGGCCGCCTCGAGGTCGGTGCCGAGCCCGAGCGACGTCGCCTCGCCGAAGCGGACGTCGGGCCGGGTGCCGTCGGCAAAGCGGGTCAACCCCTCGAACCCGACGACCGCGCCCCCGTCGAGCTCGACGACGGGCTGGAAGACGGGCGCGAACGCGCCCGTGCGGATGATCTCCTCGATCGCCGACCGGCCGACGGCGCGCTCGGCGCCCTTTCCGAGAGCCGGTGCGAGCACCGCGGTGACCGCGTGCGCGAGGTCGATCGCGGTGGCGAGGGCCGAGCCCGTCGGCCCGATCGTGGACCGGCGGCGGTCGAGACCGAGTGCGAGCACCCCGACAACCTGTCCACCCGCCGTGAGTGGCGCGAACGACGACAGCACCGTCGTGGAGCGCGCGTCGCCACCGCCCGGGATCGCGAGCTCGCCGCCCCACGGGCCCGACCGTGCGCGGCGTTGCACCTCGCGCCCGAGCGTCGATGGAAGCTGCTGGCCCGAGCGCGAGGTCTCCGCGCCCGTCTGGGCGAGCACGGTGACGGAGTCGCCGGCGAACCCCATGACGGCCGCGCTGTCGACGTTCGGGAGCGCAACGAGAGTGGCGCAGACGCGCTCGGCCATCTCCGGCACCGAGTCTGCCGGCGTCATTCGACTCAGCGCGTCGAGGGCTCGGGCGCGATCGCGCCAGCTCCGCTCGACGGCGTCGCTCCAGGCGGCTTGCTCGCGGAGCTGGGCGCGCACGCGGGCCACGAGCTCGCTGGGGTGCACGGGCTTCGCCACGAAATCGTTCGCGCCGGCTTCGAGGCCGCGCACCCGGTCATCGACGTCGTCCTCGCCCGTGACGAGGATCACCGGGAGCGTCGACGTGCGGTCGTCGGACCGGAGCGCGGTCAGCACCTCGATGCCGGTCATGTCGGGCATGCGGTTGTCGAGCACGACCGCGGCCGGGAGTCGCTCGTCGATCTGCGCCAGCGCGACGCGTCCGTTCTCGGCGTCGACGACCTCGAAGCCCGCCCGCCGCAACACTCTGGTGAAAAGATGGCGCACGGCGTCCTCGTCGTCGACGACGAGGATCGCAGCGGCCGGGCCGCCGTTGTCAGATTGTCGCGAGTGGGGCATCGTCGAGTACCTGTCGGACGCGGCGAGCGAGCTCACCGGTCTGGAACGGCTTCGCGAGGAACTCGATGTCCTCGGTGAGCTCACCGCCTTTGACGATCGCGCTCTCCGTGTATCCGGAGATGTAGAGCACTCGCAGGTTCGGACGCCGCGCGAGCAGCTGCTCGGCGACGGCGACGCCTCGGATACCCGGGAGCACGACGTCGGTGACCAGCAGATCGACGACGCCATCGTGCGCGTCGGCGACGGCAACGGCCTCGGCGCCGTCGGCCGCGACGAGCACGCGGTAGCCCGATCGTCGCAGCACCTCGGCCGCGAGCGACCGCACCGCCCCGTCGTCCTCGACGATCAGGATCGTCTCCGTCCCCGTGCGGGCGGAGGCCAGGCTCGGCTCGTCGTCGGGCGCCCGGAGCTCGCCGCTCGCCGCCACGGCCGGGAAACACACCCGGAAGGTCGTTCCCTCACCGGGCTCGCTGTACACGCTGACGTGCCCGCCGGCCTGGCTGACGATCCCGTACACGGTGGAGAGACCGAGGCCCGTGCCCTGCCCCACCTCCTTGGTGCTGAAGAAGGGCTCGAACACCCGCGCCAGGGTGGCGGCGTCCATCCCCATGCCCCGATCGCTCATCGTGAGGCACACGTAGCGGCCCGGCGCGACGTCGAAGCGCCCGGCCGCGTACTGCTCGTCGACGTCGAGGATCGACGACTCGATCAGGAGCGGACCGCCTTCCGGCATCGAGTCACGGGCGTTCACGACCAGGTTCATGATGACCTGCTCGATCTGACTCCTGTCGGCGCGCATCCCCGGCAGCGTCGGCGCGAGGGCGGTCTCGAGCTCCACGTCGGCGGGGAGCAGCCGCCGCATGAGCGAGCGCATGCTGTCGACGACCTCGTTGAGGTCGATCACGGTCGGCTGCACCATCTTGCGGCGGCTGAAGGCGAGCAGCTGGTCGACCAGGGCGGCAGCACGTTGGGCCGCCCGCTCGATCTCGACCAGGTCGTCGTGCATGGGGTCGTGGGCGGGAACATCCTCGAGCAGGAGCGCGACGTAGCCGGAGATCGCGGTCAGGAGGTTGTTGAAGTCGTGCGCCACGCCGCCCGCGAGCTGCCCGACGGCCTCCATCTTCTGCGCCTGGAGCAGCTGCTCCTCGAGCCGTTGCCGATCGGTGACGTCGCGACCGTTCACGACGAAACCCCGGACAGCAGGATCGTCCAGCAGGTTGGTCCCGACAGCCTCGATGGTGCGCCACGACCCGTCCTGGTGCCGGAGTCGCAGCTGCGTCATCTCGCTGGGCCCGGGTCGCTCCAGCGCACCCGAGAACATCCTCACGATCGTGTCCCGGTCGTCGGGGTGGACGAGATCCCAGGCGAACCCGCCGGTGCGTTCTTCCTCGCTCCACCCCAGCACGGCGCCGGAGGCGGGGCTGGTGTAGGTGACGACGCCGTCGGCGTCGAGCACCGTGATCATGTCGGTCGAGTTCTGCACGAGGGCACGGAAGCGCTGCTCGCTACGCCGGACCGCCTGCTCCGACTCGACCCGCTCGGTGACGTCCCGGACGATGTCGAGCACCTCGTCGTCGGCGACGGGGACGATCCGGATCTCGAACGACCGAGGGTCGCCGCGCACCTCCATGTCGTGTTCGAACGTCTGCATCGAGCGTTCGTCGAGTGCTCGCTCGATGTTCTGCATCAAGACTTCGGCGTAGTCGGGCGGGCGGACCTCGTGGACCGTGCGCCCGATCGTCTCCTCGGGCAGCGTCAGCATGCGCTCGGGGTTGCCGTGGACGTCGAGGTAGGTCCCGTCTCTGCGGATGCGGAAGATCAGATCGGGGCTCGCCTCGACCACGCCCCGGTACCGCGCCTCCGACTCCCGCCGGCTCGTCTCGGTGCGGGTGCGTTCGAGGGCTGCCATGAAGACGTCGGCGAGCACGCGCAACGTCGACAGCACGGTCTCGGCCTCGGCCGGCACGGCGTCGAACCACGAGAAGGCGACGAACCCGCTGAGCCGGCCGCCCGAGCGAACAGGGAGGAACGCGATCGCGGCCAGGCCGATCGCCGTGAGGGCTTCGCTGTTGCCCGGGAACCAATCGTCGAAGTCGTCGGACGCGATCAGCAGATGCTCGGCGGCCTGCAGGGCGTCGACGAACCAGCCCCGTGTGGGTCGCTGGTCCGGGAAGCCCCGGAGCGGCTCGCCCCTCTTGTCGACCCAGAGATGCGACCGGACCGTCGAGTCGCCGTCGGCGGAGAAATGCTGCAATGCGCCCGCGCCCGCGCCGAGGAATTGCGCGAGTTGACCGAGTGCGTCCTCGAGTACTGCACCGACGTCGTGCTCGGTGGCGGTCAGGAGTCCCCGCGAGATCTCCGAGATCAGGTGCTCGGCCTCGCCGTGGCGGGCACGCTCGAGCTCGGCCTGCTTGCGCTCCGTGATGTCGCGCGACGTCACGACGACTCCACTGACGGCCGGATCGCCGAGGAGGTTGTTGCCGATCGACTCCATATGGCGCCACGACCCGTC
>Ga0075530_1001185_pt1 | contig 12491 bp, 12 predicted proteins | sample NGEPerD_2_FD_75101 | JGI IMG/M metagenome (GOLD analysis project Ga0075530, IMG submission 75101) | Arctic peat soil microbial communities from the Barrow Environmental Observatory site, Barrow, Alaska, USA - NGEE PermafrostL1-D | ecosystem: Environmental > Terrestrial > Soil > Wetlands > Peat ...
GGGGGTGGCGCTCTCGGCGCTCTGGCTCAATCAGTTCTTCCCCAAGGCAGAGGCAACTCGTGAGGTGCTGTACCCGCTCCGGGTGGCGTTCGGGTTGGCGATGGTGGTCACCATCATCCTCGGATTCCTCGCCGCGCGTCGGCGTGACTTCACTCGTCACCGGGCGTGGATGATCCGCAGCTACGCGATCGGTCTGGTTGCCGGCACCCAGGTGTTCACCCTGGGCTTCGGCGGGGTGATCTTCGGCACCGCACACCTGACCACCGCCCTCCTCATGGGGGCGGCCTGGGCAATCAACCTCGCCGTCGCCGAACGGGCCATCCGCAAGGGGACCCGCCGTCGTCCGCCGGCGACACGACCCCGGTTGGCGATGTCATGACAGATCAAGTCAGGCCGAACGACGACGTCCCCGGGTATGAACTCCGCATCGAGGGACACCTCGACGACCATTGGTCGGCCTGGTTCGGCGACCTGACCATGACCCACGAGAGCGACGGCACCACCACACTGCGTGGCACGGTGATCGACCAGGCCGAGCTGCACGGCCTGCTCGCAAGGGTGCGCGACCTCGGCGCGACCCTCATCTCGGTCACCTTCACCAACGCCGACCCCAAGCGACCGCGAGATCGCTAGATCCCGGATCGCGCGACAAACGAGCTCGCACACCCCGAGCGACCTGTCACCAACCCGTCCCGGCCGAACAGGAGAACCCCATGTCCACCACCACACAGACGGCGCCCGCCACCGTCAGCGACCTGTCGGTGACTCGCCTGCACCTGATGCGCGCCGGCTACCTGCTGATGGGTGTCGGACTCGCTCTCGTGAAGTGGCCCCTCCTTCCCGACGCTGACGCGCTGCCGCTCTACGAGGGGGTGACGCTGTGCCTCCTCACCGCGATGTCGCTCCTGGCCTTCCTCGGGCTGCGCTACCCGATCAAGTTGTTGCCCCTGTTGCTGTTCGAGTCGACCTGGAAGCTGCTCTGGCTCGCCCTAGTAGCCCTCCCCAAAGGCACCACTGGAGATCTCGACACGGCCACGACCGAGACGGTTGTCAGCTGCTCCCTGGTCGTCGTCATCCTCGCGGTCATCCCGTGGCGGTACGTGTGGCGCAAATACATGCCCGCCTCCGGCGACCGGTGGCGATGAGCACTCCTCCACTCGTCCTCGAGCATCGCGAAGATGAACTCGCTTCCCCAGGCGCCCTTGAAGAAGACGTTCTCGTGGAAGTACGCCTCACGCCGCATGCCGACCCCTCCAGCAAGGCAGCCGCGGGCGCGTCGAGTGCGTCGGTCACAGCGATCACCCGGTGCAGCCCGAGGGTGCCGAAGGCGACATCGAGCAACCCGCGCAACGCCTCCGTGCCGTAGCCCTGGCCCTGATGAGCAGGGGCGAGCGTGAAGCCCACCTCCATCTCCCTCGGCTCGCTCGCGCCGACCTTGGCTGCGAGGTCGCCGACGAGTATTCCCCCGGGGAGTGCCTCAAAGGCGAGCTGGCACCAGTGGCCGGGAGTGCCCATACTCAGTCCCGCCATCGAGTCAACGAGCGCGACCCTCGTCAAGGGTGTAGTCACGCCAGCTCTGGAACCGAGCGACGTCCGGGTCGGCCCGATATGCCACGAACGCGTGAAGGTCGTCCTGAAACCATTGGCCGCGCACGCAGCCGGCTGTCTCGAAGATCGGCTCGGAGTGGGCCATGGCTCAGCGGACCCGCTCGACAGGCAGGATCGCAACGGCTCCCAGGAGGGCGCACGCCCCGGCGATGGCGTACAGCACGCTGTAACTTCCGCCGCCGACAGCGAGGATCGCCGGCGCGACCGCGGGCGCGAGGGAGAACGGGACGGCGCCGGCGAAGTTGAACACGCCGAGATCCTTGGCGGCGTTGTCCTTGTCGGGCAGCACGTCGACGACGAGAGCCAGCTCGACCGCGACGTACATGCCGAAGCCGAGGCCACCGATCGCCATCCCGACCAGGAACCCGTTGAAGTCACTAGCCAGCGCGATCACGAACATCGACAGGGCCATAGATACTCGAAGCGGTGAGGACGAAGACCTTTCGACGTCCTGTCCGGTCCGAGAGCCGACCGCCGATCACGGACGCGGCGATCAGGAACACGGACTGGACCAGGGTGCCGAGGAAGATCTGCTGCGGCACGTCGGCCTCGGCGCTTCCGATCTTCTCCAGCAGGTAGTAGGCCTGGAAAGTGGCCAGGAACGCGTACGCCATGACGAACATGAAACGGCTGGCGAAGGCCCGTGCGAAGTCCGGGTTCTTCCGCGGACTCACGTAGAAGGTGCCGGCGAACTCCCGCACCGACCACACCGGCCGGTCTGCCTTCGCAAGCCGGCGGTCCTTCAGCCGTGCTGCGAAGAGCAGGACGAGGAACCCGCCGATCGCGCAGGGCCCCAAGAACATGGCGAGCTGGTTGCCGGCGAACAGCTGGACCACGAAGGTGCCTGCCACGGACGCGATCGGCAGACACACGCCTAGAACCCCGGCCACCAGGCCGCGTTGAGCGACGGGGACCTGGTCCGGCAGCACGGCCACCAGCACCGCGAGGATGGCGTTGAAGAACAGTTGGGCCAGGCACCATCCGAGCACAACGACCCCGATGGTGGGTGCCAACGCGACGACCAGGATGCCGAGACAACCGCCGACCACGCCGACGACCATCCACGGCCGTCGCATGCCCCACGACGAGGAGGTGCGGTCGCTCATCCGCCCGAAGAACGGGTTGCCGAACACCGCCACCAGCGAGCCGACCCCGGCGACCAGCGCCAGGCTGTTCGGCGCCCGGTCGGTGCCCACCAGTGAGTTGACCTTCAGCGCCAAGGTCACCAACAACGGAGCCAGGAACAACAGCGAGGTGCCCATCAACGCCAGGGAGTACAGCGAGATGAACCCCCACCCGACCCGGGGTATCTCCGGTGGCTCGGGCTGGAGCGCAGGACCGGACGACGTGGAGTACGTCGGCTCGGACATTGCACCCCCCAGGACCCCTCGCCGCGCTCGGCGATGACATCGAGCGCAGTCCGCACCTGACGATAGACGGGATCACCTGCGCTCGAAACGTCGTGACCAGCAAGCCTCGGATTCTGCGGCCCAGGAGTGAACGCCCCCGGCGCCGCAGGGAAGCGAGGGGCGTTCGTGTCGTGGCGAGCCTCAGCCACGACGTCTGCTCAGTGACGTCGGCCTGGCAGCGGGTCTGCGCGCGGAGGCCAAGTAGCTCCTCCCCGACACCCCCGCTGTGCCAGGTGGCTCTACAGGGCAACCAAGTCGGCACAGGCCTGCCACAGGCGCTTTGAGACGTCCTCGTCGTAGCTTGCCTTCGAGGACCGTGTGGGCTTGCTGTTGGCGAAGTACCCGCCAGTCACCTGATCCAGGCTGGGAGCGGAGGCCACGTGGATCGACGTGGCGGCTCCCCGAGCGGGCGCCTTCATGAAGGGCCGGATGAACGGGACCAGTAGCCGCTGGACCCGGCCGGGGTCCTCAGCCCCGAAGGCCGTGCGCACCATGCCGGGATGGACCGCGTTGGCGGTAACCGAGGTGGTCCGCAGTCGTCGGGCCAGCTCGTAGGCGAACAGGACGTTGGCAAGCTTGGACTGGCTGTAGGCCTTTGCACCTGAGTAGGCCCGTTCGCCCTGGAGGTCGTCGAAGTCGATCCGCCCTTGGGCTTGCGCGTTGGAGGCGACGGTCACCACGCGGGCCGGGCTCTGCTTGAGCCGGGCCAGAAGCAGATTGGTGAGCAGGAACGGCGCGAGCTGGTTGAGGGCGAAGGTGCGTTCCAGCCCGTCGGCGGTGACGTGCCGGGTGTTCCAGTAGCCCCCCACGTTGTTGACCAGCACATCGATCTGGTCGAGTCGGTCGAGCGCTTCCGCGGACACGCGTCGGACCTGCTCCTGGGAGGACAGGTCAGCGACGAACACGTCGACTGGACCGCCGCCGGCAGCGTGGATCTCTCGGGCCGCGTCGTCGGCACGAGTGCGGTCCCGTCCGGTAATGGCGAGGCGCGCACCCATGCCGGCCAAACCCACGGCGGTCGCCCTGCCGATGCCGCCGGTGCCGCCGGTGACCAGCACAGTCCGTCCGGCCATCGGCCTGCCGGGGATCTTTTCCATGGTGGCTCCTGGGTTGGCGGGGTTTCAGATCGTGATGGCGAGCTTCCCCCGGACGTTGCCGGCTTCGAGGTGCCGCATCGCCTCCGGGACCTGCTCGAGTGGGTAGGTGCGGTCAAGGCTCGGTGTCACGGTGCCGGCCTCGATGAACGGAATGAGGCGCTCTTGGTCGCTGGCGCGTTCCTTGCTGGCCAGCATGGTCAGCCGCTGTCGCACGAACGGCGAGAGGAGCGGAGCCCGAAGCGATCGACCGAAGCCTCCGGTCCACTTCCCCCCTTCCTCCCCGCCGACGATGACGAGCGTCCCGGTCGGCGTGAGCGCGCTCCGCAGGCGGGAGAGCGAGGCGTTGCCGGCAATGTCGAGAATCAGGTCGTACCTGGTGGTGCCGTCGGCGAAGTCCTGACGGGCGTAGTCGATGACGTGGTCAGCGCCGAGCGACTTCACCAGGTCGAGCTTCGCGCTGCTGCAGACGCCGGTGACCTCGGCCTCGAAGGCCCTGGCGAGTTGCACTGCGTAGCTTCCGACTCCGCCGGATGCGCCGATGATGAGCACCCGCATTCCCGGTCCGACCTTGCCGGCATCGGTCAGGGCCTGCAGTGCCGTGCCTGCGGAGATGGGGACGACGGCGGCTTTCTCGAACGTGAGGTTCGCCGGCTTGCGGGACAGCTTGCCCTCGCGGACGGCGGCGTACTCGGCGAAGGAACCCCGGGAGATCCCGAACACCTCGTCGCCGGTCGAGAACCGGGTCACCGCCGATCCGACCGCAACAACGGTTCCAGCGACATCGAGGCCGGGCACCTGGTTCTTCGGCGCGCGGAATCCGAACCCGAGCACTCGGAGGAGGTACGGCTGACCGGCCATCATGTGCCAGGTCCCCCGGTCGAGACCGGCCGCTCGGACTTGGACGAGTACCTCGTCCTCGGCGATCTTTGGCCGCGAGACCTGCGCGAGGCGTAGGACGTCGGTCGCCCCATACCTGTCCTGGACGATCGCACGCATGGTCGTGCTCGTGGGGGCGTCGGTGTTGGTCATCGTGTCCGTCCTTTCGAAGAATTCATGGCTGCTATCAGTACGACCGATCAGGATGACGGCTACTTGACCTCGGCTCTCATCACGAACCCGAGCCCGATCGCCAGGGGGACCAGCAACCACGTCACGCCGGTGACGGCGATGTTGGCCCACTGCTCTCCGGTCAGGGCTTGGTCAAAGACGAACAGCCCGCTTTGGGCGAACTGGACGTCAATCCAGGGCTGCAGGTCCTGGAACCACTGCTGGCTGGTTGCCAGTAGGCCGAAGATGGTGGGCAGCACGAACGTCAGGACGAAGTAGGCCACGATCGCGCCGGTCGACGAGCGGATGAGCACGCCGAGCATGAACCCGGTCATCAGGCTGAGGACCATGCCGAAGACGTAGTACAGGCACTGGGTCAGCGTCACATCCCACACCAGGGTGGTGCCGGTCACGGCGGCGCTCAGCAGGTTGCCGAGAGCCCCGACCGCAAACGTCAGCGCCATCGCTGCGACGGCGATGAGGACGGATGAGATCGCCTTCGCGGTGATAATCCGACTGCGGTGCGGAATCAGGGTGAACGTCGTGAGTCCGGTGCGTTGGCTCCATTCGCTGGTGACCGCGAGGATCGCGATCAGCGGCAGGATGACCACCACGGGGAAGCGGATGGCGGTCGCGAAGGTCGAGTAGGTGAGTTCGTCGGCCGGAGCCCACAGGATCACGCCCCCGGTGGCCAGCACGGCGGAGATGGCGATGCTGGCGATCAGCCAGAACCCGGAGCGGGTGTTGAACATCTTGCGGAGCTCGACCTGCGTCACCCGCCTCAGGGGCACCCGATGGCTCACCGGGACCCGTCGGCGGACGCTCTCTGCTGCGATGGCGGTCATGTCCATGCTCCTTCTCGCTGGGAGGTCGCGGTGAGCTCGAGGAACATGTCCTCGAGTCCGGCGTCCTCTGTGCGTAGCTCGGTGAGGGCGACGCCGGCCTCCAGTGCCACCTTCCCGACCAGGACAGGGTCCACGTCGGTACGCAGGGCACCGTCGTCGGACAGGCTCGTGACGATTCCGAGCTTGCGCAGCGCGCGCCGGAGGATGTAGTGGTCTGTTGCGCGTACCACGGTGCCGGCGGCGTGCAGGAGCTCGGTCTTGGTGCCCTGGGAGACGATCCTGCCGTTGCCAATCATCACGATGTCATCGGCGATGACCTCGATCTCGTGGAGCAGGTGGGAGGACAGGAGCACGGTGCCGCCGCGGTCGGCGTAGCCGCGGAGCAGGTCGCGCATCCAACGGATGCCGGCCGGGTCCAGGCCGTTGGCGGGCTCGTCGAGAATCAGTACCCTGGGGTCACCGATCAGCGCGGTGGCGATGCCGAGCCGTTGGCGCATTCCCAGGGAGTAGTTGCCGACCCGCCGGGACGCCTCGGTGGGCGTGAGGCTGACGACCTCCAGCATCTCCTCCACGCGGCTGCGCGGCAGGCCCATGTACTGCTGCGCGATGTTCAGGATCTCGCGGCCAGTGCGACCGGCATGCTGGGCGGACGCATCGAGGAGCACGCCGACCTCGAGTCCCGGGTTGGGCAGGTCGACATAGTGACGTCCGGAGATGGTGACGGTTCCCGACGTGGCACGCGTCAGACCCACCATGATTCGCATCGTGGTCGATTTTCCGGCCCCGTTGGGACCCAGGAATCCAGTCACCCGACCCGCCCGGGCGGTGAAGCCGACGTCGTCGACCGCGGTGAAGCTGCCGTACTTCCTGGTGACCCCCTCGACGGTGATCATGGGGTGCCCACCGGCACCGGAGCAGCGGGGACGCTGGGCTCGGGAGCGGCTGTCTCGTCGTCAGGGACCTCGTGGCCCTCGACGTGGATGTTCGGCAGCAGACGGTCGAGCCACCCCGGCAGCCACCAGTTGCGGTCGCCGAGCAGCTCCATGGTGGCCGGGACCAGCACCATCCGGACGACGGTGGCGTCGATGAAGACGGCGGCGGCCAGTCCGATGCCGAACATCTTGCCGAAGACGTCCTGGCCGAGGACGAAGGAGAGGAACACGGTGATCATCACGGCGGCGCCGGCCGTGATGACCCTGGCGGACTTGGCGAGGCCGTCGGCTACGGCGAGTGCGTTGTCGCCGGTCCGGTCGTACTCCTCCTTGATCCGGGACAGGAGGAACACTTCGTAGTCCATCGAGAGCCCGAACAGGATCGCGAAGATCCCGATGGGCAGCAGGATCGGGACCGGTGTGGCCTCCGGGATGCCGACCAGATCCCCGAGCGGTCCCCCGCTGACCGCGAGCGTGAGGACGCCAAAGGCGGCCGCGCTTGCGAGCAGGTTCATGATCACGGCCTTGAGGGGGACCACGACGGAGCGGAATACCATCATCAGCAGCAGGAACGAGACGAGCAGCACACCGCCGAAGAAGAGAGGCAGCCGTTCTGCGACGCCGCGGGTGATGTCGAGGTTCGAGGCCACCATTCCACCGACGGCGACGGTGAGCTCGGTGTCGACGGTGGCATTCGGGATGGCCGTGTCGCGCAGCGTGTCGACCAGGTCCTCGGTGCCCTCGTCCTGGGGAGATGAGGTGGGCACCAGCGTCAGTACGGCGGTGTCACCCCCCTCGTTGACGACGGCCGGGGAGACCAGCGCGACGCCGCTGACCTCGGCGAGCTCCTTGCCCAGCGCGTCGGTCGACGTGAGCAGCTCGGTGCCGGACGCCCCTTGGACGGTGAGCACCAGGGGTGCCGAGAAGCCGGGACCGAAGCCGTCCGCGATCAGGTCGTAGGCCTGGTGGGTCGTGTAGGACTTCGGGTCGTTCTGGGCGTCAGGGAATCCCAGGCGGATGCCGAGCAAGGGAGCTGCCAGCGCCAGCAGGACCGCGAGTCCCCCGATCGCGGCGATCCATGGCCGGTGCTGGATGAACCGGCTCCAGCGGTACCAACGTGTGGTGTCGTAGGCGTGCTGGTTCTTGCTCACGAAGGGCACGTGCAGGCGTTCGATGTTCCGTCCGGCGAAGCCGAGCATGGCCGGCAGCAGCGTCAACGATGCGGTCATGGTGACCAGCACGAACAGCGAGGCGGTGAAGGCGAAGCCAGCCAGGGCCGGTTGGCCGACCAGGAGGATGCCCAGCATCGCGATCACGACGGTGAGGCCAGCGAACACCACGGCGCGGCCGGCCGTTGCGATCGCGGTCAGGGTCGCCTGTCGTGGGCCTCGTCCTTCGGCGAGGCTGCTGCGGTACCGGGTGACGATCAGGAGCGCGTAGTCGATACCGACGCCGATCCCGACCATCGCGGCGGTGGCGGTCGCCCAGTCCGGGACATCAACGACACGGCGCAGCAGCTCGCCGAGTGCGATGGCCATGCCGAGGCCGAACGCAGCGGTGAGGAGCGGCAACCCCATCGCCACCGCGGAGCCGAAGGTGAACAGCAGTATCAGGGCCGCGGCGATGAGGCCGATGCCCTCCCCGCCGACGGGGGCTGTCTGGGACAACGCCGCGACCGGGCCGCCGGCTTCGACCCGGAGGGTGTCGTCGCCGGCGGCGAGGACTGGCTCGATGAGCGCCTTGGCCTGTGCGGGGGTGTACTCGTCTGCCGTCTTGTCGAGCGCGAGGAGAGCGTAGGCCGTGTTGCCGTCCTGCGAGATCTGGCTCGCGCCGCCTTCGCTGAATGGGCTGGCGACACCGGTCACATGGGGGTCGGCGGCGACATCGGCGAAGATGTCCTCCGCCCTCGTGCGGACCGCGGCCGAGGAGAGGCCGGCCTCGGAGTTGAGAACGACTTGCACGGTGTCGCCGGCCCTCTGGGGGAACTTGGCCTGCAGTGTCTCGGAGGCAGCCTGTGACTCAGAGCCGGGTTGGAGGTAGTCCTGCTTGGTCTCTCCGCCGAACGAGTTCGCGAGCGCGAAAGCGGCCGCTAGCGCGGCGATCCACAGGACGACGACCAGACGGCGCTGCCGGTAGCACCAGTCAGCTAGATGTACCAACATGTCGGACTCCTCAACTTGACGGTTCCAGACATCCCCAGTCGGGAATGTCCCGTGATGCAAGATCGACGCTACGAACCGGCGAGGTTCGCCACGATGGGGCAGGCAGCACAAGAGCGGGGCCGGACCCCACCGCTCGTGCGTGCTGGCCCCACCACGCCGGGACCGGCCGGCTGGTTGCGTCCGGACGGTCCGCCTGGGTCGCTAGAGTCGAACGCATGCCGCTTCGCGTCGTCTTCGCCGACGACAACTACCTCGCACGAGAAGGAGTTTCCGCGCTCCTGGCCGAGGGCGAGGGCATCGAGCTCGTCGACACCGCAACCGACCTGGGCTCTCTGATGAGGTCGGTGGCGGAGCATTCGCCGGACGTGGTTCTCACCGACATTCGGATGCCTCCCACCCAGACCAACGAGGGGATCGAAGCGGCCATGCGCATCCGCGCAGAGCACCCGGGCGTGGGGGTCGTGGTGCTCTCGCAGTACGTCGAGGAGGACTACGCCTTCGCGCTCCTGGCCGAGGGGGCCGCAGGCGTTGGCTACCTGCTCAAGGAGAGGGTCGGCGACCTCGACGAGATCGCTCGTGCGCTGCACGAAGTAGCCCGCGGAGGGTCGGTGCTTGACCCGCTGGTCGTCGAAGCGCTGCTCGCACGCCGGGGAACCGACGGCCCGCTCCTGGGGCTGACCGCGCGCGAGCGCGCGGTCCTCCACGAGATGGCCACCGGCCGCAACAACGCGACCATCGCGAAGACGCTCTTTCTCAGTGACCGGGCCGTGGAGAAGCACATCGGTTCTGTCTTCCAGAAGCTCGGACTCGTCGACGAGCACGAGGTCAGCAGGCGTGTGATGGCCGTGCTGGCCTACCTCGAGGCCAGCGGCACGAGTCGCTGAGGCGTCCGATCAGGTCGGCCTGCTACGGCTGGCCCCACCCCCAGGGTGCGGCAGAGCCCCTCCCTGCTCTTGCGGATGAGGCGCACACTGAAACATGAGGCCACGCCGCGTGCTCCGAAGACTGGGCCACGGTGGCTGGAGCAGGTTGGTCGTCCTGCTCGGCCTGGCGGGGTTCGTGCTCTGGGTCTACGTGGTCGTCGTACTTGGTGGTGGGGCGTTGCTCGGCCACACCGACTCCCCCAGTGTGCCGTTGTCGGTGCTCGCGACCACCGTCGTGGCGTTGTTGTTCGCACGTGTCCAGGCCGCTCTCGAACGAGCCACGATCAGGTGGGGTCTGGGCGGTGCGACGCCGTACGACGTGCTGAGCCACTTCTCGGATGCCGTCACCAGTGCGGACGCTACCGATGAACTGCCGGCGCGGATGGCGATGCTGCTCGCTCAGGGAACCGGGGCGAAGTGGGCGCAGGTCTGGCTGAACGTCTCCGGCCGCCTGACCCTGGCCGCCACCTGGCCCACCGACGCCGACGCCGATCGGGTGGCCCCGTCCCCGCGATCCGAGGACATCGTCGTCACGGAGGAGGGCTTGCGAGCCCTGCCGGTGCGCCACGGCGGCCACCTGCTGGGCGTGCTTCGGCTCCAAGAGCGCCCCGGTCTGGCCCTCACCCTCGTCGAGGAACGGCTCTTCGCCGGGCTGGCTGCCCAGGCCGGCCAGGTACTGAGGTGGGTCGGGCTCCAAGCCGAGCTCGATGACCGTCGCGCGGAACTGCTGATCAGGTCCGGCCAGCTCGAGGCCTCTCGAGCGCGTCTGATCGAGACCCAGGACGCCGAGCGAAGCCGCCTCGAGCGTGACCTCCATGACGGCGCCCAGCAGCACCTGGTGGCCTTGACGGTCAATCTGCGACTCGCGCACACGATCGTCGGTCGCTCCCCGAATCGTGCCACTGCGGTGCTTTCCGAGCAGGCGGTTGCGGCGCGCGTGGCGATCGAGACGCTGTCGGCTCTGTCCCGCGGGATCTACCCGAGGCAGCTAGCCGACGAAGGCCTTGGGGCCGCGTTGCGCTCCGCTGTGGCGGGAAGCGCGATGCCCGTCACCATCGACACCCACGGCCTGGCACGACTTCCGGCGCCGGTCGAGGCCGCGCTGTACTTCTGCTGCATGGAGGCGGTGCAGAACGCCGCCAAGCACTCCGGGGCCCACACGGTGTCGGTGCGCGTGGACGAGGCAGCGGACCGATGGCGGCTCACCGTCACCGACGACGGCTCCGGCTTCGACCAGACTCACGCCGCTGCGGCATCCGGGGTGGGTCTGGCCAACATGCGTGACCGCCTGGACGCGGTCGGCGGGACCGCCGAGGTCGTGTCCAGGAAGCGCGCCGGTACCACGGTGACCGCCGTGGTGCCTCGGACCGACGAGGACACCATGGGCGTCCACGCGATCATTCCGTTTTCCCAACAGGTCGTGTGACGTGCGCGCCCGGATCGCTTGGTGCATCGTGGGCCTGACGACGGTCGCCGTCATCCTGGACACGGTCTTCACGGCCGCCTACCGCCCGCTGCTGAGCGAGGCGACGTGGGCGGACCACGGATGGCCACTTGCTCCGCTGGCCGGTGTGGGATGTGCGTTGATGGGGGCTTTCATCGTCTCGCGCTACCCGAAGCACATGCTGGGGTGGCTGCTGTGTGTTGCCAGCCTGCTTTCGGTGACCCTCGCCGCCGACGCCTACACCCTCTGGGTGCTCGAGGGGGATGGCCCCGGTTCCTCGTACTGGGCGCACGTGATCGCGTGGGCGTCGCCGCTGCTCGGTTGGCCCGCCTTCGCCGCGTTGATCATGGTCTTCCTCATCTCGCCAACCGGGCACCTCGCCTCGCCCCATTGGCGCTGGGCGCTGTGGGCCACACTTGCCGGACTCGCACTGCGCACGCTCGGCCAACTGACGATGCGCCCTGGCGACTTCGTCTACGCCGAGCAGTACGACGGATTCACCCTGTCGACGGTTCTGCTCACGATGGGATACCTGCTCGTGGCTGCCGGCCTGATTGCTTCATCCGTCTCCCTAGTGCTGCGCCTACGAAAGGCCAAAGACGACGAGCGGCGCCAGCTGCTGTGGATAGCGTCCTCGGCAGTGTTCCTGGCAATCGGCGTCATAGTCATCCTGGCGGTCCCGCGCACCCTGGGGGAAGAGGGAACGTGGTTGGCGGGGTTGCCGTTGCGCCTCGCGCAGCTCGCAGTTCCTCTCTGCGTGGCGGTCGCGGTGCTGCGCCACCGCCTCTTGGAGATCGACCTGCTGGTGAACCGGGCATTGATGGTGGCCCTGGCAACGGGGTTGGCGGCGATCGGCTACGTGTTCGTGGTCGTGGTCATGGGCTCAGCGGTGGGCGCCGGGGGCTTCTGGCCGTCACTGATCGCGACGGCCCTGGTGGCAATGGCGTTCCAGCCACTGCGGGGTCGGGTGGTGCGGGTGGCCGACCGGTTGGCGTTCGGTGCGGCTGCGGCGCCGTACGAGGCA
>Ga0075530_1001186_pt1 | contig 12481 bp, 14 predicted proteins | sample NGEPerD_2_FD_75101 | JGI IMG/M metagenome (GOLD analysis project Ga0075530, IMG submission 75101) | Arctic peat soil microbial communities from the Barrow Environmental Observatory site, Barrow, Alaska, USA - NGEE PermafrostL1-D | ecosystem: Environmental > Terrestrial > Soil > Wetlands > Peat ...
AAGGCATGCAGGAGGCTCGGTCAGGACTGGACCGCGGCGAGCAGCTCGCGGACCTGGGCGACGGTGGGGACGCGGCCGGACAGGATGACGTGCTCGTCGACGACGAGTCCGGGGGTGGACATCACGCCGTAGCCGACGATGGTGGGGTAGTCCTCGACCTTTTCGATGGTGGCGTCGATGCCGAGCTCGGCGACGGCTTCGCGGGTGACGCGCTCGAGGTTCTTGCAGTTGGCGCAGCCGGGGCCGAGGACCTTGATGATCATGGTGCTTCTCCTTGGTGGGGCAGGACGATCTAGTGGGCGAGGACGATATTGAACAGGTAGCCGACCGCGACGATGCCGGTGCCGACGACGCCGACGAAGGTGGCGATCAGCCGGGGTTTGAGGACCCGGCGGAGCAGGATCATCTCCGGCAGCGACAGCGCGACGACGCTCATCATGAACGCGAGCAGAGTGCCCATCGGCAGCCCGGCGCCGTACAACGACTGGACCAGCGGCATGACCCCGGCGGCGTTGGAGTACAGGGGGACTCCGATGAGGACGGCGACGAAGACACCGAGCGGGTTGGACGCGTTGGCGTATGTGGTGAAGAAGTCGGTGGGCGCCCAGCCATGGATGAGCGCGCCCAGACTGATGCCGACCAGCAGGTATGGCCAGATCTTGCGCAGGATGGTGGCGACCTCCTCGACGCCCATCTGGATCCGGTCGTCCCAGCTCAGGCCGGCGGTGGTGTCGATGACCTGACCCCCGAGCCGGGTCTCGAAGACGAACGGCTCGACCCACTTCTCGACGCCGAGGCGGCCGAGGATCCAGCCGGCGACGATCGCAATGGTCAGCCCGGCCACGACATACAGCAGGGTGGGTCCCAGCCCGAACATGCCGAACAGCAGCCCGATGGCGATCTCGTTGACCAGCGGGGATGCGATGAGGAAGCTCATCGTGACCCCGATGGGGATGCCGGCGGCGACGAAGCCGATGAAGGCGGGCACCGCGCTGCACGAGCAGAACGGGGTGACCACGCCCAGGCTGGCGGCCATGACGTTGCCGACGCCTTCGCGCTTGCCGCCGAGCATCGCCCGGGTGCGCTCGAGCGACATGAACGAGCGCAGCACGGTAACGACGAAGATGATGCCGACGAGCAACAAGGCGATCTTGACCGCGTCGGCGCAGAAGAACAGCACGGCAGACCCGGCGCGACCGGTCAGGTCCATGCCGGCGGCGTCGCGGATCAGCCACGTCCAGAACGGCTCGTTGGCCTGATACAGAACCGCCCAGATCGCGCCCGCCGCCGCCAGACCGACCCAGCGGCGGGTCGGGGTGCCTGGACGCAACCGTTCCGCGACCGAGGTCATGAACGTGCTCCGACGAGCGCGCTGGGCAGGGCGGCGTGCAGTCGTGCGAGGGCGTCGTCGGCCAACGCGTAGTCGATCCACCGACCGCGCCGACTCGCGGTCACCAGACCGGCCTCGCGCAGAACCTTGAGGTGGTAGCTGAGCAGATTCGCTGCGACAGGGACGTGTTCCTGCAGGTCGCACACGCACCGCGGCGACTCGGCCAAGCGCGTCAGCACGGTCCACCGGACCGGGTCGGCCGCCGCGGCCAGCACCGTGGTGGCCGCCGATGCCGCAGGGGAGACTTCAACCGAACTTGTACCAGCCATGATTGAAGTATACGTCCTCAGGCCGCGTTCTGAGCGAAGTTGCGGGTCGATACGGTGGGTTCGTGAATGACCAGAGCAGCTTCGCGCTGATGGCACTGTGGATCTACCCCACGAAGGACCAGCCGGGCATCTCGCTACCCTCCGTGGCGGTCGAGGCCGACGGACTCGCCGGTGACCGCCGTAAGAAGTCGGCCCTGCACCTGGTGTCGGCAGCTGACGCCGCCGAGCTCGCGCCGCGGGCCAATCTGGTCCTCGATGCCACGGCCGAGCAGCTCGCAGAGCTCGTCGGGCACCAGATGATGTTGGGCAACAGCCAGATCGAGATCACCGGCAAGCCCTCGAACTGCCCCGGCGTCTACGCGTCGGTCGTCCGGCCGGGGGCCGTCACTATTGGCGACCGCCTCGAACCGGCGGCCCGGTAACATCAGAACCCGGTCACCCACGCCGGTGACTGATCCCGTGCCGCCCGGTCGGGCGGCATACCGCATCAACGTGCAGGAGCCAATCGTGTCTTTGCAGTCGTCCGACATCACCGTGGTCATCGCTGGGACGAAGCGATCGGTCGCGGGGGGGACGACGGCAGCTGATCTGTTCGCCGAGGACAAGAGCGCCGTGGTCGCCCGGGTCAACGGAGAGCTGCGCGATCTGGCCCATGTTGTCGCCGAGGGCGATGTTGTCGAAGCCGTAGGGCTCGACAGCGACGAGGGGCTCGCGGTCCTGCGTCACTCCGCCGCTCACGTGCTCGCCCAAGCCGTGCAACAGATCTACCCCAAGGCCAGGCTGGGCATCGGGCCGCCGATCCGTGACGGTTTCTACTACGACTTCGACGTCGAGGAACCCTTCACCCCCGAAGACCTCAAGGCCCTCGAGAAGGCCATGCAGAAGATCATCAACGAGGGTCAGACCTTTGTCCGCAGGGTCGTGACGGACGAGGCCGCCCGCGTGGAGCTGGCCGACGAGCCCTACAAGTGCGAGCTCATCGGGCTGAAGGGTGGGGCCGCCGGGGCCGTGTCGTCGGTCGAGGGCGCGGACGTCGAGGTCGGCGCCGGCGAGCTGACGATCTACGACAACATCCGCCGCGACGGCGAGCGCGTATGGGGCGACCTGTGCCGCGGCCCGCACGTGCCCACGACCAAGATGCTGGGCAACGCCTACAAGCTGATGCGAACGGCTGCCGCCTACTGGGGCGGGTCCGAGAAGAACCCCCAGCTGCAACGCGTCTACGGCACCGCGTGGCCGTCCAAGGACGAGATGAAGGACTATCTCGACCGGCTGGCCGAGGCGGAGAAGCGTGACCACCGCAAGCTCGGGGCGGAGCTCGACCTGTTCTCCTTCCCGGACGAGATCGGCTCCGGCCTGGCCGTCTTCCACCCCAAGGGCGGTGTCATCCGCAAGACGATGGAGGACTACTCCCGGCTTCGCCATGAGGACTCCGGCTACGAGTTCGTCTACTCGCCGCACATCACCAAGGCCAACCTGTTCCAGACGTCGGGGCACCTCGACTGGTACGCCGAGAGCATGTACCCGCCGATGCACCTCGATGAGGAGCGCGACGCCGAGGGTCATATCAAGCGTCAGGGTCAGAACTACTACCTCAAGCCGATGAACTGCCCGTTCCACTGCCTGATCTTCCGGGCGCGCGGCCGCTCCTACCGCGAGCTGCCACTGAGGCTCTTTGAGTTCGGTTCGGTCTACCGCTACGAGAAGTCCGGGGTGGTGCACGGCCTGACCAGGGTCCGGGGGATGACCCAGGACGATGCGCACATCTACGTCACCCCCGCGCAGCTCCAGTCCGAGCTGAAGACCTTGTTGACCTTCGTCATCGACCTGCTCAAGGACTATGGCCTGGACGACTTCTACCTCGAGGTCTCGACCCGCAACGAGGACAAGTACGTCGGCACGGATGAGAACTGGGCCAAGGCCACCGAAGCGCTGAGGGAGGCGGCCAGCGACTCAGGCCTGGAGCTGGTGGACGACCCCGGCGGTGCCGCGTTCTACGGCCCAAAGGTCTCCGTCCAGGCTCGTGACGCCATTGGCCGCACCTGGCAGATGTCAACGATCCAGGTCGACTTCAACCTGCCCGAGCGTTTCGAGCTCGAGTTCCAGTCGGACGACGGCTCCCGTCAGCGGCCCATCATGATTCACCGTGCGCTGTTCGGCTCGGTCGAGCGGTTCTTCGCCGTGCTGACCGAGCATTACGCCGGGGCGTTCCCACCCTGGTTGGCGCCGGTCCAGGTGATCGGGATCCCGGTGGCCGAGGAGTTCAACGACTATCTCTTCGAGATCGCCGAACGACTGAAGGCCAAGCGGATTCGCGTCGAGATCGACACCTCGGCCGACCGATTCCCGAAGAAGATTCGGACCGCGCAGAAGTCCAAGGTGCCGTTCATGCTCATCGCCGGCGAGGATGACCGGTCCGCCGGCGCTGTTTCCTTCCGTTACCGAGATGGCTCGCAGAAGAATGGTGTCCCGATCGCTGACGCGATCGACGAGATCGTGGCGGCTATCGAGAGCCGAGTGCAGGTCTGATCGCTGATCGTGGACATCCTGAATGAGGTCTGGCACCGCGCTCTGACCACCCAGCCGGCACCCTCCGGTCGGGTCGTCGTGTTGACCGCCGTGCTCGCGGCGCTCCTGGTATGGGCACCTGGCGCGTGGTCGATCACCCGGCACGTCGTGACCATTGCCCACGAGGCGGCCCACGGCCTCGCCGCCTTCCTGTCGGGGCGCAGGCTGCACGGCATACGCCTGCACTCTGACACCTCCGGGCTGACGGTGTCCGCAGGCAAGACCACTGGCCTGGGCATGATCGTGACAGCCGCCGCGGGCTATGTCGGCCCCGGCCTGCTCGGCCTCGGTGCCGCTGCGATGTTGACCCGTCACCGAGCCGTTGGCCTGCTGTGGGCACTGTTGATCCTTTTGGCATTGTTGCTGATTCAGGTGCGCAACTGGTTCGGGCTCTGGTCGGTCCTTATCAGCTCAGCCGTGGTTCTGGGCGTGTCCTGGTGGCTCGCACCGCAGGTGCAGTCCGGCTTCGCCTATGTGCTGACATGGTTCCTGCTGCTTGCGGCGCCACGTCCGGTCCTGGAGCTGCAGGCACACCGCCGTGCCAGCGGGACACGAAGCTCCGACGCCGACCAGCTCGCGCGACTCACCTTCCTGCCGGCGATCGTGTGGGTCGGTTTCTTCCTCGTGGTGACGGTGGGTGCTCTGTTTGTCGGGGGACGCTGGATGGTGGCCGCAGCGACCTGACCGCAGGATGCATAGGATCGGCACCATGACGCAGGAGGAGAGCCACACGCAGGAGGAGAGCCACCCGCGGCCCGAGCTCGAGTCGGCGCACGATTTCGCTTTGGTCGACGACGGGTTCCAGAGACTGTGGACCCCCCATCGGATGGCCTACATCAACGGAGACCGTCCGACCGACCATGCGGGTGATGGCTGCCCCTTCTGTGCGGTGATCGCCAAGGACGACGCTGAGGGTCTGATCGTCCATCGCGGCAAGAGCTGCTACGTGGTGATGAACCTCTTCCCCTACAACCCTGGTCACGTCCTGGTGTGCCCCTACCGGCACGTCTCGCTCTACGTCGATCTGACCGACGAGGAGACGCTGGAGTTCGGGTCGCTCACCAAGGCAAGCATGGTGGCGCTGGATGGCTCTTCGGCGCCCATGGGCTACAACATCGGGATCAACCAGGGCGCGGTTGCCGGAGCCGGCATACGTGCCCACCTGCACCAGCACCTCGTCCCGAGGTGGAGCGGCGACTCGAACTTCCTGCCCATCATCGGGCAGACCAAGGCGCTGCCGATGCTGCTCGAAGACGCCCGTCTGCGTCTCATCGACGCGTGGCCTCGCGGCTGACCCACATGCGGCAGACGCCCCCAGCCACCCGCCTTACGGGGTGCGTCTTCCGGCCAAACGCGGCAGACGCCCCCAGCCACCCGCCTTACGGGGTGCGTCTTCCGGCCAAACGCGGCAGACGTGCCCAGCCATACGCGTCGGACGGCCGGGGACTGGCAGTGCCGGGTCACTCAGGCAGATGGGTCTTGACCAGGTTTGGCGGCATGGGTTCGTAGCCGTGGGGGCTCCGGGTGAAGGTGCCGGTTCCATGGGACACCGAGCGCAGATCGATGGCATAGCGGGTGATCTCGGTCTGCGGCACCTCGGCCTTGATCGTGCTGCGGCCTGAGGTGTCCGGCTCGGTCCCGAGGACCCGGCCCCTGCGCGTCTGCAGATCTGTCATGACCGCCCCGACATACTCATCGGCCACTCTTACCAACAGCGAGTCGATCGGCTCGAGCAAGGTCACGGTCTGCGGCGAGGCGGCGTTCTTCAGGGCCAGCGCTCCAGCGGTCTGGAACGCCATGTCGCTGGAGTCCACCGAGTGGGACTTCCCATCTGTGAGAGTGATGCGCAGGTCGACCATCGGGTAGCCCGCGATGCAGCCCTTCACAAGTTGGGCGCGAACCCCTTTCTCCACACTGGGGATGTACTGGCGGGGGACCGTCCCACCGACCACGCGGTCGACGAACTCGAACCCAGCCCCCCGCTCGAGGGGCTCAACGGTGATGTTGCACACGGCGTACTGACCGTGGCCCCCGCTCTGTTTGATATGCCGCCCATGACCGATCGCGTTGGTGACAAAGGTCTCTCGCAGGGCCACCTTCAGGGGCTCGGACACAACGTTGACGCCATAACGGTCCCGGAGCCGAACCAGGAGGACGTCCACGTGAGCCTGGCCCATGGTCCAGAGGATCACCTGATGGGTCTCGGGGTTGTGTTCGAGCCTCATGGTGGGGTCTTCGGCCACCAGTCGAGCTAGGGCGCCGGCCAGCTTGTCCTCGTCAGACTTCGTGGCCGCTGTGATGGCCACCGGCAGCAGCGGGACCGGGAACATCCACGGCTCGACAAGGGCCGGCATCTCCTTGCTGCTCAACGTGTCTGTGGTCTCGGCCTTGGCCAGCTTGGCCACCACACACAGGTCACCGGCAATGGCGTAGGGCTTGGGGTGCAACGCATCGCCGAGCGACGAGGAAAGGAGCCCGACGCGCTCGTCGTCGTCGTGACCGACATGCCCCTCGAGCGTTCCGCTGGCGAGACGGTCAAGGTGACCCGAGACGTGGACCACCGAGTCCGGCCGCAGGGTCCCGCTGAACACGCGGACGAGACTGACCCGGCCGACATACGGATCGCCCGTCGTACGAATGACTTCGGCCACCAGAGGGCCGTCGGAGTCGCACGTGAGCGGCGGCAGGGGGTCGCCGTTGGGGGCCATGATCGCTGGCAGCGGGTGCATGTTCGGCGCGGGGAAGGCTGCGGTCAACAGCTCCAGCAGCTCGAGGGTGCCGACGCCGGTCTCGGTGGAGACGGGGATCACCGGGTGAAAACGGCCGCGTGAAACTGCAGTCAGAAGGTCCGAGATGATGAGGTCGAGGTCGATGTCCTCACCATCGAGGTAGCGGTCGAGAAGTGTGTCGTCCTCGGACTCCTGGATGATCGCCTCGATCAGATCCGACCGGTGACCTTCGATGAGCTCACGGTGTTCGGAGTCAGCGGCACGGCCCACAACCTCGCCCGAGCTGTAGTCGTAGATCCGCTGCGACAAGAGCCCGACGTTGCCGACGATCGACTCGTCGTCGCCGTGCAGCGGCAGGTACAGCGCCATGACACCGTCGCCAAAGACCCGCTGGCAGATGGCCACCGTGTCCTCGAAGTCGGCCCGTCCGGCGTCGAGCTTGGTCACCGCGACCGCCCGGGGCATGCCTATCGCCGCGCACTCCTCCCACAACAACATCGTGGCGCCATCGACGCCGTCGGCGGCCGAGACCACGAACAGCGCCGCATCCGCGGCCCGTAGACCCGCCCGCAGCTCACCGACGAAGTCCGGATAGCCGGGGGTGTCGATGAGGTTGACCACCACGCCGTCATGCGACACCGAGGCCACAGAGAGCTGCACGGAGCGCTCATCGAGGATCGGTTTGGCTCGATAGCCCGGGGTCGTTGCGGCAACGAGATGCTCGAACAGTGTTGTCTTGCCGCCTCCGCTGTGCCCGACGAGCACCACATTGCGGATGTCACCGGGGGCAGTGGCCTGCTGGACGGGTGCGCTCGTGGACGGCTTGGTGCTCATGGCGAAAACGATGTCGTCTCAGAGCGCTGGGCACAACCCCGTACGGCAGGTCGGTACGCTGGGGCCACCATGCTGAACCGATTCGCACGAGTCTTCATCAACAAGCTCTTCACGCCACTGGCCCGGTTGTTCCTCAAGCTCGGCCTGAGCCCCGACGTCGTGACGATCATTGGCACCGCCGGGGTCTGTGTGGGCGCGCTGGGTTTCTACCCGCGTCATGAGTTCTTCTGGGGCTCGCTCATCGTCGCGGTGTTTGCGCTTTTCGACACGCTCGACGGCGCCATGGCCCGCCTCTCCGGTCGCTCGAGCAGGTGGGGCGCCTACCTGGACTCAACCCTGGACAGGGTGGGCGACAGCGCCATCTTCGGCGGACTCGTCCTCTGGTATGCCGGCGACGGCGGCACGCCATACCTCGCAGCTCTGGCGCTTGCCTGTCTGATCCTGGGCAGTGTCGTCAGCTACTCCAAGGCCCGGGCCGAGGGCCTGGGCATGACGGCCAACGTCGGCATCGCCGAGCGGGCAGATCGACTGGTCGCGGTCCTCATCGCCACCGGCTTCGTCGGGCTGGGGCTGCCCGAGGTGCTGTTGACGGTGGTCTTGTCCCTGTTGGCACTGGCCAGCCTGATCACCGTGATCCAGCGGATGCTCGAGGTGCGCCGGCAGGCGTTCGAGATCGCGTGAGCAAGCTGTCCGAACGTGCCACCCTCGCCGCCTACCGCGCGGGTTGGTCCCTCGTACGCCGGATGCCGAATCGTCTGGCCTACGCCTCGTTCGATCTCATCGCCGACGTCACATGGCGGCGACGCGGCAAGAACGTCGAGCGGATGCGCAGCAACTACGCCACCGTCCGGCCAGAGCTGAGCCCCGCCGAGCTCGACGCCCTGGTACGGGCCGGGATGCGTTCCTACCTGCGCTACTGGTGCGACTCCTTCCGTCTTCCCGACCGCAGCATCGAAGAGCTGATCGACGGGGTCCGGGTGGTCGGGGACGACGCGGTTCGTGCCCAGCTGCAGTCCGGCAGGTCCGCGGTCATCTTCCTGGGACACATGGGCAACTGGGACTTCGGCGGCGCCTGGTCCACGACCCAGCTTGCGCCTGTCACCACCGTCGCTGAACGGCTCAAGCCAGAGGAGCTCTTCGACGAGTTCCTCGCGTTCCGCGAGGGTCTGGGCATGCGGATCATCCCGCTGACCGGCGGCTCCGACGTCTTTCGCGAGCTGACCAAAGCCTGCCGTTCCGGGGCGCTCGTCGCACTGTTGGCCGACCGGGACCTGACCAAGGGCGGCGTCGAGGTCGACTTCTGCGGCCAGCGGGCGAGGATGGCCATCGGGCCCGCAGCGTTGGCGGTCAATACCGGCGCAGCCCTGTTCCCGTGCATGGTCCACTACGAACCCCATCCGCGGGGGCACGGCTGGCGGACGGTCGTGACGTTCCACGACGCTGTCGCCGTACCCGCTGAGGGCACGCCCCGGGACAAGGTCCAGGCGATGACCCAGGCTTGCGCCGACGCACTTTCGCAGGCTGTCCGCGAGCACACCCACGACTGGCACATGATGCAACGCGTCTTCACCAAGGACCTCGATGGCGACCGCGTATCCGCACCCCGTGCGGACTCCAGATCTGCGGACCTGACATGAGGATCGGGATCGTCAGTCCCTACTCCTTCGATGTTCCCGGGGGAGTGCAGCTGCATGTGCGTGACCTCGCCGAGCACTTCATCTCCAAGGGCCACCACGTCAGCGTCCTGGCACCGGCCGATGGCGACACTCCGCTGCCGGACTACGTCGTCAACGCAGGCCATGCGGTTCCGGTGCGCTACAACGGTTCTGTGGCCCGACTCTCATTCGGACCACTGACTGCGGCCCGTGTCGGCCGCTGGGTGGAGTCCGGCCGTTTTGATCTCGTCCATATCCACGAACCCGTGGCCCCGAGCGTCTCGGTCCTCGCCCTGTGGGCCGTGGATGGGCCCATCGTGGCCACGTTCCACTCGTCCAACCTGCGCTCGCGAGCCATGCAGGCGGCATACCCGCTGTTGCGGCCCAGCCTCGAGAAGATCAGCGCCCGTATCGCGGTCTCCGAGGACGCGCGTCGCACGGTGACCACGCATCTGGGCGGCGATGCGGTGGTGATCCCTAACGGTGTGTTCGTCGAGCGGTTCGCGTCGGCGCCGCGCCGCCCCGACTGGCAAGGCACCGTCGAACGACCCACTATCGCCTTCCTGGGACGGATGGAAGAGCCGCGCAAAGGTATGCCGGTGCTGTCGCAGGCCCTGCCGCACATCCTTCGCGAGATCCCCGGGTCCGGATCCTGATCGCCGGTCCTGGCGATCCCGACGACGTCCGCGAGAAGATGACCAGCCAGGCTGCGGCGGCGTGCGAGTTCCTTGGCCCGGTCAGTGACGAGGACAAAGCCAGACTGCTGGCGTCGGTGGATGTCTACGTGGCGCCCAACACCGGCGGTGAGAGCTTCGGCATCATCCTGATCGAGGCCATGAGCGCCCGGGCGACGGTGCTGGCCAGCGACCTGCCGGCATTCTCCAGGGTCCTTCACGGCGGCGACGCAGGGGAGCTGTTCCGGAACGAGGACCCGGTTGACCTGGCAAGGGCGGTCGTTGCGCTGCTGCGCGACCCGGCACGGCGTGAACAGCTGGCGGCTGCAGGGCGTGAGCGGGCCAACGCCTTTGACTGGTCCGTGGTTGCCGAGGACGTGATGGCGGTCTACGAAACGGTCGTCTTCGGCCGGCCGCCGGTGCGCGCCTCCAGCGAGCCTGACTCGCGGTGGGGACGACTGCTTCGTACCGGCAGAAACTCGGGAGGCACGTGATGGACCTCAGCTGGGTCGTCAGCGGCGTTGCGCTGCTGGTCCTGATCGCCTGGTACGTCTCGTACGGGGCCGCACGGCTCGACCGGTTGCACTCTCGGGTCGAAGGCGCGCTCAGCGTCCTCGACGCCCAGCTGGTGCGCCGGGCCGAAGCCACGCTCGAGCTGGCGAACTGTGGCGCCCTGGACGCTGCCAGTGCCCTCATCCTCGCCAGCGCGGCGTCTGACTCGCTCGAGGCCGACACCGCGGATCAGACGTCCCGTGAGGCCATCGAGAGCGACCTGACCCAGGCCCTCGAGGTGGCGCTGGGCGAGGACGCGCTGGCACACCTGCGAGCGGACGAGGCGGTCGGCGCCCCGGTGCTCCAACGCGTAACCGCAGCCAACCAACGGGTGCAGCTGGCCCGCAGGTTTCTCAACGACGCCGTCACCGACGTTCAGCGCGTGAGGCGCAAGCCGGGCGTGCGGCTGCTTCGGCTGGCCGGCCATGCCGAGCTCCCACAGACGTTCGAGATCGACGACGAGCTACCGATGCTCGGGCGGGGCGACTGACGCTCTAATATGGCGAGTGTTCCCGAAGCATCACAAACACCGTAAGAAACCCGGAAGAGGCACCGTCTTGTCATCGCAAGAGACCACCCCCGCAAACGCTCCTGCCACCGGGACCTCGCGCGTCAAGCGCGGTATGGCCGAGATGCTCAAGGGCGGCGTCATCATGGACGTCGTCAACGTCGAGCAGGCCAAGATCGCCGAGGACGCCGGCGCCGTTGCCGTGATGGCTCTCGAGCGCGTCCCTGCCGACATCCGCGCGCAGGGTGGCGTCTCGCGGATGAGCGACCCGGACATGGTGCAGGGCATCATCGAGGCCGTCTCCATCCCGGTCATGGCCAAGGCCCGCATCGGTCACTTCGTCGAGGCTCAGGTCCTGCAGAGCCTCGGTGTGGACTACATCGACGAGTCCGAGGTGCTGACCCCCGCGGACTACGCCCACCACATCAACAAGTGGAAGTTCACCGTTCCCTTCGTCTGCGGCGCGACCAACCTGGGTGAAGCCCTGCGCCGGATCAGCGAGGGCGCGGCGATGATCCGTTCCAAGGGCGAGGCAGGCACCGGTGACGTCTCCAACGCCACCATGCACATGCGCGTGATCAGTGCCGAGATCCGCCGGTTGTCCTCCATGAGCGAGGACGAGCTGTACGTCGCGGCCAAAGACCTCCAGGCCCCCTACCAGCTGGTCAAAGAGGTCGCCGAGGCCGGCAAGCTGCCCGTCGTGATGTTCGTTGCCGGCGGTATTGCGACTCCGTCCGACGCGGCCATGATGATGCAGCTCGGAGCCGAGGGTGTGTTCGTCGGCTCGGGGATCTTCAAGTCCGACAACCCCTCTCAGCGCGCCGAGGCGATCGTCAAGGCGACCACCTTCTTCGACGACCCCACCGTGATCGCCAAGGTCTCCCGCGGTCTGGGCGAGGCCATGGTCGGCATCAACGTCGAAGAGCTGCCCGAGCCGCACCGCCTTTCCCAGCGCGGCTGGTAGCCACAAGCCTTCGCGTGAGCACACCTCTCGCGCGGGTCTCGCGCGTTGCGTGTGCGTTAGCCGGTTTGTTTCACCATTGCCAGTCGAGCGGGCGGCATCGATGCAACAAACCTGTTAACGGCTGATCAGGGCCAGCCGGCCTGAGCGCGAGGCGTGCAGTCAGCAGAGCGGTCACCCCCGAGCAACTGGACCTGCCACGTGCGCCGTGACCGAGCCGCATACCCTTGGCGCGTGAGCAATTCCACTCTCCGCATAGGCGTCCTGGCCGTTCAAGGGGATGTGCGGGAACACATGCACGCCCTGTCGACGCTGGGTGCGCAAGTCATCGGCGTACGCCG
>Ga0075530_1001187_pt1 | contig 12472 bp, 13 predicted proteins | sample NGEPerD_2_FD_75101 | JGI IMG/M metagenome (GOLD analysis project Ga0075530, IMG submission 75101) | Arctic peat soil microbial communities from the Barrow Environmental Observatory site, Barrow, Alaska, USA - NGEE PermafrostL1-D | ecosystem: Environmental > Terrestrial > Soil > Wetlands > Peat ...
GTCCAATTTAGGGGCGATGTCCCTGCTGTAGTAATATTGGTTTTGGATAAGGCCAGCTATTTTGATGGGATAGCCACATCTTTTGGCAATTTCTATGGCCTCCGCAGTCCCTTTTTCCGGATGGATCCTTCCGTAGAACAGCAAATTGTCTTCCTTCGTTTCCTGAAATTTAAATTTGGTAGAATCGATACCGTGAAAAATGGTACGATGGTAGTCCAGTTCGGGATGCCTATCCGAATCGGATATGGAGATGTATGTTGACCCAAGATTATATTTTTTGTAGACCGGAATAATTTTCTCGGAAGAAAACCCGTGAACGGTGGTTGCCGTCGGCGTTTTTATCAATCGGGAATAGGTCAGGGGCAGAAAATCGAAATAATTGTTAACGATATGGAAATCGTCTGCCTGCTCCATCAAATTACTAATATGCAGGCACTCCCAGACCTTGGCATGTACATTGACATCCTCGGCATAGGGTGTTGCGCATACGGACTGTAGTTTACCCAAGGTAATGGAATCCCCGGTAGCGAGCAAAGTGATATCCAGCCCTTTTTTTAGGAGGGCCTCGGTAAGTCCCGAAGCTACCTTTTCCCACGGCCCATAATTTTTGGGCGGTGTCCGCTAAGCGATGGGCGATAGCCTGGTAATTTCCATTGTAACGGAAAATCTTCAAACGCCATACGTGCCAAAAGATAGCTTAATGTCGATTCCGCTCCTTGGTTCAGGTTTACATTGTGCAGTTCCAAGCCGTCATAACACCCTCCCGTACAGGGATTGTATATGGTCTGCTTTAAAGGGTTTTCCCCTAAGAACCAGTCAAAGGCACCTTGCATTTTTATTTCGTATCCAGAATCGGGAAATATACTGTGGAAAAAGCGCAACGCCAGAATGGTATAGGCCACATCGATGGGTTGTTCGCCGCCCTTGAAGGCCTTATCCAATGTTTCATGACTTTTCAACCAGCTCTTGTTCGATATGACCCGTATGTTATTGCCCCTCATGATTTTGGACAATAGAAAATCGAACGCACTTTTTGCGATCTTTCGATAGTCTCCGTTGAGCGTCATCGCATAGGCCATCAACATGGCATGTGGCAAAATGGCATTGCCGTAGGTCAGGTAGCTTTCGAACCAACTCCAGTCCCCTTTGGCTTCATGCCTGTACATCTGGACCAACCGATCGGCGAATTTCGTAACGAGGGGGTTTATGCATTTGCTATCATTGGCATGGCTATAATGGTAAAGCCCGTTGATTACAAAGGCCATACTGCGTGGGGAGTGAACGTCTTCCATTTCCTTTATGGCCTCTTCAAAGATGAATCTCGCCCTATCCTCGATGCCCCGATAGGCTTCGGGAAATTGTTTCGATACGGAAAGCAGGTAGCCCAAGGCCCAAATGGCCCTTCCGCAGGCATCCTCCAAATTTTCGGGACGGTTCTGTTCCGTGAACTGAAAGTCCTTGTCCACATAGTTCAGGAACGTCGCGTCATACCGAAAACAAGATCGTATAAATTTGAAATAGATTTTGATGAATTTCAGGTCTGAGGCACGGCCCGTCAACTGATAATGCTGGCAGAGGGCGATCAGGGCACGTGCGTTATCGTCCAGCGTATAGCCACTTTCCATGTCGGGGCGGTTGATATCGGAAAATTGTATTATACCGACCTCCGTGGTCATATTTTTAATATGTTTAAGGTTCATCGGGGGCTTGCTGTATTTTAGATGTATGCCCTTTCCTAGCTTCTCGAAAATTTTGGCATGGGCGATAGCGGCATTTTCCCAGGCCGAGGTTGCGGAAGTGTTCAGTCCGTTCAGGCTTAACCTATGGCGAGCTTCATCGTTTTCGAGGAGTTGTATGACCGCCCGTTCCAGTTGTCCGGAATCCTCAAAGTCGAACACGATTCCTGCGCCGTTCTGTAAGACTTCGAGCGCATGCGGTATGGGTGTTGAAATTACGGGACAACCGCAACTCAGGGCATAAGAAAAGGTTCCGCTGACAGCTTGGTGGGGGTCTTTTGATGTAAACAGATAGATATCGGTCAGTTGCAGGTACTCTAAAAGCTCATCAAGCGGAACAAATTCGTTTACGAATCGCACCTGTTCCGCAATGCCAAGTTCATCGATTTTAGCTTCCAGAAAATTCCGGTATATTTCCCCTTCCTCCTTGACCAAGGTCGGATGGGTTCGACCGATGATTAAAAAGAGAGTTTCTGGAAATTTCGTAACAATAGTAGGAAGTGCCTGCAAGGTGGTCTCGATACTTTTTCCCGGGCCCAGAAGGCCAAATGTGGAGAGTACCTTCTTTCCCGACAGGCCATACTTTTCCTTTAGAAAATCCTTGTTTTCATAAAGTACCAAATGCGTACCGTGCGGAACGACCGTAATCTTATCGGCCCTTACACCATACGTTTGGGTCAATATTTCCGCCGAGGTCTGCGTCATTACGATAATCGCATCACTCAGGGAAGACATCCGTTGCACATTGTGTTTAAGCCCCGGTGTCGGCTCGGGAAGGATGGTATGGAACGTTATAACGATAGGTTTATCAAGGAACTCCAGAAATTCCAAAAATGTATTTTCGTTATCCTTGAACAGGCCAAATTCATGCTGGATCAATACCAGTCCAACGTTGGTATCGGAATTTATTCGATGCGAGGCCTTTTGAAAGTCGAGCGTATTGTTCGTGTTCAGCACGTGCTCTATACCTTTGGGATATTGGTGCTGTTCATTTTTCGATTCGAGTGGCAAGACTTTTAAGTTGAAACTTTGGCCGAACTTTTCGGAGAGTGCCCTTTCAAGGTCTTTGGAATACGTTGCGATACCGCACTCCCGAGGAGGATAGGAGGTCAAAAAAATAATTTCCGATACCTGTGGTTCGGACTTTTTAACACTTCTTACCAAATCCTGAATTTTTCTTGTCTCAATTTTGGAGCCGTATGTTTTTTCGCTGGGCCGTACTTTCGTTTTTATAATCGTTTCATCGTCCATAGTTGAAGTAGTTTATTAATGTTCATGTTTTGGTAATAGTTTACTAGTTAGGTTTTGGGGTACAGTTCGGTATAAAGACTAGTGAATATCAGAGACTTTTTTAATCAAAATGTAAAGCAATAATTATTTTACCAAGACTAAATTATAGTAAGACGAGTGCAATCCTAGTCAACTGATTTTTTAGGATGACATCTTTAAAACGCGACCTTTATAGCCTCCATATTTGACGTTCTCCTTGGCGAAATCTTCACTGCGATTTTGCTTTAAGTTTAGTGCATGTTTCGTTTTATTGGACGTCGCTGGGGTCTTGTAATTTTTTGGCATTTTTAGGTTTTAGTGAAATCCGTTCTTCCTGATTTGTAGTCAGAGTATAATTATCAAGATATTGTAAATCCAAAGAAAAAAGTTGAATAAAAATAGAATAGAGTTACATAATTCACAGGTTTTAATTCTCCACTACCCTAAAGGATTAGTTAATTTTTTTATTTACTATCTTAAAGTATCAAAAAAGAAGTCCTTCTCTCCGCCACACATCGGGCCGCATAGAGGTAGTTCGATGCACTCCAAGTTTGCCAATCCTGTCCCATGGGTTTTCCGTCCTGTGCCTTGTACCATTCGTTAAAACCGAATTCCAGTTCCTTATTCCGGGCTATTTTAACGAGCTTGGTCAACGCCAAGAGGCTTTGTTCTGCCAGATCATATTTTTCGGCGGCGACGAGAGCGGCGATATAAAAACCGTTGATAAACGGCCAGATTCCGCCATTATGATAATCCCCGGGTCGATTAAATTCGGAATATCTGGGCAGCCAATCCGCGTCTTCCGGTTGGATAAATGGGAATAAATTAGGGGGGACGTCAACGGACAATTCCTCGTTTTTTCTCATCGAACTACATGATTTCTCAACCCAATCGATTATTTCCTTTGCTCTTGACAAGGAGGCAATACCCGACAATATGGCAATACTGTTTCCCAATAGATCGAACCGCTCGTTGCTGAACACTTTGTATGACCATAAGGCATAATAAGGCTTGTTTTTTATGGCAAGTCCTTCTTGCAGCTCGGTTTGCGGCTTGTCGGAAGCGTAGGTGGGTAGATTCATAGAATTCCTGAGATTTACGGCACTTTCATCCTTTTTCAATAGTTGGAGGCCGGTGTAGGTCAACGTGTTTACAAAGAGCCCATAACCCGGCACCCATTGCTCGTCACGCCAATCGCTGGTAGGCTGTTGGGCTATCAAATAATGTTCTGTCGGGCATTGGTATTCCATCCATAAAAGCGCTTTACCAACGGCATTTTTTAGAAAAAATGGGTTATCGAGCACTTCTCTAAAAATCCCGACTGCCATCAAAAAAAGCGGTGTTGTGTCGCTGGAGCCCAAGTTGTCTTTATCATGAACCAGCGAAGGAATCTGCCCCTTTTCAGATTGGTTTTTGGCAAGTATTTCTAAAACATTACGCATGCTTCGGATAAGTGCAGGATTTTTGGATACCGCTATTCCTAAAACAGAAATCAAGAGATCCCGGGTATAGGGTTCGGGGTATCCCCAACCGGCCGTTCTGGGCAGGTCAAGAAACGGGCCCTTTGAATTGTGCAACAGTACTTCCAAAGCTGCTTTTTCTGCAGATTCAATAAAATCTTGATTTTCTGAAGTCATTTAAATAATTCCTAGTTTATCCTGTACGATCTGTATAAATTTTTTGGCCACTACCTTGTAATCAAATTTTTCGACTACGTGTTCCCTTGCTGCTTTACCCATCTCATTCCGTAGATTTTCATCGTTCATAAGCGTAAGCATGTACTTCGCTATATCCTGAACATTTGCACCGTAATCTACAGTTCTGGGAATTTCGAATTTGACTTTATGGTTGCTCTCAAAACCCGATTCTTCACCCAAAATCACGTTGTTTACCACGATTTTTTGAGCTACCCCTGCCAGAAATGCCGTTTTTTCATGAATCAGTGTATCCAGCATTCCCATGGCTTTAATGCCTATTACAGGTTTTTCGCAGGCCCCCGCTTCCACTTGGGGCATGCCGAACCCTTCAAGGCGTGACGGGGCCGCATAAATGTCACAGGCACCTACAAGGTAGGGCATGAAATTCCTGGAGATGGTATTGGTGGCGTATGTGATATTCTTTTCAAGGCCCAACTGTGTGGCCATTTCCAGATCTAGGAGGTTCTGGGCCTTGGTCCGGGGCTGGGGCCATACCTTGCATACATATTTCCAGTCCGGTGCCTTGGAATCGATGATAGCCAAGGCCTGCATTACTTCTTGCGCACCTTTAGAGGCGGCATCGCCACCAACCGTTAGAATCATTAACTGATCCGGGGAAATGCCCAATGATTCGCGCACCGCAACAATTTTTCGGGTCCTCTTTATCAAAAGGAATAAAGGAAGTGGTGTCACATCCTACAGGAAGGACTTCTATATTGTCGGCTTTAATACCATCCCTAACATACATTTCTTTTACCCAATTGGAAGTTACCAAAATAAGGGGTAGTTCGTTGAGGACTTCCTGAAAATTGGCAATATATCCGTCTGCGACCAGCCACGGTACGGGCATCACGCCATAGCGTTGGGGATGCAGCACAAGCTGTGGCGTATGGCCCCAATAGCCTACGCCCACTACCACATCGGGTTCGAACCATCGGTAATACCACTCTTTTTCATGTGCCGATTCAAAATGCACTGCATGGGCATCTACCCCGAGTTCACGGAGTCCCCTAAAAAGCAGATCTCCCTGGGTCGCCAGACCACCAGGAGAAGGCGGGTAATCGTAAAGCACCAAAACTTTCATAGTGGAAAATTATTGTATTAGGTATTGATTTCCCTCTTGCTCTAGCCACTTTTCAACATCTCTAGGAGTATTGAATTTCCAGAAAGCTTCGGTTTTGGGCGTTGTTTTCGCCTCGAACCCGTTTCTTTCAAAGCCATATACTTCCGTAATTATTCGGTATTTTTCATTCCATATATTTTGGGAAAGGGTTTGATGGATATTTGCACCCATTATGGTCTTTGGATAGTATTTTTTATTTCCATCTTCAAAGGCAAAGGTCCAAAGTTGTTTTGCATTAATTTTTTGTTCGCTCCACAAATCCATTACTGCCCGACCGATTTCTTCATGGCGTAAATGTCTGGTGTATTCGCCAAAAGGGCTGTGCGTAAGTATTAGGTCAAAGTTTTTATCCGGCAAAAGTTTTAGAATAGCGTCTTTTACCGTTTTATCATCCAAAGGTAATTGTTCGGGACCATCATCGAGGTTACCCATAATACCCATGGCATTAAAAGCAATAAGTGCCTTTTTAAACTTTAGCGCTCGGTCAGGATCGTACTTTCGACATAAGCAGGCAACAAACCAATTGTAATTTGGGTTTAGGAGCATCGTACCTCCACACCATAAAGTTTCATCATCAGGATGCGCGACAATTACCACAATATTTTTTTTGCCCTTCATGGTTTTAGACCGACTATTCATAACCACTTTTAATGACGGTCGAGATCATTTTAAAACGCTCATTGGCCTTAATGGTATTACGCGTATGGGCTGGAATGATAATGGACTGGCCAGTTTCCAAATTATGGGAATCGTCATCAATCAAGATTTCGGCACGCCCTTCAATAATTTGGATAAACGTATCGAACGGCGATATTTTTTCGGTCAGGTTTTCGCCCGAATCAAAGGACACGGCAGTTACGTTACCGGTCGTTTTCTTTATGATAGTTTTTATGACCACAGCATTGGGTACATACTCAATAATTTCTACGATGATAAAGACTTTTGATTTTTCAATTTCTGTTTCTGTATTTTCCATAGATAAAATTTTGAATAATGAAGCGTTATCAGGATTTTTATCCTTTTCATTACGAGATAGGTTAAAGTTGGGGGATTTTTACGGATAACGTGTTACATCGTAAGGAAGAAGAGTTATAGTATTCCCACATTTATAGCATAAAAGTTTGGAGCTAAAGAAGCCGTATAGCTTGTACTATACGGCTCTTAATCGAGGCTTCCTCTGTTCCACAAAGGATTACAGGTCCTCCAGATTTTTAAAGCGTTTGTCTTTCAGCTTTTTAAAAAAAGACGGTGTGAGGCCGGTAACTTTTTTGAACTGGTTCGATAAGTGTGCAACGCTGCTATAATGTAGCTTATAGGATATTTCAGTTAGGTTCAACTCGTCATAGAGCAACAGTTCTTTTGCCCGCTCAATTTTGTTAATAATGATGAACTGCTGTATGGTAATCCCCTTAACTTCGGAAAATGTATTGGCCAAATACGTATAGTCATACCCTAATTTTTCGCTGATATAATCCGAATAGTTTACATTGGGCAATTCATCGGAATAATGGATCATTTCAATGATCAATGCCTTGATTTTTGCAATAATAATATTCCGCTTATTGTCGAGCAGTTCCAGTCCATAAATTTTTAAGTTTTTACGTAATTGCGCTCTTTGAATATCAGTTATGTTTTCCATGATTTCTATAGTGCCTAATTCTACGTTAACATAATGTAGGCCAAGTTTTTGCAGTTCTTGTTTAACCACCATCTTACAGCGCAAACTCACCATGTATTTAATGTATATGAACATATGGTTTTAATTAGTTGTTAAGCAATCGAAACTATGGCGTGATTAATATGTGATTTGCATAACGCTTTCCCAAAATTATACAAAGCATGGCGCATGTATCATGATATATATCAGGAGCATCGAAAAGAAATATCACTAACGTATATATAAGCGCCTGCAGGACGAAAAAAAGTAATCAGCTTGCGGAAGAGATTTTCGACTTAACCCTACTTTTTAAACTGCGTTTATCTTAAAATACAATAATTAATTTGAAACTCCGATGTTTTTGAACTACGACCACAGCGTTTTTGTGGAAATCGAATTTGAAGAACATTACGGATTCCTAAAAGCCCATCTCCAAGTATTGGAAAACAAAATCCAAAAGCCGTGGGTTGAGGTTAGATGCATAAAGCGCTGGATAGAAAGCTTTCTAACTTACAATTAACCTCCAATCGCCTCAATAAAAATATCCATTCGATACACGATTAACTTTTTATACATCCAATTCCTTAACTCTCAGGAACACTTCTCCCTTCTAAGTTTCCATAATCTAGGCAATAGCCCTTATAAACATCCTCCCAACAATGTGCGATATATGTAAGCCTTTGCAATTTATGTGTAATGCATATAGGCGTGAAATAAAGCACCTTTATCTATCGCTTATGAATTGTTTGGCAATCCAGTAAAAGAAAAAGAGATTAAGTTAAACCGTTGACCATGAAGATTATAGAAGAAAACACTTCTGAAAATTCTATATATGGAAAGGTCGTATCGGTACGAGGTAGTGTGGTCGATGTTCGCTTTGAAAATAAGCTACCTACTGTTTATACGGTATTGCATTCTGGAAAAGATAAAGAAGTATCCATTGAAGTATTGGCCCAATTGGACGAGCATACCGTACGCGGCATTGCATTGAACCCCACACAGGGATTGGCCAGAGGAATGGTCGTAGAAACTGACGGAGAAGAAATGACCGTTCCGGTGGGGCCACACATCCTAGGCAGGATGTTCGATGTTTTTGGAAATACCATAGACCATCTTGAACCGCTGCCCAAAGGTGATCGGCGCAAGGTGCACCGGCCGCCCCCGCCTTTGTCAAAAAGAGCGGTGAAGTCAGAAATATTCGAAACGGGCATTAAGGCCATTGATGTGTTAATGCCATTGGAGCGGGGTGGTAAAGCGGGATTGTTCGGAGGGGCCGGTGTGGGCAAAACTGTTTTGCTGACCGAAATCATCCATAACATGGTCGGGCATAATCATGGCGTCAGTATGTTCTGTGGCATTGGTGAGCGCTGTCGGGAAGGAAATGAATTATACAATGCGATGAAGGATGCCGGTCTGCTGAAAGACATGGTGATGTTGTTCGGGCAAATGAACGAACCGCCCGGGGCACGTTTTCGTGTGGGGCACGCGGCACTGACCATGGCCGAATACTTTCGGGATGATGAGCATCGGGACGTACTGCTATTGATCGATAATATTTTTCGGTTTATACAGGCCGGGATGGAAGTTTCGGGACTGATGGGCCAAATGCCATCCCGATTGGGGTATCAGCCCACGATGGGTACGGAGTTGGCAGAACTTGAGGAACGTATTGCCTATACCAAAACAGGAGCCATTACTTCTATTCAGGCGGTATATGTTCCTGCCGATGATTTGACAGACCCTGCCGCCGTCCATACATTCTCGCATCTTTCGGCATCCATTGCGCTATCAAGAAAAAAAGCCAGCGAAGGTTTATATCCGGCTATTGACCTGTTGCTGTCCAATTCAAAAATGACCACTCCGGAGATTATTGGAGAAAAACATTACCGACTGGCACAGCAGATACGCGAAACACTGGCACAGTACGAAGAGTTAAAGGACATCATCTCCATGTTGGGTATGGAACAGTTATCGGTAAAAGACCGCAATGTGGTGAATCGCGCCAGAAAATTGGAACGCTTTCTTACACAGCCCTTTTTCGCTACGGAACAATTTAGCGGTATCAAAGGCAAGCAGGTAAATCTGGATGATGCCTTAAATGGATGTGAACGTATTCTAGCGGATGAATTTAAAGACTACCCGGAAAGTGCTTTTTATATGATAGGTACTATAGATGAAGTGAAGAAACCGGAAAAGAAGGATGGAAGCCGAAACAAGAAGCTTTTAACAGATAAGGAAGCGGATATACCTGATGAAAATAAAGTAGCTGCTAAAGAAAGTGCGGTAACCGCATAGAAACTTCAAAAAAGTAATCATGAATCTTAAAATATTGCTGCCGTATAAGGTATTTGCAGACATCAAAGATGTGAGCAGCGTGATTATGGAAACCAGTGTAGGTTCCTACGGGCTTTTGCCCCAAAGACTGGATTGTTTTGCGGCATTGGTGCCGGGTATTTTGACCTATAAAACTGAAAATAAAAGGGTGAACTATGTGGCCGTTGACGAGGGGGTGCTGATAAAAGCAGGTGCGCAGATTTTAGTATCGGTGCGAAATGCAGTTGGTGGCGTAGATCTTGGCAAATTGGGCGAACTCATAAAAAGTGATTTTACTAATCAGGACGAAATGGAACGCGAAGCCAAAACCGTAGTCGCAAAGCTGGAAAGAGGTTTTGTCTATAGCTTCGATAAATTCCGTAATCATTAAAAAACTGTGGTCGACCATGCCTGATAAAAATGAAGATATTTTTAGCGACGAGGTCTCTAGGAAAGAAAAACAAAAGCTGAAGGCCCAACGTAATAAAAACTCAGTTTGGTTTGGCTTGGGAATGATGGGTATGGTGGGATGGTCTGTTGCAGTTCCAGCTTTGGCAGGTGCTGCATTGGGTATTTGGCTAGATAAGACCCATTCACAAACCTTTTCCTGGACCTTGACCTTACTCTTTGTAGGTATTATTACGGGAGGCATTATCGCCTGGTATTGGGTACTTAAAGAGGATAAAGAAATACATACTAAAGACGATAGCGATGAATGAAGTAGTAACAATGATACTGGTTTTTCTGGCAGGGGCTGTACTGGGAGTGTTATTCTTCGGCGGTCTCTGGTTTACAGTAAAGAAATCGGTAAACGCAAAAAGACCTGCACTCTTGATTTTGATTAGTTTTTTCCTACGAATAGGTATAACTATGATCGGATTTTATGTTATCGGTGCCGATAACTGGCAACGTATTTTGCTTTGTCTGCTTGGTTTTATAGCCGCAAGATTCATGGTGCTCTATTTCACTAAAACAATAGATGCAAAACAGTTGAATTTAACTAAAGAAGAAATCCATGGAACTTAGTCCTGATCAAACTATCTTCTGGCAGTATGGTTTTGTTACCATAAACCTCACCCTTGTTACGACCTGGGTTATTATGTTATTGCTTATCGTTTCCGCCAGATTGGTCACCCGCAAACTTAAAACCGATATTCATATTTCCCGCTGGCAATGTTTCCTGGAAATGATAGTCACCGGGATCAATCAGCAGATAAAAGAAGTGGGGTTAAACAAGCCGGAGGAATATATCGGTTTTATCGGCACGCTGTTTTTGTTTATCGGGATTTCTAACATCTGCATCATTTTCCCCGGCTATACCCCACCAACTGCGTCACTTTCTACCACTGCTGCTTTGGCATTGTGTGTATTTCTGGCTGTTCCATTTTATGGTATTAGGAAGAGCGGAATATGGGGATACCTAAAATCCTACCTAAAACCTACCTGGATTATGCTCCCGTTTAATATTATAGGGGAAGTTTCGCGAACGCTCGCACTGGCGGTACGCTTGTTCGGCAACATAATGAGCGGTGGAATGATCGTGGCGATTTTGTTAAGTATCTCGCCATTTGTTTTTCCGGTAATTATGAATGCACTAGGCTTACTTACCGGTACCGTACAGGCCTATATTTTTAGTATTCTAGCAACTGTTTATATAGCCTCGGCGGTACAAAATGCCAAGAATCCAAAAACAACAAAAGTAGTAACCAATACATAAATTATAAGAAAATGGATAGTATAACTTCAATTGCCATCGCGTCAATTATTACTGCTGGACTTACAACCGCCATTGGCTGTATGATGCCGGCTTTAGGGGAAGGCAAGGCCGTATCATCTGCCTTAAACTCCATTGCGCAGCAGCCCGATGCGGCTCCCACCATAACGAGAACCTTGTTTGTTGGACTGGCTATGATCGAGTCTACCGCAATCTACTGCTTCGTGGTGGCGATGATACTCATTTTTGCAAATCCGTTTTGGAACCACATCATCGCAAATTAAATTCTATGAAAATCAATTGGTTCACGGTAATAGCGCAAATCATCAATTTCCTCATTCTGGTGTGGTTGCTCAAGAAGTTCTTGTACCAGCCCATACTGAATGCAGTTAATGAACGAGAAAAAAAGATTACTGATGAATTGAAGGAGGCCGATGCCCAAAAAGCTACCGCCCAAAAGGAAAAAGATGATTTTAAAAAGAAAAATGAAGATTTTGACAGTGACAAGAAAGCATTGCTAGATAAAGCGGTAGCCGATGCTAAAGCACAGAAGCAGCAATTGTTAGCTGCTGCAAAAGCAGATGCAAACGCCCTAGGTGCTACTATGGAACAAGCATTTAAAGACCAGCATGAGCAAGATAAAACAGCGCTTGCTCAAAAAACCCAGGAACAGGTTTTTTCTATTACCCGAAAAGCGCTTACAGACATAGCTTCTGTGAGTTTAGAAGTGCAATCTATAGCTACATTTATCAAACACCTAAAAGCCTCAAAAGACGGGGAGAAAAAACAATTTATCGATGCTTTTAAAAGTAATTCGAATCCGATTTTAGTGAGAAGTGCATTTGATCTTCCTAAAAAACAACAAGTTGAGCTTACTGATTCCGTCCGTGAAATACTCGACACAAAAACAGAATTGCAGTTTAAAACAGCACCCGAATTAATAAGCGGAATCGAACTTTCAAC
>Ga0075530_1001190_pt1 | contig 12458 bp, 11 predicted proteins | sample NGEPerD_2_FD_75101 | JGI IMG/M metagenome (GOLD analysis project Ga0075530, IMG submission 75101) | Arctic peat soil microbial communities from the Barrow Environmental Observatory site, Barrow, Alaska, USA - NGEE PermafrostL1-D | ecosystem: Environmental > Terrestrial > Soil > Wetlands > Peat ...
ACGAGCCCGGGTCATGACCCGGGCTCGTTCGCAGTGGTAGCCCCGAGCGGATTCGAACCGCCGTTACCGCCTTGAGAGGGCGGCGTCCTGGGCCACTAGACGACGGGGCCAGGAACTCTCCCGCCAGGCTTGCGCCCGGGGAGTTGCTCGGGGGGGAGGACTCGAACCCCCAACGACAGGATCAGAACCTGTTGTGTTGCCGATTACACCACCCCCGAATGGGGCCGTCAGCCTAGCCGCTGACGGGCCGCGCGCATCCGCTCGAGTGACGTTGCGCGGCCGAGCAGGACGAGTGAATCGAACAGCGGAAGCCCGGCGCTGCGACCCTCGACCGCGGCGTAGAGCGCCCCCATCGCAGCCTTGCGGGCCTTGCCGCTCAGGCCGAGATCCTTGATCGGATCGCGCAAGCCGCCGATCGCGTCGAACTCCCATGCGCACAACTCGAGATGGCCCATCGCCGCGTCGAACACCTCGTCGACTCGATCGAGTCCCTCCACGCGCGCCCACGCCTCGGGCTCGATGGCGAACCGATCCGGCGCAACGAACAGGAAGTCCATCTGGTCGGCCAGCGACGCGAGCGTGACCGCGCGCTCCTGACCCATCCGCGTGGCCTCCCGCAGCGTGGCCCCGTCAACCGGGCCGAAGCGAGCGGTGATGAAGGGTTCGACCCGGGAAACGAGCTCGTCGAGCGAGAGGCGCCGGATCCACTCACCGTTCATCCAGTCGAGCTTGGCGTAGTCGAAGCGCGCCGCCGAGTGCGTGACGCGGCCGAGATCGAACTCGGACACGATCTCGGCCAGCGTCAACACCTCGCGGCCGTCCTCCGGCGCCCAGCCCAACAGCGCGAGGTAGTTGGCCAGGGCTTCCGACAAATAGCCGTCACGTTCGAAGTCCTCGACCGCAACCGCGCCGTGACGCTTGGAGAGCTTCGCTCCGCCGTCACCGAGGATGAGCGGGAGGTGCGCGTACTCCGGCCGAGTATCGGAGCCGAGAGCCGCTCGGAGCGCGAGGGCTCGGTGGGTCGAATCGAGGAGATCCTCACCCCGGATCACGTGGGTGATGCCCATCTCGAGGTCGTCGACGGCGTTCGCGAGGTAGAACACGGGCGAGCCGTCGCTGCGCACGATGACGAAGTCCGAGATCGTCGCCCACTCGACACGCACCTCGCCCCGGACGAGGTCATGGAAGACGGCCTGGCCAGCGTCGGGCGTTCGGAATCGGATCGACGCCGGCCGACCTTCCGCAGCCCGCGCGGCTCGCTCGGCATCGGACAGGTCGCGCGCCCGACCGTCGTAGCCGGGCGGAAGCCCCGCGGCCTGACGTTCGGCGCTGATCGCCTCGAGCTCCTCGGGCGTCTCGAAGCACTCGTATGCCCGGCCCGAGGCGACGAGTCGAGACGCCCCCTCGAGGTAGCGGTCGAATCGGGTGCTCTGGCGAACAGGCTCACCGTCCCACTCGAGGCCGAGCCAGCGCAGCGTCCGCTCGATGCCGGTGACCCACTCGTCACGCGAACGGGCGACGTCGGTGTCTTCGATCCTCAGGAGGAACTCGCCGCCGGCGTGTCGGGCGAACAAGTAGTTGAAGAGCGCGGTGCGGACACCACCGACGTGCAGCGTTCCGGTCGGCGAGGGTGAGAAGCGGACCCGCACGGCTCCCGGCGCGCCGACGACGTCAGGCAGATTGACGACGTCGGGCAGATTGACAGCGGCAGGCACGTCGGCGAGTCAGGCGCGATCGGCGGGGCGTGCGAGCTCGTCCGCCAACTCGTCGAGCGCGACGTGGACCCCGGCGAACTCGGCGCCGAGCCGTTCATGAGGAAGACGCAGGACCTCGATCGGCACCGCATCGACCACGCGTCGGCGGCGCGCGTAGTCGTGCGCGGCCTCGTCGACGAGACGGGACCGCCACCCAGGCGCGTCACCCGAGTAGCCGAGCAGCTCGAGGGCGATGTCCACATCGGCCAGCACCGGTGCGCGACCGAAGGACGCGGCCCGGCGCATCGCCAGCTCGGCGACGACCGCCTCGGCATCGTGACGGTGCTCACCCGGCGCGAGCGCCATTCGATCGCGCCGGCGCTCGACGAGCAGACGGGCGTAGCCCACGTCGGGTCCGGGCGAGCCGAGGAGGACACCGTGGGGCTGTCCACCCGCGAGGTCGCCAGGGCGGGTGGCCCGCCACGGGCTCGCGGGCGGCAGGTGGACGCCAGGCGGCAGGTTCGGCAGCTGGCGGGGCTCGGTGTCCAGGGTCTCGGGTACGAACGGGTCGGTCGACACGGCGCCGATCCTACAAACCCGAGTGGAGCAGGCCGTACACCAGCGACTCGAGCAGCGCCTGCCACGACGCCTCGATCACGTTCTCGCTCACACCGATGGTGGTCCACGTCCGCTCACCGTCAGTGCTGTCAACGAGCACGCGGGTCACCGCGGCGGTGCCTTTCGCGGTGTCGATGACCCGGACCTTGTAGTCCGTGAGGTGTACCCGGTTGAGTGCCGGGTACCGCCCGTTCAGCGCCCGGCGCAACGCCTGGTCCAGCGCGTTCACGGGGCCGTTGCCCTCCGCGACGGCAACCACTCGTTCGCCGTCGACGTGCACCTTGATCGTCGCCTCGGTGGTGATGCCCCCGACCACCTCGGGATCGAGCTCGTCCGCGATGACCCGGAAGCTCTCGACTTGGAACCATGGCTGTTCCCATCCAGTGGCTCGACGCATCAACAGCTCGAGTGACGCGTCCGCGACCTCGAAGTGGTAGCCGACGTGTTCCAGCTGTTTGAGCTGGTCGACGACGGCGCTGAGAGCCGGGCCCTCGATGTCGAGACCCAGCTCCTTCGCCTTGAGCGCAACCGTCGAACGGCCCGAGAGCTCCGACATCACAAAACGCGTGCCATTGCCCACTGAATCGGGCGGAACGTGTTCGTAGGCGTCCGGTCGCTTGGCGATCGCGCTCACGTGCAGGCCCGCCTTGTGCGCGAAGGCCGACGAACCGACGTAAGGCGCCTGGGGGTCGAGGGCCATGTTCACGACCTCGGCGACGTGATGGGCAACCGGGGTCAAGCGCTCCATGCGGTCCGCCGGGATCGTCTCGATCCCCATCTTCAGCGTGAGGGCGGGAATGATCGTGGTCAGGTTGCAGTTCCCCGTCCGTTCGCCGTACCCGTTGATCGTCCCTTGTACCTGCGTCGCACCCGCGGTCACAGCGGCGAGCGCGTTGGCGACGCCGCAGCCCGCATCGTCGTGAGTGTGCACACCGACGGGCGTGTCGACGTAGTCGGTGACCGCCCGCACCGCGAGTTCGACCTGGTGGGGCAACGACCCACCGTTGGTGTCACACAGGACGAGCCGGTCGGCGCCGGCGAGCGCTGCGGCTTCGAGCACCCGCAGGCTGAACTCGGCGTTGGCGCGGTAGCCGTCGAAGAAGTGTTCGGCATCGAAGAGCACCGCGAGGTCATGGTCCTTCAGGTACTCGATCGACTCGGCCACCATCGCGACGCCTTCGTCCAGCGTCGTCTGCAGTGCTTCACGGACGTGGTAGTCCCAGCACTTCCCGACGATGCACACCGTGTCCACACCCACGTCGACCAGGTGACGGAGCGTGTCATCGGAATCGACCTTGCCCTTCGGCCGACGCGTCGAGCCGAACGCGACGAGCCTGCTCGTCGTCAGCAAGAGCTCCGAAGGCGCCCGCCGGAAGAACTCGTCGTCCTTGGGGTTCGAACCGGGCCAACCCGCCTCGATGAAGCCGACACCGAGCCAATCGAGCTGCTCGGCGATCCGCAGCTTGTCGTCGACGGTGAGCGAGATCCCTTCCAACTGCGCGCCGTCACGCAACGTCGTGTCAAAGATCTCCACGGCGCTCGGGATCGCGGCCGGGCTCGGCGCACCTGACCGCTCGCCGCGGCGGCGCGCGCCAACGGTCGCTTCGTCATCAGGCATCGGTGTACTCCAGCCAACCCTTGTAGCGGTCCTCCTCGCCTTTCACCGCGGCGAAGTACGTCGCCTGGATCTTGCGGGTGAGCTCGCCGGGAGGGCCGATCTCGCGATCGTCGACCGAACGCATCGGCACGATCTCTGCTGCTGTACCAGTGAGGAACGCCTCGTCCGCCAGGTAGAGGTCGGTGCGGAGGAGGTTGTCCTCGCGCACCTCGACACCGAGGTCTCGGGCGATCGTGATCACCGAGTCGCGGGTGATGCCTTCGAGGGCGCCGCTGTACAACGGGGGCGTCACCAAGATGCCGTCACGCACGACGAACAGGTTCTCCCCGGTGCACTCGGCGACGAACCCATGGGAGTTGAGCATGATCGCCTCGTCGTAGCCCGACTTGAGCGCCTCGACCTTGGCCAGGCTCGAGTTGACGTAGATGCCGGTGCCCTTGGCCGCGACCGGGTTGACGTTGGGGTCGGTGCGCCGCCACGACGACACCTTCATCCGCACGCCGTTGCGGACGCCCTCGTCACCCAGATAGCTGCCCCACGGCCACACCGCGATCGAGACCTGCACCGGACACGGCAGCGGATTCAGGCCCATCTCGCCGTATCCGAGGTACGCGAGCGGTCGGATATAGCAGGAGTCGACAGCGTTGGCCCGGATCGTCGCTTTCGTCGCCTCGACGAGCTCCTCCACCGAATAGGGCAGATCCATCATGAGCAGATGGGCAGACTCGTGCAGGCGTTGCATGTGATCGGTGAGGCGAAAGACCGCCAGGCCGCGCGCGGTCGGGTAGGCGCGAATGCCTTCGAACACGCCCGAGCCGTAGTGCAACGTGTGGGTGAGCACGTGGACGGTCGCGTCGTCCCAGTCGACGAGCTCACCGTCCATCCAGATCTTCTCGGTCTTTTCGAGCGGCATGGCGCTACACCCTCTCTGTGGTCGACGGTGCGATCCCGGTTTCGATCTCGGTTGCGATCTCGGTTGCGATCTCAGCTGCGATCTGCGATGCGATGTCAGCTGTGCTCCCGGTCATGTCGTCTGATGCCGAGACCGCCCGCGTGATGCGGCCGGCCGCCTCTTCCTCGCCGAGGAACTCGAGCATCATCGCGGCCGACATGATGGCGGCGCGGGGATCGGCTCGGCCGGTACCGGCGATGTCAGGCGCCGAGCCGTGCACAGGCTCGAACAAGGACGGCCCGGTGCGGTCGGGATTCAAGTTGGCCGACGCGGCGCGCCCGATCCCGCCGGAGATGGCGGCGCCGAGGTCGGTGAGGATGTCGCCGAAGAGGTTGTCGGTGACGATCACGTCGTACCGGCCCGGATCCTGCACGAAGTAGATGCACGCGGCGTCGACGTGGTGATACGCAGTCTCGACATCGGAGAATTCGGCGGCCACGTCGTCGAAGGTGCGCTGCCACAGGTCGCCCGCGAAGGTGAGGACGTTCGTCTTGTGGACGAGCGTCAGGTGACGACGCTCTCGTGAGCGGGCCAGGTCGAACGCGAAGCGGATGCAACGCTCGACCCCCATTCGGGTGTTCACCGAGCCCTGGGTCGCCACTTCGTGCGGCGTGTTCTTGCGGAGAAACCCACCCTCGCCGGCGTAGGTCCCCTCCGTGTTCTCCCGGACAAGGGTCATGTCGACACCATCGTTCAGCGCGCCGGCCCCGGCGACGAACGGACGGACGTTCACGTAGAGATCGAGGTCGAAGCGGAGTCCGAGGAGGACACCTCGTTCGAGGATTCCGGGGGCCACCTCCGGATGGCCGATCGCGCCCATGAGGACCGCGTCGACGCCCCTGATCAGCTCGAGGATCTCGTCCGGCAGCAGCTCGCCGCTTCGCAGGTAGCGCTCACCGCCGAGATCGACGGGCACAGCTTCGTAGGCAACCCCGGTGGCATCGATCACGGTCAACGCCGCGGCGGTCACCTCCGGACCGATGCCGTCACCGGCGAGGATCGCAAGGGTATGGGTCACGATGGTTCCTTCAGCACTCTCTTGACAACGAAAAAACCGCCCGCCGGAGGCGGACGGTCGGGAGCGAACGCCTGCGGCAGCGTTCGCTTACGGAATAACGATGATGGTCAGCGCGTCGAGCCGCTCGAGTGAAGCACGGGTGCAGACGAGTCGATACATAGCAAGACCGATGGTAGCAGGACACCCCGAGTCCGGTCTGCCGACCTGACTGGGCGGCCGCCGAGCGGGCAGTGACGCCGGACACAACCGGGCGCGAGCGATACTGCCCCATGAGGAGATGGATCATCGGTGGCGTCGCGGCGGTCATGGTGCTCTTCGGTGCCGGGTTCGCGTTCTGGTACACCCAGATCCGGGTGGAGTCCGACCCCGAAGCCGAGCTCACCGACACCTCGGTCGTGGATTCGCCCGACGCCACTGCCGACGGCACCTCTTCGATCCCGAGCGGCACCGAGTCCTTCGTGGGCTACCGGGCCCAAGGAGATTCTCGCGGGGGTCGGCGCGCAGGAACCGACGGGTCGGACGGGCGACGTCACCGGCACGATCACCGTGAGCGGCACGACCGTCTCCGACGTCGAGATCACAGCCGACCTCACCGGCCTGTCAACCGGCGAGTCCAAGCGAGACGGCCGGGCCCAGGGCGCGCTGGACACGAGCCAGTTCCCCGACGCGACGTTCGTGCTCACCGAGCCCATCGAGCTGTCCTCGGCTCCCGTAGCCGGCGAAGTCGTGACCGCGAACGCGGTGGGTGAGCTCACGATCAAGGGAACGACACAACCGGTCTCCATCCCGATCGAGGGCCAGTGGGACGGGGCCCGAATCGAGATCATCACCGCCACCCCATTTCCGATCACGTTCTCCGAGTTCGGCGTGGCGATTGGTGACTTCGAACCCTTCGCCACGGTCGATGACGAGGGCGGGATCGAGTTCCAACTGTTCTTCACGAGGTCCTGAGCAGGGAGGCAGCGCGGCTACCCTGCGGCCGATGGCCCCATCTCACTTCTCGCCCGACGCCCACCAGCGGCTCTCCGAGGAGCACGCACACCGCAGCGGCCCGTACCGCCGTGAGATCTCCCTGCGGATCGAACGCGCCCGTGAGCACGGCGACATCCGCGAGAACGCAGACTACGACGCGGCCAAGAACGAGCAGGGCCTCAACGAGGCGCGCGTCCGTCAGATCGCCGCGCTGCTCGACGATGCTGTCATCGTCGAGCCGGGCACCGACAGTGGCGGTGTCGTCGCCGCCGGATCACTCGTCGAGATCACGATGGACGGCGACGACGAGCCGCTGGTGTACCTGGTCGGCTCGATCGAGGAACGTCACGATACCTACGAGGTGTTGTCCACGAGCGGCCCGCTCGGCCAGGCGGTGCTCGGCCACACTCCCGGTGAGACGCTCACCTACGAGACACCCCGCGGCGCCGAGGTCACGGTCAAGATCGTGGCGGTCCGCCCGCTCGACTGACGTCCCGGTTCCCGAGGATCGTCCGACGAGAACCGAGACGGCTGTGCCGATGGCCGGGGTCCCCGCGCACGGTACTGGGAAGATCAGGGATCCGGCAGCGGCGGGTGGCCCCATCCCCCGCCGCCGGGGGTCAGGATTCTCAGCACGTCGCCGGCGCGAACCGCGATCGTGCACTTGTCGGGGAGGCGTTCGGCCCGGGTCTCGTCGCCGCTGGGCAGGAGCCAGTTCTCACCGGGCGCCCCGGGCTCACCGCCGGCGAGGCCCCACGGCCGGCTCACGCGCCGCTCGGTGATGAGACTCACGGTCGCGTCGACCGCCAGCTCGAGCTCTCGTTCGATGCCCTCGCCGCCGGGGTGCTCACCGGCGCCGCCGCTGTGCCGCCGCAGCGTGTAGCGCCGCACGCGCATCGGGTAGGCCCGCTCGAGCGCTTCGACCGGCGTGTCGCGGGTGTTCGTCATGTTGGTGTGGACACCGCTCATACCGCCGCGATGCGGGCGCCCACCCTGACCGCCGCCGATCGTCTCGTAGTACACGAACGGCCCGCGCCCGTCCGCGTCGCCGTCCGCGCCGATCAGGACGTTGTTCATCGTCCCTTGTGACGCGGCACCGAGCCGATCCGGCGCGGCGTGTGCGAGCGCGCGCAGACACACGTCCGCGACGCGCTGGCTCACCTCGACGTTTCCGGCACCCACCGCAACCGGTGCCCGCGCGGCAACGAGCGATCCCGCCGGAGCGACGAGCTGCACCGACCGGAGCGTGCCCGCGTTGGCTGGGATCGTCGGGTCGGTCGCGGCGCGCAGCGCGTACGCCACCGCGCTCGCGGTGACGGCCTCCACCGCGTTGGCGTTGCCCGCGCGCTGGCGGTCGGTACCGGTGAAGTCGAACCGGGCCTCGTCGCCGGCGATGGTGAGCGTGAGGAGAATCCGGCTCGGAGATTGCTGGGCGGGGGCCGAACCCACCGAATCCATGATGTCGGTCGCCGACCAACAGCCGTCGGGAAGCTCACCCAGCGCGGCCCGCATTCGCCGTTGCCCGTAGTCGAGCACCTCGGCGAACGGCTCGTGGCGGAGCTCGACCAACCGTTCGACGCCGCGCGCGTTCGCCCCGCGTTGAGCCGCGAGATCTCCCCGTCGTTCGTCCGGTGTTCGCGACGACGCCACGAACACCGCCTCGACTTCGGGGGTGAGCAGCACGGGCGGCAGGCGAAGGCCCTCCTGGGCGATCTCCGTGGCGTCAGCGGGCATCGATCCGGGGGCCATCCCCCCGAGGTCTGCGTGGTGGGCGCGATTGGCGGCCCAACCGACGAGCTCGGTGCCCGAGAAGCAGGGGGTCACGAGGGTGACATCGTTGAGGTGGGTTCCGCCGGCGAAGGGATCGTTCAGCACGATGTCGTCGCCGCGGCGGATCCGCGCGCCGCACGCGCCGATCGCGGCCTGCACCGCGGCCGGCATCGAGCCGAGATGCACCGGGATGTGTTCCGCCTGTACGAGCAGCTCACCCTCGGCGGTGAACAACGCCGCCGAGCAGTCGGCCCGCTCCTTGATGTTCGGGCTGGTCGCGGCGCGCCGCAGCACGTTGCCCATCTCGTCGGCGATGCCCGTGAGGCGCGAGATCAGTACCTGCAACGAGGCGGGATCCAGCATCACCGCCCTCCCCCCGAGGAGATGATCCATGCTCCGTGCGGACCGGGCTCAGCCGTCCAACCGTCCGGGATCCACACCGTGCAGTCGGCCTCGGCGTAGACGGTCGGTCCGGCTCGACGGGGCCGCGACGGGGCCGCCTCCCACTCGAGCTCCGGCACCGGCCCGCGGACCCTCGCCCGCAGCGCCACGACCTCGACGGCTCGGTCGGTCGCGTATCCGTTCCGGCGAGCGTGCGCGGCGGGGAACTCCTCCAGCGACCCGACAGTCAGCTCGTGGCTCTGGCCGACGTAGCGGCAGTCGAGCAGTGTCTCGACGACACCACCGTCCACGGCATCGGCGGCCTCGGCCGCGAGCTCGGCCACCGCGGCGCCGAGACCGTCGTCGTCACCGGGCGTTGGCCACGAGCGCACGAGCTCGCGCTGGACCGGCGCGCCCACCAGGCCGACGGCCGAGAACACGCCCGCGCGGGCCGGGACGATCACGGTGTCCATCCCGAGTCCGGCGGCGACCCCACAGGCGTGCAGCGGCCCCGCGCCACCGAACGCAACCAGCGCGAGGTCGCGGGGATCGATCCCGCGCGAGACCGTGACTCGACGGACGGCTTCGCGCATGGCCTCGTCGACCACGGCGACAACCCCGGCTGGATCGACTCCGGCCCGGTCCAGGGCCCGGCGCGCCGCGGCCAGGTCGAGCCGGCCGAGGCCGGCAAGGGGGGCGTCAGCGGGGATTCGACCGAGGACGAGGTCCGCGTCGGTGACGGTCGGGAGCGTGCCACCCCGCCCATAGGCCGCTGGACCGGGGACCGCACCGGCGCTGCGCGGGCCGACGGTCAGGGCACCACCCGCGTCGATCTCGGCGAGCGATCCCCCACCGGCGCCGATCGTGTGGATATCGAGGGCAGGGAGCCGGATGGGGATGCCGGCGATCACCGATGCCGCGGCGGGCTCAGGAGCGGCGTCGCGAACGAGACAGACATCGGTGCTCGTTCCCCCCATGTCGAAGGAGACGACATCGGGCCGGCCGACGGCGCGCGCGATTGCCGCGGCGGCGCGCACTCCCGCGGCGGGACCGGACAGCAACAAGGAAGCAGGATGCTCGGCCGCGCGCGCCGCGGGAACGAGCCCGCCCGCCGAGGTCATCACGAGCACCTCGCGGGCGAGTCCATCGACCTCGCCCAGATACGAGCGACACACCGGCAGGAGCATCGCGTCGACGACGGTCGTCATCATGCGTTCGTACTCACGGAACTCGGGCGACACCTCGTGCGAGCAGCGCACGAGATGCCCGCGATCGCGCAGTACCTCGGCGACGACGCGCTCGTGACGCGCGTCGAGATCCGCGTGCAGCAGACACACCGCGACGGCGTCGATCCCGTCGGCGAGCACCGGTACCGCCGCGGGGTCCAGCACTTCGACCTCACGGCCGGCGCCGTCCAGCCGACCTCCGACCTCGTAGCGATCCCCGCGGGCAACGAGCGGCTCGGGCCGATCCGCGTCCTGGTCGTACAACGAAGGCCGGGCCTGGCGCGCGATCTCGATCTCGTCGGCGAAGCCTCGGGTGACGACAAGGGCGACGCGGCCGCCTCGCCGTTCGAGGAGCGCGTTCGTCGCGACGGTCGTCCCGTGCGCGAGCACCGAGGGCACACCATCGAGGAGCTCCGCCAGCCCGGCTTGCAGGGCCCGCTGCGGGGCTGCAGGGTCGGACGGCACCTTGGCGACGCTGCCGGAACCGGTCACGAAGTCGGTGAACGTGCCCCCGGTGTCGGCGCCGACTCGCATCCCCAGAGCGTCGCACACTCCACCCGGCGTATCGGACGGCTCGCGAGACCGGCGGGCTCGCACGGATCGGCAGCGCGGCCGTGAGAACGCGACGGCTGGTCTTCCCCCGCCCTCCCGGCTACCCGCCCCCGTTGGCCGCGGTCGCGCTCATCGCTTGCAGGAGGTAGCCGCGCGAGCGGACGGTGCGCACCTCGAGACCGAGCGGCGCGATCCGGCGGCGCAGCCGCAGCACGTGAACGTCGAGTGCGTTGCGGGTCGGCGCGCCGTTCGGCCAGGCCCGGCGCCCGAGCGCGTCTCGAGTCACCACGGCGCCGAACCGTTCGACCAGCGCATGAGCCAACCCTCGTTCGACGGGCGACAGCGAGACCCACTCGCCCCGGAAGCGCAGCAGCCCGTCGTCGTCGAGCTCGGGGAGCATGGTCTCCTGGGACGCCCGGAGGGCGAGTGACGCGACACGGGCGCGCACGTCACGGTCATCGGCCGGAAGGCGGATCCAGTCCTCGAGACAGTCGGCGCTCTCCGGTGGAGGCTCCTGCGGACCGACGAGCAGGAGCCTTGGCGTGCCGTCTGCGCGCAGCACCGTGAGGCGCGCCGCTTCTTCGGGCCACCGGACGAGCACCACATCCATGACGGGAACGATATGCACGCAATGTTTCGCATGTGTTTCGCGCGGTTGAAGGCTGTCGATCGCAGCCTCGACCCGGGCGCCGTCTCGGGAAACCGACGCGGGTGAGTCAGGACAACCCACTGTCGTGCTCGAGAGCACGGGCCGCCTCGAGGACCGGCTCAGCCAGGTGAGCGCCCGGGTGGCGGCCGAGCCGCTCGATCGGACCGCTCACCGAGATCGCCGCGACCGCGTGTCCGACCGGGTCGAGGATGGGCGCGCTGACGCTGGCGACGCCGGCTTCGCGCTCGGCTACGGATTCGGCCCACCCTCGGCCGCGCACGGTCGCGAGCTGGGCCGACCCGCGACCGCTGCGGCGTGGCGCCTCGGGCGACGGAGCCGGCGCCCAGGCGCGCAGGACCGTCCCGCCCGAACCCGCCGCGAGCGCCAGGCGAGCCCCGATCGCCACCGTGTCGCGCAGACCTGTCGGGCGCTCGGCCGCCGCGACACAGACGCGATGGTCGCCGTCACGTACGTACAGTTGCGCGCTCTCCCCGGTGGCGTCGCGCAAGCCGGCGAGCACACCGGGCGCGGCCTCGATGACACGCCCGGGAGCCGCGGCGCGAGCTCCCCAGGCCGCGAGCCGAAGACCGAGGCGAAAGCGTCCGTCTCCGTCACGGCCCACGAGGCCGTGGGTACCGAGTGCCACTGCGATGCGATGGGCAGTCGGCCGGGTCATGCCGGTCACCGCGACGAGCTCCGCGAGGGACAGTGGCCCTCGCACCGCCAGCGCGTCGAGCACCGCAACCGACTTGTCGACGACGCCCACCCTCGATACGATGTCCATATCTTGCATCCTAGCGTCTTACTATTTGGACTCTCCCGTGAACGCGCGGTGCGGAGAGACATGGTGGACATGGTCGTCATGCTCGAAGAGAGAGCCGTGCGGCCGCAGCCCGAGCTCGACCTGACCCGAGCGGAGCACTCATGACAGCCACCGAGCCCAAGACCCTCAGCCACAAGGTGTGGGACCGGCACCTCGTCCACCGGGGCGTCGGTGAGCCCGATCTC
>Ga0075530_1001191_pt1 | contig 12456 bp, 15 predicted proteins | sample NGEPerD_2_FD_75101 | JGI IMG/M metagenome (GOLD analysis project Ga0075530, IMG submission 75101) | Arctic peat soil microbial communities from the Barrow Environmental Observatory site, Barrow, Alaska, USA - NGEE PermafrostL1-D | ecosystem: Environmental > Terrestrial > Soil > Wetlands > Peat ...
CGACCGGCCCAACAAGACGGACAAAGGGCCGGCGAGATGCTCACCGCAAGCGGATCGGCAATCGGAGTGGCTGTTCCGCATCCGACACCTCACAGAGACGTCGACTTCCCGGCACCGTCGACACGGCCAGGCGGCCGGTCTGGTCCGGCTTGCGCGACGCGGTCCTCCCGGACCTGCTGCACATCACCCACAACGACGCGGAGTCGAGCGAGGGCTCATGGAGCTCGGGCTGTACCCGGAGACACAGCTGGGTGCAGGGGAATACGGCCTAGGGTAAGGGTTGCATCGGTGCGTCTGGCCCGCCGGACCCACGTTGGCCAAGCGTGTCCTGTCCCGGTAGGTGCGGATCCTTCTCCGTACGAGGTTTTAGTGGGGTGATTGGTAGAGGCCTGCGAGGAGGGTGATGATGTCTTGCAGGATTGTGGGTGGGTCGGTTTTCGTCCAGGCGGCGTAGACGGGTACGGGTGGTGCGTCGCCGACGGCCCGGTAGGTGAGGCCTTGGCGGCGGTATTGCTGTGCTGTTGATTCTGCGGTGACTCCGCGGGCCGTGCCGCTGCTGATGATGGTGAGCCAGTCATCGACGTCGTTGGTGGGGATGGTGTGGTGCGGTTGGTCGTGATCGGGCCAGAGGTCGAGTTGGGTGCTTCCGGTGCGGTGATCGATCGCCAGCGGAGCCGCCGCGATTTGGGTGAGAGTGACGGTGCGTTTTGTGGCTAGCGGGTCATCGACGGACATGGCGCAGTAGCGTTTCTCGGCGCCGATCAGGACCAGTTCGAGGTTTGTCGTCTCGGGTATGCGGCGCAGGATCACCAGGTCGCTGGTGCCTTCCTGTAGTCCTGCGGTGGGTGTGTTCGTTCGGGTCAGGCGCAGTTCATAGTGCGGGAGGGTTGCAGCCCATCGGCGTTGGAACTCAGGGGTGTGTTTGCCCAGGGCGGACCACGCGTACCCGATCCTGATCGTGCTTACACCAGCTAGTGCTTCCTGGCGCAGATCAGTGACGACGGCCAGGGCGCGACGTGCGTGCCGAAGCACCCGCTCACCGGCCGGAGTGAGTTCCACACTGCGGGTTGTCCGGTGCAGGAGCCGCACCCCAAGGACGGATTCCAGGGCCGCGATATTGCGCGAGACAGCGGTCTGGGAGATCCCGAGCTCGATCCCCGCGTCGGTGAAAGTACCGGTATCGATGACGCTGATAAGGGATCGAAGGTGACGCAGTTCCACATCCACGCCTGCAGTCTACCCATGCGTTTCACGCATCAATACGAGTATTCATGCATTATGAGCAGGTCGTGACCGGTATGCAGACTTCCACCATGACGACGAAGAAGCAGGCAGGTAGTGGCCGAACCGTTGGTATCGCGACCGCCCTAGGAGGTGCACTCTCGAACCAGCTCGGGGCGGCCAGCGGGTCGCTAGCATTCCCGGTCATCGGACCGGTCGGTGTCGTCGCTGTCCGCCAGCTCGTCGCCGCGGCGATTCTGCTACCGGTCGTGAGGCCACGGATCCGGGACCTGACCCGGGCGCAGTGGTGGCCGGTCCTGCTCCTGGCGTTGGTATTCGGGACCATGAACCTCACCTTGTACCTGGCCATCGAACGCATCGGCCTGGGTTTGGCAGTGACACTGGAGTTCTGTGGGCCCCTGGCGGTCGCCCTCCTTGGTTCCCGGACCAGGAACAGTGCGTTCTGCGCCCTCATCGCAGGAGCCGGCGTCATCGCGATCACCCGGCCCCAACCCACGACTGATTACCTGGGCATCGGGCTCGGCCTCATCGCTGCCTGCAGTTGGGCCGCGTACATCCTGCTCAACAGAACCATTGGTTCCCGCATCCCCGGAGTGCGGGGCACCGCCACGGCAACAGAAATCTCCGCCGCTGCCTTCCTACCCATCGGCGCCTGGATACTCATCACGACCCGCCCGGACGCGTTCACCGTGCTTTACGCGGTCGGTGCCGGCGTCTTGGCATCAACGGTCCCGTTCGTGGCAGACCTGATCGCGCTACGGAGGATTCCCGCGAACCTGTTCGGGATCCTCATGAGCATCAACCCCGTCCTGGCCGCCCTCATCGGAGCGATACTGCTCCACGAACACCTCGGCACCATCGAATGGGTCGGCATCGCCCTCATCGTCACCGCGAACACAACCGCCCTACTCCTACCAAGCAGCACACCACAAACAACGACGGCCGGAGGGGACACAACCCAAGCCCGGAAGCCATAACGAAGAACCGCACCTTTGTCACAACGCTTCACAGCTGATCACCCAGTCCCGCAACGGGATCGGCGGATCCTCTTGCGGCACGCCTCCGGCGGCGGCTGATCGTGACCGGATGCTCCGCATCTGGTTGGTATTTCGGGCGCGTCTTGGTGTCACCACCGGGGACGCGGGTCGTACCGTCAGCACCATGAGCCAGCGGGAACCAGACAACCTGTCCGAGTGTGACGTCCTCCGATGCACCGCGAGAATGAACGGCGTCCTGGTCACGACGTCATCCGGACGCCGGATCGAATGGCGGACCTGCGACGACCACGGTGAGCGCATCCAGAGCGGCGAGAACTACAGGTTCGACCTCGAGAACAACCCACGTGTGCTGCTGATGGGTTTGGACCTGGCCGGGCTCCACCAGTGGCAGGTGACCACGATGAGCGTCGCCTACGACGTCAACTCACCGGACGCCCGAATGACGCTCACGACGAAGCGGCTTGGTGCGGACGCGACCGATGAGGTGTCGGTGTACTTGGACCATGGGCGGCGGAAGCAGTTGGCGCAGTTCCTGGCACACGGTGACGACGACGAGGACGAGGGACCCACATACCAGGTGATCAGCTGAAAGCATCCGCCCCATCAGGAGGTCACGACGCCTTCTGCTGCGCCTTCACTTCAAGCAGCTCGCCTATCACCATCGCTGTCGACTCCCCCGGCCGCGGCCGTGGCACCGCACACCGGCCCCGCGAGGTAAGTCGGTGCAATGCCGGCCTCGACGATCTTGGCTGCCAGATCCCCGTCGTTGGGCCGGAGACGAGCCGATGTCCACGCCTTATCGTCGTCGTCGCTGAACCCGTTGCGGTGCCACGACGTCAGCGGCTTCGGCTGCGGCGCGGGACGGGGTCGACGTGGCCGGGCTGTCGGGCCGGTCTCATTGGGACTGGTGCACCGGTGCGTCGAGGATGCTGGCTGCTTCCTCGAGTGAGCCGTCAGCTGTGGGTGCCGCAGTCGCTCGTCGAGGCCGCGCTGCTGGTAGGCGCCCATTTAAGGAACCCTGAGAGGCCGCCCTCGTCGTGCTGACGGCGAGGGACGTCGGCGTTCCGCTGAGGTGTCGGATGCGGGACAGCCGCACCGATAGTGGATGGTCATACGGGCCGCTGCCGTCCTCCACGCAACAAGGTCTTCTGTGAAACGGTGGCTGGCATGAGCCTCATACCCGCCAAGTTCGTCCCCCCCGCGCCTGTCACGACGGACCGGTTTCGGCTGTCACTCCTTGGCCCGGAGTACAACGAGTCGGACTACGCAGCATGGACCTCCAGCATGGATTTCATCCGGAGCCTGCCGGGGTGGGGGACGTCGAGTTGGCCCGAGCCCATGACGGTCGAGGAGAACCTCCGTGACTGCCGGTCTCACCTCGCTCGGGCGAGTTCCGGCAGCGACTTCGCCTACACGGTGTTGTTGCCGGACCGTGACGAAGTGGTTGGGTGTGTCTACTTCAAGCCTACGAAACCGCCGCGACCCGGGGCCGTCGACGTGCGCTCGTGGGTCACCGCCGAGCATTCCGATCTCGACAAACCACTCTACGAAGTCGTTAACCGGTGGCTAACTGAAGAGTGGCCATGGTCGGTTGTGGAGTATGCCCCTCGCTGATGGCCCTTTTCCGAGGGCTCAAAAGTCCACGCCGTCCCGGTCCGGGTGAACCGGCCATGTGCGCGATTGGATTGCGGCCAGATGTGTCGCAGAGGGACGGTGCGCGGTGAGCAGACAGCGTTGCCGCCGCCTGCCTTCCTGGTCCCGCAAGCGGATCCACGCTCGGGCGCGTTGCGGACCGGGCTTGCCTCGTTTGACGGGTCCCGGACCGCGGCAGACGGGTCAGCGCCCGGCGGGCATACTGACGACGTGTCCCTGAACGGCCCGAGAACGGCAGGCGAGATGACCGGTGGCCTCTCCGTCCTGCCTCTGGACGTGCACACGTGGCCCGCGTTTGCCCGGCTGGTCGAGGCGAACAACGGCGTGTGGGGAGGCTGCTGGTGCATGGGCTTCCACGTCAAGCTGGGCAAGGGGCGCACCCCTGCGCAGAACCGAGCCGAGAAGGAGCAGCGCGTACACGAGGGCCGCACCCACGCCGCGCTCGTCCTCGACGGCGACCAGTGCCTGGGCTGGTGCCAGTTCGGATCTCCCGGCGAGCTGCCGGAGATCAAGAGCCGGCGCCGCTACGACAACGGCCTCACCGCCCTCCCGGACTGGCGCATTACCTGCTTCTTCACCGGCAAGGGCCTGCGCCGCCGCGGCGTCGCCGACGCCGCGCTCGGCGGGGCGCTGGACAAGATCGCCGGCTACGGCGGCGGCACGGTCGAGGGCTACCCGGAGGAGACCGACGATCGCACGCTGTCGGGGTCGTTCCTGCACACCGGTCCGATGGCCGCCTTCGAGAAGCACGGCTTCGCACGCACCCGGCCGATCTCCCCGCACCGCTGGGTGGTCACCCGCCCGGTCGACCCGGTCTGACGTGTGCGATCGAGCGCTCCCATAAGACACCGGGGCAGCACAACTCCGCGTCGAAATCGGAGCGGCCGCAGGGACGAGCCCCGACGTACTCTTCTCCGCCCGCTCGAGGTCGGCACGGAAGCGACCGACTGAGCCCGCCATGCTCTTACGGGGCTTGAGCGGTCCTCTGGTTCAGGGTCCGGCGTAGAACTGGGCGAGCACCGCGCGGAACTGCGCTGCCGCGCCGGCTGAGTTCGGATGCGCGGGCACCCCTACGGCCGGTCCGTTCACAGAGGGACCGAAGACCTCGGCGTACCGGACGTTCGGCGGCTGGCAGATGTCGTGGCCGATCGTGGGGTTATAGGAGTCGACGAACTCCGCATCCCCGGAGGCTGCCGCCCGTTGCACCATGGCATTGAGCCGCAGCATGGTGGCGTGCAGGTAGATGGAGTTGACCCGGTTCGGTGGACACCTTCATGTTGGGCGTAGCGCCCAAGGAAGGCGGCCCTGATGGCCCGTCCGAGCAAGTACCCTCCCGAGTTCCGTGAGCAGGCTGTCGAGCTGGTCCGTGCGACCGATAAGACGGTCGCGGCGGTCGCTCGTGATCTGGGGATCAACGACACCACGTTGGGCAACTGGGTCAAGGCTGACCAGGCCGAGCGCGGTGTCCCGGACGCGGCGGGTCTGTTGCCGTTGACGGCGGCGGAGCGGGCCGAGTTGACCAAGCTGCGTCGGGAGGTCGCCAAGCTGCGGGTGGAGCGGGAGATCCTGAAAAAAGCGGCGGCCTTCTTCGTGACGGAGTCGACCAGGTGACGCGGTTCGCCTTCGTCGATGCTGAGAAGGCGCTCTACGCGGTCGCTGTGTTGTGCCGGCTGCTCAAGGTCAGCAGGGCGGGCTACTACGCCTGGGCGTCCCGGCCGCCGTCGGCCCGAGAGGTCGCCGATGGTGTCCTGACCGCCCAGATCCAGGACGCCTTCGACTCCAACCGGAAGCTCTACGGTTCCCCGCGGATCCATGCCGAGCTGGCCGACGCCGACGTCCATGTCGGGCGAAAGCGGGTGGCGCGGTTGATGCGGCAGGCCGGGATCGTGGGCTGCCACCGGCGCAAGCACAAGCTGGGGACGACCAAGCAGAACCCCAACGCCGCAGCGGCACCGGACCTGGTGGACCGTCAGTTCACTGCGACCGCCCCGAACCAGCTGTGGGTTGCCGACGTGACCTATGTGCCCACGGTGCAGGGCTGGCTCTACCTGGCATGCGTCACCGACGTCTATTCCCGGATGATCCTGGGCTGGTCGATGGCCTCGCACCGCAAGACCGACCTGGTCGTCGACGCAGTCACCATGGCCGTCCACCGCCGCGGCGGCACGGTTCCCGGCGTGATCCACCACAGCGACCGCGGCGGGGAATACACCTCCCACCACCTCGAGCGAGAACTCCGCCGCCACGGCGCCCTGGCCTCCATGGGCAGCGTCGCGGACTGCTTCGATAACGCGCTGGCTGAAAGCGTCTTCGCGACCCTGGAGTGCGAGCTGTTCGACCAACAGCCCGGAGGCCGGTTCAACTCAAGACACGAAGCCAAGCTCGCCGTCTTCGACTACCTGGAGACCTTCTACAACCCCCGCCGACGGCACTCCGCCAACGGCCAGATCAGCCCCGCAGCGTTCGAGGAACGCTTCGAAGAAAGCCCTGCGGCATGACCATGACCGCAGCAACCCGGTGTCCGCGAAAGCGGGTCAACTCCAAGACCATGTCCTCCTCGCTGATCGGCGCCGTCGGGTAGCAGGCGTGCTTGGGCACCGCCGCGAAGTAGTCGATTATCAGCACACGGGCGTCCGGGCTGCGCCGGTGGACCTCCTGGAGCGCCGCCACAACCTTCGGCTCGGCCTCGAGGATCTGCCGGGCGAGCTGGTCCTCACCACGTTCCGGCGCGTACCTGTCCTTGCAGCCGCCGGTCGGCACCGGCTCGGGCACAGTCCCAGGAGGCACTGTCTCGTCGTCAGGGAACAGACCGAGACAGTCCATCGCCGCGCCGGCGATCCCCGCGTCGTTGCCGCCGATACCGACCGTCACGAGGTCCGTGGTGGGACTCAGGCGGTCGAACTGCGCCGGGTTCGTGCCGCCCGGGGTCGACACTCTGCGGGGCGTAGAAGTCGTCGGTTTCGGCTCCACCGCACGTGGCGTCGCGGAAGTTCGAGATCCCGAGCTCCTTGGCGAGCAGCTTGGGGTAGTTGGTGTGCGACTGCCCGCAGCCGATCGGCGCGTGAGTCGTGTCCGGCGCGCCGTTTGCGTCGGCAATCACCACGTCGGCGGACCAGGAGTCACCCAGCGCGACGTACTCGTCGTGGACGCCGTCGGCGGGGGCGGCCGCTGCGTTCGACACGGTGAGGAAGGGCACGGACAGGGCGGATACGGCGAGGACGACCGTAAGGAGGTTTCTGGAGCGCATGCCCGTTTAACGCGAGAACCGTGTCTGGGTCACGCCTGTGACGTGTGCCCCGCGACGCGCTGGCATATCGCTTGGCCTATCTGAGGGGTTCCCGAACCCGTTGGCGCTGCCTGAGTCCGGTCATCCGGCCGGCACGAACCCATTGGTTCGCTCACCGTCGCGATCGGCGGCCTGCTCGGCACCTCCGGCGAGGCCGTCCGAAGGCGCGACCGCGGACAACACGCCCAGCCCGCGTAGCGGCGAGCATACCCGGCACTTGGCACAGCGCCCGCGCGTCGATTGGGGATCCGCTTGCGGAGCTCCAGCGATGACGGCGAATGGGCTGCGGCCGTGCCAGGGTCGTGGCGCGGCAGGTGATGAACAGCTGATCGGTCAAGGGTGCGGCGCGCGGCGTCGGTCGCGCGAGCGCTGGACGGCTGTCGACTGTCACGTGGGGCGCCGCCCTGGATTTGGAAGCAGGAGGCGTTCACCTGGTCGGGGCAACGGTTGGAGACCGACGGCTGCGCCGTAGGCCGTGTGGACGACCACCCGCCGGAAGCGGTTCATTGCGCCGCCGGTGCTCTGGAGGTCGGCGGCTGGGTCCACATGGCAGCCCTGCTCAGGGTAGTCAACTCTGACGAGCGGGTCCGGGCGGCCATACTTGCCGAATGAAGGAAGCGGTCCGGCGGCGAGGGACCAAGGTTGGCAACCTCCTGATGCTGGCTGGCCTGCTCACGCTCGTAACGGTGGCTCCGCGCGAGCTGTTGTCGGCCTTCGGCGCAATGATTACCGGCTTCGCGGGCCTGCTTGTGTTTCTTGTGGCAGCTGCGGTCGCGACGAACGAGCTGGATAGGTACGGGGTCCGCGAACTTTCGCGCTTCGCTCGCTGGGTCCTGCCCTGGGCGATGCTTCTCGGTGGTTGCGCTATCGTGGTGATCGCCTCGGCAACGTCATCGATCACCATTTGGTGGCCGCTTTCTAGTGGTGACATCTACTGGGCGGCCTTGATTCTCCAAGCGCTCTCCTGCGCAGTCGCGTTCTGGCTGATCCGAAAGACAGCCGAGCACACTACAGCGCTTGGCTGGTGGCCAGTCACCAGCCCGAAGTTGTTCACTTGGCTATCTGTGGCGCCGCGAGCCCTGTTCGCCGGAGCGATCGGGTGGCTGCCGGCTGCATTCGGCGGAGGGCCAGGCGCGGATGTGCTCATCGTACTTCTGCCGCTTGTGGTGTTGGCGGTTTGGGAAGCCAAGCCCAGGCAACCCATGCGTCCACTCATCCTTCGAGACATCGAGGCCTCGGTGGCGCAAATGAAGCAGCTGGGGTTGACCGATCTCAGTCTTAGTTCCAGCGGCGTGGGCGATCACGAGATGGACCCCAAGGTCCTGGCACGGATCCGCAAGAACCAGCAATCCATCGACGCGTGGGTCGGCAGGCAATGGGAACGCTGTGGTGGCGCGGCAACCGCGCAACGCGTCCAGCACCGCATGGACCGTCTACGCCAATCGAGACTGGTCCGCATTGGAGGGCGAACCGCCCACGTGCTGGTCTTCGTCTACCTCTCCCTCTTGCTTGCCCTGCTCGCCTTCTTCGTGATTATGGCGCCGAGGACGACCTTCCGCGTAGCGGCTCTGGGTGGGTCGCTCTTTCTCGGGGGATTGATGGTTCGGCTCGCCATGGGCAGCGGATCCGTCCCAGTTGGAAACATCGTCGGTGACGAGGTGCGGCGAGCATACGGCGCGGCGCAAGGAGATGCGGCCAAGTGACACCCACTCACGCCACCACCCCGGGGTGGCCCTGGACGTGATTGTTGGGCGCGCCCGCACGACTCCTTGTCGCACTGCGAGGTGCCCGATCGACGTGGGGCGACGCTCCGCGTTCGAGCGACCGCAGCGCCCGCGCGCAGCTAGGACACATTGACATGACAACAGTATGGACATTGGTAGATCGCTGCGAGACCGTGCTTACAGCGTGTCAGCACCGCTGGCTCGCTGAAGGCGAACCATTCCGAGATGAGGAGCAGGGCATGGATTCTCGAGGGCGGCCGAACGATGACATCGAGATCGAGACGCGACCGATTCACGCGCCCCAACCGCCGGAGCCGGACGAGTCCTAATGACTGAGGAGGGCGACCCCGCCAATCGTCGGTCGATGGCATCGGCCCACGAGGACATCGACGGCGGGCAAGTCTTCTGGGAGTACGTCGAAGATGCACTTAATGACGAGCGCGCCCGTCGCACCTACGTCGAGACCCGGGGCAGTTCCCTAATCACCACGACTGCGGCCCTCAGCGCCCTGGCCTTCGCGGCGACCGCCCTTGTCACGAACAGGAGAGGCTACGTCCCACCGCTGTTGACTCTGTGGGCGCTCGGGCTGACCTTCCTGGCTTTCATGGTGGCGGCACTAGCGGGCCTTCTGGCGGCGAGGGCTATTGGGATCAAGGTGGTTACGGCGCGTCAACTCATGAAGTGGCGAAACGACGAGCGCAAGGAAATCTGGGGTAACACCCGAGACGACATTGCGTGGCTCATCATCAAGGCTCGAATTGTTGAACTCGAGAGCCTTCGTGCCGGTACTGACCGAAAGATGGCATGGGCTAAACGAGGTTGGGGCCTCCAGGTGGTGGCCCTATTCGGGCTGGTCGTCGCCGGGGTTGCCATTCTGGCGAAGGCTATCTGGCCCGATCTCGCGGGCTGGCACGACTTGTTCAAGCGGCCAAGATGAGTTGCGGATACGCCGGCCCCGGGCGTTGCGAGGGCATCATTGCTTCCGACTGCCCTCCACCCAGTGCAAGGCTCCGGCGGATGCGCCATACCGCCATAAAGACGCGACGCAACGCCGGTCGGGCGCCACCCGGTTCGTACCGCCGAGGATGCTGCTCGAGTCCGCGGGGCTACGCCCAGTGGGTAACCCTGTTGGTCATGCCGCCCTCGTGGCGGTTCCCGGGTACTCCAGCCCTGAGAAAGCGCCAGCGCAGTAAGCGGGCGGACAAACCGCAATGCCGCTTGCCGCGGTAGCGAGAGAGGCTCGTGCGTCCAGGCCGCTGATCTAGCATCCGACGCCGCCACATTCGCGGCGCTGGACCGCCGACCAAGGAGATTGTCGAGTTCGCCAACATCAGCGCCTACGCGTACGTGAATGCGTAAGGGATAAAACCCAGGTTCTCCCAGCGATGGAGCACAGCAGACTGCAGCCCGTAAGTTCCGCCAGCCCGGCCAAAGTTGTACTCGACGAAACCGGGCTCTTCGTCGACTTCCAGCTCTCGCCAAGGCTTCCGCGGAGTGTCGTGGAAGGCCGTAGATGCAGGGCAGCATGAATACAGTGTGCTTCCGTATTGAAGTTGATAGGAGAGGTGTTGGTGTCCGAACATCACGAGATCGGTCGAACGGGCTTGAATCACCTCGCGCACGGTCTCGGCATTAGATAGTTCGCACAGGCCAGCCTTCCATGACCCGATCGTTGCGTCCTTGATCCGATCCCATCTCGCCCGAACGACCTTTGACGTATCAACGTTGGGAAGGATTGGATGGTGGTGCATAGCAACTACCGTCGCCAAGCTATCATTTGCCTCCGATAGATTGTACGTTTTCCCGGTTAGCGAACATGTGTAAATCGGGCCACGGAGCGCGTTGGCCAAGAAGGCAAGTTGTTCTTCATTGATCCGTCCTTCGGCTAACCTTGCAGCAAGCCTTCGCAAGCTGAATGGCTGGCCCCTAAAACTCTTCACCCATGTCGAGTCCAGTGCGACGAGGACCAGCCAGCTCTCTTCGGCTTTGTCCTCTGCGACATAAACATATGGCAAATTCGGAAAGACCTTCTCGTACTTCCCCTTTTGGATCTGCCCAAGCGGGCCATACCCGTATCGGTCATGATTTCCAGGGAGGGTGAGCTGACTCGCGCCTTGCCCGAGCACCTGTGGGCTGCCCAGTCCATCAAGTCTGAACTTCTTCCTCTTCCACGGGCGCGGATATGATTCCAACAGCCCGCTTCCCGTATCGACGACCTCTTCGCTCAAGAACCTACGTACAAGGGTCAGTGCAGGTAATGAACCACTTGTTGAAAGGTCGCCGGTAACAACTATGAGGTCCGGCGATAGGTCACGCACCGCTCGCGCGAGCGCACTAAGAGTGCGCCAGTCGTGCGACTCCGCAAACCAGGCCTTACTCTTGAAGCGACTAGACCTGGCTGACAAGTCGCGGACGAAATGCATGTCTGAAAGTTGGATTACCCTCATTTATCGGTCGTCCCGCGGTGTGTAGTTGGCCCGCTGATCGTATGAACCGTCAACGTTCGCGGTGCGATTTGACTGGGGCCAGTCTTGGTTGCATCGTCCTCGATCAAATATGGATTCGGCCTCCGCGTCAGTGTGACGGTTTCGAAAAGATTGCCGATTCTCCGGAGCAACTTGCCTCTGGTCAGGAAGGTTGCGTCGCGGTTGAGCACGTCGACACATTCCGCCAGACGATCACGGAAACGCGGCAAGTCCTCGGCATGCGCGCCTGAGATCCGTGCTCCATCCACAACCACAACTGCTCCGCTCATGATGTGTTGGTCGAACGTGTACTCCACCATGCTTATCGCTATTTGCCTGAGGTGGGCATTGGGGATCGCAATGCGCAAGTGCTCCATAAGCCAGGCTCGGGGTGCATAGTGGCTATCCAGTCTGTCGTGAGTTACTAGACGACTTGGACCCTCCAGGCGTTGAGCTCTCGTCCATGCTGACAGCGTGCTTTGCAGATGGACACTCAGCAAATTGCCGGCATATAGTCGTTGTCTGTCATTGAAGGGGCGCCATAGATGCGCCCTCGCAATCGGCGTGAAGATTGCGGGGACAAGCGTTTCACGGCGAGGCGAACTACCCGGGGACCAGACTCGGATCGACTTTGCTCGCTTGTCGCCGGAAGATTAGCGGCCACCAGAGCATTGTGCCAGCGCGCATGTATGCCTGCAACGGTGAAGGCTCGCAAGCCGGGTATCCCGTTTAGTTGTGCCTCTGGGGACCGCGAAGTCGTGATCCGGGCACGGCACGGATCGCAGGTGGACGTGAGTGGCCCGCGCCTGCGCGGACGCGATGAGCGCGGTCCAGGAACCGGCTGGCGGAGCCGGGCGACCCTGACGATCTTGTGTCGGTAAGCGATCGCTGATCGGGCGCGCCTCTCGCACTACTTCCCGGCTCATCAACCCTTGTGTGCGCCCGTCACCGACGGGAGTTTCCCCGTCGTCACGCGCCGAGCTCGTTGCTCCGATCGTGCACGACCCGAGCGATGTGGTGGCCATCGGCGTCGCCGGTTTGGCGATGTGGGTCAGTCGCCGCCCGGTGGCGTCGAGGGAACTGGTGCG
>Ga0075530_1001193_pt1 | contig 12432 bp, 9 predicted proteins | sample NGEPerD_2_FD_75101 | JGI IMG/M metagenome (GOLD analysis project Ga0075530, IMG submission 75101) | Arctic peat soil microbial communities from the Barrow Environmental Observatory site, Barrow, Alaska, USA - NGEE PermafrostL1-D | ecosystem: Environmental > Terrestrial > Soil > Wetlands > Peat ...
ATCACCGCGCACCGTCACCGACCGCTGCCGACAGCGACCACTAACCGGGTCAGCGCCCAACGCGACGCGGACCTCCCACACTCCCGGCCGCCGCTGACGCAACGACCCCGAACCACGAGGACTATTCATCCACCACGGTAAACACCACCGACGCCATCCCGCACCCGCAGCCCATCCCTACAACGATGTAGGGATCGATGTAGGGATGCCTCCCAGCCCAACGGTTCCATGCCCTGCCAGGTCAGTTGAACCGAACACCCCTCAGGACGACCGCGACGACCGGACTGAAACGCCGCGACAGAGCGCTGACCTGCAGGTTTGCGGGGACATGCCGAACGCCCCCGACATCTCGAGGGCGTCCAGGTCCGTCTCAACACGGAGCGCGCCCGGAGGGATTCGAACCCCCAACCTTCTGATCCGTAATCAGATGCTCTATCCGTTGAGCTACGGGCGCACGCGTCGCGACTCGGCGATATCACCGGGCGCAACGTCGCGAAAGACTACCCGTTGACCGGCCCCTGACGGAAATCCGCGCCCGCCGTCAGATCGGTGCTCACAAGGTCGGGCCCTCGCCGCGCAGCCGCTCGACCTCGGACAGGGCCTCGCGCAGCCCGGTGAGCCACTCGTCGGTGTGCTGCCCGACCAGGTGCACGCACCATGCGAGCGCTTCGGAACGAGACCGAGCCACGCCGGCGTCCACCAGCGTGTCGAGCACTTGGCGCTCGCTCTGGCGCTGTCGGGTCATCGCGGGAACAGCCAGATGCGTGAAGAGCTGGCCGGTCTTACCGATCCGCGCCCCCCAGGCGATGCTGCGGCCGTACTTGGTCTGAGCCTCGTCGGCGATCCTCATCCGCTGCTCGCGGGTGTCCTCGCGCCAGCGGGTGATCCGCCCCTCCTCCGCCGCAGGCTCGTCACTATCGGGCGCAGGCAGCTCACCGATCACCGTGATCTCGTCACGGTCCACGGTGACCTTCAGGTCGCCGGTGAACCAGTCGTCAGGAATGCGCCCGGCGAACCAGGCGGCCGCGTCGCTGGCGTCGGGCAGGTCGCCCTGCTGCCAGCCGCCGTGCTGCCAGCCGCCCGGGCGACCGAAGGGGCCACCTCGCCGGGGCCCACCTGTGCCCCGGCGACCGGGCGCGCCGGACGGGGTGTGGTGCTCGTGTTTCATGACTGCCTCCGTACTGTCAAGCAACGTGCTTACAGCATTACACCAATACAAACCGACCCCGTCAAGGCCATATTCCGGGCGCGTCACCAAGGCGAACATGAACGACATACAAGACGGTGACAGCTCGCCCATTCCCTCAGCCTCACCCGAGGCCTTACCGTGTCGGGACGAGCGCGTTCACCATGCGGAGATCCGGATGGCCAGCGACGCCGTGGACACAACCGACCGGCAGGTGGCCCGAAGGGCACCGCGCGAAAGGGAAGGCCCAACCTCATGACGACCGCGGCAGAACTTCAGATCCCGAGCGACGGCTCCACCAGCCACCGCCGCCTTGCCGACTGGGTGGCGGAGGTCGCAGCGCTGACCACGCCAGACCGCATCTCGTGGGTCACCGGCTCAGCCGAGGAGTGGACCACGCTGACCGACAAGCTCGTGTCCACCGGCACCTTCACTCGCCTCAACGAGGACATCAAGCCGAACTCGTTCCATTGCGCCTCCGACCCCTCGGACGTGGCGCGCGTCGAGGACCGCACCTTCATCTGCTCGGTCAACGAGAAGGACGCCGGCCCCACCAACAACTGGATGGCGCCGCACGAGATGAAGACGGTCATGACGCACCTCTACCGGGGTTCGATGACCGGTCGCACGATGTACGTCATCCCGTTCATCATGGGACGCCTCAATGCGGAGGACCCCAAGTTCGGTGTGGAGCTAACCGACTCTCCCTACGTCGTGGTGTCCATGCGCGTCATGGCACTCTGTGGCACCGAGGTGCTGAAGAGGATCGAGGAGCTCGACGCGGAGTTCGTCCCGGCACTCCACTCGTTGGGCGCCCCGCTCAAGGCCGGCGAGGCGGATGTCCCCTGGCCGTGCAACGACATCAAGTACATAGTGCAATTCCCTGAGGAGCGGATGATCTGGTCCTACGGATCGGGCTATGGCGGCAACGCCCTCCTGTGCAAGAAGTGCTACAGCCTCCGTATCGCGTCCGTGATCGCCCGCGACGAGGGCTGGCTGGCCGAGCACATGCTGATCCTCAAGCTGACCTCTCCCCAGAAGGAGACCCACTACATCGCCGCCGCCTTCCCCAGCGCCTGCGGCAAGACCAACATGGCCATGCTGGAGCCGACCATCCCCGGCTGGAAGGTCGAGACCCTCGGCGACGACATCGCCTGGATGAGGTTCGGCAAGGACGGACGCCTCTACGCCGTCAACCCCGAGTTCGGCTTCTTCGGTGTCGCGCCTGGCACGAACGAGAAGACAAACCCCAACGCGATGCGCACCCTCGAGAAGGGCAACTCGGTCTTCACCAACGTGGCCATGACCGACAACGGTGACGTCTGGTGGGAGGGACTGGAGAACATGCCGGCCCACGCCACCGACTGGAAGGGCAACCCGTGGACGCCCGAACGCGGCGAGGACGGTCACCTCTCCAGCCACCCCAACTCCCGCTACTGCACCCCCATCCTGCAGTGCCCGATTCTTGCGCCGGAGTATGACGACCCGCAGGGTGTGCCGATCTCGGCGATCCTGTTCGGTGGCCGGCGCAACACCACCATCCCCCTGGTCACCGAGTCCCGTGACTGGGTGAACGGCACGTTCATGGGGGCGACCCTCTCCTCGGAGACGACGGCCGCGGCGACCGGCGAGGTCGGCCTCGTACGCCGCGACCCGATGGCGATGCTGCCCTTCATCGGCTACAACGCCGGTGACTATTTCAACCACTGGCTCACCATCGGCAAGAGTGCCGACGAGGCCAAGCTGCCGAGGATCTACTACGTCAACTGGTTCCGTCGCGACCACAACGGTGACTTCCTGTGGCCGGGCTTCGGTGAAAACTCCCGCGTGCTCAAGTGGGTCGTTGAGCGCATCGAGGGCCGCGCCGATGCCACCGAGACCCCGATCGGCTACGTGCCGACCCTGGAGTCGCTGGACACCGATGGCCTCGACATGACCCGGCAGCAGATCGAGACGGCGCTGCACGTCTCCCCGCAGGAGTGGGAGACCGAAGTCACCCAGATCCAGGCGTGGTTCCACAAGTTCGGCGACACCCTGCCGGCAGCGCTCTTGACCGAGCTCGACGGACTCAAGGCCCGCCTCGGCCTGAAGTAGGAGAGAGTCAGCCGACCGGATGGCGCCTGAGCTCGCGACGGGCGATGGCCATCTTGTGGACCTCGTCCGGTCCGTCCGCCAGACGCAGCATCCGCGCCTGGGAGTCGAGCTCAGGCAAGGGAGTGTCCTGTGCCGCGGTGGAGATCTCGGCGATCAAGGTCGCCGTCCCCGAGATGGCCACATGGGTCATTGACCGTGCGATGCAGGCGTACGGCGGCAAGGGCGTGAGCCCTGAGGGCGAACCCACCGTTCCACTCGCCCAGGAGGTGGTCACGCGGTACTCGGACCGCGTCATACACGATCTCGGCGTGGCCGCCGTGCGGACCATCGCGGTAGCCAAGCACATGGGTGGACCGCTCGACGTGGACTCCCGGCGCGTCCATCGGGACGACGACCATCGAGTGAGCTCGATGGTCGTCGCGATGTTGTTGGCGTCCGATAACGCGAAGACCTCCATGTTCCCGCTGTCCGGCGCGGCGCAGTTCATCGCCTCGGGGGCGAGCATCGGCGAGCGCCCTGACAGCTCGACGAGCGGCGCGTACTCGAGGTTGGTCAGGCCGGCCCCGAACTCGGCGCCGGACAGGAAGAGGTTCCACAGACCGCGCTCGCGCCACTGTTCGACTGTCGGACTGTATCCAAAGTCCATGACTGACAACGTGGACCGGCGGCGGCGGGCCTGCGACGTGAATGGCCCCCCGGCCTGAGGCTGGGGGGCCATTCACGTTTGGCGGAGGCGGCGAGATTTGAACTCGCGATGGGGATTAACCCAAACCCGCTTAGCAGGCGGGCGCCATAAACCGGGCTAGGCGACGCCTCCGTGCCACTTCGTCGATCACCGCAGGCGGCGACCGGTTCGGGAGCCTGCACAGGCTACCGGCGCAGGGTGTGGTTTCACAAAACGCTACTTCGTGCAGATGTTGGTGTCGGCCGTCCGGGCCTTGATCGTCACGGTGGAGGACGGGGTGGGAGCGGCGGTGGCGCTCAGCGTATGTGTGGGCAGCGGGGCCGTGCCGAGGCGGTTGGGCACCTCGACGACGTTCGGGCTGCCCGTGCCCAGACTGACCCGGATGACGTCACCCGCCGTGTCATCCTGCTCCAGAACGGCCCCTGGGAAAGCCGCCGCCACGGTCAAGGCCTGCTCGCGGTTGGCCGCCGAGTAGGAGACGGTAACGCCCGCCTTGCCGCTGCTTTCGGTCGCCATGCCACTGATGTTGAACCCCTGCAGGCGCAGGTCATCGGCGGCCTGCCGCGCAACACCGGGCACGCCTGAGTCGTTGCCGACGTACACGGTGATCTTGTCCGGCGTGACAGTCAGCACCGGCGGCGGCGTGGTCGTGGTGGGCGTGGGCGTGGGTTTGGAGCCCCGCGCCGGCTTGGTGCCGGGCAACGGAGCGTCTTCACGGATCGACTTCCACAGGCCGTCCGCGGCCGAGGTCCACTGGACGCGGTTGTGATCCGGCGGGTAGTCCTCGACCGGCACCGTCACGAACCGGATCTGTGAGGACTTGAGGCCGACCACGCTCTGGGCCACCTCGCGAAGCGCGTTCAGGTTGCCCAGCGCCGGGTCGGTGGTCAGTGACTTGGTCGCCGCGTCAAGGAAGCGGAACAGTTTGTCCGGGCGCAGGAGCAGGTTGGTGCTCGTGGCCTCCTGGACCATCGAGGACAGGAAGGCCTGTTGCCGGTCGATCCGGCCGAGGTCCGAGGCGTCGTTGCCGATGTTGTGGCGCACCCGGACGAAGGCCAGAGCCTCCTTGCCGGTGACCCTGCTGAGGCCGGCCGGCAGGTCCAGTTGGCTTTGGCGGTCGACCACGGCCGTGGGCAAGCAGACTTGGACCGAGCCGAGAGCGTCGACCATCGACTGGAAGCCAACGAAGTTCACCACCATGAAGTGGTCGATGAAGATGCCGGTGGTGCCCTCGACCGTGCGGATGAGACAAGCGGGGCCACCAAGAGAGTAGTTGGCGTTCCACTGCCGGATCGGACCATCCGCGACCTTGCCCTTCGGATCCTTGCAGTCGAGCGGTGCCCGGGTCATCGAGTCACGAGGGACGCTGACCACCACTGCCGACTTGCGGTCGCCGGACAGGTGCAGGATCAGGGTCGTATCCGAGCGAGCACCAGCGAAGTTCGCGGCATTCCCGAACGCGTTGGTGCCCAGATCACGGGTGTCCGAGCCAATCACCAGGATGTTGACCGGTTTGAGGTTGGTGAGCTTATCGGCGACGGCGTTGTTCTTCGGGCGCTGGCCCAGAAGTCCCGACACATCGATCCGCGTGATGTTGCCGTTGAACTTGACGTAGGCCGCGGTGCCCATGGTCAGCAGCAGAACCAGCCCTGCCGCCACGATGATCGAGGCACGTCGCAGCAGGGGGTGACGATTGGCGCGTCTCTGCGCCAGCCGCACCTCATGCCTCGAGGGATCAACCGTAGGCAGGGATGCCGAGTCTGGGCGTGCTTGCTCGTCGCCCGATCCCTGCTCCGTCACGCGTACACCTGCCTGTCCGGCTGGAATGTGGTCAGCCCCATGGCGCAGGAGGAATCACCGCGTACCAAGGCCTTATCTTTCAGACGCTCCGCGCACCCAAGAAAATGGTGCCGTCACTCTACCAGTATGCGCGCAAATATTCGGTAGAACGAACAAACGAAGCGTCAGGCGGGCGTCTCGACGCTCAAATCACCCTCGGCATACCGCTTGCGCAGCACCTTCTTGTCGAACTTGCCCACGCTGGTCTTGGGAACCTCGTCGATGAAGGCCCAGCGCTCGGGCACCTGCCATCCGGCGACCTTGCTGCCGAGGTACTCCTTGAGCCCGGCCGCGTCGATCGTGGAGTCAGCCGCACGAACCACCGTGGCAAGCGGCCGCTCGCCCCACTTTTCGTCGGGGACGCCGACCACGGAGGCCTCGAGCACGTCCGGGTGACCCATCAGCGCATTCTCGAGATCGACGGACGAGATCCACTCACCGCCGGACTTGATCACGTCCTTGGCGCGGTCGGTCAGCTGCAGGAACCCATTGGGGGTGAGCGAACCCACGTCGCCCGTGCGGAGCCAGCCGTCGTCGAACTTCGAGGCAGCATCGGCGCGCTCGGCCTCTGTGTTGGTCCCGTTGTCGTAGTAGCTGCCGGTGATCCAGGGGCCGCGGACCTCGAGCTCTCCCACGCTCTCGCCGTCCCAGGGCACCTCGGCGCCGTCAGGACCGACCAACCGTGCTTCGAGGGTGGAGGCGATGCGTCCCTGCGTCTGACGGTAACGCCAGTGCTCGTCGCCGGTCGTACCGGCGGGCGCCACCGCCACCGACCCCAGCGGGGACATCTCGGTCATACCCCATGCGTGAAGGACCTCGATGTTGTGGCGCTCGTCGTAGGCCTTCATCAAGGATGGCGGGCAGGCTGAACCACCGACGATGACGGTGCGCAGGGTGGAGGTGTCGGTTGGGTGCTCGTCGAGGTAGCGCAGCAGATCGGTCCAGATGGTCGGGACGGCGCCACCGCCGGTGACCTTCTCGGCCTCGATCATCTTCGCGAGCGGCTCGGCCTGCAGGAACCGGTCGGGCATGATCAGCGACGCCCCCACCATCAGCGCGGCGTACGGAATACCCCTGGCGTTGGCGTGGAACATCGGAACCACTGCCAGCAGCCGATCGCCTTGGCTGAAGCCGAGACTCATCGACACCTGCATGGTGTGCAGGTAGTTGGAGCGGTGGGAGTACACGACGCCCTTGGGGTTGCCGGTCGTGCCCGAGGTGTAACACATCGAGGACGCGTCGCTCTCGTCCAGAACCGGCCAGTCAAAGGTTGTGGGCTGGGCGGCGAGCAGGGTGTCCCAGTCGTGGACGCCCTCGATCTGCGGAGCCGCCTCGAGCGCCGCGCGCACCTCGTCGGGGATCGGGCCGTTGACAATGACATGGCGCAACGTCAACAGGTGCGGCAGCAACTTGCTGAACGGCGCGGCCAGGCTGTTGTCCAGGACGATGGCCCGGCCCGCCGCGTGGTTGGTGACATAGATGATCTGCTCGGGGAAGAGCCGGATGTTCAGCGCCTGGAGGACAGCGCCCATGGACGGCACGGCCAGATAGGCCACGAGGTGCTCGGCGTTGTTCCACATGAACGTGGCAACGCGCTGGTCGCCATCGACGCCCAGACCCCGCAACGCATTGGCGAGCTGAGCCGACTGGGTGCCCACCTCCGCGTATGACGTCCGCCGGGGCCCGTCCGCGGTCCAGGTCACGACTTCCTGGTCGGCATGCAGGAGCGTGCCCGACTGGAGGATCCGCGAAATCAGCAACGGCGACTCTTGCATGGTGCTCTTCATGGCCGCACTCTGCCACGCATCTTGTTCGAGCGGGAGCCCTGCGGGCCAACGGATTGAGCCATTTCGGCGGGTAGACGAGCAGGCAGACAACAGGAGCCCTCCGGCCCGGGCGTCCCCGACACGGGCCGTGCGGTTGGATGGTCGCCATGAGCAGACGCATCATCATCGCCTCCGTGGTGACCGGGGTCATCGTGGTTGGCGCCGCCGCGGGAGGGTTCGCCTTCGTCCGGCACGGTGAGCAGATACGCCTCGACAAGGACTCCCGCGCAGCAGCTGACCGGTTCGCCGCGGGGTGGTCCCAGCGCGACGTCCTCAAGACGGGGTATGCCGGCCGAACCGCTGACCAGGTCGCGGCGAGCTTCAAGACCGCGACCGCGGGGCTCGGGAGCGGACCGGTCAAGGTCACCGTCACGTCTTTCACCCGCGACGGCGACAGGGCCACGGGCAAGCTCTCCGTCGCCTGGACCGTTGCCGAGGGCTCAATCTGGGCCTACACCATGCCAATCTCGTTGCAGCGCAACGATGTCGAGCTCTGGGATGTCGTGGCCAGGGATGGAGCCACGATGTGGGCGCCTGACGTGGACGCCAAGGCGAAACTGGTCGCCGCCCGGACCTGGGGCAAGCGCGGCGAGGTCCTGGGCCGCGACGGCTCACCTATCCTGGCGGTCGGCAAGGTCTATGACGTCGCGATCGACCCGGCCCGAGCTTCGGCCGAGACGGTCGCCGCTCTGGCGAAGGTGGTCGACGAGCCGGCCGACAATCTGGTCGCGAAATACAACAAAGCCAAAGCGTCCGGCTCGAAGGCGCCGATCCCGGTCATCGCCTATCGCGAGACCGACTTCCAGGCACGCAAGGCGGCGCTCGATGCCCTGGTCGGTGTCATCTACCCGCCACGGGTGCAGCCGCTGGCGCCCTCCTCCACCTTCGCCCGGCCGTTGCTGGGCTCCTACGGCCCGGCAACCGCCGAGACCATCAAGAACGGCAAGGGCCGATACGTGGCCGGCGACTACGCCGGCCTGAGCGGGCTGCAAGGGCAGTACGACGCTGCGCTCGGCGGCACGCCCGGAGTGCAGGTGACCGCGAGCGACAAGCCGGATGCGCCGCTGTTCGAAAAGGCGGCAGTCGATGGCGCGCCGATGACCCTGACGTTGGATGCCAAGACCCAGTCCGCGGCCGAGGCGGCCCTGGCCGGCAGCGGCACAGTCCCCTCAGCGCTCGTGGCCGTTGATGTCGCCACCGGGGATCTGCTCGCCGTCGCCAACTCGCCCTCCTTCGGCATGAACCGCGCGTTGTTGAGCTCGTACGCGCCGGGGTCCACGCTCAAGGTCGCCACGACATACTCGTTGCTGACCAACGGTTTGTCGCCATCCAAGCCGGTGCTGTGTCCCCCGACTGTCGTGGTCGACGGCCTCACGATGCGGAACTACGAGCACGAGACCTTGGGGCTGGTGCCGTTCTCCGTGGACTTTGCCCATTCCTGCAACACCGCGTTCGTGGGGCTCGCCGCCACCATGGGGGACGCCGACGTGCACGATGCCGCGCTCGCACTTGGCGTCGGGGCGGGCTGGGACAAGCACCTGGGGATCGCGGGGACGTTCGACGGCTCGGTTCCCGTCGCCACCTCCAAGACGGAAAAGGCCGCCACAGCGTTCGGCCAGGCCAAGACCTCGGTCTCGCCGGCATCCCTGGCGGTCATGGTCGCCTCGGTGGCGCGCGGAAGCTACATCGAACCTGCGCTGATCAGCGCTCCGGCAGTGGCTGGGGCCGATCGGACCCCAAAACCGCTGGACGCCAAGGCCATCGGTCAGCTTCAGAGCCTGATGCGGCTCGTGGTCACCAACGGCACCGCAAGCGGCGTCATGAAGTCTGTGATCGGCGGTCCGGTGTACGGCAAGACAGGAACTGCCGAATACGGATCTGACAACCCTCCGGCGACCCACGCCTGGTTCGTCGGCTGGCAGGGACCCGTGGCTTTCGCCGTGCTGGTGGAACAGGGCAAGAGCGGTGCCACTGACGCGGCGCCCATCGCCAAGGCCTTCCTCGAGACCCTGCACCGCTGACCCAGGCTTGAAACCACGGAGCTGGAAACCACGGAGCTTGGAAACCACAAGGCCCCCCGGCCGAAGCCGGGGGGCCTTGTGCGAAAACGACTGTGTGTCGCAGTTACTGCTGTGAGATGAGAGTGTCTCTCAAATCAGAGGGCTTGAACTTTCTCAGCCTGGGGGCCCTTGGGACCCTGGGTGACCTCGAACTCCACGCGCTGTGCTTCTTCGAGCGAACGGTAGCCGCTCGTCTCGATCGCGGAGTAGTGAACGAACACGTCAGGTCCGCCGCCATCCTGGGCGATGAAGCCGAAGCCCTTTTCAGCGTTGAACCACTTAACTGTGCCTTGAACCATGAGGAATAACTCTTTCTTTGATATCCAATAGAGTCCACACTTCGTGGGCTCCAAGCCGCCGCGACACCCCCACAACTAACGGGACATGCCCGCTGTTAATAAAAAGAGCCCGCTGGTGAGCGGGCACTTCTTCGATCTGCGAGGAACTGCAACTGCAACCATTTGTCAGGCTAGCACGCAAACCGGTTTCTCACCCATAGGAAGTTCGAGCCAGACGGTCACAGCGCACGGACGGTGCCACGCAGATGATCGCCAGCTCCCTCGGTCGGCCGGACGGCCAAGTCCCAGCCCAGATCCTGTTGCGCGACAAAGAAATTGACGACGGACGGCAGCAACAACGGTTCGCTGAAGTCGACGTCCACGACGTAGGCGTCGGGGAGTCGACCCTCGATCGCAGCCAGAGCATGCGCCTTGGACCACATGCCCTGCACGAGGGCACCAGGGAAGCCGAAGGCTCGTGCCGTCAATGAGCTCAGGTGCATCGGGTCCACATCACCGCTGACCGTCGCATAGCGCCGTCCCATGTCCCCGGGAACGTCCCAGACCGCGTTCGCAGGCGCATCGGGCCCGAGATCCACGGCGACGTGCTGGGCCGGCTCCGTCTCTCCTGGCACCGAGGCCCCGCGCGAGAGGTAGGTGCTGACGCCCTCCCACACGAGCTCGTGACCAACACGAACCTCACCGACGAGATCAATCTGCGCACCCTTCTCATGAGGACGCAGCGCCCGCGCGCTGGCGCGCAGCGTGAGGGGCTCGCCGGCGTCGACGGGCCGATGCTGGACGATCCGGTTGCGGACGTGAACCAGGCCGGGCATGCCCAAAGGGAACCGGCGGTCGGCCATCAGTGTCGCCTGGAGGGGAAAGACGAGCACGTGCAGATAGGTCGCCGGGAGGGTGTCCCGCAGTGCGAACCCACAGACCTTGTCGTAGGCGGCCAGCTCACCGAGGCGGATCCACGTCCGGGGATGACGCACCTGAACATCTTGAAGGGGGCCGCCGCGGCCGATGGAGGTCGCTGCGGCGCGCGCAAAGAGGACGGTGAGGTTGGGGGTGCTGTCGAGCGTGAGGGTCCTGGCGTCATTCATCTCAGATCGCCTCGAGGATGGCCACGACGCCCTGACCGCCAGCCGCGCAGATGGAGATCAGGCCCCTGCCTGATCCCTTCTGGGACAGCTGTTTGGCCAAGGATGCCACGATGCGTCCGCCAGTGGCGCCGAAGGGGTGGCCCGCCGCCAGCGAGGATCCGTTGACGTTGACCTTGCTTCGGTCGATCGAGCCGAGAGGGGCATCGAGGCCGAGTCGTTCGACGCAGAACTTTTCGCTCTCCCATGCGGCCAGCGTCACCAGGACCGTCGAGGCGAAGGCCTCGTGGATCTCGTAGTAGTCGAAGTCCTGCAAGGACAGGCCCTGCCGGGCGAGGAGGGGCACCACGGCATACGCCGGAGCCATCAGCAGCCCCTCTCCCCCGTTGACGTAGTCGACAGCGGCGGTCTCGGCGTCGACGAACCGGGCCAGCGCGGGGAGGCCACGCTCGTCAGCCCACTGCTGCGAGCCGAGCAGCACCACCGAGGCGCCGTCGCTCAGCGGCGTGGAGTTGCCGGCCGTCATCGTTGCGCCCTCGCCCTTGCCGAACACCGGTTTGAGCCGGGCCAGCTTCTCGACGCTGGTGTCGGGGCGCAGGTTCTGGTCGCGGGTCACCTGCAGGTAGGGCGTGACCAGGTCGTCGAAGAAGCCACGGTCATATGCCGCGGCCATGTTGTGGTGGCTTGCCGCGGCCAGCTCGTCCTGCGCCGTGCGATCGATCTGCCACTCAGCGGTGGTGATGGCTTGATGTTCGCCCATGGTCAGGCCGGTGCGGGGCTCCGAGTTGTGGGGGATCTCGGGCACGAGGTGGCTGGGGCGAAGTCCCCTCATCGCCTTGATGCGGTCCAGCGGGGCCTTGGCCCGGTTGGCCGCCAGCAGCTTCTCGCGCAGGTCGTCGCCGACCGCGATGGGCGCGTCGCTGGCGGAGTCGACACCACCGGCGATCCCGCAGTCGATCTGGCCCAGGGCGATCTTGTTGGCCACGAGGATCGCGGCCTCCAGCCCCGTGCCGCACGCCTGCTGCACTCCGTACGCGGGGGTCGTGGGCGCGAGCCGAGAGCCGAGGACACTCTCCCGAATCAGGTTGAAGTCACGACTGTGTTTCACGACAGCGCCCGCTGCAACCTCGCCGACGCCTTGGCCGGCCAGCCCGAACCGGGCCACGAGCCCGTCAAGGGCAGCGGTCAACATGTCCTGGTTCGACGCATGGATGTATGGACCGTTGGCTCGGGCGAACGGAGTACGGTTGCCACCGACAATGACAGCCGAGCGTGGGCCTGCGGTATTGCCAGCCATGCGTCCTCCAACGTCGATCAATGCGTGAGGACGACAGTAGCCAACCCTGACCCGGACGTGGAGA
>Ga0075530_1001195_pt1 | contig 12420 bp, 11 predicted proteins | sample NGEPerD_2_FD_75101 | JGI IMG/M metagenome (GOLD analysis project Ga0075530, IMG submission 75101) | Arctic peat soil microbial communities from the Barrow Environmental Observatory site, Barrow, Alaska, USA - NGEE PermafrostL1-D | ecosystem: Environmental > Terrestrial > Soil > Wetlands > Peat ...
GGTCCCGATTAGGCTGACGTGTCAACAATCTCCGATGAACTTGGCATGTGGGGGTGACATGACAAGTTCCTTGTCATGGCCGACCCGCATTCCCTAAGGCGTGCCTCGCACGAGAAGTCCGAGGAACTCATGGTTCACGAAGAGCCGGTCGCGTCCGACCTTGTGATCCCGTAGCAAGCCCGCATCGGCCAACGAACTGAGCCAGTTCGTCGCGGTCGGACGCGAGACTCCACACCTCACCATGACGGTCCTGATGCGGCAGCAGGGCTGTTCGAACAGGACCGCCTGCAGTTCCGACTCCGCGCCTCCCTTCGACGCTGCCCGTGCCCGCCGGGCAAAGTCATCCTGGAGGTCGCGGATCGCTCCGATCTTCCGCACCGTGTTTCGCGAGGTCTGTTCGATTCCGCGGAGGATGTAGAGCAACCACGGCTCCCATGCACCCTCAGCCGTGACGCCCTGGAGTAGGCGGTAGTAGTCGTTCTTGGTCTCGATGATGTATCGCGAGAGGTAGAGCAGAGGATGCCGAAGCAGCCCCGACTCCACCAGCATGAGCACGTTGAGGATGCGGCCGGTGCGTCCGTTGCCGTCAGAGAACGGGTGGATCGCCTCGAACTGGTAGTGCGCGGCCGCCATCCGAACTAGCGGATCCATGCCGTCATCGGCATGGATGAAGCGCTCCCACTCGCCAACCTTCTCGGCAATCAACTCGCGCCCTTCAGGCGGGCTGTACGTGATCTCTCCCGTGACGGGGTTACCGATCCGGGTGCCCGGCAGGGCACGCAGATCCATGTCAAGACCCTTGATCATGCTGCACACTGCCGACGCGGTCGCCTTGGTCAGACCTCGCTCGACTGTCCGCTCGAACCCGACGCGGAGTGCCGTCCGATAGCGAAGTGTCTCCTTGGTCGCGGGGTCCGCGCCTGCGTCGTCGTCGAGGTGGCGAAAGAGTGCGTCGGTCGTGGTCACGATATTCTCGATCTCCGAACTCGCCTGCGCCTCAAGCAGCGGGATGGTGTTGATCAGGACTGTGGGATTCGGGATCGACACAGCCGCCTGGTCGAGTTGCGCGAGGGCGGCATTTGCACCGATGGCAGCCTTCAGGACCACCCGCGTCTCCAGCTCATCAACCCCCGGCGGGACTGGCAGTTCGTTGTGGGGCACGTCAGCGCACCAGATCGTCATGACCAAACCTCGTCACACCCATCTCCAACATGCAAAGTTTTCTGTGATTTCTTTACATCTTTTGCCCATGCGCCAAGTTCCTTGGCATGTAGCTGAGCAGTCGCACTCACTCCAGATCAGCCTCCAGATCCTGACTTCAGGCTCCGGTCGGTTCGACTATCTCGACGGCATCCGCGCGCTCGCGATCGGTGCCGTCCTGTCGCTGCACTGGCTCTCCTGGTACTCCCCGTTCTTCCACGGCGGCTCCATCGGCGTAGACATCTTCTTCGTCCTCAGCGGCTTCATCAGCACCACGATGCTGTGGCGCTCGAAGCGACCCCCAACTCTCGCGCGGCCGGCTGGTGGGTCTGTTCGTCGCGTCGTTTGCTGCTCGTGATGAGCTGCCTGACCATGATCTCGGGACTGATTCTGGACGGGATTCGCAAGGCCCGGCACGAGCACAGCCGTCTGGCCCATGCGCCACCCCGCCGTCGCGATCACCGAGCCACTGACTCAGATCCAGCCCGGTACGTCGCAGATCCCGTCGATGCGCCGGGTCGGGTTGCAGGCTCGCGCCAGCTGAGCGGTCACTCCTGCGTCAGCATGGTCGTGCCCAGACCGATCATCATCGCGCCGCCTGTCGCACCCAGCTTGTCCAGACGCTGCGGCTTGCGGGCGAACCAGTCACGGGCCTTGGACGCTGCCAGCGCCCACACCGTGTCCGAGCAGATCGCCAGCGTTCCGAAGACGACACCGAACAGCGCCATCTGCACCCCGACGTGCCCTGCCTCCGCGTTGACGAACTGAGGCAGGAAGGCCACGAAGAAGACGATCGTCTTGGGGTTGGTCACACCGACGATGAACCCGGTGCGGAGCGACTTGCCGCGCCCGCCCTTGACCGGCGCGCCCAACGTGGCCCGCGCATCGGCACGGTGCCGGATCGCCTGGATGCCGAGCCAGATGACATACGTCGCCCCGGCCACCTTCACCACGGCGTACGCCGCAGAGCTGGCGGTCACGACCGCAACAAGGCCGACGGCGATGAGGAACACCTGGACAGTGATGCCAAGGCCGTTGCCCACGACTGAGAGCAGCGCGTCGCGTCGCCCGACAGTCAGCGCGCGGCCGATCGTGAACAGCAGGCTGGGTCCCGGGACCTGGATGAAGAGGATGGACGCCACGACAAAGGCGATCCACTGACTGGTGGTGGGCACTACTCCAGTCTCCATCAGTGTGCGCAGCGGGGCCTCTCCTTTTCTGCGCGTCGAGTCCGGCGGCGTACCGGATGTGGGTCACGCCGATGCGGGTCCGTGCGACCGCCGCGACACGATCCACTGCGCCATGGTGGCCCCAACCAGGACGCCGAAGGTGTTGGCCACAACGTCGACGAACTGGGCGGACCGCTGCTGGAGCAGCAGGCCCTGGACGAGCTCGACGCTTCCCGACACCACGAAGGCGTAGGCGGTCCAGCGCTCCCAGGTCCATCGCGGCCAGAGCAGTGTGGCCAGCAGCGGAACGGGCGCGACCATCAGTGCGTTGAGCGCGAACTCGACGCGCCCCCCCGTGATCAGTCCCTCAGAAAACCCGAGAGCAAGAACCACGCGGTGGACATGTTCGACCGTCGCGGTAGCAGGCTCACCGCTGGGCCACAACAAGATCCAGCCCAACATGAGCGAATAGGCCACCAGAACCATCAACAGGCCGCGGTCGCCGGCCTCGACCCTCGAGCGCTGCTCAGTCACCGCCGCGGGCGCACGTGCAGGCCGACCTCGGGGTCGACCACAACCTCCTGCATGGCCGGCAGCCCGTCGGCGTCCAGCTGAGCGTCGACCGGTACGTTGCGCTTGAGCAGCGCCAGCGCGATCGGGCCGAGCTCGTAGTGCCGGGCGGAGCTGCCGACGAAGCCGACCTCACGCTCGCCGTTGAGCACCGGCGCGCCACGCTTGGGCAGCCGGTTGTCGGAGCCGTCGAGGTGCAGCAGCGTCAACCGGCGGGGCGGCCGGCCGAGCGTGTGCACCCGCGCGACGGTCTCCTGCCCGCGGTAGCAGCCCTTGTCGAGGTGTACGGCCGAGGGGATCCAACCCATCTCGTTGGGGATGGTGCGCTGGTCGGTGTCCAGACCCAGACGCGGCTCACCACGCGCGATCCGGAGCGCCTCGAAGGCCCACATCCCGCAGGCCGGTCCCGCAGCCTGCGCGTAGGCCCCGAGCTCGGAGCGGAAGAACACGTCGTACTTTCCCTGGTCGGCGAAGTGGTTTCGAGACGCTCGCTGCGCTCGCTCCTCAATCACCGTTCTCTCGACCGGCGTCGTTCCCTCGACCGCCGTTCCCCCACCCACTGTTCCCTCAACCACGGGGACAGGGCGCCAGGCAACCGCCAGCTCCTCGGAGAGGTCCTCGACCTCGACGCGCATCATGAAGCGCATCCGGTCCAGCCAGGCGGCCAGCGGTGCGGCCTCCCCCGGCTCGACGTGGGCGGTGAAGGCCTCACCGTCGTCCACGCCGTACATCGCGTGCTCGACGTGACCATTGGGCGAGAGCACCAGCGCGGCAGTGGGAACGCCCGGCTGCAGGGTCTCAAGGTGCTGGGTGGTCAGCGAGTGCAACCAGGGCAGCCGGTCGGGCCCGCTGACCCGGACCACGCCCCGGTGGGAGAGGTCCACGAACCCGTTGCCGGCGACCAGGGTGCGCTGCTCGACGTTGAACGAGCCGTAGTGGGCCGCGACCGGGGCATCGATGCCATCACCACTCACCGCGCCGGGAAGACTCAGCAAGGGGCTCAGGGACGAGTTCATCGAGTCGTTCACCCCATCATTGTCCCGCGCCTCGCCAAAGCGAAGGAACGCAGGTGTCAAAACGAGAGGCTCAGCTGTCTGGCCCTCTCCAAAGCCGCCAGCAACACGCTGCACCCATCGCCCACGCTGCAAGGATCGGGATGTCCCCGTCGTTCAAACCATGACGCTCCGACACCGCCACCAGCTCATCGCCGGCCCAGGGTCCGTGACCGGCGATCGAGGCAAGGGTGAGCCCAGTGAGGACGATCATCACGAGCACGATGTAAACCCTGTCTGGCACAGGCAGAGGGTACGGGCCCGTGCCCGGAGCGGCAGTTGGCCGTCTCCGAACGCCCCATCCACCTCGAGGAAGAACCTGGAACCTCACCGGCAGGCGCTGAGGATGTCAGAAGACTCGATCAGTCGAGCGTTGTCTCGAACCACTCAGAAGCAGGCGGCGCAGCAGGCGACCTGAGGGTCAGAGTGGTGCTAGATCAATGCGGCCGTAGTCGTCCTCATAGCGGCATATGTCGTCCTCGCCGGTGTAGCCACCGAGCTGCACCTCAACGATGACCAGCTCCTCGTCCCCGTGGTTGCCCAGCCGATGGCGCGCCCCGAGGGGGACGTCGATCGACTCACCATGACGTACGACGGACTCGGTGCCGTTGATCTCGCAGGTCGCTTCGCCCTGGATGATCACCCAGTGTTCCGAGCGGTGCTCGTGACTCTGAAGTGACAGCCGCGCGCTCGGCTTCACGTGGATGCGCTTGATCTTGAAGCCGTCGGCGACGTCGATGACGTGCCACGAGCCCCAGGGTCGTTGCTCCGACTCCACCGCCACAACTCGCTCACTTCCTCGATCGTTCGACCCCGGCGCGCATGCAGACGCTGATGTTTTGTCTGGTTCAGGAGGCCAAGGTACAGGTCGCGCCGTACTCACGAGGACTGGGCCGGTCAGTACTGCGTCAGCACCCCGACGCCAGGCGGAACACCACGCCGCCGGTGCCGCCGAATCATGATGCATCCGACGGTTCGACGGCTCCCCGAACCATCAGCCTTAATGACGCTCCGCCACGACTCGACGCGGCGGACCCGGTGACTCCGTGGCCGCTTCCTGGTGCGCACAGTTCCTCGTGCGCATGACGAAGCCCTCAGTTGCCCACCGGGGCGGATTGTGGGCTTGCGCCTGCTCTGGCCCTGCCAGCGGACTACCCTCACGTTGACGCAGGACAGACCACCTGCCGGGACCGCCGTGTCCCCGGGTGCTTAGCATGGTTCGCCACACTGGGGGAAAAAGTGGAGCAGACAATCGACGTGGTCGCCAATACGGCGAGCGGGTCCGCGGCCCGACGCCACCCGCGGCGCTTCGCCTCGGGTCCTGAAGGCGCGCTGATCAGGCTCCAGACCCGGTGGCCATGGGTACTGGCCGCCGCCCTCGTTGGCGCCATGCTCGGCCTGATGCTGACCCGCGGCCCGGTCACGTATCAGACCTCGGCCATCCTGCAGATCGTCGAGTCGTCCCAGGACAGCGGCCGGACGAAGCAGGTGGCCCAGACAGTGGAGCGCACGGTGACGTCTTCGACCGTTGTCGAGGATGCCGCCGGCGCCCGCGGCATCCTGGCGGCCGACCTGACCGCCCGGATGAGCGCTCAGTGGGAGACCGACACCGACCTCGTCTACGTCACGGTCCGGGGCACCGACCGGCAGGGCGTCGTCAACGACGCGAATGCGGTGGTCACCAGTCTCGTCGGCTTCTACGAGGTGCAGACGATAGCTCAGATCAAGGAGCTCCGCAGCCAGGGGAACAAGCTGCTCGCCACGGGTCGCCTCAACAACACTTCTGCCGAGGCGGCGCGACGCTCCGGTATCGGCTCCTCAGTGGCTTCCCAACAAGGATCTGCCTCTTCCGGCTCGACCACGGTCACGCTGTTGGATCCCGCGAAGCAGACAGCAGCCACGGGAATGTCGGTGCCCGTCGCGGTCGTCCTCGGTGGGTTCGTCGGGACGGCGCTCAGCGGCGCGACCGCCCTGCTCCTCCCGTTCCGACGTCGCAAAGTCCGCCGCGCCGCCGAGGTGCCGGTCCTGATGCCCGGCGTCCGGGGTGTCTCCGCAGCCGACAACGGCGCCGCGGAGGTGGTCGGGCTGTTCCTCGAGTCGGAGCGCTCCGACCTTGCGGTGCTCGCGATGGAGGGCGCCGAGGACGGCGCGACATCGTTCGGAGCCGATCTGGTGGTGCTGCTGGAGGCACATGGGGTGTCGGCCGCCGTCGCACATACCCCCGGCACGTTGAATAGGTCGCCTCCGAGCGGGGGCACGCGCAACTACAGCAACCTCGGGGAGTTCGCCTTCTTGGGAAGGTCCGCTCGAGCCGAGACCCGGAGGGAGCTCGGCGCCTCGGCTCTGGTTCTGGTGACGCCCGCCAAGAGTGGAGTTCTGAGCCTCCTGGCCGGGCAGGGAGAGGTCCTCGCCGTGGTCATGGCCAGAGCCGGGCGTCAAACGGTGCATGAGCTGGGGGGCGTCGCCAGGCAGCTCGGGCACTCTGATCCCACCGTGGTCCTGCTGACGTGACCACACCCGACCTCGGGCGTTCAACGGTCAGATGGGTCGGCGGGCTGTTCGTGGCCTGCGTCCTTCTTCAGCGGTTCGCCGTACCCGGCCTGCCCGTGGCGCTCATCCTCCCGCTCGTCCTCATCGGAGCCGCTTGGGGTCTTCTCCGTGGGCTGGCGGAGTTCAACAAGGGCCGCGTGACCGCCTGGCTTCTCGCGGCAGGTGCCACGGCGATCATGCTCATGGTCCAAGCCCTTGTTTTGCACGCTCCCCTGGTGAGCGTGGGGTCGTGGGCGCTCTTCATGACTGTGTGGACGCCGTTCACACTCCAGCTCGTCGACCGTCGGCTCGAGACCTACCTAGCGGTGCTTCGGGTCGTAGTCACGACCAGTGCCGCGGTCGCGGCGGGCTGTCTGGTGATGACGCTGACCCAGTACGCCGGTTTGCCTTACAGTGACTGGCTGGCCGAGATCGTGCCCGGCGCGTGGCTGCTCAATGACTTCGTGATCACCTATCCCGTCAGCTACGGCTCAGAGATCTACCGGGCCAACGCCTGGATCGGCCTGGAGCCCTCCATGGTCTCGCTGCAGATGGGGATTGGCCTTGTGGCCGCGCTGCTGGTCGGTGCACGGATGGTGACGGTCGCCCTCCTTGTCGGTGGCCTGATCGTGGCCACGTCTGGCTCGGGGTTGGCCATTCTCGTCGTAGCGCTCGTCGTACTCCTCGCCAGCCCGGCGCGAAGTCAGCTGAGGCAACACCTGATCCCTGCGGGAGTCGTCCTTGCCATCGGACTGAGCAGCCCCATGGGGCAGAGCATTGTGGGCCGGCTGGGCGAGAGCGGCACGGACCAGTCCTCGACAAGCCTGCGCGCGATCTACCCCTACCAGTACCTGTGGCCGACCTGGGTGACGGACCTCTCCGGAGTTGTCCTCGGTTTCGGGCCCGGCTCGTCACAAAGGCTCGTCGAGCAGTCTGGCCTCCTGGGCTTGCTGGTGCCCACGCCGGTGAAGATCTTCTTCGACTACGGACTCCTCGCCGGCGCAGTCCTGGCGGCGATGATTCTGTTCTGCTATCTCTACGGACCCAGCCGAGCAATAACCGTGTCGCTGCTCGTTTCTCTGTGGGCGTTGCAGCCCGGGACCACAACGATGGTGGTGGTCATGCCGGTGCTGCTGCTGGTGACGTGGTGGTCACCGCGACCGGGTGACCGGGCGCTGGAGGACCTTTTGGGATCCGGTTCGAGGTTGTTCTCCAGGAGACCTGGCAGAGCTGATGAAGCTGCCTGGACCGAGCTCAGCAACACGGCAAGACGACAGGAGATGATGTGACCGAGGCCAAGACACCGACGGTGTCGATTCTGATGCCGGTGTACAACGAGGAACGCAGCGTCACCGAGGCCATCGCCTCAGCGCTCCGGCAGACGGAGCAGAGCACCGAGGTGCTTGTCATGGACGGACGCTCCCAGGATGAGACTGCGGAGGTGGTGCGCTCGCTCGCCCTCGAGGAACCCCGCATCCGCCTGCTCGACAACCCCCAACGAACAATCGCGTCGGCACTCAACATCGGGTTGTCCAACGCGCGAGGCCGGTTCGTCGTGCGCGTCGACGCACACCTCACCATCAACGACACGTACGTCGAGACCGGGCTGGGCGTGCTGTCCGAGCACCCTGAGGTCGCCGCCGTGGGTGGTTGCAGGATCGGTGTGGCAGATTCCCGGACCGGCCAGGCTGTGGCCGCCGTACTCTCCAGCCCCTTTGGAGTCGGCGACTCGATCAACCACTACGCGACGCAACCGCAGGAGACCGACCACGCCTCCATGGGTGTCTATCGTGCCGAGGTGCTGCGCGCGGTCGGCGGGTGGGACGTGCGGCTCCTGGTGAACGAGGACGTCGACATCGACCACCGCATCCTGGAAGCCGGACACAAGATCCGCTACCACCCGGAAATGGTGATGCATTGGTCGGTGCGGGAGACGCTGCGCGACTTCGGTCGGCAGTATCGCCGCTACGGGCGGGGAAAGGCCGGCATGGTCCGCAAGAACGGCGTCGCGGCCGTACGCCTGCGCCACCTCGCCCCGCCGACCCTACTGGTCGCCCTGGTGGCCGGCGGAGTCGCCGGACTGACGGGGCACAAACGCCTGGCCGCGACCCTGCTCCTGCCGTATCCCTTGGGCCTGTCGGTGGCCGTCAGGGCCACCGAGACCACCTCGGAACGAACCACCGCCGGCTCACTGCGGCTGGCGGGGGCCTTCGCCACCATGCACCTCACCTGGGGCCTCGGATTCCTCGAGGGCATCTTCTTCAAGGCCGGTCCGGTCACCTCGAGCGGGCGGTCCCCGGGCGAGCGGTCGACACCGATCACCACAGCTCTCGGTAGACTTCGGCGGAGTCGGGGTTCTGCTTCTTGAGGAACAGCGACGAGCCGAGGTACTGGTCAGGTTCGTCGAAGTAGTTCTCGAAGGCCAACACGTCCCGGTTGGCCCGGAAGAACTCGTACATCTTGTGGATGAAGAACTCGTTGTCGCCGGCACCGTGCGCATCTTTCGAGGACAGTCCCCACTCCGGAACCGCGAACCTCTTGCCGTTCTCGCGCGCGAACTCGACGACGTCGGTCAGCCCCGGTCCACTGCTGGGGGAGATGGAGTCTTCCCATTCCCCCTCGTCGCGGGCCATGGCGCTCCAGCTGTCGTAGTGGTCGCAGCCAACCACGTCCACCACGTCATTGCCCGGGTAGAGCCGCGTCAGACTTGCGAGACGATCGTCTTCGGCCCCCTCGAGAGCCACCCCGCAACTGATGTCGAAGACGAAGACGAGATTCGGCGCGATCGACGACATGACTCGGACGACCTGGCGGTAGGCCGCCTTGAAGTCATCGGCCGCCTCTGCTGTGGCTCCCCATGGGAACCAGGTGCCGTTGGCCTCCAGGCCCACCCGCACGAAACTGTCCCCTCGATCGTGCCGCACCAGGGTCCGTGCCACCGAGCGCCACACGTCGTCACGCTCTCCTGACGCCACGTCCCGCAGCGAGCCACCATCTTCCTTGGGCAGCAGCGGCAGGCCATAGCTCAGTCGCCCGCGGAAACCGTTGAAGGTCGACACGTGCCAGTCACTGCGGCTGAGTTCTTGCCAGGACTCGTAGGCCGGGTAGGTCGTCAGCGTGTCCACTTTGGATCCACGCCATCGACCGAAGGCGCGAACCTCACGAGTGCTCGTCGCCCCGCCCAGCCAGACACCGCTGAGCCACGTGTGGCCGGTCGAGTCGTGGGTCGGTGTCGAAGGTTGTTTCACGCCCTCCGAGGAACAGCCGGTCGCCAGCATCGCGACGGCGAGGGCGAGGGCGGCGAGCCTTGCGAGTCGGGCTCCCCGACGTGTTCTCCCCATGAGTCCCCCCAGCTCACCCCGCCCCAGACCACTTGGGCCGCTCGGGCGGAGCCACGATCGGCCTACTAACCTTCGAGAGTGTAGGGTCGGCTGCCAACCAGGGCAGCGGCTCAATCGCTGTGGCCACCTTCGAGTGGGTCCGATACAGGGAGTGCTGTTGAGCCAGTACGACGTCGTCATGGTGGGGGCCGGCATCCTCGGCCTGGCCACCGCCAAGGAGTTGCATGCCCGCCATCCGGGGCTGCGGATCGCCGTCCTCGACAAGGAGTCGGAACCGGGGCGACACCAGAGCAGCCACAACAGCGGGGTGCTGCATGCCGGGGTCTACTACAAGCCGGGGTCTCTCAAGGCGAAGCTCTGCGTCACCGGCAAGGTGCTGATGGAGCGGTACGCCGAGGAGCACGACATCGCCTTCGAGCGCTGCGGCAAGCTCATCGTCGCCTTGAACGAGCACGAGCTCGCGCCCCTGGCCGAGCTCGAGGCTCGGGGCAACGCCAACGGCGTACCAGGGTTGCGGATGCTGGGATCCGAGGAGATGCGCGAGATGGAGCCCCACGCGGCCGGGATCCGGGCACTCCACTCGCCGGGGACCGGGATCATCGACTTCGCTCGGGTCGTCGAGGTGATGGCCTCCGAGCTGCGCGACGAGGGTGTCGACCTGTTGATGGGCCGCCAGGTCCTGGAGATCAACAGGCGCAACGAGACCTCGACCCTGGTGACGACCGAGGGCGACGTCTCCGCCCGGAGGGTCATCAGCTGTGCTGGGTTGTACGCCGACAAGGTGGCCGGCATGTCGGGGCCCCCGCCGGTGCAGATCGTGCCCTTCCGGGGGGACTACTACACGCTCAAGCCGGAGGCGAGGTACCTGTGCCGCGGCCTCATCTACCCGGTACCGGACCCGTCCTTGCCCTTTCTGGGAGTCCACTTCACGAAACGGATCGGCGGTGACGTCTGGGCAGGGCCGAACGCCGTCCTGGCGACCGCCCGCGAGGGCTACCGCCGACGCGACGTCAACCTCGCCGAGCTCCTCGAGACTCTGCGTTACCGGGGCTTCCGGAAGCTGGCGCGACGGTACTGGAAGACGGGCGCTCACGAGGTGTGGCGGGACGTGAGCAAGCGGGCGTTCGTTCGCGAGCTGCAGCGCTACGTGCCGGCGGTGCGACCCGAGCACCTCGTTTTCGGGCCCTCGGGCGTGCGGGCGCAGGCTCTGGAACCGGACGGAGCGATGGTCGACGACTTCCGCACCCTCGCCGACGACGAGTCGATGCACATCCTGAATGCCCCGTCCCCGGCCGCGACGGCATCGCTTGCCATCGCAGGTCACCTCAGCAACGAAGCAGCGAAGTTGCTGGACCTCGACACGTTGTGACCCCAACCACGTCGACGCGCTGACGAGGCCGCCACCCGAATGCCCACTTGGCCGCGGTAACGCTCAGACGACCAACCCAAGACCAACGCACCCACGGGTCGTGCTATTCCCAGGTTGCGGGGCGGCGAACCAGCTTGTGACGTGCGCCAAACGTCTTGCGGCTTGCGGTCTAGGCCGTCTCAGACTCAAAACGTGAATAGCAAACCTCAGTGATACTTTCTGCCGCAGGCCGCCCAGCCTAGGGGGGGTCAGATGCACGCGTTGACTGCAGTTCGTAGTGATGAGAACCGGGGGGTTATTCTCAGCATGACAACAACACCGGCGTTGACTCCGCCCACTTTGCCTGTTCCCACACAACGCCTGAGCGGAAGACCGCTCGCCGACGGACCAGCGCCCGGCGAAGCGAGCGTCCGTGCCTGCGTCCCGCTCTTCGAGGCCTTGCCACAAGAGTCGCAGCGACGCTGGTGGACGCCCCTGCTGAGGAACGGCATCCGTCCCCTGGTGTTGGCCGGGGACGTCCTCGCCCCTGTCGTGGCCGCCGTGGCGACCCACATGCCGCTCGACTTCAGCTGCGTGTTCACCGGGCTGCTCATCGCGTTCCAGTCGGCAGCCGGGTTGTACAAGTCGCGGCTCTCTCTGGCCATCCTGGACGACCTGCCGAGGCTCCTGACCACCAGCCTGATGGCCCTCTCGATCGCGGCCCTGATCGCCTCCATCCTCGGTGGCCCCGCGAGCATGGGACGGCAGTGGGCCACGTTCGCGGCCACCGCCACGGTGCTCCTGGTGGGCTTTCGGATCCTCAGCTACCTCGTCATCCGTGGGATGCGGTCCTCGCGCCTGATCGCCCACCGGACGCTGATCGTGGGCGCCGGTTCCATCGGGCGAGAGTTCGCCGCGAACCTCATCGCGCACCCTGAGTACGGCCTCGAGCCGGTCGGTTTCCTCGAGTCGCCCCATCGAGAGCGGAACGAGCGACTACCCCTCCCGATCGTGGGGTCGCCGGCGGAACTGCCCGCCCTGCTCAAGGACTCGACGCTTCGTGCCGTCGTGCTCGCCTACGGCCGCATGGCCGAGCGGGACCTGGTCGAGCTCATCCGTGCCTCGCACCGCGCACGCTGCGAGGTGTTCGTCGTACCGAGGCTCTACGAGATCCACAACGTCAGTCACGACGTGGAGTCGGTGTGGGGGAC
>Ga0075530_1001196_pt1 | contig 12398 bp, 7 predicted proteins | sample NGEPerD_2_FD_75101 | JGI IMG/M metagenome (GOLD analysis project Ga0075530, IMG submission 75101) | Arctic peat soil microbial communities from the Barrow Environmental Observatory site, Barrow, Alaska, USA - NGEE PermafrostL1-D | ecosystem: Environmental > Terrestrial > Soil > Wetlands > Peat ...
CCCTCAAGCCCTCCAAGCATTCCCCCCATAAAGGAAATAAGTTTTACTAAATTCTCTAAATGAAGACAATAAAGTAATAATGGGCCAATAATTACTAAAAAATAGCTTATAAAACGAGACCACTTAAAATCATTGATAAAACTACTTTTAATATATGAAGCAAACATTAAATAAGAAGTTGAAACTGCAAAAAAACCAAATATTGCTCCTAATAAAATAATACTATTTCCTAGAACACCTTTCAATCCTTCAATAGCTTCTAATGTAGTAAAAGATCCACTAACTCCTACTACTGCCAAAATAAAAGCTAAATAACAAAAAGCTGGAATAAGCGTACCAATAATAATTATCTTTTTTAATTTTTCCTTTTTTCCTCCTTTTATTTCTAAGACCTTTATTGCTTCAGGAACTGCTACCATGCCATTAAGAGCGAAAAAAAGAACGCCGTAAGGTATTAACCATCCCCAATGATTTGTAAAATTAAAAAAATTAATATTTTCTGTCTGAAAATGAGGTAAAGCAAAAATAATAATGATAAAGAATAAAGAAAGAAGGGCAAAAGATAAATAAAAATTAATTCTGGATAATTTTTTATTTTTACTTAAAATCGCTAAACTAAATAAAAGCCAAAGAAAAATAACTAAAAATCCTTGCGGAAAAGAAAAATCTGTCCAAACAGAATTTAAAATAACTTTTAAAAATTGAGACCCTAAAAGTAAATAAATTAAAAGAGAAAACGAAAAAGTAAAAAATGTAGTTAAAAGAATAAGCTTTTTCGCTGAAGAATTTAAATAATGCCCAACATATCCGGGTAAACGAAATTCTTTTTTTGTTCTTAAAACTATCTCTCCAAAAGCAAGATGAAGATAAATAGTAATGAAACTAATAATAATTAACCAGATTAATGTAGTTATTAATCCAGAATTGACAGCTACATAAGGTAAAGTAAAAACACCTGCTCCAATAATTGTTCCAATTAAAACAGCAATAGCTTCAGGTACAGCTAATTTTTTCATATTACATAATCAAAACCTCATCGCCTTCTCTCACTTTTTCATCAACTTTTACCCCAATCGCATCTCCTTTTTTCGCTTTTTTCATATCCTCGTGTTCAATCTGAATTGAAGAAATATCTTGTTCAAAATCAGTGCTACTTCCTTTAATATGGACCCTCTCTCCTACCTTAAGTACACCAGAAAGCTCAATAATAGCAACGCCGATTTTATCAAAATAATGAGTAATTTTTCCGATAAGTTTTTCCTTCATAATAATTAATTTTTTATTTCCGACCTTTGTTATATTTTACTAAAAAATACTAAACAAAACAATCAATAATAAAAAAACAGCTAAGATAACATCTTAGCTGCCTATCTATGATTTATTAAAACAAAAAAGATTATTTCTTAAATGCCTTCTTTGCTAATCTAGATTTTTCTCTTGATGCTCTATTCTTTTTAATCAAATTCACTTTTGCAGCTTTATCTAAAAGTTCATATGCTTTTGGGAGCATCTTTTTAGCTTCTTCAATTTTGCCACCATCAATAAGTTTTAAAAATTCTTTCTTTGTTTTTTTTAAAACAATCTTTTTCTGTGAATTAGCTTTCCTTTTTTTAGAGCTTCCTCTAACAGCTCTTTTTGCTGAACTTGTAATAGGCATAATCTAATAACAAATGTTTAGTTAACGTATTTTAATTTAACATCTTTGTTTAGAAAAATCAACCAAAAACATTTCTAAAGCAATCTGTCCGTCAATATTTCCATGTTTTATACCTCCATCATAATAAAGAAGGCGTTGATACATAAATTTAAGTGTTTCTAAAGAAATAATTTTTGCCAAAGGATATATCTTCTGAAAAACATATGGATGCATTGAAGACGGTCTTGCTTGCGAACTTTTTATTATCAAAAGATTGCGAAATTGAAAAATAATCATTTTAAGAATATATAAAGGATGTACTCCTTGATTTATTAATGTTTCTAAAAACCAAAAAGCTTCTTTTGTTTTTCCTTCAACTAAATTATCCAAAAAAGAAAAAATATTACTATTTAAAGGTAAAAATAAATTCTCTTCAATTAATTCTTTACTAATCAATCCTTTTTTTATTAAAGCCAATTTTTCTAAAGAATAATAAATAGAGCCTGTATCAGAAGGAAAACTTATTAATAATAATTGACGAGCTTCAGCAGTTAATTTTAAACCCATCTTCTGTTCTTCTTCCATTACCCATGTTCCTAACCCTCCTTTCTTAAATAGTGGATATTCTTTAACCCCTTTAGCTTTTTGCTCCAACCATTTTTGCAAAGAACTACTACGAACAGCATCATCCTCATAAAATATAACCATTATATCTTTAGCTACATCTATTTTTCTGTTTTTTAAAATATTTAACAATTCTCTCCGAAAATTAATATCTGTATTTTTAAATACATTTTTTATTACCACTAATTTACTACCGGAAAATAAGGTATTACTTTTAAATATATCCTCCAGAGCAGGGATATCAAAAGAAGTAGAAAGTTTGTCAGAAAAATCGCATGAAAAAAATGGAATTCCTTCCTTTTTATAGAAATCCCTCACTTCAAAAAAATATCTTTGCGAACGAAAATTATCCTGACCAAAAATAAAATAAAGCATAATTACTGAGATGGTATATAATCCGGATCTATAGGCAAAGAAAAAGTAAAAATAGAACCTCTTCCTAAAGCAGATTTAGCCCAAATCTTTCCTCCATGCCTTTCAATTATATTTTTAGCTAGATACAAGCCCAATCCAATTCCACTTGTTTGTCCTTTTAATGCTGCTTTGGAGCGGAAGAATTTAGTAAACAATCTTGATAAATCTTCTCCGGAAATTCCAAGACCTGTATCCTCAACAGAAACCAATACAAATGGTTTCCCTTCCACAGGATCTATTCTTACGCGCACTTCTCCATTTTTTACATTATATTTTAATCCATTATCAACTAAAACCTCTAGAACTAATTTAATTCTTAATGGATCCATTACAAACGGTTTAAGTTCAAACTCTGGTCGTTGAAAAATTAACTTAACATCATTTATTTTTGCTGCTGGTTCAAATTTAATCAAAACATTCTCTATAATCTTTTGTATGTCTGCCATAGAAAATTGAAAACCAAATCTTCCTTCTTCTATTTGCGCGGCGTTTAAAAGATCTTCTACTGTTTTTAAACTCTCTCCCATAGCTTTTCTCCCATCATCTATAAGTTTTTCCTGTTCTGATGTTAAAGGACCCATTTCCTTTTTAGCAAGCATTTCTAATATCCATGACAAACCAGAAAGCGGAGTCCGCAATTGATGAGCTACTATGGTAATAAAATCTGATTGAGCTTTTCTCAATACTTCTTCTTTTGTTAAATCATGAATTATTCTTAAAAAACCATAAGTATTTCCTTTGTCATCTATCACCTTAGTTGTTGTTATCTCTAAAATAAGCTCTTTTGGCTGATAAAATTTTACTTTTATTTTCTCCGGATAAAGATCTATGGATTTTTCTAAAACAACTGGAGCTAAGCTTGGAAAAATTATTTTAGATAAAAGTCCAAAGCGAGCATCATTACTTAATTCAGGAGTAATATTTTTTCCTATAAGTTCTTCCTTCGATATGCCAATAAATCTTTCCATGGCTTTATTAACTAAAATAATTTCAAAGTTTTCAGTATAAGAAATGGCCGGATCATTAATACTACTTACCATTGCATTTACCTGATTCCTTTCTAAATCTAAACGACTAACTTTATCAACCGCGCCTATAAAAACAACAGTCATTGCTAAATAAAAAATTATCAAAGCAATATTAATAAACCAATTTAAAGGCCAAATGATCCAAAACGAATTAAAAACAACCTGCGCTATAACTAAGACACCAAAAAACCAAAACGGCAATAATTGCGATGAAGAAAAATGTTTATTTAGTTTTTGAAAAAAATTAGACATATATATAAAATTATTCCATCTCTCCCCATTTACTTCCTATTCTCACGTCTGCCTTTAAAGGCACCTCCAATTTTGTTGCACTTTCCATTATATTTTTAAACGAAAGAACTACTTCCTTTATTATCTCAGATTTTACCTCTAGTATCAATTCATCATGTATCTGAATTAAAGTTATTACATCTTTTTCCATATGTTTTTCCTTAATAAACTCTTGAATTTTTACCATTGCTATCTTAATAATATCTGCCGCTAACCCTTGAATAGGCATATTAACAGCAATCCTTTCTTGCCCACGAGCTATACGCCCAAATCCGCCTAAAAGAGGAAGAAATCTCTTTCTGCCAAAAATCGTTTCTGCATAACCTAATTTTTTAGCATTCTCTAAAGAAAAATCAAGATAATTCTTTAGTCCTGAAAAATTAGAAAAATATTCTTCTCTAAATCTCTTAGCCTCATCCAAAGAAATACCTGCTGACTGGGCAAATGCTTTATTACCCATTCCATAAATAATTCCAAAATTCAAAATCTTTGCCCTCTGTCTCATAGAAGCACTAACTTTATCTTCGGGAATATTATGAATATATGCAGCAGTGATTTTATGAATATCCCTATCCTGATTAAACGCTTCCATCATTTTGACATCCCCAGAAAGATGAGCTGCCAATCTTAATTCTATCTGAGAATAATCCAATGAAATTAAAGAAAAAGATTTTTTAGAAACAAAAGCCTTTCTAATTTGTTTTCCCCAATCACCTTTTTGTGGAATATTTTGTAAATTAGGCTTTTCCGATGACAAACGCCCAGTAGTTGTACCTGTTTGATTCCAAATTGCATGAATTCTATTTGTTTTCGAATTGATAAAATTTGGAAGAGTATCAAGAAAAGAATTTTTTAATTTTGTTATCCCTCGATATTTAATAATTAAAGGAATAATTGGATTACTATCTTTGATCTTTAAAAGCTCATCAGCATTTGTGGAAATCTTCTTAGTAGCGGTTTTTTTTAAACTTGATGAAGAAATTTCCAATTCTTCAAATAAAATTTCAGATAACTGTTTAGGAGAACTAATATTAAATTTTTTACCAGATAATTTATAAATTTTTCCTTCCAAATCATTTATTTCTTTTTCTGCTTTCTTGGTTAATTTTTCTAACCAATTCTTATCCGCTAAAATCCCGTTTTTTTCCATTGAAGCAATTACCGGAATAAGGAGTTTCTCTTCATTTTCCCAAACATTATCTATTCCTAATGCTGTTATTTTATTTTTAATAATTTCCCATAGAGGAATTAATTTAGATAAACACACGCTGAACGAATCATCAATCTCTTGCCCAAGAAAAAATTTACCAATTGAAGAGAATTTATAATTCTTTCTTTCTGTGTCCAGCAACCAAACTAATATCTTTATATCTTCAAATAAACAGTCAGAAAACCCTTCAATTTCTTCTAAGATAACTTTGGCATCAAAACTAATTAAATTCTTTTTAGACCAATCTAATGGTTTTTCAAAAAAATCAGAAAATAGATGATTTGGAAGATAGAACAAAGTATTATCCAAAAAACTAAATCCTAACCCTTCTATTTTTCTTTCCCCAAATCTTTCTCCACTAAAATCTAAAAGTATTCCAATGGTCTCTTCTCCCTCAACCTTTTGTTTCAATTCTTTCACTTTTAAAGAAGTACTAATAATATCCAAAGAAACATCCTTTACAGAAGAAACATTTTCTTCAAAATCAAAGATCTTTGGAATTAAACTTCGAAATCCTAATTTATTTAACAAAGAGATTACTTCATCTTTTGGAGGAGGATCAAGTTTAGCTTTTTCTAAATCAAATTCTACATCTACGTCTCTCTGAATCGTTACCAAGTGACGGCTAAAATAAGCTTGGTCTTCAAAAGTTTTTAATTTTTCTAAAATTCTTGGAGAAGCTTTAATTGTTTTTCCATCTTTTATCTTTTTATAAAGATTATCTAATGTTCCAGATTCTTTAATTAATGTACTCGCTGTTTTCTCACCTATAGAAGGTACTCCTGGAACATTATCTGAAGGATCCCCTCTCAATGCTTTCCAATCTATTAATTGTTCAGGTTTTAATTGAAATCTCTCAAAAACCTTTGCTTTATCATAGGTTATACTGTCCTGAATACCACGACGAAGTGTATAAACAAATACCTTATCAGTAATTAATTGGAGTGTATCTAAATCTCCTGTAACAATAAAAGATTGAATATCTTCATCTTTTAATTTCTCAGCTATAGTTCCAATGATATCATCTGCTTCATAACCTTCTTTTTCCAAAATTGGAACATTGAATGCATGCAAAAGGTCTTTTACCATCTGAACCTGCTCATAAAAATTATCTGGCATTTTTACTCTCTTGGCTTTATATTCTTTATATTCTTCATGGCGAAAAGTAGGAGCTGCTACATCAAAAGTAGCTACGATATAATCCGGCTTTAAATCATTAATCATTTTTAAAAAGAACAGCATAAACCCATAAACTCCATTAACTAAAACACCCTCTGGAGAAACCAATGGAGGAAGAGCATGATAAGAACGATGCACTAAAGCATAAGAATCAATAATAACTAATTTTTTCATAGATAAAATTCTAATATTCTTGTATTTTTTCCTGTTATTTTAAATTTTATTTTCCAGTGATCTTTTGGAAGAATCTTTTTAATCTTATTCCCCCATTCAACAAAAATTAAATTCTCTGGATTTTTGATAATTTCTAAAAAATCCAATTCTTTAATTTCTTTAGGTTTTTCAATCCGATAACAATCTAGATGCCATAATGTTTTAAAAAAAGATGTCTTACAAGGAAAACTTTTCATAATTAAAAAAGTAGGACTAAAAATTTTTTCCTTAAGTTTTAAAAACTTGGCTATGCCTTTAAGAAATTCTGTCTTACCACCTCCTAAAGGACCTTCTAAAGAAACAACTAAACTTCTTTGTTTTAAATCATATTTTTTTAAAATAGCCTGCATGAAGAAAGAGGCGATTTTTTGTGTTTCCTTTGGACTTTCACTAATAATTTTGATCTTCATTTTTTCCATACTTAATTTTATCACGAATTTTTACTTTTCTAAAGAAAATTAGAGTGGTATAATAAATTATTAACAATGTAATTTTTATGAATGATTTTGTTAAAAAAAGAGAAGAAAAAATTAAAGCTCTCTGGCAAGAATCAAAAGAAAGAGAAGCGCAGAGATTAGCTGAAAAAGATAATCTTTCATATGTTGATTTAAGAAAATCACCAATTGAAACAAGTGCTCTTTCTATAATTCCAGAAGAAAAAGCAAAAGAAGCTAATATTATTGCTTTTCAAAAAATAGGGAATCAAGTCAAAATAGCTGCCTTGGACCCTTTTAATATTGAAACTATTAAAACAATTGAAGAAGTTAAAAAAGGAGGCTATAAAGTAGTTATTTTTGTTGCTACTGAAGAAAGTCTTAATTGGGCATGGAAAAATTATGCTTTTGTCCATCAACGCCAAGAAAAATTATCAAATTTTATAGATGTAACCAGTGCTAAATCCATAGAATTTTCTGATCTTCATGAAGAACTTTTATCTATTGCATCAGGAGAAGTTACATCATTAGTCTCTCTTATTCTAAAGGCAGCTGTTCAAATAGATGCATCTGATATTCATGTTGAACCACAAGAAGATTGTGCTCTTTTACGTTTACGCATAGATGGTGTTTTATATGATGTTGCTGAAATAGAAAAAAAGAAACATCGTGGCATTAATCAAAGACTAAAACTCCTGTCTGGTTTAAAATTAAATGTTGAAAATATTCCTCAAAATGGTCGTTTTACTATTCAAAACAATAAGAGTTTTATTGATGTCCGCGCTTCCAGTTTACCAGGCCCTCAAGGAGAATTTCTAGTACTTAGACTTCTAAACCCAAAGCGAGCTGCTTTTGGCTTAAAAGATTTAGGCCTTAGTGAAAACAGTATAAAAACTTTTGACCATTCTCTATCAGCGCCAAATGGAATGATTCTAATCACAGGACCTACAGGTTCAGGAAAAACCACAACTTTATACACATTCTTAAAAAAGAAAATCTCTCCTGGAATAAAAATTATTACAATAGAGGATCCAATTGAATATAGGATTGTTGGTGTAAACCAAACCCAGGTATCAAAAAAATACAATTTTGCTAATGGATTAAAATCTATACTTAGGCAAGATCCTGATATTATTATGATTGGAGAAATGAGAGATGAGGAAACAGTAAAAACTGCTATACAAGCTTCTTTAACAGGACATTTAGTTTTTTCTACATTACATACAAATGAAGCTAGTGGAACTGTTGCTCGGCTTGTTGAATTAGGAGCTGATACTCAAATGCTTCCAAACGCGCTTAAACTAATTGTAGCTCAAAGATTAATTCGACGCCTTTGTCCTGATTGTAAAGAAAAATACAAACCAACTCCTGAAATAGAAGAAAAATTAATTGAAGCTTTTAGTATTCTTTCTCCAAAAAGTAAAATAAATATACCAAAAAATATTCCGCATCTTTATAAAGCAAAAGGTTGCGCAAAATGCCATTGGTTAGGTTATAAAAGCCAAATTGGAATTTTTGAATACTTTAATATGTCCCAAAGGATTATTAAAGCAATTAAATCAGGCGCCGACCAAAATGAAATAAGATCAAAAGCCATTGATGAAGGAATGGTTCCTCTTTTCCATGATGGTTTATTAAAAACTATTGAAGGCATTACATCTTTAGAAGAAATTGTAAGAGTAGCAGGTGATATTTCATATATCCAAGAATTATATAAAGAATTATTTTCTCAAGTTTTAACCAGAGGTGTGAAAGTAACCAATAAAGAAGAAGAAGAAATAGAAAAATTACTTCAAAACAATAAATCAATCTCTGCATTATTAAAAGACAAGTCTTCTGAAAGACAAATTGCTATTATCTTAGCCACTGCATTAAAATCACGAGCTACTGATATTCATTTTGAACCAGAAGAAAAAACGAGTCAGATAAGACAAAGAATTGATGGAATGCTTCATAAATTAGTTTCTTTTGATATAAATGAACATCCAAAATTAATTAATGAATTAAAAAATCTAAGTGGTTTAAAAACAGAAGAAACACAAATAATCCAAGAAGGAAGATTCCGACTTATTCTTCCTAATAAATCTTTTGATCTTAGGCTTTCAATTATACCAGGCGGATATGGAGAAAGCGCTTCTTTAAGAATATTAGGAGGAGAAGATGCTTTATTAAATTTAGAAAATCTAGGATTCTTAGATGAACAAAAAGAAAGTATAGAAAAAGTATTAGAAAAAAGAGTTGGTTTAATTTTATCTGCCGGACCTACTTCATCAGGAAAAACTACAACTTTATTTACTATACTCAAAAAACTCGCTCATCCAGACGTAAAAATCATTACAGTTGAAGATCCAATTGAATATCGCTTGCCCGGAATTGTACAAACTCAGGTTAATGAAGAAAAAGGATATACTTTTTCTAAAGCTCTCCGCAGCCTTCTTCGCCAAAACCCTAATATATTCTTAATTGGAGAAATCAGAGACAAAGAAACAGCTAAATTAGTTTTGCAAGCATCAACAACTGGACATTTAGTTCTTTCCACAATTCACACCAATGATGCTTTAGGTGTTTTGTCTCGTTTACAAGGATTAGGAATACCCCCAGAAGAATTAATACCTACTATTAACACTGTTATTGCTCAACGATTAGTTCGTTGTCTATGTCCACATTGTAAAAAAGAAATAAAAATCCCAGCAGAAATGAATTCATCTATTAAAGAATCTTTAAAATACTTCCCAAAATATAAAAAACCGACAAAAATCTATCAATCTCAAGGTTGCGATCAATGTAATTTTACCGGCTATAAAGGTCAATCTGGAATTTTTGAAATACTTATTCCTTCCTCAAAGACAAAAGATATTACAAAAGTAAAATTTCCAAAATTGATTAATAGTGCTGTTATTAAAGTTTTGCAAGGAATTACCTCATGGGAAGAGATAAAAAGAGTTCTTGGAGTATAAAAAAAGGCCCATTAATCTGTAGGCAAATATCCTTCGAAACGAAGACTAAAGATCAACCCGAGGTATATCCCAGGCATATAAATATGTCCAAGATACCCATCTGCAGAGAACCCCTGACAAGCGTTGGCTTGCTTGCCCACAGATTAATAGACCCTTTATTTTCAAATTTATACTACTATTATACTATAATCCTTTAGCTTTGTCAAGAACTAAATAACGCTGCCTTTTTATGATCATTTACAACAGCGTTATGCATTATACTAATATTTTTATCCATGTCAAGCCATCATAGCTATTATAAGCTAAAGTAGGACTAATAACAATATTAATTTTTAATAAGCTCCATCTTTCCAACTCAAATTTTCAAATTCCATCCTTCCGTCTCAAATTTTCGAAATCAAACTTTGTTTTTCACTTAACTGTATAATTTCTTGGAGAAAAATGTTAATAATTTTTTCCTTTTTTAATTTAATTTAATCATTTTCGTATCATTTATGCAGTTTAATCGTATCATATTGATATGATTAATATAACTAAATTAAATGCCAAGTGTATGTCAATTTCTTACTTGTTTGTCTACTTCTAAGCTAATTTTAGTAGCATTAATAATTTCTTCCAATGGCATTGAAGATCTTCGTTGATGCAAAGAAGAAGCTAATTCTTTTAATTCTTCAAAATGCCCTTTATTCTTCTGGTGCATTTTCATATTAGCTTTTACCCCATAAGTTTTTAACTTCTTAAAATCATCCAGAATAAATACTCTTCCTTCAGAGTATAGTTCCATATATTCTTTACCCATTTTTCCATCTCCTTGCGTTGTATAAATTAAATTAGCTAAAGAGCCATCTTTGAATTTAATAGTACAAACAAAATTATCTGTTGTTAGATAAAAAGTATCTTTTGGAGTTATGGAAGAAGCATCAATCTTTTCGATCCCAGATTCAGTAAGATAACAAAAAAGATCAAACATATGGCAGGCATTGCCTAAAATCCTTCCTCCGCCTTCACTAGTATTAACCCAATGGCTTGGCGCAAGATAAGAATCATTAACCCTGTAATTAATTATTATTGGACTACGACGATCACTAATTGTTTCTTTTATTTTCTGAATAAACGGAGAAAAACGCCTATTAAACCCAACTGCAATAATTGGAGAATAATCAAAATTTTGTGTTTTTAATATATCTAAAATCTCATCTAGTTCCTTCTCCGTGAGACACAATGGTTTTTCTACAAAAACATTCTTTCCTGCTTTTAAAGCATCCATAACCATCTGGGCATGAAGATTATGTCTTGTACTGATGATAACAAGATTTATCTTAGGATCATTAAGTAATACCTTGTAATCAGTTGTAGCAATACTTGCGCCATAACGACTGGCAAAATACTTAGCTTTTACCTGATTATACGTACAAATCCCACGAATGTTATAAAACTCTCTTAATTTCATCAAATTAGGCAAATGAATCGTCTGAGTAAAACTTCCTCCTCCTATAATCCCTATCTCAATTTTTCCTTCAATTTTTTGTGAAATAGGTAATTCAATAAATTGTTCTGAATCTTTTTCTTTTAAAATAGAACTGGGATAAGAAAGCAGAACTGCTAATGGTTTATTGTTGGAATTCAATAACTTGTACCCCAAATCAGCTTGTTCTAAAGAATATTTTCCTCCTACTAAAGATTTAAAATCAATCTTTTTGTTTTTTAATAATTGCAGATAAGCCTGTATATTACGATTTTCTGTCCATCTTACATAAGCATAAGGATAATCAGCTCCTTTATTCTCATATTCAGCATCACCCCTTCCAGGGCCATAAGAAGTGGATATACGTAATTCAATTTCTTTTTGATACCAAGGTAATCTATTAATCTTTAAACCAATATCCCCTACAACAACAACCTTACCTCTTTTTCTTGTAGTTAATAATGCCTGATTAATAATTTCATCATCTGATGGATTAGCAGCAGTGATAATAGTCGCATCTGCTCCTTGTAAATTAGTAAGATAATTAATTTCATTCAAAAGATTCTTATCTGTAGGGGAGAAAACATTAATTAATCCATTTTCTTTTGCTTTTTTTATCCTATCTTTAGAAAGTTCAAGACCAATTACTTTTATTCCGCTTGCCAAAAGAATTTGAGCTGTTAATTGTCCTACTAATCCTAAACCAATAACTACAGCGCTTTCTCCAACGCGTAAATCAGCTTGCCTAACACCTTGTAAAGCAATAGCGCCTACTGTGGCAGAACAAGCATCTTCAAAAGAAACTCCATCAGGAACTTTTACTGCTAAATTCCTTGGAACAGCTATAAATTCAGCATGAGAAGCAATATTTGCTCCTGCGCAAGCAACAATATCCCCTTTTTTAATACCATTTACATCCTTTCCAACTTTAATCACGCGACCACAAC
>Ga0075530_1001197_pt1 | contig 12393 bp, 9 predicted proteins | sample NGEPerD_2_FD_75101 | JGI IMG/M metagenome (GOLD analysis project Ga0075530, IMG submission 75101) | Arctic peat soil microbial communities from the Barrow Environmental Observatory site, Barrow, Alaska, USA - NGEE PermafrostL1-D | ecosystem: Environmental > Terrestrial > Soil > Wetlands > Peat ...
GGTCTGCAACGAGTGCAAGGTCGCTTCGACCCCGGAGCCCGACGTCCTCAGGCGGCTCGGCCTACGCGACGACGAGATCAAGGGCAAGGTGCTCTACCGCGGCGTCGGCTGTGAGAAGTGCGGGGGCAGCGGCTACAACGGGCGTTTCGCCATCCACGAGTTGCTTATCGTCGACGATGATATGGAGAAGGCCATCGTCAAGGAGGCGTCGGCGTTCGAGATGCGCGAACTGGCCATGCAGCACGGCATGAAGACGCTCCGCCAGGACGGCATCTACAAGGCACTGCAGGGCTTAACGACGTTGGAAGAGGTGCTGGCGCGCACCGCCGACTAGGCCAGTATTTGGGCAAGATGTTTCACGGACCCAGTGAGGTTGCCGTAAGAGGGGGCGCGCTACCGTTGGCGTCAACGAGAGGAAGCGCAGATTAGATGGCAGACCAGATCCGTTCCACCCAGATCCAAGCCGACATCGTCGACCTGTTGAAGATCGCGATCGAGCGCAGGGCGTCCGACCTGCTGCTCACCGTCGGCCTACCGCCGATGCTGCGCATCAACGGCGAATGGCGCCCCACCGAGCACGAAGTGCTCAGCCCGACGATGACGCGGCGTCTGATGTACGCGCTAATGGACGAGAAGAAGCAGCGCAACTTCGAGGAGCGCAAGGACCTCGACTTCTCCTTCAGCCTCTCCGGCCACGGCCGCTTCCGCGTCAACGTCTTCGTGCAACGCGGCAGTGTCGGCGGCGTCATGCGCACGATCTCCGAAGAGGTGCTCAGCTTCTCTGACCTCGGCCTTCCTGACGAGGTCGCTAACGTCGCCAGGCTGCCGCGCGGCCTCGTGCTCGTCACCGGCCCCACGGGTTCGGGCAAGTCGACGACGCTCGCCACGATGATCGACCTCATCAACACCGAGTACCCCAAGCACATCGTCACGGTCGAAGACCCGATCGAGTTCTTCCACCGCCACAAGACCTCGATAATCAACCAGCGCGAGGTCGGCGAAGACACGGTGAACTTCAACGCCGCCCTAAGGAGCGTCCTCAGGCAGGCGCCCGACGTGATCCTGGTCGGTGAGATGCGTGACTTCGAGACCATCGGCGCGGCGGTTACCGCGGCCGAGACCGGTCACCTGGTGCTGGCCACCCTCCACACGAACTCCGCAGCAGAGGCCATCGACCGCATCATCGACGTCTTCCCCGACGCCCAGCAGGAGCAGGTAAGAGTCCAGCTTGCAAACAACCTGCAGGCGATCCTCACCCAGCAGCTTGTGCCGCGAGCCAACGCGGACGGCCGCGCACTGGCTTACGAGTTCATGATCGCCACGCCGGCCATCCGCAACCTCATCCGCGAGAACAAGGCGTACATGATCCCCGGCTCCATCCAGACCGGCGGGCAGCTGGGCATGGTCACCATGGACGCCTACCTGGCCGAAATGCACCTGAAGAAGGTGATCACGTTCGAGACCGGTCTTGCCCGCTCCGTCGACGGCAAGGAGTTCGAACGGCTTGTCACCTCCGGCGGTCTCACCACCGACGAGAAGGCCAACAACGGCCGTCCGCTGGCACAACGCACAAGCTCGGGTGAGCTCGGCGGCAGGGCCGGCCCGCCCGCCATCGGGCGTGGTGGCCGAGGCTAACCGAGGGCTGGCGCCTGCAAGCCATGCCGACCGCGGGGTGACGAGGCCCGTCGACAGGCGTTACTTTTCTGTTGACTCTGCCGACGAGGCGAACTTATACTTCGCGCCATGCCAGGCCATCCCGCGCCAGTCATTAGAACCGCCGCGAACGCCCGGCTGGGCCGCGTGCTCGGCAGGCTCCGCTCGCTACTACCGGGGGCAGGGGCGTAAGGCTGACGTACGCTTTCCAGCGTAACCGAGAGCACTCACGATCCCCGGCCAACCCGCGGCCGGGGATCGTTTCATTCAGCGGGCGACAGTGAGGGATAGATGCAGCCAGCCAGGAGCCTACTCGACAAGGTGTGGGCAGCGCACACGGTGCGCACCTTACGCAACGGCCAGACGCAGCTCTTCATCGACACGCACCTCATCCACGAGGTGACGAGTCCGCAGGCCTTCGGGATGCTACGCGACCTCGGCCTGAAGATGTTGATGCCTGAGCGGACCTTCGCGACCGTAGACCACATCGTGCCGACCCACACGAGAGTCGAGCCGTTCGAGGACGACCTGGCCGCTGAGATGATCGCCGAGCTTAGGCTCAACACCGCCGAGCACGACATTCGCTTCTTTGACCTGGGCAGCGGCATGCAGGGCATCGTGCACATGGTCGGCCCCGAGCAGGGCATCACTCAGCCGGGCACCACCATCGCCTGCGGCGACAGTCACACCAGCACACATGGCGCCTTCGGCGCCGTCGCCTTCGGCATCGGCACCAGCCAGGTGCGCGACGTGCTCGCCAGCCAGACGTTGGCGATGTCGAAGCCGAAGCTCCGCCGCATCGAGGTGAACGGCAAGCTGGCGCCGGGCGTCTACGCCAAGGACGTCATCTTGCACATCATCCGCAAGCTCGGCGTGAAGGGCGGCATCGGCTACGCCTACGAGTACGGTGGCGACGTGTTCGACGCGATGAGCATGGAAGAGCGCATGACGGTCTGCAACATGTCGATCGAGGGCGGCGCGCGCTGTGGCTACGTGAACCCCGACCAGACGACCTTCGACTACCTCGAAGGCCGGCCGTACAGCCCGACCGGCGCCGCGTGGGCCGAAGCGGTGACAGCCTGGCGCGCCCTGGCCTCCGATCCCGCTTGCCACTACGACGTCGTCGTCGTCATCCGCGCCGAGGACATCCCACCCACCGTCACGTGGGGCATCAACCCCGGCCAGGCAATCGCGATCGACGAGAACATCCCTAGCCTGGCCGGCGCCGAGCCGCACGAGCGCGCGAGCATCGAGGAAGCACTTGCGCACATGAAGCTCCAGGGCGGCGCGCCGATCCAGGGGACCAAGATCGACGTCGCGTTCTTCGGCTCGTGCACCAACGCGCGCCTTTCGGACTTCATCGAGGTCGCCCGGGTGATCGAGGGGCGGCGGGTGCACCCCGGCGTGCAGGCCATCGCCGTCCCGGGCTCGCAACTCGTCAAGCTCGAGTGCGAGAAGCGCGGCATCGACAAGGTCTTCAAGGCCGCCGGCTTCGAGTGGCGTGACGCCGGCTGCAGCATGTGCCTGGCCATGAACCCAGACAAGCTCGTCGGTGACCAGCTCTGCGCGTCGTCATCGAACCGCAACTTCAAGGGCAGGCAGGGCTCACCGACCGGCCGGACCGTGCTGATGAGCCCCGTGATGGTCGCCGCCGCCGCGGTGACGGGGGTAGTGTCCGACGCGCGCGAGGTCTTCGGCGTGCATGAAGGAGTGAGCGCCTGATGGCACTGCAGAGCATCACCCAGGTGGCCGGTCGCGCCGTGTTGATCGCCGGCGACGACATCGACACCGACCGCATCATCCCCGCCCGCTACCTGAAGTGCGTAACCTTCGACGACCTCGGCGAGGCCCTGTTCTTCGACGAGCGCTTCACCGAGGCCGGCGCCAGCAAGGGTCACCCTCTCGACGACCCGGAGCGCGGCGCTGCGAGCATCATCGTCAGCGGCGACAACTTCGGCTGCGGCTCGAGCCGCGAGCACGCCCCGCAGTCGATCCAGCGAGCGGGCTTCGAAGGCGTGATAGCCGCCAGTTTCGCCGAGATCTTCTTCGGCAACGCGACCGCGCTCGGGCTGGTTTGCGCCCGGCTCGCGCCCGCCGACTTGGCGGCGCTGTCGGTGCTGGTCGCGGCCGACCCGCAGCTGGTGGTGAACATCGACGTGGCCAACGAGCGCGTCACGGCCGGCGACATCGGCTACCCGGCGGTCATCGGCGACAGCGCCCGCGACGCGCTCGTCAGCGGCCACTACGACCCCATTGGGGAGCTCCTCGAGGGACTTCCCGAGGTCGTGAAGACCGCCCGCGCGCTGGGCCATGAGGTCTCGGCACGATCGGACGCGGCCGTCGGAGCGGCGTCGTGAGCTACGACTTGGCCGTCCTGCCGGGCGACTTCATCGGCCCCGAGGTGATCGAGGCGACGCTCGAGACTCTCGAAGCCCTCGGCCAGCTAGCGGGCCTCGAGTTCTCGTTCAACCGCCTACCGTTTGGCGGTGGGGCCATCGAAGAGCACGGCGAACCGTTCCCGGCCGTGACCCGGGACGCCGTGCTGAGCGCCGACGCGGTGCTCATGGGCTCGGTCGGCGGTCCAGTCGGCGACCATCCATGGAACCGCTTGCCGCGCGAGAAGCGCGTCGAGACCGGCATCCTGGCACTGCGGCGCCACCTCGGCGTGTACGCCAACCTGCGCCCCGTGAAGGTGTTCCCCGGCCTCGAGAAGCTCTCCCCGCTGCGCCCTGAGCGGGCGGCGGGCACCGACCTTGTCATCTTCCGCGAGCTCACCGGCGGCATCTACTTCGGCAAGCCGTCGAGCAACAGCGCTGACCGCGGCGTGTCGACGATGGTCTACGAGCGTTACGAGGTGGAGCGCATCGCGCGGCTGGCGTTCGAGACCGCGCGCGGCCGGCGCGGGCGCGTGACCAACGTCGACAAGGCCAACGTCCTCGACGTCTCCCAGTTCTGGCGCGACGTCGTCGTCGCCCTGCACGAGGAGGAGTACGCCGACGTCGAGCTCGACCATCTCTACGTCGACAACGCGGCCATGCAGCTAGTGCGCGACCCGCGCGCCTTCGACGTGCTCGTCATGGGCAACCTGTTCGGCGACATCCTCTCCGACCTCGCCGCGGTCATCCCCGGCTCGCTCGGCTTACTGCCGTCGGCCAGCCTCGGAGGGACGGTTGGACTTTACGAGCCGATCCACGGCAGCGCCCCCGACATCGCCGGCAAGGGCATCGCCAACCCGGTGGGGACGATGTTGTCGGCCGCGATGATGTTGCGCCATGGTCTTTCTCAGCCGGGGGCCGCCGCGGCTCTGGAGTCGGCCGTGCAGGCCGCGCTCGAGGACGGTCCGACGGTCGATCTCGGCGGCAACAGCAGCACCGCGGAGTTCACCGCGGCGGTCATCACGCGCCTCGAGACAGCCGGGGCGCTCACTCCCCGCGCACGACAGCCGCAACCGGCGTAACGCGGGCCCGGCCGAGTAGGAGCGAGCCGCCCACAAGGGCGGCAAGCGACAACAGCAACGCCACTGTGAGGTAGGCGTCGAGCGGCGGCGACCAGGTGAGCAGCGGGCCCGTGGCACGCTCAAGGCCACGCAGCAAGGCCACGCTTAGCAGCGTGCCGAGGATCACGCCCGTCCCGGCGCCCGCCAAGGTCGTGAGCAGGACCTCGGTGGCCAGGGTCCGCACGAAGATCGTGGCGGGCGCCCCGATGGCCCGCAGCAGGCCGAACTGGTAGCGCAGCTGCCAGAAGCCTATGAGCATGGCGTTAAGCAGGCCGACCAACGCCACGAGGACCGCTAACAGCACCAGCGTGCGCACCACCGCGAAGGCCGCTCCGACGTCGTCCAGCACGTCCTGGCGGAAGGCCGCGGCGCTAACCACCTGGACCGGGTAGTGTTCACCGAGCAGCCGGTAGAGCGAGCCAGCGAGGTCCGGGATGGTCCCCGTCGCGTCGGTTCCCGGCGCAAGCAGCACGCCGATCTGGTCGACCACCGGGTCGCCGAAGGCCTCGGCGTAGACCCCGGCGTCGATGTAGGCGCCGGGTGACTCCGCGGCGCGGTCCTCCACCAGCGCAATCACGGTGAAGCCCCTCTCGCCTGACGGTGTCGTCAAGCGCAGTTCGTCGCCGGCGTCGACGCCGAGGCGGGCGGCCACCGCCAGTGAGAGCGCCAACCCGCCGTCGTCGACCAATGCTGTCGCCAGAGACCGCTTCGTCGTGGGCGACGTCTCGGTCGCTGGTGACAACCCGGTCGCGAGCGACGGCTTCGTCGTCACCGCCACGCCGGGGGCCGCCCTGACCGCTAGGAGCTTGCGCGACGGGTTGGGAGCGGCCGCGTCGTAGGCGACGAGGATGACCGCCCTACCGCCCGCCGAGACGGTGACGACCCTCTCCGGCAGCACGCCGACCACGCCCGGCACCGCGGCCAGCTCGGTGAGCGCCGCGGCCGGAAGCGGCTGCACGGCCACACCGCCCTGCGCGCCGCCAGTGACGAGCAGGTCCCAAGTGACGGCCGCGTCAAGCCAGGCCTCGAGTGAGAGGCGGTAGCTGTCGGCCGCTCCGTACACGCCAACGAGGCTGGCGAGGGTGATGCTAAGCGACACCGCCGTCGCCCCGGTCCTGCGCGCATGGCGGCGCAGGCTGTCGGTGGCGAGCCGCAACCACAAAGGCGGTGCGGCCATGCTCCGCACACCGTCGCTGAGGCTGCCGAACACCGCCGGGAACGACCTCACGAGCGCGACGGTAAACACCAGCACGGCCACCATGACGAGCGCCGCTTGGCCGGTACCCTCGCCAGGCGGCCAGGCCGCCAACCCCGACCGGTGCTCGAGCGCGAGCGCCAGTGCCGCCACCGTCAACAACGTGACGAGCGTAGCTGGGGCGAGCGAGCGACGCGCGGCGCCGGCCCGCACCACTCCGCCGGTTGAAGCCAACGGTGCCAGGCCGGCAGCGACGACAACCGGTCGCCTGGCGGCGCGCACGGCCAACGGCAGCGTGGCCAACAGCGTGACCAGAAGGCCGACGCCGGCCCCGACCGAGGCGGCGTTGAGGTCGACGCCGACGCTGCCGGGCAGGTGAGCAACGGGCACGGCCAGGTCGTTAGGAAGGCGGCTCATCAGGCCGTTCGCGCCAACGGCACCGAGGACCGCGCCAAGCAGGCTGCCCGTCGCACCCAACACCGCCGCCTCAGCAAGGAACCACAGTGCGGTGACGCGGCCGGGAAGGCCGAGGGCGCGCACGATGCCGAGATCTCGACCGCGCTCCTCGACCCCAGCAGCGAGGTTGTTGCCGATGAGGAACACCGCCGCCACCAGCGCCATGACGCCGGCCAACAACAACAGTGAACGTAGCCCCCGCGTCGCGCTGGTGAGGTCCTGGACCTCGTCCGCAGGCAGCCTAACCAGGGCCTGCGGCTCGACAAGAGGCGCAAGGGTCGCCTTGAGCCCCGCCATGTCACCGGCGCTGGCCGGCACTACGTCGACCTGCGTGACGACGTCACGCCCTTGCATGAAGGCGTCTTGTGCCGTGCGCAACGGGATCACGGCCGACCGCTCGCGGGCCAGGCCACCGACCTCGAGAGTGCCATTGATACCCACCACGCGCAACTCGAGCAGTCCGTCGGCGCTCAACAGCGACACGTGCTCACCGACGCCGACGCCGAGGGCGGCGGCCGCTGCTGCCGAGAGGACGGTGGCGGCGCCGTCGCCGGCCTCGAGTTGGCGGCCAGCGGCCAGCCTAAGTGGCCGTATGAGCGGCTCGACCGCAACCTCGACACCGCGCACCACCGCCGGCGCCTGCCGCTGCTCGGTGAACAGGTAGCTTCGCTGCTCGACCACCCCGCCCGCCGCGGCGACGCCAGGCGCGGCGCGAATCACCCGCAGGATGTCGGCCGTTACGCCCCCTGTCTCGACGGCCCTTACCTCGACCAACCCGCCACCGGAGAGCATCTCGACCCAGCCCGCGTAGCCACGCAACACCGCTTGATTGACGGCTATCACCGACACCACCAGCGCCACGCCGAGCGCGATGCCGAACACGCCGGCCGCGGCACGACCGCTGCGGCGACGCCAGTAGCGCAGGCTCAACATGGCCAATACCGCGACGGGAGCGGCGGCGGTAGTTGGCTGCCGCCTGCTAGTGAGGTTGGCCATAACCGCGTCCGACGACGCCGTCGCGAAGGGTGAAGGTCACGTCGGCGTACGCGGCGGCTCGCGCGTCGTGCGTGGCCAAGATGACGGTGTGACCGCGCTTGTGGGCTGACCCCCTGAGCAGACGCATGACGTCGTCGGTAGAGGGTCCGTCGAGGTTCGCGGTCGGCTCGTCAGCGAGCAACAGCGCCGGCCGGGAGATGAGCGCGCGCGCCAGGCTCACCCGCTGTTTCTCACCCACGCTAAGCTCGTCGGGGGTGTGTGCGAGGCGAGTGGTGAGGCCGAGCTCCTCGAGCAGCTCCGCACCCTCCGCCTCCGCCGCCTTGCGCGGGACACCGGTAAGGAGCAGCGGTAGCACGGCGTTCTCGAGGGCGCTTAGCGTGGGGATCAACTGAAAGGTCTGGAAAACGAAGCCGATGCTTGACAGGCGCAGGCGGGCGCGCTCGTCGTCGTTAAGTTCACTCACCACGGCGCCGCCGACCTCGACCCGGCCAGCGGTGACCTCTTCGAGACCGGCCACGAGCTGCAGCAAGGTCGACTTCCCGGCGCCGCTCGGTCCGACCAGCGCGGCGAACTCGCCGGGTTCCACGGCGAGCTCGACGCCGTCGAGCACCATTACCTCCTCGGCCCCGCGCCGGTAGCGCTTGTGCACGGCGGTGAGCCTCACGCCCACGGCCCCGCCGCCGGCCCCACGCTCGCCGGCCCCACGATCGCCCGCCTCGTGGTCGCCGGCCCCACGGCCGTCGGCAAAGGCAACACCGGTGGGCCGGGGCGCGCGGGCGGTGACCATCAGTTGGGGCCTCGACCCGTTCGGCGTTGCAGGGTCACCTCGCAGTGGTCGAGCCAGCGCAGGTCGGCCTCGCAGTGGTAGATGGCGGCCTCGAGCAGCAGAGCCTCCATCAGCAGCGCGTCACGACCCTCCAGCGATGCCTCGACCGAGTCGGCGACCGCCGACTTCGTCTTGGTGAGCTCCGACATCCTCTGCAGGTAGATCGAGCGGTGAGCGGCGATGAGCTCGAGCAGCTGCTTGATGGGGGCGGACGACATCACCGCCAGCCTGATGAACAGCTCGTCCCTGAGCGGCCGCGCGCGCGGTTCGGGGTTGTCGAGCCAGCGGTCGAGCGCCTGCTGCCCGGCGGCGGTGAGCTCGTAGACCTTCCTGTCGGGGACCGCCTCGTCGTGCTCGACAGTGTGGCTGACGAGGCCCTCGGCCTCGAGCGCGAGCAGCGATTGGTAGATCTGTCCGTGGTTGAGTTGCCAGAAGCCACCGGTTAGCTGCTCGAAGGTGCGCTTCAACTCGTAACCGTGTTGGGCGTTGCGGGCCAGGAACCCCAGCAGGCCGTACTTGACCGACACCTTCACCTCCGCGGCTCCTGGGCCAGGCAGAGCGTCCAGCACGTGACTCCGCGCCCCAGAAATCGAGTCTAGCACGGTGCCAGTGGGGTTAGAATCACCGCACAACGGAGGCTAGCCTTGTCCGAAACCCTCACCAAAACCAGTGCCGCTACCACCGCCAAGAAGCTCAACCGGCGTAGCGCCGTCACGACCACCGGTGACGAGCGTGCACCCAACCGCGCGATGTTGAGAGCGGTGGGTTTCACCGACAGCGACTTCGGCAAGCCGATAGTGGGCATCGCCAACGGCCAAAGCACAATCACCCCGTGCAACTCGGGTCTTGGGGCACTTGCCCAGGCGGCCGACGAGGCCGTGCGCGGCGCGGGCGGCATGCCCCAGATGTTCGGCACCATCACGATCTCCGACGGCATCTCGATGGGCACGGAGGGCATGAAGTGCAGCCTTGTCTCGCGCGAGGTGATCGCTGACAGCATCGAGACCGTGGGAAGGGGCCAGAGCCTCGACGGCATGCTGGCCGTCGGCGGCTGCGACAAGAACATGCCTGGCGCGATGATCGCGCTTGCGCGCCTCGACATCCCCGCCATCTTCGTCTACGGCGGCACAATCAAGCCGGGACGGCTCGGCGACGAGGACCTCACCATCGTCAGCGTGTTCGAGGCGGTCGGCGCCAGGGCCGGCGGGCGTATCGAACTCGAGACGCTCACCGCCATCGAGAACGCCGCCTGCCCGGGGCCGGGCTCGTGCGGCGGCATGTACACCGCCAACACGATGTCGTCGGCGATCGAGGCGATGGGCATGAGCCTGCCGTACTCGAGCACTATGGCCGCCGTCGACCAGGAGAAGGTAGACAGCGCCCGCGCCAGTGGCGAGGCGCTGGTGAGGCTCATCGAGCATGACCTCACGCCGCGGCAGATAATGACCGCCGAGGCGTTCGAGAACGCCATCAGGGTCGTCATGGCCGTCGGCGGCAGCACCAACGCCGTGCTTCACCTGCTCGCCGTCGCCCACTCGATGGGGGTCGAGTTGAGCATCGACGACTTCGAGCGCATCCGTCTCAAGACCCCGGTGCTCTGCGACCTCAAGCCGTCGGGACGCTACGTCGCCACCGACCTTCACGCGGTCGGCGGCATCCCCCTCGTCATGAAGATGCTGCTCGATGCGGGTCTGCTCCATGGGGATTGCCTCACGGTCACCGGCGAGACCATCGCCGCCAACCTCGCTGCCGTCAGTGCCGTACCGCCCGCCGGCCAGGACGTCGTGCACGCCTTCGACGACCCGCTCTACCCGGTCGGCCACCTCAACGTCCTGCGTGGCAACCTCGCGCCCGAAGGCGCCGTAGCCAAGACCACGGGACTCAAGCGCACGACCATCACCGGCCCGGCTCGGGTGTTCGAGAGCGAGGAGGACTGCCTGCACGCCATCCTCGCTGACGACATCAGGCCCGGCGACGTCGTGGTCGTTCGCAACGAGGGCCCGAAGGGCGGCCCCGGCATGCGCGAGATGCTGGCCCCGACCAGCGCGATAGTCGGCAAGGGCCTTGGCGAGTCGGTCGGCCTCATCACCGACGGGCGCTTCTCGGGCGGTAGCTACGGCTTGGTGGTTGGGCACGTGGCGCCCGAGGCAGCAGTCGGCGGACCCATCGGCCTGGTGCACGAAGGCGACCTGATAACCATCGACGCCGAGCACAACCTGTTGCAGCTGGAGGTCGACGCCGAGGAGCTCGAGCGCCGTGCCAGGAACTGGCGCCCGCCTGTCCCGCGCTACACTACCGGCGTGCTCGCCAAGTACGCCAAGCTGGTGTCGAGCGCCTCGTTGGGCGCCGTCACCGACCTATAGCGCCGAACGACGCAGGGCGAGGCGACGTGACGCCCGCCAGACCGCCCCAGGCCACCGCGAGGGGAGCCAGCGTGACCGACGAACCGACCATGACTACCTCGTCGCCACTGAAGGTGACGATCTTCAACGAGTACCTCCACGAGCTCGAGAACGAGACCGTGGCGAGCATCTACCCCGGCGGCATCCACCTGGCGCTGAAACGCGCGCTCGAGGAGCGCCTTGACGTCGAGGTGACGACGGCGACGTTGCGGCAAGACGATCACGGACTGCCACAGGCCGTCGTCGACGGCACCGACGTCATGCTCTGGTGGGGTCATAAGGCTCACGGTGAGGTAGACGACGCCGTGGCCGAGCGGGTGAAAAGCGCTGTCCTCGACGGCATGGGCCTGATCGTCCTGCACTCCGGACACCTGTCGCGGCCGTTCCTCAAGCTGATGGGCACCCACGGCTCGCTGAAGTGGCGCGAGGCCGACGAGAAGGAACGGCTGTGGAACCTGCAGCCGGCCCACCCGCTGATGCGCGGCGTCGGCGACTACCTCGAACTCGCGCAGGAAGAGATGTACGGCGAGCGTTTCGACGTTCCTGAACCCGACGAGCTGGTGATGATCTCCTGGTTCCAGGGCGGCGAGGTCTTCCGCAGCCTCATGACTTGGCGCCGCGGGAACGGGCGGGTCGTCTACTTCCGCCCCGGCCACGAGACCTACCCGACCTATCACGACAAGACGGTCCGGCAGATAATCGCCAACGCCGTAAGCTACGCCCGGCCCCAGCTGCGCCGCGACGACTCCAGCTGTCCGGACTCCGCCGCCCTAGAGGCGGTTCCCAACCCCGGTAAGAAGCACGTGCTCGACGCATCATGAGCGAGACCCCGCTGCGCATCGCGATCATCGGCACAGGCAACATCTCCCAGGCTCACTTCGACGGCTACCGCGCTGCTGGCGCTACGGTCGTCGCGCTCTGCGACGTCGATCCGATCCAGTTGGCCGCCCGGGCCCGTAGTTGGGGCGTGGAGCGCACTTACACCGATCTCGACGAGATGTTCACTGCCGGAGGCTTCGAGGCGGTGAGCATTGCCGCGCCCACCGCGGTCCACCACCCCGCCACAATCGCCGCGGCCAAGGCCGGCGTCCACGTACTCGTCGAGAAGCCGGTCGCCCTCGACCTGTCACTGGCCGACGAGATGATCGCCGCCTGCGCCGCGGCCGGTGTGATCTTGAGCGTCAACCACCAGATGCGCTCCAGCGGGCCGGCCAAGCGGGCCAAGGAGTTGCTCGTCGCCGGCAGCATCGGACGCGTCACCCACTTGCGCCTACGGCAGGCTCACGACTGGGGCGGCAAGGGCGTGCGGCCGTCGTTCGCCAGCAAGGCCAGCTCCGGTGGCGGCACGCTGCTCGACAACGGCTGCCAC
>Ga0075530_1001199_pt1 | contig 12384 bp, 14 predicted proteins | sample NGEPerD_2_FD_75101 | JGI IMG/M metagenome (GOLD analysis project Ga0075530, IMG submission 75101) | Arctic peat soil microbial communities from the Barrow Environmental Observatory site, Barrow, Alaska, USA - NGEE PermafrostL1-D | ecosystem: Environmental > Terrestrial > Soil > Wetlands > Peat ...
CACGGCTGCGCTCATCGAGGTGTGCCGCGGGACGACGGACCTCGATCGGGCAGCGCCGCGGCTCACCGTGAAGGGCAGCCGCGCTGCCAGCAAGGTGTTCGCCCAGATGTTCCCGGTGTCAGCACCGGGAACATCTGGGCGAACACCTTGCTGGCAGCGCGGCTGCCCTTCACGGTGAGCCGCGGCGCTGCCCGATCGAGGTCCGTCGTCCCGCGGCACACCTCGATGAGCGCAGCCGTGCTGCCGGTGAAGGTCAGGTCCGGGTCGGCGTCACGGTCGGCATGTGCGAGCTTGCCGGCACGGACCTGAAGCCAGAACTCCTCGCCGTCGAGGTCGAAGCGCATCAGCAGGTCGCGTCCGGCCGCACCGGCCGGTTTGAACAGGGCCACGAGGCCGCCGTACAGGGCGGTCCGCGGCCGCACCTGTCCCTCGACGGGGTCATCGAGAAACGGCAACCCGAACTGCGCCAGAGCCCGCAGCACCGGCCGGACCCGGGTGCCCGAGCGGGTGAGCGTGTACACCGTGCGCGCGGCCGGAGCAGGCAGCTCCCGCTGCTCCACCAGGCCGGCCCCCTCGAGGTCGCGAAGGCGGTCGGTGAGGAGGTTCGAGGCAATGCCGGGCAGGCCCGCGCGGAGATCGGTGAACCGCTGGTCTCCGAAGGAGAGCTCGCGGAGGATCAACAGGGTCCAGCGGTCGCCGACCACGTCGAGAGCGGCGGCAATCCCGCAGTACTGCTGGTAGCTCTTGTTCGACACGGGGACAGCGTAGGGTAGTTGTTAATTTCTATCAAGTAGTTGAAATTCTAAACCACTTTGGTCTAGCGTCGGCTCCATGACCCCACCACCTCGCCAGAGCAGCCCCTGGGCCGTGCTCGGTGTCGCGAGCCTGGCGGCGTTCATGGTCTTTCTGGACACCCAGGTCCTGTTCGTGGCGTTCGACGACATCCGCCGGAGCTTTCCGTCGGTGTCCTTCGCGACGATGTCGTGGACGCTGTCCGCGTACACGATCGCGCTGGCCGCCGCGCTGGTGCCGGCGGGCCGGATGGCCGACCGGTTCGGTCGCCGGCGGGTCTTTCTGATCGGGCTGGTCGCGTTCACGGTCGCCTCCGTGTTGTGCGCTTTCGCGCCGACCGCCGGACTCCTGGTTGTCTTCCGGGTGGTCCAGGCGCTGGGCGCGGCCGCGCTGGTGCCGTCCTCTCTGGCGGTGGTGCTCTCGGTGTTCCCGCCAGCCCGGGTGCCGGTCGCGGTCGCGGTGTGGGGCGCGATCGCGGCCCTCGCCGCCGCGGTCGGCCCGGCGGCCGGCGCGCTGCTCGTGGAGGCCTGGGGCTGGCGCGCGGTGTTCCTCGCCAACGTGCCCGTCGGGCTGGTCGTCCTCGTGCTGACGCTGCGGCTGGTGCCGGAGTCCCGGGAAGCGACCCGGGCGCGCTTCCCCGACCCGCTCGGCATCGTGCTGCTCGCCGGGGCGCTGACCCTGCTCGCGCTGGGCATCGTGCAGAGCGAGCAGTGGGCGTGGGCCTCGGCCCGGACGATCGGCGCACTGGCGGCCGGGCTCGTGGTGCTGGGTTGGTTCGTACGCCGGTCCCTGGCCGTGCCCCACCCCGCCCTCGACCTGACCCTCTTCACCACGCCGTCCGTGCGGTGGGCGAACATCGCGACAGCCGCCTTCATGATCGGGTTCACCGCGATGTTCTTCGCACTGATCCAGTTCACCACCGTCGTCTGGCACTACGGCATCGTCCGCGCCGGCCTGGCGATGATGCCCGGCGCGCTTGTGGTGATGATGCTGGCACCGGCGTTCGGACGGCTCGCCGCCCGGGTCGGACAACGAGCGCTGCTGCTCCCCGGCGGTCTTGTGTACGCCGCCTCCGGCCTGCTCCTGATCGGGGCGGTCCGCAGCGAACCGGCGTACCTGACGCACATACTGCCCGCGGCGCTGGTCGCCGGCCTCGGCGTCTCCCTGGTGATCCCGCAGCTGACCAGCGCTGCGGTGCAGGGCCTGCCACCGGACGAGTTCGGCTCCGGAGCCGCGGTGAACCAGGCGATCCGGCAGTTCGGAGCAACGTTCGGAGTCGCCCTGACCGTCGCGCTGCTCGGCACGATCACCGTGGGCAACGCCGTCGAGCACTTCCAGCGCGTCTGGTGGCTGCTGGTCGCGTGCGGCGCGTTGACCACACTCGCCGCACTCGCACTACCCCGCCCGGAGCGTCCCGCCGAACCGGTGCTCACTCCCTTCCCGATCGGAGCCGAACGATGACCACGACAACTGATCTCGCCCGCCTCTCCGGCCTGGAGATGATGCGGCTCGTCGCCTCCGGGGAACTTCCGCCTCCCGGCATCGCGACGCTGCTCGGCATGGACGTCGAGGAAGTCGGGGACGGTTTCGCGACCTTCGTGCTGTCGCCGGACACCCGGATGCTCAACCCCATCGGCTCGGTGCACGGCGGCATCGCCGCGACACTTCTCGACTCGTGCATGGGCTGTGCCGTGCACACCACGCTTCCCGCCGGCATCGGCTACACGACGGCCCAACTCAACCTGCACTACCTCCGGTCGATGCAGCCCGGCATGGGCCAGGTGCGCGCGGTCGGCACCGTGCTGCACCGGGGCCGCCAGCAGAGCACCGCCGAGGGGAAGCTCTACGACGCCGAGGGCCGGTTGCTCGCGCACGGCACCACGACGTGCGTCATCCTCCGCTGAGCCCGTTGTCCGCTGCAGAGGTTTCGAGACGTTCGCTAACGCGACCATGGAGACGGCGAACACGGCGTACATGAGCAGCAGACAGCCAGAAGCGTGGCCCTGTGACTTGCCCCTCGGTGACGGCGTAGGTGAGGGGCCGCGACGGTCAGCGTGCCCAAGAACCGCCCCGACGGGACCGAGAGTCCGGGTGGGGTGCTTGCTCTCGATGACAAAGGCGAGCGCGCCGACGAGTGCAAGGACACCGAGGACGACGTTGATCAAGGAAGATCGAGTGCCAGGAGAGGTGGTCGAGCAGCATGCCGGCCCCGAGCGGCCCGACGGCCAGGCCTGGGCCGGAGCTCCTGGCCCACATGCTGATCGCCTGGGTGCGCTCCTGCGGGTCGGTGAAGGCGTGGCTGACGACCGCGAGAGGCGACCTGGGCTGCGATGAGGACGCCGGTGGCATCGGCGGTGAACGCGGCCAAGCTGCCGACGATGAAGAAGACCACACCGGCCATGAAGAGGAGCCGACGGCCGATCAGGTCGCCAAGGGCGCCGGCGCCGAGGACAAGGCAGGCGACCACAAGGCTGTAGGCGCTGGTGATCCACAAGACCTGGGTCGAGGTGGCGTGCAAGTCGGACAGCATGCGCGCCAGAGCACCGATGGTGGAGGAGACGTTGACGAAGGCCAGCATCGTGCCGATGCGGACGACTGCAAGGGGCCAGTCAGCGGCCAGACCTCTCCCGCTGCTCGATGCAGCCGTGGTCCGTACCGGTTTTGCCGTCGGCGGTGTTCGTGGAGGCCATGGGATCTCTCGGGAATGAGCGGTCGTAGCGCGCGAGTCGTGCGGGGTTGGTCTGGGCGTTTGGTCTGGCTAGTCCGGCAACCCCGGCGCGGTCAGGCTGCCAATCGGTTGAGCTTCCGGATCTGCTTGTCGAAAGCACGCCAAGGGACCACCCGACGCAAGGTGCTCACGCGCGCGGCCGTCGAGCCCGCGGGGTAACGCACCCGCGGCTTGGTGTCTACTGCAGCGGCGACGATCGCCTTCGCGACCACCGCGGGGTCGTCGGCGTCGCGCATGGCCTGCGTCAGCACCTCTCGGACAATGTCTCGTTGGCCGGCGTAGACCGGAAGCGGTGAGTCGGACCACACCGTATTCGCCTCGAAGGCTGTGCTGGTGTACCCCGGTTCGACCAGCAGGACTCGAACTCCGTGCTCACGCACCTCGTGATCAACGGACTCGGAGTACCCCTCGACCGCATGCTTCGTCGCTGCGTAGATGGCCATGTAGGGCGCAGGAATCAATCCCAGCACTGAGGACACGTTGACCACGCGGCCGGCACGCTGGGCCCGCATGTGTGGCAGGACTGCGTTCGTCATCCGGATCGTGCCGAAGAGGTTGGTGTCGAAGACGGCCTGGGTCTGCCTGATCGAGCTCTCCTCGGCCGCCCCAGCCATGCCCACGCCGGCGTTGTTGACGAGGACGTCTATGCGGCCGAACCGCTCGATTACTTGGGTCACCAGCGCAATCACCGACTCGTCCCGGGTCACGTCGAGATCAAGGAACGTCACGCCGTCGAGCGGTGCGGCCTTGGCTGCATTTCTGCTGGTGCCGACGACGCCGAACCCGGCCTCGGACAGTGCGCGAGCGGCTGCGCGGCCGATTCCTGAGGAGGCGCCGGTCACCAGCGCCACTCTCTGACTTTCATGCTGACTCGTCGCCATCGGTAAGACTCCTTTTGCCTGTCGCTCATAATATTACGATCAACAGACAATAGGTTAGTATGCAAGTCGAACGCAAGCCGCCTCGAGGAGTGGAGATCCATGGCGCGATACGGCAGGGAGCACAAGGATGCGACGAGGCGCCGGATCATTGAGAGAGCCGGCCGTCGGTTCAAGCGTGACGGCGTCGACCGTTCCGGGATCGCGACCCTCATGGCAGATGCGGGGCTGACCAACGGTGCCTTCTATGCCCACTTCACGTCCAAGGACGACCTGGTCGCCACCGTCGTCGCGGACCAGCTGCAGCGGCAGTGTGAGCGAAATCGGGCCGGGATGCTCGACCGGCCGGGATTCGAGAGGTTCGTGCGGGACTACCTTTCTCCCTACCACCGAGACCACCCAGACGAGGGGTGCCCCTCAGCCGCCTTGCTGGAGGACATCGGCCGCGGCACTGACGCCACCAAGCGTGCCTACACCGAGGGAATGCTCGCCATGATCGATGACCTCGCGGCGCTCGTCGACGAGCCGAACCGGCGACATGCCCGCGCGAAGGCGATGAGCATCTTCGCGTCGATGATCGGAACGTTGCAGGTCTACAGAGCCCTCGCGGACGGTGAACTGGCCAACGAGGTCCTCACACGGGGCATCGAGAACGCACTTGCTCTCCTAGACCCGCACGTGGGGGATTACGGCGACTGGGCGGTCGAAGGACTGAGCCGGTCTCCTGTCGAACCTGCCGCGAGAAGGCATCGACACTCGAAATGACCAAGGCAACGAGAGACCACGGGGGTTGCTCGTCGAGCACGCCATCGGGCTTTGTGGAAGAGGTGGGATTGGCTCGGTTCGCCGCCCGCGAGGCCGCGAGACGTGCTCGTGTGTCGCACTCGGCGCCTCCGACACTTCCCATCACGAAGTGCGCTACCGATGCAGCCGAGCCGGATCATCGCCGGCGAGGTCCGCTCCGAGGAGTGCCTCGACCAGCTGCTGGCGCTCAAGTGGGTCTGCCCAGCATGTCCACGCTGCAGGCCAACATCGCCTGCGAGCTCTGGTGAAGATGCGCCCCTCGAGCTGCTGGCGTCGAAGATCCAGGTGACATCGGACGCGGGACTCGAGGCCGTGGAGCCGCCGACGAACGACAATCGGCCGTCCCGCAATGGGTAAAGGCCGTGCCAGAGATGCACACGCCCGAGCCGAATCCGCACCACCAGTTTCGCTTCGGTGTATGGCCGAGCACGAACGAGTCATGTCATGTGTTCGCGACTCGGCTCACGGCGACGGCCTACTGGTCGCGCGCCTTCTCAGCGCGGTCGCAGCCAGGGGAGCGACGCGAAGCGCCGACGCGGACGCCGCAAGATGCTTGAAATCGCGGAGTCGGGGCGACCCCAGGCCGGTGGCCTGCGGCCGTTCGGCTACGCGGCCGACAAGATGACGCCCGACCCGCAGGAGGCCGCGGTCTACCCTCAGCTGGCCGAGGGAGCCCTCGCCGACGAGTCGTTGACGTCCTTGTCAGCATGGCTGGAGTCCGAATGCGTACGCACCGTGGGTGGGCATCCTTGGCGGAGTCAGGTCGTCCGGCAGATCCTCATCAACCCGCGGTGTTGGGGTCTCCGCATCCACCGTGGCGAGCCCATCGGCGAGGCGCAGTGGCCGGCTCTGATCCCGGTTGCGATGGGTGAGCAACTCGTTGCCCGCTTGACTGATCCGGCACGGAGAACCAACCGGACCGCACGGCGCTATCTGCTGTCGGGCATGTGCCGATGCGTGACAGCGGACAGTCCAAGATCCCTGTAGGCGGACAGTTCACCCGCCCTGCGGTCAGCGGGGGGGCCGCCCGGTGGTCGCGCGCACCACCAGGGACGGCTCCACCACGACCTCCGTGCAGGGCCGGCCCTGGTCCTCGGCGCGACCGACCGCGAGTTCGACGGCGCTGTGGGCCAGGGCTGCCGGGTCCTGCGCCACGGTGGTCAGCGCCACCCCGGTCAGCGCCGCGACCTGGGTGTCGTCGTAGCCCACCATGGACAGGTCGCCGGGGACGCTCAAGCCCTGCGCCCGTACGGCGGCGAGCAGTCCGGCCGCGGAGTTGTCGTTGAACACCGTGACCCCGGTCGCGTCGCGGGCAGCGCGGCTCGAAGCGACGACGTCTTCTGCCGACCGTGCGCCGTCCGCGTCGCCGGTTCCCCCGCCGAGTACACGGCCTTCCAGCCCGAGGTCCGCCACCGCCTCGCGGAAGCCGCGGCGCCGTTCGGCTGCACCCGGTGCCCTTCCGCCGTCCACGTGAACGAGGGACCGGTGGCCGAGGGCGGCGAGGTGCTCGACGCCGAGGCGTCCGCCGGCGACGTCGTCGGTGCGCACGACGTCGACTCGGTCGGACCGGAGCGCGCGGGCGACCACCACGACCGGCAACCGTGCGGCGAGGTCCGCGAGGTCGGAGCCGCGCATCGTCGGGCCGAGCAGCACTACCGCCTCGCAGCGCTGCTCGAGCAGAGCGCGGACCGCGGCGCGCTCGTTCCGGCTGGGTGCGCAGGCCCCGAGCGCCAGATCCCAGCCGCTGCGGTCGGCGGCGGCGTACAGGGACTCCACGAGCGACCCGTGGAACTCCCGGTGCAGCCCGAAAACGACGCCGATCGTGCGGCTGCGTCCACGCCCGAGCAGCCGCGCGCGGTGGTCGGGCCGATAGTCGAGCTCGGCGGCTGCGCGCATGACCCGCTCCCGGCTCTCCGGACTGGCACCTGGGGCAGAGCGGAAGACGATCGAGACCAGGGCTTTGGACACGCCGGCGCGCGCGGCGACGTCCGCCATCGTCACGGTCGGCCGTGCCGGGGCCCCGGTCTCGCCCGCCGTCCCTGCCTCGTGGCCCTGTCTCATGGACGCCAAGTCTAGATCGATCCAGCCTGACGGCTTGACGAACCTGTGCCAGTTGCCGCACCCTAGATCGATCTAGGGTGCGGACCTGTCCGACCCGGCCGGCCCTGCCCCATCGAGAGTCAGGAACTCCCCCATGTCCCAGCTCAGCGCCGCCGTGCTCGACCCGGTCCGGGTCGGCGTCTTCGGCGCCGGCCGCATCGGCACCTCGCACGCCACCCTGCTGCGTCGTGAGGTCCCTGGGGCGCGGCTGGTCGCCGTCGCAGACGTTCGTCCCGAGGCCGCCGCCGCCCTCGAGGCCGTCGTCATCGCAGCCTCCTCGACGGCCCACGCCGACCTCATCGTCGCCGCAGCCCAGGCGGGCAAGGCGGTGTTCTGCGAGAAGCCCGCCGGCACGACGCTGGCGGAGATCGACCGCGGCCTGGCCGCCGTACGGGCGGCCGGGGTGCCGCTCCAGGTCGGCTTCAATCGGCGGTTCGCCCCGGAGTTCGCCCACGCGCGCCGGCTCGTCGACGAGGGGGCCGTGGGGATCCCGCAGTTGATGCGCTCGGTGACGCGGGACCCCGCGCTCGCCGACCCCGGGGCAGTCCCGCCGGGCACGATCTTCACCCAGACCCTGATCCACGACTTCGACACCCTGCTGTGGCTCAACCCCGGTGCCGAGGTCGTGAGCGTGCACGCCACCGCTGACGCGCTCGTCGCCCCCGACTTCAAGGACAGCGGCCTGCTCGACACCGCGGTCGTCGTCCTCACCTTCGACAACGGCGCCATCGCGGTGGCCGAGGCGAGTTTCTCCGCGACCTACGGCTACGACGTCCGGGCCGAGGTGTTCGGCTCCGGCGGCATGGTGACCATGGGTGAGGGGGCCACTTCTTCGCTGCGCCTGTCAGACGGCCGCGGCCGGCTCGCCCCCACCGCGCGCGGTGACGTCGAGCTGCTCCGGGGCGCCTACGTCGGCGAGCTGGCCGCCTTCGCCGAGGCGGTCCGCGCCGGCACCCAGCCGGTCGCCACCGGTCACGACGCCCGCCGGGCGCTGCGTGTCGCGCTCGCCTGCGTCGACTCCGCGGCGACCGGCAGCACCGTCCGGCTGGGGAAGGACGGCGAGCAGTGAGCACCCACGGCTTCACCCTCGCCGTCTGCGCCGAGATGGTCTTCACCGACCGCCCGTTCCTGGAGCGCGTCGAGCTCATCCGCGACCTCGGGTTCGCGGTGGAGTTCTGGGACTGGACCCAGAAGGACCTGGCCGCGCTGGCCGCGACCGGTGCCCACGTCACCTCGATGACCGGGTACGTCGAGGGCGACCTGATCGACCCGGCCGGCGCCGACGCCCTGCTGCGCACCGCGATGCAGTCGATCGAGGCCTCCCGGAAGCTGGGCACGCCCAACCTCAACCTGCACGGCACCGGCCTGGACGGCAGAGGCCTGCCCCTCAAGCCGATCGCGAACGTCACCGGCGCGATGTGGCTGGCCGCGGAGAAGACGCTGACGCGGATCGCCGCGCTGGGCGAGCGCGAGGGCGTGGTCTTCTGCCTGGAGAACCTCAACCTGCCGGTCGACCACCCGGGCACGCCGTTCGCGCTCGCGGCGGACACGCGCACCCTCGTCGCCTCGGTCGACAGCCCGCACCTAAGGATGAACCTGGACCTGTACCACGCCCAGATCGGCGAGGGCAACCTCATCGAGCTCGTGCGCGCCTCGGCGCCGTACCTGGGCGAGGTGCAGGTCGCCGATGTTCCCGGCCGGATGGAGCCCTCCACCGGCGAGATCAACTACCCCGCCGTGGCCAGGGCCCTGCACGAGGTCGGCTTCCCCGGCGTGGTCGGCATGGAGGCGTTCGCCTCCGGCGACAGCACCGTCGCGCTCGAGCGTTTCCGGACCGCGTTCACGCCCCCGCCGGCTGACGGGCCCACTGACTCAGATGCGGCGATCGCATGAGCCGATCGTTGCCAAGGGCGTGGCGTCCTCGCCCACGTCACTCCGCCCCAGTGACGCGGGAGCCGACCGCCACGCGCTCGTCGCAAACGCACTCTCTTGCCGCATTCTGCGCGCAGGCCTGGCATGGTGCGCTCTGACTACAGCGAACGGCCACTGCTCCACCACCGGAACTCGGCACCGTCCGTCCTATCATTCGGCTTGACGGACCAACACTGTCCACATAATCGAATCCGACCTGATCCGGCTCCGCACCCGCGAGGCCATGAAGGTCGCCAAGGCCAAGGGCCGACTACGCGGCAAGCAGCCCAAGCTCAACCGTCGCCAAGAGGCCCACCTGGTCTCCCTGGTGCACAGCGGCGAGTACAGCACCGCCGAGGTCGCCGACCTGTTCGGCGTCGGCCGCTCGACTGTGTACCGCGCGATCGAACGCCACGCAACGAAGCCAGGGCCGGCATCGCCGCAGCGACCACCAGGCGTTGAGGGCCCCGACTGACCCCGATGGCCGAGTGTCCCGCATCTGACACCGCTGCGGGACACTTGGCGCCGCCGGGCCGCAGCCGGCGCAACCACTCGGCCGGGGTTCGTCTCCCGGCACGTCCGCACATGCCGGCGCTCTCAAGGGGTCAGCGCAACACTTCCTTGACTCGAGGAGGTTTCGGTGGCTCGCAGTTACGAGAGGTTGTCGCCGGAGGCGATGGATGAGATCTGGGTGCGGCTGCGGGCCGGGCATGCGGCCAAGCCGACCGCGAGACAGCTGGGGATCTCGACCAGCACGGTCCGGACCTACCTACTGCGGTGTGGTGGAATCCGACCTGATCCACGGTGCCGGGGTCCGCGGCGTCTGAGTGCTCTGGAGCGTGAGGAGATCTCGCGTGGCCTGGCCGCTGGGATGTCGCTGCGTGCGATCGCAGCCCAACTGGGCCGCGCGGCGTCGACGATCAGTCGTGAGGTCTCTTCCAACGGAGTCCGGCCCGCTATCGAGCCGGTCGGGCTGATCAGATGGGCTGGTCGCGAGCGACTCGTCCCAAGGCGTGCAAGCTGGCCGGCAACCCGGTGTTGCGTGCCATCGTGGAGGACAAGCTGTGCCGACGTTGGTCTCCTCAGCAGATCGCCGGATGGGCTCAAGCTCACCTACCCCCACGACCCGGAGATGCAGGTGTCGCACGAGAGCATCTACCGCACGCTGTTCGTGCAATCCCGCGGTGCGCTGCGGCGAGAGCTGACCGCGCATCTGCGCACCGGGCGGGTCATCCGCCGACCGCGCGGAGTGCGGCTTCCGGACGGCCGAGGTGGCCGGCCGGGCATCTTGAACATCTCCGAACGCCCTCCCGAGGTGGCAGACCGGGCGGTGCCAGGTCACTGGGAGGGCGACCTGGTCTTCGGCAAGAACATGAGCCCGGTCGCGACGCTGGTCGAGCGGTCCACCCGGTTCCTGATACTGGTCGCGCTGCCCGGCGGCAACCGCAAGGCAGACGCGGTCGCCGATGCGCTGGCTGCAGCGGTCAGCACGTTGCCGGCCCAGCTGGCTCGCTCGCTGACCTGGGACCAGGGCCATGAGATGGCCGAGCACCGCCGCTTCACCACCGCGACCGGAATCGAGGTCTACTTCTGCGACCCCAAGTCACCTTGGCAGCGCGGCAGCAACGAGAACACCAACGGCCTGCTGCGCCAATACCTGCCCCGACGCCTGGACTTCCGCACCCTCACCCAAGACGACTTCGACGCCATCGCCCAAGAGCTCAACGAACGACCTCGACAGACCCTCGGCTTCAAGACACCATCACAATGGGGTTCCCCCAAAACTGAGGAGGCATCGGCTATAAGGAGTAGTCATGCCGGAGAAGAGGAAGAAGTTCGACCAGGAGTTCCGCGACGGTGCGGTGCGGATCGTGGCCGAGACTGGGAAACCGATCGCTCAGGTCGCTCGAGATCTGGGGATCAACGAGGGCACCCTGGGCAACTGGGTGGTCAAGGACAAGGCCGCCCGCGAGGGCACCGAGGGCCTGTCAACAGGGGATATCGCTGAGCTGAAGCGGCTGCGTTCGGAGAACGCGGAGCTGCGGATGGAGCGCGATGTCCTCAAGCGATCCGTGGTCCTGTGGGTGAAGGAGGCGACGAAGTGAGCGTGGCGCGCTTCATCGCCGACCAGAGGATCTTCTATCGGGTGCCGCACGCGTTCACCTGCGCTCTGCTGGCGATCTCTGAGTCGTGGTTCTACAAGTGGCTCGACCGCGAGCCCACGCCCCGTCAGAAGCGCCGTGATGAGGTCGACGTCGCGGTGAAGAAGGCGTTCATGGCCTCCAACGGCGTCCATGGCTCGCCTCGGGTGCACGCGGACCTGCTCGATGAGGGCTGGAAGGTCAGCGAGAAGACGGTCGCGGACTCGATGCGTCGTCAGGGGCTGGTTGCGAGAATCATCAAACACAGAAGGGGATTGACCCATCAGGACAAGAAGGCACCGAAGTTCCCCGATCTGCTCAACCGTGACTTCACCGCTATGGGACCGAACCAGCGCTGGGTCGGCGACATCACCGAGATCCCGACAGCCTCGGGCAAGCTGTACTTGGCGACCGTCATCGACTTGTTCTCCCGCCGGCTACTCGGCGTCGCGACCTCGCTACATCCCGACGCCGCACTGGCCTGTGATGCGATCCGTTGTGCCGCCGCGACCCGCGGAGGCCGTGAGCATACCGGGGGCGTCATCTTCCACACAGATTATGCCGAGCCTTGCGTTAAGCCGAGGAGTCGTAGTTTCGCCTGTGCTGGTGGGGTTCGCTGACTGATTCCTCGGCTTAACGAGCCCCGTGGTCGCTGGCTAGCGTCCGCCGTATCCCCATGCCCTATGGAAAGGAGACGGCGATGGATACGACGGTCACATGGATCGCTGAGGTTGTTGTCGCGGAACTGCGTACGGCCGGCTACATGGAGTCGACGATCGGCCAGTATGGGAAGTCGATCAAGGCACTGAGGAACTTCGTGGAGGGTCGAGGCGGTGCCTACACGCCCTCGATTGGTGCCGCGTTCGCGGCGATGACGGTGAGCCCGCGCACTGGCCGGTTCAGCGCCCAGCGCAGGTCCGACTACGGCCGGCTGGTCAACGTGTTCGACACCTATTTGGACACGGGCCGGGTAGTGCTGGAGGTCCGGAAGCGTGGGGGTGGTGGCGCGCAACCGGAGTCGAGCGAGTTC
>Ga0075530_1001200_pt1 | contig 12384 bp, 11 predicted proteins | sample NGEPerD_2_FD_75101 | JGI IMG/M metagenome (GOLD analysis project Ga0075530, IMG submission 75101) | Arctic peat soil microbial communities from the Barrow Environmental Observatory site, Barrow, Alaska, USA - NGEE PermafrostL1-D | ecosystem: Environmental > Terrestrial > Soil > Wetlands > Peat ...
AAACAGGCGGTGTGTTTTGAGTGGTCGGTGGACCACTCCTATTCCGAAAAACAGCCACGGTATTTTGTGACTAATACCCCGTCGGCTTGCCGCGGGGATAGTACACAAAATCTGTTTTTATTTTTTCAAAATTTTTAGAAATTACATCAAGCTGTTCTGCTAAATAAAATTCAGGTAGATTTTCTAAGGAGAACCATTTAAGTTCCACATTTACATTGTCTGGAATAGTGGGAATTTCCTTTTGAGTTGGAATCATTAAAAAATAATGAATTGTCTTTTGTTCGTTGGCCTTTTCTACAAAACGTTCATAAGTACCAAGAAGATACTGGATTTTAATATGGTGTAGCCCTGCTTCTTCTCCAACCTCACGCAAAGCAGCTTGCTCTAGTGATTCACCAGGTTCAACGTGTCCCTTAGCTAAATACCATGTGGGAAAACGAATATCTCTCAATAAAAGAACAAAATAATTTTTGTCTTCCTTTTTAACAATAACTCCTCCAGCAGATATAGCAGTTTTTATCATAAAATAAAATTAAGAGCTTGTAATAATACAAATTATTATCAAAAGGGTAGTTTTTTCAATTACCCTTGATTCATATTCGCTAATGTTTAACTATTTTCAATACTGATTTTTTATTAGAAACAATTAGTTCAGCTTCTCCTCCAATAGGAAAAGTAATCATTGGACTAGTATGTCCAAAATCTACATTCGCTAATACTGGAATATGACTCAATTCTTTTTTTAACTTAATGACTTTTATAAAATCCTCAGTTTTTATTTCGCTTTCATTCTGAAATCGTCCAATAACAATACCCTTCACTTTATCAAAATTTGGAAGATGGATAAGAGACTGTAAATCGCGGTCAAAATTACCCAACTTAGATTCAACATCGTCTTCCAAAAATAAAATAGAATTTTTTAAATCTGGAAAATATTCAGTCCCTTGAAGAAGATTAAACGTACACATATTCGCACCCACAATCGTCCCCTGAGCTTTACCTTCATTAATAACTAACCAGCCATCATTTTTAATTAACTTCCGTTTTTTTTGATCCTTATGCCACCTATCATCACTCCATAATTCACTCGGTAAAATATTGAATTCTTTATCACTAAGTAAACATTTTTTAAAATATTCAAGCGTGTAATCAAAATAAAGTTTTTGACCAAATGACGAGTACGACGGACCAGAATATGTAATTAATCCAGTTTTTGCATATATAGCATTTTGTAACGCTGTTGTATCTGAATATCCAATAAAAATTTTCGGATTCTTTTTTATTAAATCCCAATCTAAGTAACGCAAAAGCTGATTACAATTATATCCTCCAAAAACAGTAAATATGCCTTTTACACTTTTATCAGAAAAAGCTTGGTGTAAATCACTAACTCTAGACTCAATACTTGAAGACCCAAACTCATCTAATTCATTAATATTTTTAGCTAAAGATAATTCCAAACCCATTTTACCAAACTTTTCATCTGCAAACTGTCTTACCTCTTTAGAAATAAAACTAAAAGAATCAGAAGGTGCTACCAACATAACCTTGTCACCTTTTTTTAATTTATTTGGAATAATTTTTTTCATGTCTTTATTTTATTTAAAATAACAAATTATCTTTTTTTACTTTATGTATATTCAAATTTTAGTTCTCTTTTCCATCTATACAAAATAAGTAAACCAATGATTACAAACAAAACCATTGACATAAGGGCAATACGATAATTTATACTTTGTATTCCCAAGGTGGCAATAATACCTCCCCAAACTAGTGGGCCAAAAAGAGTGGCAAAACGTTCTGATAGAGTATAAAAAGTGAATCCATAAGTAAGTTCATCTCTATCCAAAACCTTACTTAGGTATGACCTAGACACCGTCCAAATTGGTCCCATAAGAAAACCTGTCAAAGCAGACAATATAGACAGGGCAACTAGCCCCTTGGCCAAGGCAAGTAAAGGTATTAGGATCACCCAACAAGCTAAAATAAATCTTAAAGTTTTCAAATCTCCAAATTTGTCCGCCACCCAACCAAAGACAATCCCGCCAAAAGCCGACATAAGCAATATTGATAAAAGTAAGTAATTTTTAATATTATCAGAAACACCAAAAACTCTCTCCATATATATGGGGTAATTATTAGAGATTGTTATCAGAGCATCATTAAAAAAGAAAAATGAAATCAGTAGTGGAACAGCAACAGAGATTGAAAAAAATGTTACCATTTTTTTTATATATTCCTTTTCTCCTTCTCTAAGTACCTTAATATTTAGTTTGTTACTTTTTGGTTTACTGTCAACGAAATAAATCATCATCGGCAATGATAGTAAAATAAACAGAATCAAAGAGGGAAACAAAGGTTGTAATCTGGTTGCTGACAGTGGTAGAGCAATCAACAACCCAGAAACTTGACCGAGGCTATTAGAAAACTGACCAATCCCAGAGGCTCGGGCTCTGTGTTCAACATCAGACACATCTTCAATTAAAGTATTATAGAAAACGAAGGACAGCTGATAGAAATATTGTCCAAGCAAAAAAAGAAAAGCTATCACAAAAATATATTGTGTTCCTAAATAAGCAAAAATGGTAGCAAAACCGTAACCTAAAAATGTTCCTATGGTAGCAAAATTCAACAAATATTTTCTTCCACCATATTTATCTGTAAAAGAAGCAAGAGTTGGAGCGGAAAAAAATAACAAAATCGAGGCTATGGCAAAGATAGCGTTATACCAAAAATCTGACAAACCACCATCTATCACCATCCACTGAGAGAAATACAAAAGAAAGTTTATAAAAATAAGCGAATTGGCAAAATCATACAAAGACCACTGAAACAACTTCTTTTTATTCATATAAATAAATATATCAAGAATAATAATAAAATCATAGTTTCTCTTGCTATGTATCAATAATTATACTTTACGATGTTTTACAACACAATAAAACCCTCAATATTTTCGGGCTACAGAGGGTATTGTGAGGCTCTAGGGTACTCTGTGGTATGCCTTAAATTACCGGTGGTAATCTATACCACTCTTTAGTGGGAGTGGTATTTGAGCAATGAATTCAATTGGAATCTAGTTTTAAACTATCTTACACCCTCTTCAACAAAAATCTCTTCTGATATTTTTTCAGTAAATTGATCTTCTTCGGTCAACTTTTTATTCTTCCAATCGCCCTTTACATACCAAGCGATGGTAATAAAAGCCATAAGCACATTAGAAATTGGGAACGCCCACCATAGACCACTTACACCAAGTGAAGTGTGGCTGGAAAGAATGTAAGCAATCGGGAATCGAAGTACCCACTGGGAAACTAAAGCTAAAACCATTGCCGATATCATATTCCCAGATGCCCGAAATACCCCATTCAAAGCCATCTGAACCCCTATAAAGCCAAAAGTTAAAGCCATCGTTCGCACAAAAGTAGCACCAGCTAAAATTACAGCTGGGTCACTCGGCACAAAAATTGCAATAAGATTAGAAGCAAAAACAAAAGCAATAATACCAACAATGCTTAAAACAACAAAAGAAACAATAGCACCCAATCGAGCAATATCAGAAGCGCGTTTAATGTTTCCCGCTCCAATGTTTTGTCCCACCAAAATAGAAATAGCCATTGAAAGACCCAAAGCTGGAATAACCACAAATTGAAGAATATTTGAACCTACACCATAAGAAGCCACGGCCATTGTGCCAAAACTCGCTATTAAAAAAGTCATAACTGTCATTCCAAGAGCTCGAGCTGATTGTTCTATTGAAGCTGGGAAACCAAGAAAGAAAGCTTTTTTAATAAAAGTAAAATCAGGTTTGAAATCAGCGATTTTTAGATGTATCCCAAATTTACCTTTAAAAAGAATAACGAAACCAATTATTGTGGCTAGAGCTTGAGTTCCAAATGTCGCCATAGCGGCCCCCATCACGCCATATGGAGCTATGGCCCCCCAACCAAAAATAAATATAGGATCAAGGGCAAAATTGAGAATTACAGTACCAAGCACAATGTACATCGGCATTTTCACTTGACCAATACCTCGCATTATTGATTGGAACATTGCAAAACCAAACATAAAAATAAGACCAAAAAAAGAGACTCTCATAAAGCCAAGAGCATTTATATAAACATCAGGAGCTACACCCATAAGCCGAAGAATAGTTGGCGCCAAAAGATAACCAACAGTACTCAAGATTACCGAGATGATGGCGACCATAAGAAGTGTTTGGGCCGCCACATGATTTACCATCTTTTCATTCTTAGCACCAACATATTGAGCAATAAGTGTTGAACCAGCCACCGCCAGTCCAGCCCCCAATGAAATGAGAAGAAAAATAATTGGAAAACTAACAGAAACTGAAGCGATAGCGGCTCCACCAAGTCTTCCCACCCAAAAAGCATCAGTAAGCTGATAAGTAGCCTGCAGAATATTAGCGAGAATAATTGGAACTGCTAGTGTAAAAAGTGATTTAATAATTGGCCCTTCTAACAATTTTGATGTTTTTGAATCCATATATACTATCTTATTATACATTACAAATCTTTACTATAATATAGGTATCCTTATTCATTTTACTCAAAACAACTTATTTATCAGCAATTCTTTGTAAAATAAAAACCGGACAGGAGGCAGAGGTCGTAAACGACGTGCGTCTATCCAGTTTTGGTTAGTAGGGAAAGAGCAGAGAAAATTTAGCCAAAATGATCTGTTGGGGATTTATTTCTATTTTCCTCAAAAAGATCTCCTAATTTAAGTTTGTCGATAAAAACATTAATCATTTCAACAAACCCTCGAAATTCAAAAAAGAATGTATTTCGAATTTCGAGTAACTCCTCAATCACATAATGTCTTTCGTCTGCGGAAAGGCAAGCATTGCTGAGGAGTTCAAATAAGGTACGAACACGTTCAATCAAAATAATAGCATGAATGTCGTCTTCGTTCTTCGCGGAGTCTATCGCTTGCTGAAAGCTCGCTAAAATCATTTCCAACACTACCTCCAATAATGGTTTCCCACTCTTTCTGATCGAATTCCCATCCTAATTCAGTTTTCTCTTCCTGGTCAGTTGCCATTACAGTAACCCCTCTCATTTTAAAATATCACGAGTCTGAGTCTGTTTCAAACTCGTCCCCTTTTCCATCTATCTTTATTTCATCATATATATCAAAAGAATGCAAGCAAAAACCCAGAATCCTAACTTGACACCTTAAAAAGAGAAGTGTAGTCTAAAAACAGATCCACTCTACCATATTTTATTCTGAGTTCTTTGAAAGGAGGGCAGTATAATGTTTATTTTGTTTCGTTCAGGATCAGTGCTCAATCGAGGCCACCACCAATTATATCTCATAATAATGAGTGTTTTTGGAACATGGCTCATTGGTTGCCAAGGATTAATGTCCCCTATCCAACTGAACAATGGGAGAACACAATCTCAAGTGGATCTCGTCGTTATTCCAAATGATCCAAATTTACCAAACCAGGTGAGGGCAGTGAAACCTTTCCAAACGGTAGCCCAAAGTATTTCTTCTGACAACAAAAGAATACCAGAAGCTCCCAAAAAGTCTCCCCTTTGCCCAGATAACCACAACAAACAAAGGTGTGACCTACCCAAAAAGTGGCAGCCCAAGGACCACCCTATCAAACGGTACGGAAAGAGAATCATTTGAAACTTTCGAACAAAAAATTTTACTGCCGAAGTTTAAAAACTTCACAGCCACAAAACCTAAATTTAGGTTTTGTGGCTGTTTTTATTGGAGTGCGATGTTTGAATACCCCGTCGGTTCACCGCGGGGTTGAGACATCTGGTGTTTCTAGACGAAACACTGCGACGTGAATCAGAGCTTTTTTGATAAGGAACGCTTCGCTTACAAAAAACTCTGATTCAGCGATGTGTTTTGATAGCCCCTCGGACATACTTATTCCAAAAAAACAGCCATGGTATTTTGTGTCTGAATCAGTAGATTCATATCTTGGATGCAATACCCCATCCGCTCTGCGGAGGGGATAGGACACTAAATCTGTTTTATTAAGAAATTTTATTTAAATACCAGAATAAGTCAATATCCAACTATTCCGCACAGTCACACGTTAAATTTAAAAACTAAAGATATAATAGTTTGTTAAAAAAATTATTTTAAATACTCAGGTAAGTTTTTAGGCAACCAATCAAATAATGTTCGCATCACAAAAACTCCACCAATATTATTATGACGAGAACCTTTTTCCATCACAACTGCAAAAGCATAGTGAGGTTTTTCAAATGGCCAAAAACCAATCACCCAAGAGTTTACCATCTCTTTTGATACTCCAAGTTCCGCCGTCCCTGTTTTAGCCCCAACTGAAATGGCTGAAATATTCAAACCCCTACCAGTTCCCACTTTCACGGCCATCTGCATTCCTTCTTGAACTATATTAAAATAAGATTCAGGAATAGGTAATTTTTTTCCAACAGGCACTGTACTCGTCGCTTGTTTTAGAAGAGTCGGTTTTACTAAAGTCCCACTATTAGCAATCGCCGAAACCATTCTCACCATTTGAAGAGGGGTAACCAAAACACCATATTGACCAATAGAAGTATGATAAGTATCACCTATTCGCCAAACTTCATCCTTAAAATTTTCCGCTTTCCAGGTTGGATTTGGAATTATGCCATCCGCTTCATTTTGTAATTCAATACCAGTCGCACTACCCAGGCCAAACATCTTGGCATATTTTTCAATATTGGCAATCCCGAGCCCTTTTTGATCTTTATAACCTCCTCCTATTTGATAAAAATATTCATTTGAAGAAACAGCTAAGGCTAAACGCATATCCACCAAACCATGAGCTTTCCAATCTTTAAAAATAGTATTTTCTTTTGGATTATAGGGGTTGGGGATTACTAAGGCACCCGTACTTAAAATTTGTTTATTAGGGTCAATGATTTTTTCACTTAAAGCCCCAATCGCGATAATTGGTTTAAAAATGGATCCTGGGGTGTACAAACCACCCACCGCTCTATTTAGAAAAGGTTTACTAGAATCAGTTAGAAATTTTTGAATGGCGGAATTATCAGAACGACTAGTCATTATATTGGAATCATATTCTGGGTAACTCACCATTGATATCACCTCACCCGTATTTATATCAATAATAACTCCGGCCCCACCTTCAAAACCACGGTCAATAACTGTCTGTTTAATCGTCCGATAAAGCATATCTTGCAATCGTGAATCTAAAGATAGTTCTACTGACCGACCACTTTCAGCCGGTTTTAAACTATAATCAGATACTACTTCCCCTCGGACGTTTACTTCTTCAATTCGAACCCCTTTTTCTCCAACCAAAATATCGTTAAAAGTTTTTTCAACTCCAGCTCGACCGATTTGTTCTTTTTCCGCAAAACTATCCGAAGTCAAAATTTCTTCATCATTAGGATAACCCAAATAACCCAATATATGAGAAAATCCAGACTGTTCGAGATATACTCTTTCGGGTTTATTCCAAGCTAATTCCACTTTATTACGGTCATAAATAATCCCCCGAGAAGGAATAATAACAGTATGACGCAAACTATTATTTTTACTCCGTTCAGCATAAGATCCACCCTCAACCGCTTGAAGGTAACCTATTCGAACAAAAAATGAAAAGCCAATCAAGAAAAAGACCATTCCCACTAAGAAAATAACTTTTTTAGAAATAGGTTTTTCTAATCGTCCCTCAAATTGATGAAGATCTAAGGATGGCAAATTACTATCATCTAAAAAAATTTCATCAGGATCAATATTATAATTTTTTATTTTTTGTCGCATATTAAAATTTTAGTGCCAAGAAAAATTAAAATTATCTCTAGTTCCTTCGATCAATAAATAAAGGACCGAAAAAACAACAGTAAAAGTAAATTGTGTTCCAAACCAACCAGAAGGTAATCCAAAAGCTAAATCATACAAAAAAGAAATTACAAAAGTTTCCCAATAATTAGAAAACCAAAGCATGGCTAGTAATAACAATAAAGCCACAAACCACCAAGGAGCTAATGGCAAAAGACAGAACAATATTAAATTAAAAAAAATTCTGGAATTCATTTTGGTTTTATCACTAACTTTAAATCAAGCTATTTATTAAGGCAATAGTTGCACCCATTCTAAATCAAAAATATTGTATGGGCTACGGAAAATCACCTTCTGAAAAGGATCATTGGTATTCTTATAAACATTGGCCACATAACCCAAAATATAGCTACCCACAATTGATGTTTTTACCTGATCACCAATTTTAACATCTATCCCTCGCGGTAGGGTCAATGAAAAATTACCAGCTCCCAAGCCTTCAGCAATACCTGGGGTAACCGTCTCACCCACTACCACTGGAATTTTTACCCCACCAGTAGAATATAATTTTATTTTTGTATAACTATCTGAAACTAAATCTACTTGCCCTAAGATTACTTTTTTATCAGCAAAAACCAATTGGCCAGATTTTAGACCAGAGACTTGTTTTTTACCTAAATCAATAATAATTTCATCATATGGCAAATGATTAGGTTTAATTATCACCTGACCCAAAATAGCCTTTGAATCAACTCCTCCCGTGTCTTTTAGGCCTCGTAAACGAGTATTTTCTACTTCAATATTTTCTAATTGCAATATTTTTACTTGCAAACTTTCATTATCAATTTTGAGTTTTTTATTTTCCCGAAGAAGAGTAGTCTGACTATTAAAAAAATCTGAAAAATTCTGATCCAACTGACCTGATAATTTTAAATAAGGATAAACAAAAAAAGAAGAAGTATTAACAAAAATACCTGAACCCCAAAGATAAATAATTAAAATTATTACCACAATACCAGTTGGTTTTTTCCAGCTAGATTGTTTTGCTTGAGAAAAATTGTAACTTTTATCGCGGAGGTAATTCATCTTCATTGTCAATTAAAATTTCTCTAAAATTATCAATATCTTCTAAGATAACACCAGCTCCCCTAATAACCGCTGTATTTGGCTCATCATCGAGATGAATAGGAATCTGAATTTCTTTCTCTAAGAAATCGCGCAAACCACGAATTAAAGAACCACCACCAACCAAAACAATACCTCGTCTCATAATATCGGAAACAACTTCCGGCGGAGTAGTTTCTAAAACCTCCCTAACGGCATCAACTAAAATAGCAATAGAATGGGTTATCGCTTCACGAATATCAGCGTCGGTGATAATCACCTCACGAGGTAAACCAGTAACTAAATCTCGCCCGCGAATTGTGGCTTCTCTGGGTTCGCCATCTTTTTGAACCGAACCAATCAGTATCTTTACATCTTCCGCTGTTTTAGCTCCTAGTAAAATTTTAAACTCATCTCGAACATAAGAAATAATATCTTGATCAAGTTTGTCTCCAGCAATATAAATATTTTTAGATTTTACAATCCCACCCAAAGAAACAACAGCAATATCAGTTGTTCCCCCACCAATATCAATAATCATACTACCCACCGGATCATGAACTGGTAAACGAATACCTAAAGCGGCCGCCATTGAACTTCAACAATATGAACAAATCGAGCCCCGGCATTTTTAATAGCATCACGAACAGCCCGCCTTTCCACATTAGTAATTCCGGTCGGAACCGAAACAACCACTCTCAATCTAAATAAATTTGTTCCAGCCATTTCCCCAGCCCGACGAATAAAGTAAGTCAACATCTCTTCAGTTACTTCAAAATTAGATATCACACCGTTAGTTAGAGGTTTAATAGCTTCAATATGGTCTGGAGTTCGCCCAACCATCATCTTGGCATCCATCCCAACCGCCACTACTCGTCCAGTTTTTTGATTAATTGCGACCATCGATGGCTCAACCAAAACAATACCCTGTCCTTTTACATAAATAAGGGTGTTTGATGTACCTAAATCAATCCCGATGTCACTCGAGAATATTTTTTTGAATCTTTTAAACATTTTTTAAATTACACTAACTAAGAATGGCGAGTAAATCTATTTCCGACAACTTTTTAACTTCACCTGTTTTCCGATCTTTCATTTCAATCACTTCTTCCTCGATTGTTTTTGGACTAATTACCAATCGGGTAGGAATACCAAATAAATCGGCATCAGCAAATTTTTCACCGGCGGAAGTATCACGATCATCCACTAAAACCTCTAAACCTTTCTCCTCAAATTTTTTCGTTAAACTATCTACCGCCTGCTTTACAGAATCATCTTTATAGCCAATAGCCAACAAATGTATATCAAAAGGAGCTATTTCTTTTGGCCAAACCATCCCCTTTTCATCAGCCGAAGTTTCCACCACTGTCCCCATCAACCGTCCTAAACCAATACCATAACAACCCATAATTACTGGCTTTTTATCTCCAGATTCATCTGTATATTCTAAGCCTAATGGAACTGAATACTGAGTTCCTAATTTAAAAATATTACCCACTTCAACACCCTTAGCTTCAACTAATTCATCTTTTGAAATATCTAACTCTTTTAAGACTTCAACAGTATACACCTCCTTGTTGACTGCCATTTTCTTGGACTTGGAAACATAAATCATATCTTCACCAGCTTCACTTAAGGTTTGAAACTCATGACTATATTTCGAAAAAGCTCCACCACTAGCAAAAGTCACGTAAGTCAAATCCCCTAAACCAACTCGACGAAAAATATTTAAATAAGCCTCAGTCGCGCGTTCATAAAAAACATCTAAATCAGCCTGTGAAGAATGGAACGAATACATGTCTTTCATCAAAAATTCTCTCCCTCGCATAATACCACTTTTAGCTCGCTCTTCGTTGCGAAATTTTGTCTGAAATTGATAAGCCATAATTGGCAAATCACGATAAGAAGAAATATGGTCTCGCATCATATTAGTCATCGGCTCTTCGTGAGACCAAGCTAATTGTAAATCACCGCCATTTTTTAATTCAGTATTAAAAGCCACATCTAAATCATACCGATCTGTTTTTTTCCATAATTCTGGATTTTGTAAAGACGTCAAAGATACCTCTTGTCCCCCAATAGTATTCATTTCCTCTCTAATAATTTTATTTATTTTATTTAAAACTCTCAAACCTAGAGGTAAATAAGAATATACCCCAGCCAATTCTTTATGAATAAAACCAGCCCTAATAAGCAATTTGGCGTTTTGAGAAACTTCATCTTTAGGAGCTTCTCGTCTTGTTTTGGTAAATAATTTTGATTGCAACATATTATTGTTAATCTTACTCTAAAAACCCTCTCTGGTCAAAAAACTCCGCCATTGACGGAGTAATTATAATTTGATGAAATTAATCAGTAAATAATCGCCAAACATCCCGATAAGTAAGCACCGCCATCAATCCCAAGAGAATAAAGAAACCAATCGAGTTTGCCATATTTACAAACCTTGGACTTAAGGATTTTCGCCTAATAGCTTCAATCCCTAAAAACAAAATTCGGCCTCCGTCTAAGGCGGGAAAAGGTAATAAATTTATAACCGCCAAGTTTAAGGAAATCACCGCCATTAAATTTAAAAGATATGATAAACCCAATGACATACTTGAGCCAACAATCCCAACTAAACCAACTGGACCAACGACCGAAGCTAAAATTGCCGTATCACCATAAAAAATACCAGTCACTAAATCCCATAAAGCAACCACGATAGACCAAGTAACCAAACTCGTTAAACGTAAACCTTCCCAAATAGCTGGAAAGAAAGATATTTTTAAAATTCCGATTTCATCCATTGAAATACCAACCAACGCTTTATCACCCCTTATGCCCAACTCTGGAGTAACGACAACTTTTTGTTCTTCTGTTTCAGCCTTATCGCCCACACCAACGACATAACCAATTCCAATTTTTTCTGTTGGATGTTCGGCTATAAAATTCTGAACTTCTTCAATTTTGGGTTTAGAAATTTTATTAACCCCGTCAGTCACATAAAGAATAGTTTCTCCACCCTTTAGACCAGCCTTACTCGCCGGTGAATTTTCAAGGACTTCCACTATCACCACTTGTGATTTTTCTAATTGATACCCATCCGGAACTCCCGCCCGAGAAGTTGGTAAACCAAACCATAAACCAATAGATAAGATAAACCAGGCCAACAAAAAATTAAAAAATACTCCAGCCACCAAAACAAAAGCTTGGGTGTATCTAGGTCGGTCAGCCAAAGAACGCCCCTGATCAAACTCAGAAATTGGTTCTTCGCCTTCTACTTGAGCATTTTCTCCTAAAATTTTTACAAAGCCCCCAAAAGGAATCCAGTTTATAGAATAAATGGTTTCTCCTTTTTTAAAACCCCACAACCGAGGCGGAAAACCAAAACCAAATTCTTCAACTTTTATACCAGCCTTCTTAGCCGCCAAAAAATGTCCCAATTCATGGACTAAAACTAAAATTGCTAAAATTATAAAAAAAATAATTATTGTCATA
>Ga0075530_1001201_pt1 | contig 12382 bp, 10 predicted proteins | sample NGEPerD_2_FD_75101 | JGI IMG/M metagenome (GOLD analysis project Ga0075530, IMG submission 75101) | Arctic peat soil microbial communities from the Barrow Environmental Observatory site, Barrow, Alaska, USA - NGEE PermafrostL1-D | ecosystem: Environmental > Terrestrial > Soil > Wetlands > Peat ...
ATTTTAGGTAAGACTGCAATAGAAAATTAATTTAGGGGTGATATATAATTTTATTTGCGTAAAAATTAGGATGTTTTGGATGGAGTTTTAATCATAGAATTTATATTTGTGAATATATTTATAAAAGAGAGGACTAGATTTGCTTTGAAGTATAGTTTTATAAACAGGGTTTTAAAGTTTTTTTGCTGAGTTTAAATTATCTAGAATTACCCTTATTTTTCAATCTTTTTTAGAAAAGTCAATAAATTACTTGACAAATATATTTAGATATGATATCATTACATAAGAGTCGACTGCGGAACGGACTGGTTTAGAAGACCTACCTAATTCCCAGCGATGAAAGGAGAAAGATTATGTCAGTTCATGTGTACGTTGACAACAGAATTAGTTTGCAGGAGGGTCTCAAGTGTGTGCCCCTTGATGGCGACTTATCTAGTCTTAAACGAACCTTTGAGGGTACGAATTTGTTCAAAGATGGAGATCGTCTCTATTTTCGTTTGAGCGATAGTCTCATCATCCCCATTCCTGCTCTTTTGAAAGAATTTGTGGAAGAAATCTCGTGTCATGAGAGTATTCTTCGGATGGCTCCAAGAGAATCTGGTATCTACCGTCATAAGACGGCAGAGTGTGAACTTACCCCTATATTGTATGATGGGAAGCATTATTACCACCTTGAAATCATTGCGAAGACCCTGGAAGATATCAAGGAAATTATTCACTTGATAAAAACTGGGGGGATTCGTCCTGATGAAAGCTTTGAGAATGGCCAAGGTGGTCAAACTTATCAGCAACTTGAAAAAGATTACCGACAAACTTTAGAGGAATTGGCTCGTATGAAGAAATTCTTTAACCATGTTTGTAAGTTTGTTGGTAAGCTCAACCTGAGGAAAAGGAAAAGAATTACACCCGCTGGACTGAGATTCATTGTTGATGGACTCAGTCGAATTCTCGAGATGTAATTCACTGTTTTAAACAAACCCCGTGCCTATTTGGACGGGGTTTTATTTTTTAAAAAATCTAAATCTCAATTAAGTAAAAAATACGACCAATTGGCCGTATTTTTATTTGTGCCCGAGGTGGGAGTCGAACCCACATCCCTTACGAGACACGATTTTAAGTCGTGCGCGTATACCAATTCCGCCACTCGGGCTTGTTTGTAAAGAATACCACTTTTTACAGTATTCTAGGAGGCACGGGTGAGAATTGAACTCACGAATGTCGATTTTGCAGATCGATGCGTTACCACTTCGCCACCGTGCCTTGTGTCTTATTTCAGACAACAATATCTTAACCTTTTTTTAACAGTTCATCAATTCTTTGGCGATGTTTTTCACCCAAATCTAGCTCAATGTCAATAAATGGCAACATACCGATTTTAGTTTTTTTCTTTAAATATTCACGTATTTCTCGCCTTTGTCGTTTGGCAAAATTTAGAGCTTCTTCTTCTTTGTTGTCTGGTAAAACAGTAATATAGATAGTAGCTCTTTTTAAATCATCAGAAACTATACAGTTGGTGACTGTAATCATCGAAGAACCATTACTTTGGTAATTTAAATATTTTGCTGCGACAGGAATAATAGCGGAAGTTATTTTTTCTTGGCGATGAAAGCTCATTGTTATTTAGTTACAATTTCTATTGCCTCCAAATAATCATTTGGACTGATTATTAATTTAGAATCTACCTCGGCCCCAAATTGAGTTCCTTCCTCCACTGTATTAGTTTTAGTTTTTTGTTCTTGTAGACCTGATATTTTTCCACGACCAACCTCAACTTCTCGACGGAGAATTATTACTTCTGAACCCTTGTTCATTTTACCGCTGACCATTTCACCGCCAATAATTTGTTTGTCTTTGTTTTTACCAAAAACTTTTAAGACTTTAGCCTGACCAATTGATTCTTCTACTTTTTCTTTTGGGGTGCGATTTTTTACTTCTTCAGTTAACCATTCAGATAGTTTATAGATAATATCAAATTGCATTATTTTGAAACCAAATTTTTCGGATAAGTCTAAGGCTGAATTGTCTACTTTAGTATGAAAGCCTAAGATTATTGAATTAGCTGAACTACCAGCCGCTTTGGCGTCGGTCTCAGCAATAGCCCCGACCCCAGTTTGGATGATATTTAAAATAACTTTATCGGAGTGAATTTTGTTTACTTCTTTTATAACTGCTTCTAAAGAACCACAAACATCTGTTTTGATAATGATTGGAATGGTGATTGTCGAGGCTGAATCTGGATCAGTATTAGTAGAACAACCGCAGTTGTTGTTGGGAACTCCACAAATTTGTTTTTCTAAATATTTTTCTAGTTCTTTTTTATTGGTGAAAGCTTTAAAACAGCGTCCAACTTCGGGAATAGTGGAAAAACCGAAAACTCGGACTGGCGAAGAAAAAGTGGCTTCTTTTAACATTAAACCTTTGAAATCTTCTATCTTTTTTATTTTGGCGTATTGGTTGCCAATAGCGAGCATATCTCCAGTATATAAAGTTCCGTTTTTAATAATCAAAGTAATAGTAACTCCTATTTTTTGATTTAAATTTGCTTCCAAGATGAATCCTTCGGCGGGGACATGATGGTCATTTTTCAATTCTTCGATTTCTGCCACTAACAACATCATATCTAGTAATTCTGGGACACCTTGACCAGTTTTGGCGGAAATAGGGACTACTGGCACAGAACCACCATAACCCTCAACAAAAATACTAGCTTCAGATAGTTGTAATTTTGTGCGTTCAATATCGGCATTTGGTCGATCTATTTTATTGATAGCCACAATAAAAGGAGTTTTTGTTGTTTCAATAGAGTGATAAGCTTCTAGTGTTTGTTCTTTTACCCCTTCTTCAGCTGAAACAATTAGGACGGCGATATCAGCAATACTGGCACCTCTTTCACGAACATCAGAAAAAGCCTCATGTCCAGGAGTGTCTAAGAAAGTGATTTTTTTATTTTTCCCGTCTTTGTCTTTGTGGGTAACTTCGTAAGCACTAATATGTTGGGTAATACCACCGGTTTCTTTGTCTACAATGTTAGTTTTTCTAATGTAATCTAAAAGGGTAGATTTTCCATGGTCAATATGACCCATAATGGCAATTACGGGTGGTCGTTCGGTATTTAGATTGTTATCTATTTTTGTAGTCATTAGATTATAAATATACCTTATTTTTTAAGCCTTGTCTATTGGACATTTTAAAATTAGTGATATAAGTTCATTTGGTTTCTGAGAAAAGTTTCTTTTTAGACATAAAAAATCATCTTAAAAACTCCCCGAGGGCGGTCCTCAAGGAGTTTTTAAGATTAAAAATTAGTTTTTAGAAAAAGGGGGTAGGGTGAGCAAAATTAGGCTTTTGCTTTATTGATGGCTTCTTTTTCCTCGTCAGATAATTCAAATTCTGATTGATATTTTATAATTGGCTTGGCGTAAATATTAACCTTATCACGAGAATACAAGCTAGAGATAACTACTCCATTACCACTCTCAGACAACAAACAGGTAGCAAAACTTTGGTTTCCTCCTTGGTCTTTGAAGGGATTAAAACGAATAGTATGAACTTTTTGAATACTTTGTCGTAAACGGCCATCCATATTGACAATATATTTTTCCATTTCACCGGCTCGAGAGTCTAAGTTTTCCATTCCTTTGGTGAGGGTATTTATGGTTTCTTCTAGGTTTTGGCCATCTTTTCCCAGAAGAACTTTGCGAAATCGGCTATTAAGACGGAATATCTCGGCAGTTAATAGTCCAATTACAATAACAAGAAAATAAATTATATAAGTATCAGTAGTCATAATCTAAAATGTTTTTTATAAGCTAATTATATTTCTAGTATAACTTTAAAAAATAACTTAAGCAATGGATTTTTGTGGTGAATGAAGCTGAACCATAAAAATTGGTTTTATAATCAATATTTTTTGGTTGTTTTTGGGTCGCTACTTCCAATTTTCTGGTCAATCTTAATTTTCTATGTCAGAATATAGAAATGTTTAGAGTTATCAAAAAACGAATATATTTAGATACGGCGTCGACCACTCCTGTGGATTCACGGGTGTTAAAAATGATGCTACCATACTTTTCTAAAGAATCAGGAAATCCTTCAAGTTTACATCAGGAAGGGGTTAGGGCTAGAAAGGCGATTGAGCAGTCTCGTCAACAGATTGCGACTTTATTGTCTGCTCACTCAGATGAGATTATTTTCACTAGCGGGGGGACAGAGAGCGACAATTTGGCTATTTTGGGTGTGGCTCGGGGTTTGTTGGCTAAAAATAAAATTAAACAGCCAGGACATATTATTACAACCGTTATTGAACATCAAGCTATTTTGGAGTCATGCCGTCGATTGGAAAAGGAGGGGTGGAGGATAACTTATTTACCAGTTTCTAAAGAGGGACTTGTTGATTTAGTTGTTCTGAAAGAGGCTCTGTGTTCAGAAACAGTGTTGGTTTCTGTGATGTATGCCAACAATGAAATTGGAACTGTTCAACCTTTGCGTGAGATAGCTAAAATTTTACGAGACTGGCGTAAATTGGAGGGAGAAAACCGACTGCCATATTTTCATACTGACGCTTGTCAGGCTCCACGTTTTTTCCATTTTCAAGTAGAAAAATTGGGCATAGATTTGATGACTTTAAATGGTGGGAAAATTTATGGACCTAAAGGGGTTGGCTGTTTATATGTTAAACGAAATACTTTTATCGAACCAATTATTTATGGTGGTGGACAAGAAAGCGGTTGGCGATCGGGAACAGAAAATGTTCCAAATATTATCGGCTTGGCTGAAGCTCTTAAATTAGCTACTGATTTAAGTGACAAAGAAACCGAACGATTACAAAATTTACGAGATTATTTTATTGAAAAATTAGTAAGCCTTTCCCCTTCGGTAAAGATAAATGGTAGTTTAGTAGAGAGACTTCCTAATAACGTTAATGTGACTTTTCCGGGTATTTTGGGTGAATGGTTGGTTTTAAGTTTGGATGCCAAAGGTATTGCTTGTTCGACAGGGAGTGCTTGTTCATCGCACCATAAAGACGATGCCCATGTTATAATGGCTTTAGGGAACAATAAAGAGTATGCTGAAAATACAGTTCGTTTTTCCTTAGACCGGAAATCAAATAAAAAAGATATAGATTATACTATTAAAGTTTTAAAAGCGGTTTTGCAGAAAAGTAAAAATATTATTCCTCCGGTTTAAAAAAATAACTTCAAGCAAAATTTGACATTATACAAAATAGCTTATAGTATATAGTTATTATAGTTGTTTAAGTTAAATTTCATCTTGTCTTTTTCTGCTTTTTGTTTGAAATTTAACTTTTTGTAATTATTTAATTAAATCATATGCCCCCATTCCATCAATTTACATCCAAGGCCAAAGAAGCTATCCGTAAATCTCATGAATTAGCGATAGAACGAGGCCAAAATCAAGTTAATCCAATGCATCTTTTGGCGGCTTTGTTGTTGCAGGACGATAGTATGATTTTGACTATTTTTGATAAATTGGAAATTGACTCCAATATGTTGACTGATTTCTTATTAGATTCTTTGGATGAAAATGAATCTTCAAATATATCTGCTCCTTCATATCAAATTTATCTTACTCCTGAATTAGTTGGAGTCTTGGATTTTTCTTCGAAGATAGCTGAGAAAATGCATGATGATTTTGTTTCGGCGGAACATTTGTTGTTGGCTCTTTTAGAAGTACCTAGTCAGGCAGTGGAAGTTTTAAATCGTTTTCGGGTAAATAAAGATAATATTTCAAAAGTTTTAGAAGAAATTAGATCAAATAAAACAGAAATTATAGAACATTCTCGAAAAAATAAAGCGATTGAAAAATATACAAAAAGTTTAACAGAGTTGGCTCGTAAGGATAAACTTGATCCAGTGATTGGACGCGAAACTGAAATTCGTCGGGTGATGGAAATTTTATCTCGTCGGACAAAAAATAATCCAATTTTAATTGGCGAAGCGGGAACTGGTAAAACAGCAATTGGCGAAGGTTTAGCAGTTTTGATTGCTAAAGGTGATGTGCCAGAGTCTTTGCGTGATAAAGAAATTGTCTCTTTGGATATGGGGATGTTGTTGGCGGGGACAAAATACCGTGGAGAATTTGAAGAGCGTTTGAAAAATATAATCAAAGAATTAGAAAAAGCGGAAGGTAAAATAATTTTGTTTATTGATGAGATTCATACGATTGTTGGAGCCGGGTCAGCTGAGGGTGCCATCGATGCCTCTAATATGTTAAAACCAGCTTTGGCTCGTGGGGATTTGAAAGCCATTGGAGCCACAACCCTGAAAGAATATCAAAAATATATTGAAAAGGATCAAGCTCTGACTCGTCGTTTTCAGCCTGTTTTAGTAGAGGAGCCAACTGTCGAGGATGCTATTACAATTTTACGTGGCTTAAAGAGTCGTTATGAACTTCATCATGGTGTGCATATTACTGATGACGCTATTGTTTCGGCAGTTAATCTTTCTAGTCGTTATATTACTGACCGTTTTTTGCCAGATAAAGCTATCGACTTAATTGATGAAGGAGCCGCTTCTTTGCGTTTGCAATTGGAAAATAAGCCAGTTGTTTTGGAAGATGCCCATCGTAAGATTATGACTTTGGAAGTAGAGCGAGAAGCTTTACGGAAAGAAGTTGAATTGAGTGATAATAATAAAACCGCCAAAGCTCGAATTAAGAAAATTGAAAAAGAAGTTAGTGATTTGAAAGAAAAAACAAGTGAATTAGAGTTACGTTGGAAAAACGAAAAACAAACGATTGCAGAAATTCGCGATTTAAAAGAAAAAATAGAAGCTTTTAGATTAGAAGCTAATCAAGCTGAAATGCGGGTTGATTTAACTCGAGCCGCGGAAATTCGTTATGGTCAAATTCCAGAATTGGAGAAACAATTAATTGCTCGCAATACTAAGATAAAAAAATTGCAAAGTTCGCGGAAAATTTTAAAAGAAGAAGTTACGGCTGAAGAAATTGCTCGGGTGGTTTCTCGTTGGACTAATATTCCAGTGACAAAGATGTTGGAAGAAGAAGCTAAAAAATTAGTTCGTTTGGGTCAGGAATTGGCCAAGCGGGTTCGTGGTCAAGATGAAGCGATTAAAGAAGTTGCCGAAGCTGTTAAACGTTCTCGGGCTGGGATTTCTGACCCCGATCGTCCGATTGGTTCCTTTATGTTTTTGGGTCCAACTGGAGTTGGTAAAACAGAATTAGCCAAGACCCTTGCTAAATTTATGTTCAATGACGACAAGTCTTTGATTAGAGTGGATATGTCCGAATATATGGAGAAATATTCAGTTTCTAAGTTGATTGGTTCTCCTCCTGGTTATGTTGGTCATGAAGAAGGTGGTTCGCTGACTGAAACTGTTCGTCATCGTCCATATTCCGTGCTTCTTTTTGATGAAATTGAAAAAGCTCATCCAGAAGTTTTCAATATTCTTTTGCAGGTTTTAGATAATGGTTGTTTGACCGATTCTAAGGGGCGAGTAGTTAATTTCAAAAATACCATTATTATTATGACTTCTAATATTGGTAGTGAATATATTATTCGTTTGCAAAAGATTGGTTTCCGTGGACAAGGTGAACAAACGGATTATTCTGATGTAAAAGATAAAATAACCGAGTCTTTGAAAAATCATTTCCGACCAGAATTTTTGAATCGTTTGGATGAAGTTATTATCTTTAATCCATTGTCAGAAAATGTAATTCGGGAGATTGTTGAAATCCAGTTGGGGATAGTAAACACCAGATTAAAACTTAAAGATATTTCTTTAGAAGTTTCTGATGAAGCGATTAGTTATTTAGCCAAAGAAGGTTATAGTCCAGAGTATGGAGCTAGACCACTTAAGCGGATTATTCAGAGTAAAATCTTAAATCCAGTCGCTGAATATATTATTTCTAAACGAGTAGCTGGTGGAAGTATTGTTACTGTCTCAATTAAAAATGGTTTGCCTCTAATTGATATTAGAGCCGTCCGCCGAGGGAAGAGAGTTACTTCTGTCCGCCGACCAAATTTAACTAAGAAGAGTTAAGATTGGTAATCGTAAGGTAATATCTAAATAAAAAAATTCCCTGAGGGCGGTCCTCGGGGAATTTTTTATTTAGATATTAAGATAGGAACTGGGATTCAGAATCTATGTGTTGGTAGTAGAATAGTCAATTGCAAGATTACCTGAACGGTATATAATATTAAGATATGGCTCGAAAATGGAATAAGCTAGAAGAAGATAAATATCGCAACGAGCTTTTTGAACTTTATATTATTCAAAATAAAACAATTGGCGAGATTGCCGATATTTTGCAGATAAAATTTCAAACAGTTTATCGTCGTCTACAGCGACTGGGTATTAATTCTTGTCCTGAAAATAAAAAACATTATCAAAATCGTCGTAATGACGTTTGTATTCCTAAAAGTTATTCGCCTAACTTGGCCGAATTTTTTGGGATAATGTTTGGTGACGGCCATCTTTCTCATTTTCAAGCTGTAGTTACTTTGGGAACAAAAGAATTGGGTTATGCTCAATATGTTAAAAATTTAATGGAAGATATTTTTCAATCACATGCTAAGTTAATTTCTAGAAGTAGTGGATATCGAGATGTTTATATTGGTTCGGTGGAATTGACAAGTTGGTTACAAAAAGAGGGTCTTGTCCCTAATAAAGTAAAAAAGCAGGTTGATGTTCCTCGTTGGATATTTAGTCGCAGAGAATATATCCAACGATTTATTAGGGGTTTTTTTGATACAGATGGTACTGTTTATAAACTTCGTTTTGGTACTCAAGTTGCTTTTACTAATTATTCTTTACCCCTTTTAAATTCTTTACAATTAATGTTAAAAAAGCTACAATACAAACCATCAGGAGTGAGTTCACATAAAGTTTATTTGACTAGAAAAGAAGATCTTTTAAGGTTTTTTTCAGAGATCAAACCGGCCAATAATAAACATTTAGAGAGGTTTGGAAAATTTATAAATGCGTAGATACCCAAGTGGTCAACGGGGGTGGTCTGTAAAACCGCTGGCATTGCCTTCGAAGGTTCGAATCCTTCTCTACGCACCGAGTCAAAATAGCCCCAATGATATGGGGCTATTTTTGTGTTAGAGAATATTTTTCAAACACTGCCACGATTTCTGGTTGACAATTTATGATATCGGCGTAATATATTGATATAACTATGGAGAGGACCCTGATGCAGATACGTCTGCATTGGGGGCCTTTTCTTTTAGGACGCGGGTATATTTCTAGAAAATTTATGATACTGATCGTTCAAAAAGGTGATTTCGGTATTTTTATTTCTCAATAAAATGGAACATTTATTTTTGTCAGGAGCGATTATTTGGTCTAGAGCGGAATTGTCCTCCAAAAATTCTACTAGACAGCCAAAATCGCCATCGCCAGAGATAAGAATACATTTGTCGAAGGCTTTAGTATAAAAATCAGTAACAGTTTTTAGGACAAGTTCGGCATCGCAATTACCCTTAATGACTCCTCCAACCGAAACAGTTTGTTTAAAAACCAGAATGAAATTACATTCTTGAAGATGTTCGTAAAATTTTGTTCGAGCGGGGACGAGGCCGATAAACAAGTAGATATTGGTCGCATTATATTTTTGTCTTAGCCAACCACGGAATTTTTTATAGTCGATTTCGTATCCGAGCGCTTTTGCTCCACGGTATAGATTGTTACCGTCAATGTAGATATTTGATTTTGCCATAAAAATTATTTTAACATAAAATACCCAGTTTAGCTTGATATTTTATTTGTCTATTTTTATTGTGCTGATGAAGGTGTCAAAGTACCATTGCCATTTGGTTATCTCTTTTTCTAAGGAGTTCCAAGTAAAATTTTTCTGGTGCACAAATAAATCGCTGTTCAGGCGATTTTTTTTGTGTAGAAGCTAATTAGAGTTAGTCTATAACCTCAGAAGTCAAAACCAAGTTGATGATTCTAAAAAGGTTTAAGTTTGGTAATATAGTATTTTATTTTTTACTCTATTCTTTGTGATTGTCAGTGCTGATTTTTAAGCGTAAAAATCACATCTAAACCAGCAGGTTTACGTCTTGGACGCTAAATGAGCACATTTCGACGCAAATAAATATGAAACCCGTCCGAACGGAGATTCATCCGGGCGGGCATTCTCGCTTTCTGTGTCATACCGGCGAAGGCTGTCCACAAGTGTCGCTCTTAATCTTAGCGACCCGGTATCCAGAGTTAAACCACAAAAGATAAAACCAGACTCTATAATTAGAGTCTGGTACCCCAATCCTGGACCCCGTTCTGCAACGGGGTGACACAATAGAGACGGGGATGACTAATAAAACCGAATTTTCACCTTATTTTTGACTGAAATTGAACGGCTCAACCCGTTGAGCCGTTCAGGCAAAAGAGGGCTAAGTTAAAGGGTAAAATACTAGGTATCTGCCTAAATCAATTTATTGTGTCATCAAGGCCTAGCCTTGGTATGCTTTTTTCTGGTAGCGCTTAAATATTTGATTTTTTGTTTCCATATTCATATGGAAACACGGTAACCTATTTATTAGATATTCAGTAGGATTACGGTAACCTTTTTAACTAGCTAGAACGGATATATTGACAACGAGTATAGAACGAGTATACTTTACGTATAACTATACTCGTTATAAAAAACATGAAATTTTATCTAGAAAAACCCCAAATAAAGAGATCCCTCCTTGAGGTTGAGATACCCAGAGCTCTTTCTGGTGATAAAAAATCAGAGGTATTAGACTTCGTTAAACGAACCTCTGAATTAGAGTATCTTTACTGGGATAAAATTAAACATAAGGAACCTTCACCTGTTGGGATCTCCAAAGAAACCCTTTGGTCTGTTGTTAAGGTTTTTCGTGAACAAAAAGGTATACCAACGGGAATTCAAGACATCAAGGGTAAGTCTTTTACCTGGTCAAAATTAATTTACTTCGAAGAATTCTTGCATAAGATTGATATGAACACGGGTGGAGAGATTTTTGTCGGTCAGGCTGATTTTAAAAAGGGTCAAAAACAAAAACTTATTTCTCGTGGAATTCTGGAAGAAGCCATTGCTTCGTCTCAGTTGGAGGGTGCCGCCACAAGCAGACAGTCAGCCAAGAGGATGATCCAAGAAGGAAGAACCCCGACAAATAAGTCTGAACAAATGATTCTTAACAACTATCTATCGTTAAGGTCCATCGAAGAAAAATATAAGGACGAAAAGATGAGCCTGGATTTGTTGCTGGAACTTCATGGATTGATAACAAAAGATACTCTGGATTCCCAGGGGGAAAAACCAAGATTGAGAAAAAAAAGCGAACCTATTTGTGTCAGCGATAAAGTCACTGGAGACATATATCACGAGGGACCAGATATGGACTTCGTTAAGAATGAACTAAAAAAGCTAATAGGTTTTGCCAATGATGAATTTGGTCCAGAGACTTTTATTCATCCTGTTATTAAGGCCATCATGTTGCATTTTTGGCTTGGTTATCTGCACCCCTTTACTGATGGCAATGGCCGTCTCGCAAGACTTTTGTTTTACTGGTATCTTTTGAAAGAAGGTTACTGGGCTTTTGCCTATCTACCTATTTCTAAGGTTATAAAAAAATCCCCCATACAATACATGATGGCATATGTTTACAGTGAACAGGATGACAACGACTTGACATATTTCATTGATTACAATTTCAACAAAATTAAATTGGCTCTTAAAGATTTTACCGCTTATCTTGAAGCGCAGGCAAAAAATAATTTGCAGATGAAAAAGAAGAGTGAAACAGAGTATGACTTGAACACTCGTCAAGTTCAATTGCTTCAATATTTCCACGGTGATGCCGATGCTAGGACTTCCATGAAGGCACATATGAACATTAATCAAGTGTCAAAGATGACGGCAAATAAAGACCTGAAAGATCTTGTCAAAAAAAGCTTTCTTATCTCAAAAAAACAGGGTAAGTATGTTTATTATTACGCAACCGATAAAATCAAGGGATTATTTTAAGACCTGATTATGTCAATTTCAATGCAATCAGAAACTCAAAAAATACCGAAACTTCGTTTTTCTGGTGGTTGGGAGGAGAAAAATTTGGGTGAGGTTTGTGATGTAAAAGGTGGAAAAAGAATTCCATTTGAGTTTACTGTTAAAATACCGCCAACCTCTTCAGACGGGATCAGACACAATATAGTGTGAATTTAGGTAAAAAGTGACACAAATTCACACTATTTTGTTACGTAGCATGCTACGTAACAAATGGTTGGTGAAAAAGGGGAGTCCTTTTGGATTTCTATGATTAAGTCAATATTTTTGAGTAATGTCTAAACTTCTGTCCCTGTGTCATTGCGAGCGGAGCGAAGCAATCTCATCTGGACACCAAACAAACAAAGATTGCTTCCCACCCAGATGA
>Ga0075530_1001202_pt1 | contig 12379 bp, 12 predicted proteins | sample NGEPerD_2_FD_75101 | JGI IMG/M metagenome (GOLD analysis project Ga0075530, IMG submission 75101) | Arctic peat soil microbial communities from the Barrow Environmental Observatory site, Barrow, Alaska, USA - NGEE PermafrostL1-D | ecosystem: Environmental > Terrestrial > Soil > Wetlands > Peat ...
ATAATAAGGTTTATAAAATTGAGGCTGGAGATGAATTAAGTTTTGGAAAACGACAAGTGGGTTGCAGAGCATATTTGGCAATTTCCGGAGGCTTTAAAACCGAAAAAATTCTGAAAAGCAGAAGTTGGTTTGAAGGTATTACCGATAATTTTAAATTAAATAAGAACATGAAATTGCCTTATGAATCGACAAATGAATCTAAAATCGAAACCAACGCTTCCATAAAATTCACATCAGAATACCTGGTGACATCTGAAATTGGGGTTTTTCCAGGTCCTGAATTTTATTTGCTCACTGAAGGTGAGCAGGAAATACTGAGATCCCGTAATTTTTCCATCGATAAAAACAACAACAGAATGGCCATTCAGTTACAGGAAATCATGGGAAATACGCTGAAACCAATCATTACCGGACCGGTATTGCCGGGAAGCGTTCAACTCACTCCTTCGGGGAAATTGATCGTATTAATGCGGGATTGCCAAACTACGGGAGGGTATCCCAGGGTGATGCAATTAAGTGAAACAGGAATGAACAAGATTGCACAAAAAATTATGGGCGATAGCGTTAGTTTCGCTTTTTTGGAAAGTCCACATCTTTAGCCTTGGATTATTGGGGTTTATAAAAATAAAAAAAGTGTCGTTGTTGTGATAAAGAAATATTAACAGCCCTACCTGGAAATACTTCACACGTTAAACGACACTTTTTACCCCAAAACATTTTAGCTAACTAAAATAACAATACAAATTTAGCGGATAGATAAAATGGTCACAAGGGGAAAAACCCCCTTTTTTTATTGGGAAGGATCATTTATGCCATAATTTATATACATTTATCTTAACATTATATTAAGACCAATAAAGAATGCTTGATTATTTAACTTAAAAAATAGGTTATGGAAAAACCAAAAAAATGTATTAGTGTTGAAAAGGCAAAAGCACTTCAAATTAAATGGAAAGAGTCCAGGGCAAAGGATATCGACCTGGCACAAGGATATCAGGATACCCGCGAATTCTGGTATAGTGTAGAGGAGCTTCAGGAATATTTGAATTACGTAAAGGAAAGATCTGCGGAGCAAGGAGTCAAAAATCCGGGAATCCGCATCTATTTTGGGGCATATCCTAAATCTTCGATCAGGAAAAGTTATGCCACTGTTTTTCTTGCACCTACCAAAGAGCGATCAACTCCCATTGAAAGTGAAGATGAATCTTCAGTTAAGCCCGACAATAATTATGAAATTGACCCATTGAATGAATCTACTGGAGGTATGCCTCCTGTTACTTACTAAATAATGTCCCCATGCTGGAATATTTTATAGAGAAAAGGTTATTTATTGCCTATATTTTTGAATTAATAGCTGCTTTGGCGGGAACTTTTTATCTTAATAAAACAAAGACTCAGGATAAAGGATTAAAATTATTCGTTTATAACCTCTGGTTTATTTTGCTTATAGAAATGATCGGGATGTATGCCGCATGGAATTATTTTGATGATTATAAGACCTTTCCAGGTTTGAGGAACTCGGTTTTTGCCAGTAATTACTGGCTCTACAACTCAGCTAAAATTATCTTTCTCACAGTATTTTTTAATGTATTTATAAGCCGGATTAGCTCTTTTAGGTTGAAGAAGTTCCTGTATGGTTTAACCATATTTTTTATACTAAGCTGTATCGCAAATTATATTTATTCAGATATTTTTTTTAAGGCTTTTTCCTCTTATACCACAATTTCAGGTAGTTTAATACTGTTATTGTGTATTGGAAGCTTCTATTATGAAATGCTTCTAAGTGACAAAATTTTGTATTTTTATAAGAATTTGCCTTTTTACATCTCCATTGGAGCAATGCTGTGGCATTTAAGTATTACTCCAATTTTTATTTACAATCGTTATCTCACCATGACAAATCCGGAATTCGTTAATTTCCACATAGATTTTCTTAGATATGCGAATATTTTTATGTACTCCTGTTTTGCGATCGGTTTTTTAATTTGTTCTTCCAGGAAAATGGTTTTAAAATCGGCTTAAGTTGTATTTTATGGTTCTGTTTAAGAAGAATTAGGAAAGTAAAAATTTTTTTTTAGTGCAACTTTGAGACCTAGAGTCTTAGTGGTATGCGTTATCCAATGTTATTATTGCCAAACTAAAATCACAAAGGATTTTAAAGAATTTTTTTACGATTTTGATGCAGACCTTTTCGAAAAGTATAGATGGCGTACCTGTTAAACAAAAAGAATTCGTCTGCAATTTTCTAAAACAAAACCTATTTTATTAAAGCAGCCCGGGGAGAGGAAATGAAAGTATTGGATTAACTGGAAATGATGAAGCTGGAGGAAGAGCAGTCAAAACCCAAAAAATTAATGTAAACTTGCTAAAGTTTACCAGTATTATATGCTTTCTAAAGAGGAACTCTTACTAATTGTTTATTTTATAGTGGTCATTTTGTTTTTGGTCAGTTTCGCCATTATATTCTTTATCACATTTCAGAAGAGAAAAAATAAACTGCTTTATGAAAAATTTGAAGCCGAAAAAAGGTACGAACGCGAATTGGTGCAATCCAAGCTTGAAATTCAGGAGCAAACCCTAAAAAATGTCAGTTGGGAACTGCACGATAATATTGGACAGTTGCTTTCTGTGGCGAATATGCAGCTAAACACACTTTCAGGCACTATAGACATAGCTTTTCAATCTAATGTGGAGGATATAAAAGAAGTTGTTTCCGGCTCGCTGCGTGAGGTGAGAGCGCTTTCCAGATCTTTGAATAACGAGGTGGTGGAATATGCAGGTTTGGAAACTTCTGTCAGGGGAGAACTCTCAAGATTTGAACGTTTAAATATCATTAAAACTTCCTTTGTTTCAATTGAAGATCCTTTTGAAATCCCTCAAAAGGACGCGATAATTCTTTTCAGGATCTTACAGGAGTTTTTCTCAAACGTGATCAAGCATTCCAAAGCGTCTCAACTGGATGTAGAATTTCGGTATTCTGAAAATGAGCTTATTATCAGGACTTCCGATAACGGGAAAGGTTTTGATCCGGAGGAAGTGGAAAAAAGTTCCGGCATGTTTAATATGAAAAGCAGGGCCGAACTCATAAAAACCCACTTCATTTTAAATTCTTCAGATGGTAACGGAACTTCTTTATCTTTACGTTATCCAACCAAAACCCTACAAAATGAGTAAAACGATCATTATAGTTGACGATCACGTATTATTTGCAAAATCCCTGTTAGGCCTGGTCAATTCATTTAATGGGTTTACTGTTTTGGAGGTTCTTAAGAACGGGCAGGAATTGATAGATTATTTACAAGCCAATAAGGTAAAACCCGAGCTTATTCTGCTGGATATTAGAATGCCTATTTTGAATGGAATTGAGACAATGACTTGGTTAAGAAGGTATATGCCAGAGCAAAAATCCCTTGCTTTAAGCATGGAGGATGATGAGAATTTTATTCTTAAAATGATCCGTTTAGGTTGCCGCGGATATTTACTGAAGGATATTGAACCAAAAGAATTTTTGAGAGCCCTTAACGCGGTTATAGAAAGTGGCTATTATTTTAATTCTGAAGTTTCAGATGCTTTAAATAATAATAATAATATAGAAGAAAAAGAATTTGATCCCCTTACAAAGCGGGAAATGGAATTTCTTCAATATGCCTGTTCCGAAATGACGTATAAAGAAGTGGCCGATAAAATGAACCTAAGCCCAAAAACCATAGATGGCTACCGGGAAAATCTATTCAATAAGCTGCAGGTGAAAAGCAGGGTTGGAATGGTGATTTTTGCAATTAAAAATGATATTTGCAGGGTTTAAAAAATCTGTTTGTTGTTTATGGTTTATAGTTTGTTGTTAAAGCTAACAATTCCCAATCCGCGTAATTCGTTTTAATTCGTGAAATCTGTATTTTTCCAAATTCCAAACGCTCGATATAATAAAACTCTCTTAATTTGCTGATTTTACTTTTAAGATAAGTGAATTCCTGAGTATCTTCGCTTAAAATAACTTAAGAAAAGGAAGTGATCGATTCAGCTAAAATAGAATTACGCAACTTACGGGCAAAAGATTATGAGGAATTAAAGATTTCCATGATCGAAAGTTACAGCGGTTTGAACAATGCGTATTGGAGTAAAGCAGATATTAAAACCCTGGTAAATAAATTCCCCGACGGGCAGTTTTGCATTGTTATAGACGGAAAAATAGCGGGTTGTGCACTATCAATTATTGTAGATTACGATAAAATTGATGAGGACCATAAGTACATTGATATTATTGGAGGCGAAAATTTTGCCAACCATAGCAAGGAAGGTGATGTTTTATATGGCATAGACGTGTTTATTCTTCCGGAATACAGGGGAATGCGTTTGGGCCGCAGGCTTTATGAAGCCAGGAAGGAACTCTGTGAACAATTAAATCTGAAAGCAATTGTTTTTGGTGGCCGAATCCCTAATTATGGTGACTATTCTGAGGAGCTCACCCCTAAAAAATATATTGAAAAAGTGAAACTCAAGGAAATTCACGATCCTGTACTTTCATTTCAGCTTTCCAACGATTTTCACGTCAAAAAAGTAATCAAAGGCTATTTGCCGGGCGACCATGAAAGTATGGAATTTGCGGTTCTAATGGAGTGGAACAATATTTACTATACCAAACACGAAAAATTAATAAACACAAAAAAAATTGTAGTCCGTATTGGGATGGTACAATGGCAAATGCGCCTGTTTAAGGACTATGACGCGCTGGTGGAGCAAATTGAATTTTTTGTAGATGCGGTAAGCGATTATCAAAGCGATTTTATTATGTTCCCCGAATTGTTCAATGCCCCGCTTATGGCGCAGTTCAACGATTTAAATGAAGCTGAAGCCATTCGTGGCCTGTCGTCCTACACAGAAAGATTGCTTGAAACTTTCAGGAATTTTGCCATTACTTATAATATCAACATCATAACCGGAAGTATGCCCCAGGTGATAGGGGAACATATGTATAATGTTGGCTTTTTATGCCGAAGGGATGGAAGTGTTGAACGTTATGAAAAATTGCACATCACCTCGGCTGAAGAATCTGCCTGGGGAATGAAAGGCGGGACCAAACTGCAAACTTTTGATACCGATTGCGGGAAAATTGGGGTTTTGATTTGTTATGATATCGAATTTCCAGAACTATCGCGGATTTTGGCTGAAGAAGGAATGAATATCTTGTTTGTGCCGTTTATGACCGATACCCAAAACGGGTATTCCAGGGTGAAGATCTGCGCCCAGGCCCGGGCGGTAGAAAATGAATGTTACGTGGCAATTGCAGGTTCTGTAGGAAATTTGCCGAAGGTGAATAATATGGATATCCAATATGCCCAAAGTGCAGTGTTTACGCCTTCAGATTTTGCTTTTCCGGTAAATGGAATTAAGGCTGAAGCCACTCCAAATACTGAAAGTACCTTGCTGGTGGATGTAGATTTGGACTTGCTCAAGGAATTGCACAACTTTGGAAGTGTACGTAATATGAAAGACAGGAGAAAGGATCTGTATTCTTTAAAAAGGAAAAAATAATTCAGAAAATATGGTTTATACCTGGGGAAAATTTAATTTATAGGAATTTCCGTCCATTCAATCCGGATAAAATTTCCGTATGAAGGACAATCCTCTATATAGCTATTTCAAATACGATTTTTTACATTGTCAGTAATTTTTAGGGAACCCCATTTTAAGTTGATTGCCGAAAACGATAATTGAAAACCTCCAGATGTTATTAGTACTGATTTAAGCTTTAAGTTGTGTGAAATTAAGATTTAGGATTAATTTTTTTCCAATACCTGTTTGCGTTCCTCATATTCCTCTTTATTAATTTCACCACTGGCATATCGCTTTTTGAGAATATCTAATGGCGTTTCTTCCTTTCCTCTGCGACTGCGATAGCCCCAGGGAGTTAAAAAAACCCATATCAACAATGCGATCCATATAAACCACCAAATAAGATGCATTCCATAGAAATTTCCGTCATCATACATGTGCCACATAATTTTTAGTTTTTAATTGTTATTATTTCTCCCTTAAGAGTCTTTTAGCCTCTTCAAATTCTTCCTTATTTATCTCTCCCCTTGCAAATCGATCTTCCAATACTTCCATGGGAGTTTTATCTTTTCTGACCCTGCCGGGTAATTCAAATTTTCCACGGCTTAAAAACCAGATTAGAATAAGAACTACAAATACTATTATAACCCATCCAAACATCATAGTGTATATATTTTAGTAAAATTAAACAAGCTTATTTTTCTGATAATTTTTTATCAATTTCCCTGCTAATACAATAATAGCTAAACCTGATGGATTTCCATACCAATCGCTTCTGCGATATTTTTACTTATATCTATCCGGTTGCTTTTATGGGGAATCGTGTTGCTGGTAATGATGTCTGCTACCCCTGCATTCAGAAGATCCTGATAGGCATTTTCGGCAAATACTGCGTGAATTCCAATGCAAACGGGCGGTTTCATTCCGGCTTTTTTAAGCTGAACAGTTGTTTCAATCATCGTTCCGGCAGTGGAGATAATGTCATCTATCAATACGGGAGTGTGATTTTTGTAAGCATCTACCTCTGGCAGGGATACTAACACCTTCCTATCTCCAAGTCTTGTTTTTTCCAACACAATAAAAGATGCTTCGGCGTCTTTTGCGACTTTGGAAACCCATTGTTTGCTTTCGCTGTCCGGCCCTATCAAAACAGGATTTTTAATATTCATCTTTATCCATTCTGAAATAAGGTTTGCAGAGTGAATTATCTTATTGGGGATATTGTACACTTCATTTAACGATTTTTTTCGGTGCAAATGAGGATCAACGCTTATCAGGCTATCTGCAAATGATGGGACAAGTTTCCCAAAGTATTTTGATGTGATGCCTTCTCCCGTGTGAAACCGTTTATCCTGCCTCATATAAGCCAGGTAAGGCGCAACCAGGCAAATGCTTTCCGCACCCAGATCTTTGGCTGTTTTGGAAAGGAAATAAAGCGGTAAAAATTTATTATCGGGCTGATGTAAGGTACACACCAATATTACCCGTTTATTTTTAACATCAGATTGAATTTGAACATAAGTTTCCCCGTCGGGGAATTGACGAATAACAGAGACTCCCTTTTCAACATTCAAATGCATGTTCAGCTTTTCTGTCAATTCTTCGTTGCCGGGAAGGGCAAAAAGTATGGTCCCCTGTTTTTTCATAGTCCTGGTTTAGGAGTTTGTGGAAAGTATAATGATTTTTTTAGTGCAACTTAGAGTCTTAGAGGCTTAGTGGCAAAAACTCAGGAACTATAAACAGTGTCTTTATTGCCACAAAGACAAAGGCAAAAAAAGCACAAAGTCTCATAAAGTTTTTTGCATTTTTAAGTATTTTTTAACTTTTACAAAAGCCATTCATCCTTATTTATTTAACAAAAAGAAGGTGTCTCTAATTTTCTAAAAAATACCATCTTTCATTTATTCAATGGTTAATATATCGTTTTGGGAATTGTAATACTCCAGGGCATATTCCAGTTCACCCCCGGATTCGGCATAAATCACGTAAAGGATTTGTCCTTTTTCCACTTCCGAGCCTATAGGTGCCAGAAAATCAATGCCGGCTTCTTTGTCACTTGGTGCTCCGGCAAGTTTCGCTATTTTGGCAAGTCTTCTGTTATCTACTTTTATCACGGTTCCTGTAAGATCTGCCTTTATTTCATGTTTATACAAGGCAAGTTTTGGTTCGGTAAACCTTCCCTGCGCATTACAAATTGCAAGGAACTTTTTATAAGCTTCCCCGGATTCCAGTATTTTCCTGGCTTTTTCATTTCCATCACCCATTTCGACTTTGCCTGAGAGTTCCAATAATTCGCCTGCCAGCAGGATAGATCTTTCCTTCAAATCTAGGGGGGCGTTGGCTTCATTTCTCAATACCGAAAGAATGTCCCTGGCCTCTAAAGCAGGGCCAATGCCTCTTCCAACTGGCTGGGTTCCATCTGTAATAACAATTTTCAATTTAATTCCTATGGCGTATGCTACTTTTTCCATTTCAATTTTAAGCTGATTTGCAGCCTCAATGCTCCTGATCTTGGCGGTATCTCCAATAGGTATATCTATTACTACATGGCTGGATCCCGCCGCTGCTTTTTTAGATAGAACAGATGCAATCAATTGGCCTTCGCTGTCCAGATCCAAAGATTTTTCAACCCGGATCAGGATATCATCTGCGGGACTTAATTTAGCGGTACTTCCCCAGGCAATGCAGCCTCCTTCCTTTTCCACCACTTTTTTAATTTGTGCCATAGTGAGATTCACCATTGTCATCACTTCCATGGTATCTGCTGTTCCGGCAGTAGATGTAATGGCCCGGGAAGAAGTTTTAGGCATGGTCAATCCAAAGGCCGTGACTATGGATACTATGATGGGGGTGGTTCTGTTTCCCGGTAGCCCGCCTATACAATGCTTATCTACAACCAATTTCTTTTCCCAACTGATGCGTTGTCCGGATGGGATCATAGCTTGGGTAAGAAAGGTAATTTCATCTCTTGTCATTCGGTTTCCGGCACAGGCGGTTATAAAAGCCGAAAGATGAACATTGGAATAATTTCCGGAAACAATATCCTGAATGATCTCTTTCAGTTTAATTGCCGAAAGATCATTCCCGTATATTTTTGACCGCACATAGCTTAAGGAATTTATGGGATTCAGGTGAGAGATGGTCACACATTTCCCTTCCTTAATTCCTAAGGCCTGAATCGCGCTCTCGGACAAACTGATCTCTTCCGGTGTTAATATGTCGGTACGAATAACGTTCAGGCTGGCGACAATGGATTTTCTGCCATTGGTGATCCTGATACGGGTGAGCTCTTCGAAACCCTCGGAAATACACACCTCACAATCTTCCCGTATATAAGCAAAATGTTCGTGTTGGGTATGAATCCCCAATCGTTTAAAGCGAAGTCGGTTTACTGAATCTTCCAAAATATATCAATTTTGATAGTTTGTTTTAAAATATTTCAGAAGCAACTAAAACAATACAAAACTCAATTATTGAAAACAATTGCAACCAACAGGAAAAAACGCCCAAATATTTACGCAGATAAAGTAAAAATTGGGCATTTCCCTGGTGTTAGAATTTTTTATTCCTTTTTGTTATTATTCATCATTCCATTGTTCATCATTCCATTGTTCATCATTCCATTGTTCATCATTCCATTGTTCATCATTCCATTTTTATCCATCTTCATTTTGTTCAGGTTCTGCATATTTGCTTTCATACATTCCGGGCTCATAATTCCTTTTTCCTGCATGGTTTGCATCATACTTTGCATCATTGCCCTGTGACTGGCCATCATCCCGGTCATGTTTTTTCTCATAACAGAATCTGTCTGTGCCATTTGCATCATGTTTCCCATCATTCCCTTCATCATTCCGGGATTATTTTGCATCATCCCCCGGTTGCCCATCATCATTGACATCATGTCCTGGTTTTGCATCATCATCATTTTAGCGTTTTCGCTATTCATCATAATGTCACTCATTTCCGTCATCATCTCCTTGTCGTTTGCAATAGTCTGCATAATCTCACGGCGTTGGGTTTCATCTTTCAACACCTGAGCGGAGCTTTTTGGTTGATTGCAGGCAGTCAACATCAGGCTTGTAATTCCTAAAATAAAGATCATTTTTTTCATAATATTGGTTTTTAGTTGTTTGTATTTAATCGGTTACTTTTTATCATTTATATCAATGGTTTGTTTCATGGCTTCAAACTGTTCTTTGGTAATCTCCCCTTCAGCAAATTGCTTTTTTAGGATCTCTAAAGGATTTTTATTTTTAATTCTTTTCCGTGGCCAAAGGAAGATCATAAGGACTATTACAATCCAAATGACCCACCATGTAAAGTGCATTCCCCAATAATATTCATTATAAAACTGCATGGTTCCTAGTATATCTTAATTTCTTTTTCCCTCGAACAAAACATTGCGGATTTTATTAAACTAGATATTAAAAGTGCCAACAAAATTATCCTATCTTAAATAAAAATATAAATATTTCAGGAAAAATAAAATGATATTTATCAGGAAAAAGTGTGACCGTTTAATCTAAATTTTCAGTAAATAATAAATACTGTGAAATGTCAATTTTGACAAGTTGTTTTTCTTCTGAATTAATTGAACTTATTTATTTGGAATAGCTCCATATTTTATGGATTGTTTAATTTCAAGCGGGGTATTTCTGGTATTCCGTTATAAAAAAACGAAATATTCTGTTTTTCAATAATTTATAACCCCGGTTCCTGATTTTCATCATATAAAATAACGATGATTTTTATTAATTTCACGACCAATAGTAATACTTATCTTTAAACCAGAATTTAATGAAACATCCATTAGACAAATTTTCTCACACAGGGGAATGATTATATGGATGTGACAGATGTCCGCTAAAACAATAATATAAACAGATGAAAAAACTTCTTTTAGGTAACGAAGCATTGGCACAAGGAGCCATTGATGCGGGAATCTCCGGTGTTTATGGCTATCCCGGAACTCCATCAACAGAAATCATAGAATATATTCAGCGCTCAAAAACAGCTATAGAACAGGATATCCATTCAAAATGGTCTGTGAACGAAAAAACCGCTATGGAAGCGGCCCTTGGGATGTCCTATGCTGGCAAACGGGTGATGACGGTTATGAAACATGTGGGCCTGAACGTTGCTGCCGATGTTTTTATGAACATGTCGGTTTCAGGCATTAACGGTGGATTTGTGGTAGTTGTAGCCGATGATCCCTCCATGCATTCCTCCCAGAACGAACAGGATTCCCGGTATTATGGAAAATTTGCCATGGTCCCAATGTTGGAACCTTCGAACCAACAGGAAACCTACGAAATAACCAAATATGCTTTTGATCTTTCGGAAAAATTAAAATTGCCGGTCCTTTTAAGAATGGTGACCCGCTTATCACATTCAAGGGCCGGGATTTTTACCGGTGGGAGCAAAAAACAAAACAGTATTCACCTGTCGGAAAATCCAACTCAATTTCAGTTGATCCCTATGCATGCGCGCAACAGGTATAAGCATCTTGTCGAGCTCCAATCTGAATTGCTTGAAATTTCAGAAAAAAGCGGGTTTAATGAGCTGATCAAAGGCAGCGATACTTCTATTGGAATTATCGCCTCCGGGATCGCTTTCAATTATTTGATGGAAAATTTTGAAGAAACAAATTGTCCTTATCCTATTCTAAAGATCTCACAATATCCATTGCCTAAAAAAGCTATAAAATATTTATTTGACACCTGTGATAAAATATTGGTACTGGAAGATGGCTATCCCTTTATTGAGGAAATGATCTCCGACTTTTTAGGCGAAAACAGAAAAGTACTTGGCCGGTTGAGCGGGGATGTGCCGCGGGTGGGCGAATTAAATCCCGATAATATCGCAAAAGCCTTAGGTTTTGATGTTATTATTGCTGAAAATCTTCCAAAGGTTGTTGCCGGAAGGCCTCCTGAATTATGTGTTGGTTGCGGCCACAGGGATTTATTTGATGTAATAAATGAATTGAGCAAAGAATCTTCAAGCCAACAGGTTTTTGGAGATATTGGATGTTCCGCATTAGGGGTTTTGTCACCTTATACAACCGTAAATACGCTTATTGAAATGGGCGCTTCCATCACTATGGCAAAAGGTGCCGCAGATGCCGGAATTCATCCTGCCATTGCAATTATTGGGGATTCTACTTTCACGCATTCCGGAATGACCGGTTTATTGGACGCGATTATTGAAAAAACGCCTATTACGGTGATCATTTCAGATAATTCGGCAATTGCCATGACTGGTGCGCAGGATTCATCGGCTTCGGGCAGGCTGGTCGATATTTGCAGAGGTCTTGGAGTGGAGGAAGAACACTTAAGAGTACTAACCCCGCTTCACAAAAATTTCCGGGAAAACCTGGATTTTGTTCGTCGGGAAATAAACTACCAGGGAGTATCGGTTATTATATCGCAACGCCCTTGCGTTCAGTTGCCGAAAGAGAAAAAGGACAAATTAAACGAACTCAAGAAGGCTTCAATAAAGTGATTTAAAGTAGGGATGTTTCTGCAACATTCAAAAACAGAAAAAAAATGCCATAAAAAAGTTTCCCGCAGAATTTCGCAGATTTAAAATCCGCAGATTAGCGCAGAAAGGTTGATTTAAAATTGCGCGAAAATCGGCAAAATCATTAAATCTCAGAAATGGATTTTCGGCATAACAAATAAAAAATTCTGAGAAATCCTGTAAGTTAAAGAACCAAGGTTTCTAAAATTTTATAGAACAGAACTAAAAACAATAATATAAACAAATGAAAACAAATATAATTTTAGCAGGAGTTGGAGGACAGGGAATCCTGACTATCGCTGCA
>Ga0075530_1001204_pt1 | contig 12369 bp, 13 predicted proteins | sample NGEPerD_2_FD_75101 | JGI IMG/M metagenome (GOLD analysis project Ga0075530, IMG submission 75101) | Arctic peat soil microbial communities from the Barrow Environmental Observatory site, Barrow, Alaska, USA - NGEE PermafrostL1-D | ecosystem: Environmental > Terrestrial > Soil > Wetlands > Peat ...
GTCCCCCCCCCCTTGCACGAGCAAGCGCTGCAGCACGTCATTTGATCTATATCAGTGGAACCGCAAAAACCCCTCCCAAGGGCTTGAAGTACGCAATATGGTGCGCTAGTCTTAGAGCAGAACCACTATATATTGTATTTATTTGGGAGGGCTTCATGACGCAGGCGTTCCACAACGCAGCTCCGCCGGGTCCGTATCTGCCCGTCGAAATCATCAAGCGCGACGGCAGGCGCGCGCAGTTCGACAGCGCCAAGATTGTGTCAGCTCTCACGCGCGCCGGCGCCGCGACCGGAGAGTTCGGCGCCGCAGCGGCAGAATCAGTATCCGCGCAGGTCATCAAAGTTGTCGCCCACCGTCATGCCGGCCCGGCACCGGCGATCGAGGACATCCAGGATATCGTCGAACAGGCGCTGATTGCGGCTGACTTCGTGACCACGGCGCGCGCCTACATCGTCTATCGCGAACACCATAAACAGCTGCGCGCCGACCGCAAGACGCTGATGGACGTGGCGACTTCGATCAATGAGTACCTCGACCAGCAGGACTGGCGCGTCAATGCCAACGCCAATCAGGGTTATTCACTCGGCGGACTGATCCTCAACACTTCCGGCAAGGTCATCGCCAATTACTGGCTGTCGCACGTCTATCCGCCCGAGGTCGGCGCCGCGCACCGCGACGGCAGCATTCATATTCACGATCTCGACATGCTCGCCGGCTACTGCGCCGGCTGGTCGCTGCGCATGTTTCTGCATGAAGGGCTCAATGGCGTGCCGGGCAAGGTCGAGGCAGGGCCGCCCAAACACCTGTCGAGCGCGGTCGGCCAAATCGTCAATTTCCTCGGCACGCTGCAGAACGAATGGGCGGGCGCGCAGGCGTTTTCGTCGTTCGACACCTACATGGCGCCGTTCATCCGCAAGGACAATCTCGACTATGCGACGGTCAAGCAGTGCATACAGGAGCTGATCTACAACCTCAACGTGCCGTCGCGCTGGGGCACGCAAACGCCATTCACCAACCTGACCTTCGACTGGGTGTGCCCGGAAGACCTGCGCGGGCAGATTCCGGTGGTGGGCGGCGAAGAAATGCCGTTTACCTACGGGGAGCTTGCCCCGGAAATGGAGATGATCAACCGCGCCTACATCGAAGTCATGATGGCCGGCGACGCCAAGGGGCGTGTGTTCACGTTCCCGATCCCGACCTATAACATGACGCCGGATTTCGACTGGGACACGCCAATGGCCGACCTGCTGTTCGAGATGACGGCCAAATACGGGCTGCCCTACTTCCAGAACTTCATAAATTCCGAGTTGCAGCCGAATATGATCCGCTCGATGTGCTGCCGGCTGCAGCTCGATCTGCGCGAATTGCTCAAGCGCGGCAACGGCCTGTTCGGCTCGGCCGAGCAAACCGGCTCGCTGGGAGTGGTGACCCTTAACTGCGCGCGGCTGGGCTACCTCTACCGCGGCGGCGAACGCGCGCTGTTCGCGCGCGTTGACGAACTGCTCGAGATCGCCAAAACCAGCCTCGAAATCAAGCGCAAGGTAATCCAGCGCCACATGGACAATGGGCTCTTTCCCTATACCAAGCGTTATCTCGGCACCTTGCGCAACCACTTCTCGACCATAGGCGTCAACGGCGTCAACGAAATGGTCCGCAATTTCACCGCCGACGAGCACGACATCACCAGCGCGTGGGGCCACGGATTCGCGTGCCGGCTGCTCGACCGCGTGCGCGAACGCATTCGCGGTTTTCAGGAGTCCACCGGTCACATGTATAACCTCGAAGCCACGCCGGCTGAAGGCACGACCTACCGCTTCGCGAAGGAAGACCGCAAACGCTATCCGGACATCCTGCAGGCCGGCACCCGCGAAATGCCGTATTACACTAATTCGTCGCAACTGCCGGTCGGCTTCACCGATGATCCGTTCGAAGCGCTCGAGCGACAGGAAGAATTACAGAAGAAATACACCGGCGGAACGGTGCTACACCTTTATATGAGCGAGCGCATTTCGTCGGTTACGGCATGCAGGACACTGGTCAGACGCGCGCTCGAAAATTTCGGCGTGCCTTATATAACGGTCACTCCGACCTTCTCGATCTGCCCACGGCACGGTTATCTCAAGGGCTCGCATGAGTTCTGCCCGCGCTGCGACGAGCAACTCCTCGCCCAAAAACGGCGCGAGCTTGAAGCTGCCTGACGCTATCCGTTTCACCAACAACAACCGCAAGGAGAACCGCAATGAACGATATGAACCAAACTCACCTCGACACCCGTGTCATCGCGCTCGATGACAGCGAGCGTCAGCGCTGCGAAATCTGGACCCGCGTCATGGGCTATCACCGTCCCGTCGCATCGTTCAATATAGGCAAGAAAGGCGAATTTCATGAGCGTCGGTTTTTTGAGGAGCAAACTGCGCGACTCGGCGCATAACGCCGCGGGCACTTTGCAACTCGGCGGCATCACACCGCTATCCACCACCGATTATCCCGGCAAGCTGTCGGCGGTGGTGTTCTGCCAGGGCTGCCCATGGCGTTGCGGCTATTGCCATAACCCGCACCTGCTGGCGCGCCGCGGCAGCGACGGGGTCGAATGGAAAAGCATTATCGCGTTTCTCGACAGGCGGCGCGGGCTGCTCGATGCCGTGGTATTCAGTGGCGGCGAGCCGACGCTGCAGACCGGGATTGCCGACGCCATGCGCGAGGTAAAGCAAATGGGGTTTCGCGTCGGGCTGCACACGGCAGGCATCTACCCGCGGCGTCTTAAAGCGCTGCTGCCGTTTGCCGACTGGGTCGCAATGGATATCAAGGCCCCGTTCGCTGATTATGCCGCCATCACCGGCAGGCGGAAGAGCGGAAAAAGCGCGTTCGAAAGCATGCAACTCATACTCGCCAGCGGCGTCGATCACGAGTTCCGCACCACGGTCCACCCTGCACTGCTGCCGCAGAACTCGCTGGCTACGCTGGCGCGGTGGCTGGCGCAGTTGGGCGTGCGCAATTACGTGCTGCAGGAATTTCGTGCCCAGGGTTGCGCCAACGCAGGATTGCAGGGTGCTCCCTCGTACCTCACCGATTCGTTTCTCCAGTCAATGGCGCCGCTTTTTTCCACGTTCTCGGTCCGCCGCGCCTGAAGTCACGTCGCACGCGGGTTGCTTAAAACTCCATGGCATGCGAATTCTTCCGCACTGCTAAAAACTTTTCCGACACAACCCGTCAAACCACCAGCGGCATGGCATTCCGCGAGTCTGCACTTTCAGACAGGAGTACAAGATGGAACAAACGACCATTACCGGGATCTTTACCGTCAAAAAAGGGCTGGCGCAGATGCTCAAGGGTGGCGTGATCATGGACGTCGTGACCGCTGAACAGGCCAGGATCGCAGAAGATGCGGGGGCCTGTGCGGTGATGGCGCTGGAACGCGTCCCTGCCGATATTCGCGCGCAAGGCGGCGTGGCACGCATGAGTGACCCGGAGTTGATTATCAGCATCAAAGAATCGGTCAGTATCCCGGTCATGGCGAAATGTCGTATCGGTCACTTTGTGGAAGCCCAGATCCTGGAGGCGCTCAAGGTTGACTATATTGACGAATCCGAAGTATTGACGCCGGCGGATGAAGAACATCACATTCTTAAACATCACTTCACCATACCTTTTGTGTGCGGCTGTCGCAATCTGGGCGAAGCACTGCGCCGCATAGGTGAAGGTGCGGCCATGATACGCACCAAAGGCGAAGCAGGCACCGGCGACGTGGTAGAAGCCGTGCGTCATGCGCGCACTGTGCTGGGCGAGATTCGCCTGCTGCAGAACATGCCCGATGAAGAACTAATGGCGTTTGCCAAGAATATCGGCGCGCCATACGAACTGGTCAAAGAGACCAAGGAACTGGGTCGTCTGCCGGTGGTGAACTTTGCGGCGGGCGGCCTTGCCACCCCTGCGGATGCCGCGCTGATGATGCAGCTTGGCGTCGATGGTGTGTTCGTTGGCTCGGGCATTTTCAAAAGCGGCGACCCAGCAAAACGTGCCGCAGCCATCGTCAAGGCGACGACTCACTTCAAGGACGCGGGCATACTGGCCGAAGTCAGCAAACATCTGGGCGAGCCTATGGTTGGTCTCAACATCTCACAGCTGCCCGCTAGCGAAAAGCTCTCCGGGCGCGGCTGGTAAATTACGCGCAGAGCCGGGAGATGGCGTGCATATCTTCTGAACAGCTATGAAGATCGGTGTGCTTGCGCTGCAAGGCGATTTTTCAGAACACATGGTCATGCTCCAACGGCTGGGCGTTGCGACTGCGCAAGTGCGTCTTCCCGCGCATCTGGACGGATTGGACGCGTTGATCATACCCGGCGGCGAATCGACCACCATCGGCAAACTGGCGGTGGACTTTGGCCTGATGGATCCGCTGAGGAATTTCGGCAAATCCCGCGCAATTTGGGGAACCTGCGCGGGCGCGATCCTCCTTTCGAAGAATGCCCACCGCAAGCAACCCCTGCTGAACATCATGGATATTATCGTCCGGCGCAATGCCTTTGGCAGCCAGTTGAATTCGTTCGAAGCCGATCTTGATATTGCCCCGCTTAAACAGGTCGCCAACACAGACAAACCCTATCACGCGATCTTCATCCGCGCGCCCATCATCGAGTCAGTCAGCGGGAACGTGAAGATTCTTTCAACGCTGCCGGACGGGCGCATCGTGGCTGCCCAACAGGGAAAATTGCTGGCTACATCGTTCCATCCCGAACTGACCGGCGATACAAGGTTCCATGAGTATTTCATCTCGCTCTCCTTTTGACTTCTCGAACGATGACGGTAAACCGTATTCATCCGTGGTTACATTTCTCCCTGTTTGTTTTCTTTGATCCATGTCAATGAGTTCGCCGCCCACATAGGCATGATTGCGGTTTGATGGGCGCATGCCGCAAGGTGCCGCGCCCGTACTGCCATTGGGGTATCGGGATCATGGATCTGGTGTGTCCGGCGGGCAGCCTGCCCGCGCTCAAAGCCGCTATCGATAACGGAGCAGACTGCGTATACATCGGTTTTCGCGACGATACCAATGCGCGCAACTTCCCCGGGCTTAATTTCGACCCTGCCGCAGTAAGGGCAGGCGTTCGCTACGCGCATGAGAGAAAACGGCAGGTGTTTCTTGCGCTCAATACGTTTCCGCAGCTTGCCGGCTGGGAGCGTGCGCAGCGCGCGGTGGACCGCGCGGCGGAGTTCGAAGTCGACGCAGCTATCGTCGCCGACGCCGGGATCATGCAGTATGCCGCGGCGACGCATCCGCAGTTGCGGTTGCATCTCTCGGTGCAAGGCTCGGCCACCAATTACGAAGCGATCAACTTCTTTCGCGAGCATTTCCACATCAGGCGCGCGGTGCTGCCGCGGGTGCTGTCGCTGGCGCAGGTCAGGCAGGTGATCGCCGGCACGCCGGTCGAGATCGAAGTGTTCGGCTTTGGCAGTCTGTGCGTGATGGTTGAAGGGCGTTGTGCGCTGTCCTCGTATGCAACCGGCGAATCACCGAATACCTGCGGGGTATGCTCGCCGGCGAAGGCGGTACGCTGGCAGCACACGCCCGCCGGGCTCGAGTCGCGCCTGAACGGCATATTGATCGACCGCTACGCAGCCGACGAAAACGCCGCATATCCGACGCTGTGCAAAGGCCGCTTTGCAGTCGATGGCGAGACGTACTACGCTATCGAGGAACCGGCGAGTCTCAATACGCTCGAGCTGATACCAGAGCTTATCGCGGCCGGTATCGCTGCGATTAAGATCGAAGGCCGGCAACGCAGCCCCGCCTACGTCGCGCAAGTGACGCGGACCTGGCGCGAAGCGATCGACGCCTGCCACGCCCACCCGGCGCGCTTTACGGTAAAGCCGGTGTGGGCCGAGGCACTGCGCAAGATGTCCGAAGGTCAGCAGCAGACGCTCGGCGCGTATCACCGCCCGTGGAAATGAAATGCGCATGAAGCTGGCACTCGGACCATTGCTGTACTACTGGCCGCGCGACCGGGTGTTCGAGTTCTACGCCGCGGCTGCGACGGCGCCAGTCGATATCGTCTATCTGGGCGAGGTCGTGTGCTCACGCCGTCACGAGCTGCGCCTTGCCGACTGGCTCGAACTCGCGCAGCGGCTCGCCGACGCCGGCAAGGAAGTGGTGCTGTCGACGCAGGCGCTGATCGAATCCGAGTCCGATCTCCGGGCGCTGCGCAAGATCGCCGCCAACAGCAGCTTCATGGTCGAGGCGAACGACATGGGCGCGGTGCATCTGCTCGCCGGCAAGGCGCCGTTTGTCGCCGGCCTGCATCTCAATATCTACAATCCGCAAACGCTCGCGTTACTGGCAGGGTTCGGCGCGCAGCGCTGGGTAATGCCGGTCGAGCTGTCGCGCGAGAGCCTGCGTGCATTGCAACAGCACCGTCCCGCGGCTATGGCTACTGAAGTATTCGGCTACGGCCGCCTGCCACTTGCACTGTCGGCGCGCTGCTTCACCGCGCGCCGCTACAACCTGTCCAAGGACAGTTGCGAATTCCGTTGCATCGATCATGCGGACGGCCTGCCGCTGCTGACGCGCGAAGGCCAGCCGTTTCTTACGCTCAACGGCATCCAAACGCAATCGGCGCAGACCTACAACCTGATACGCGAGCTCGACGATCTGTCGCAGCTCGGCGTCGACGTGCTGCGCATCAGTCCGCAGTCCGCACACACCTTCACGATCGTCGAACTGTTCCGGCAGCGCCTAGAGCGGTCGATCGCCCCGGACCTGGCGGCGCGGCAACTGGAAAGCCTGATGCCGGCCGCGGCATGCAACGGTTACTGGCACGGCCAACCGGGACTCGAGCAGGTCGCTGCGTCCACCGCGTCCGTCGAGGCATGATGCATGTACTACGGCGAACGACTTAACGGCGGCACGCACTTGATAGGGACCGCGCTGGCTGCGGCCGGCGCCACGGTGCTGGTGGTGCTGGCGGCACGCGCCGGCGATCCGTGGAAGATAGTCAGTTTCAGTATTTACGGCGCCACACTGTTTGCGCTTTACACCTTGTCCACCCTATACCACAGCTTCCGCGGCAAGGCGAAAGACGTGTTGCGCAAACTGGACCACTGCTCGATTTACCTGCTGATCGCGGGTACCTATATGCCGTTTACCCTGGTCACTCTGCGCGGGGCGTGGGGATGGTCGCTGTTCGGGGTGATCTGGGGACTGGCGGCGCTCGGCATCGTCCAGGAAGCGTGGCTGGGAAAAGGCGCAAGGATACTTTCACTGGTCATTTATGTTCTCATGGGCTGGCTCAGCGTGATCGCGGTCAAGCCGCTGCTTGCGGCGTTGACCCCTGCCGGGTTTGCCTGGCTTGCAGCGGGTGGCTTGTTCTATACCGGGGGCATTATTTTCTACGCGCTGGACGAGGAACTGCGCCACGGGCACGGCATCTGGCATATGTTCGTGCTGGCAGGCAGCGCCAGCCATTACCTCGCGATACTGCTTTATGTGGCGTGAACGGAGCAGGTCGTTGCGTCAAACCCGACCCTCGAGGTATCAACTGTGTGCAGCGGAAGAACGATGAAGCTGCCGCCGATACCAGATCCCCTCCGTCGGCTGCTGACGTGGCTGCCGCAATATCCGGCATCGGCGGCGTTCGCCGCCGCGCTCACGCTGTGGCTGGGCGAAACGCTCGGCGCCGACGCCCATCCCGAACTCACCGGCAAACTGATCCGCCTGCACGTCACCGACGCCGGCGTGACGCTTACGTTTCGCGTAACGCCGCGCGGCTTCGCGCCGTCCCGTAGCGGAAACCCCGACCTCACGCTCGCAGCGGCAGCGCAGGACTTCCTCGCGCTCGCGCTGCGCCGCGAGGATCCCGACACGCTGTTTTTCAGCCGCCGCCTCGTAATGGAAGGCGATACCGAGCTCGGGCTGCTGGTCAAGAACACCCTCGATGCGCTCGAGTTCAGGCCGTCTCTGCCCGCGCCGCGCGACGTGCTGCGCCTGCTGCGCTCCCGCCTGCCCTGATCTCCCGGCGCCGCCCAGCCTGACGCACGTGAGTTGGAGACGCCCGAAACCGTTCCTTGATCTTTATCAAAGTAACGAGCGTCCCATAACCCCAAAATGCCTGCATTAACCGCGCTGGAGTGCGGCTGCAAGGCAGGCTCTTTTCTGTCGATGATCGTTACAGACCTTCCCATGTGGAAACTCAAGTCGCGCACGCTGCTGCCGATCGTGCAGGGCGGCATGGGCGTCGGCATCTCGGCGCATCGTCTTGCCGGCAACGTCGCGCGCCTCGGCGCGATGGGCACCATCGCCAGCATAGACCTGCGCCATCATCATGCCGACCTGTTGCGGCAGGCCAAAGACTGCCACGCCAACGACAAGCTCGATGAGTTCAACCTGATCGCACTCGACCGTGAGATCAGGATGGCGCTGGCGATCGCCGATGGTCACGGCGCGATTGCGGTCAACGTGATGAAGGCGGTGAGCGAGCACGCCGCCTACGTGCGCCAGGCGTGCGCAAGCGGCTGCCACGCGATCGTCATGGGCGCGGGTCTGCCGCTCGACCTGCCCGATATGACGCGGGAATTTCCAGACGTTGCGCGGATTCCGATTTTGTCGGACGTGCGCGGCGTCAACATTGTACTGAAGAAATGGCTGCGCAAGAACTGCCTGCCCGACGCGATCGTGATCGAACATCCGCGTTATGCCGGCGGACATCTCGGTGCGACCAAGGCCGAGGAGATCAATGATCCGCGCTTCGACTTCGAGCCTGTATTGCATGGTATCCAGCAACTATTCAAAGAGCTGCAAATCGAGCGCGAGCGTATACCGCTGATTCCGGCCGGTGGCATCAATTCCCACGAGAAAATCCGCGAGTTGCTCGGGCTTGGCGCCGCCGCAGTACAGATCGGCACGCCGTTCGCGGTCACCGTGGAAGGCGATGCGCATCCGAACTTCAAGAAAGTCCTCGCCGAGGCGAAGCCCGGAGACATCGTCACGTTCATGAGCGATGCGGGCTTGCCCGCGCGCGCGGTGCTGACGCCGTGGCTGAGACACTATCTCGCGCGTGAGTCCAAGCTGCAAGCGCACGCAAAGGCCGACCCGCGCCGCTGCGTGCCCGGTCTCAATTGCCTCACCGTGTGCGGATTGCGCGACGGCATTGCCAAGATCGGGCAGTTTTGCATCGAAATGCGGCTTGCCGATGCGCTGCGCGGCGACGTCAAGAAGGGGCTGTTCTTCCGCGGCTCGGAAAGCCTGCCCTTCGGAGCCGCGATCCGGCCGGTGGCCGAGCTACTCGATTATTTCCTAACCGGCAGGATGCCGGCTTTCAACTCAGGCACGGCAGGCGGACCACTGACAATCGCATAGCGGATTCAAGTCTGAAGTGCAACGCTGTTATGACGGGAGTTTAGTCGGGAACCCCTTTCCTTGAAAGCTGCGGCGCGTGTATTGCACGAGTATGAATCAACTCCGCGCACGGACGCCGACCATGCCCAGCGCCGCCAGCACCACGGCGGAAATCACGGCCGCGGCGAGAACCCAGTTCGGAAGGTAGAACGTGGTGAACACCTCCCATCCCAGACGGCGCACGATTTCCGAGACCATCGAGGGATTGCCTGCGAGGTATCCGCCGAGCGTGCCGGTAATGGTTTGCAGGCCGACGCCAAGCACGCCAAGTCCCAGCATGATCCAGCGCCACAAGCCTTGCCATACCTGCTCTCCTCCGCGCCAGCGTATGATCCACAACAGGGTCCAGTAAGCGAGCGACCAGCCGGCGAGTAGAAGGTGGTTGCGCGCAAGCGGAGAACTGGCGGCGGCCTCGAACGGCCACACCAGAAGGCCGACGGCAAACGCCAGGGCACCGGTCACCGCCCCGATAAACAACAGCGGCGTCAACACCCGATCGGCAGCCCGTGCCAGGGTACCGTCGGAAAATGTGCGCAGCACGATGACCAGCGCCGCCGTAGTCCACAGCGCAATCGGGAAATGCACCAACATCACGTGATAGGGAGCCATGATCAACCTTCCTTTCTCGGAAGCAGCAGATTGAGGGCGATACCGAAACCGATGATCAGCAGGATCCCGGCGGCGAGCGTGTAGAGCCACTGCGCCCTTATCTCGTTGTTGAATTCCATTTCCACGCCATAATGCGCAAGTTGGATCTCGCTGTGGCGGAATTTGACCGGTACGCCTTGCTTGACCTTGTCGGCTCCCGCATGTTTCTCGCTGTTGAGCAACGGCCAGCTGACCTGTCCGGGATAGAACAGCTTGAGGTCAAGCCAGGGCTGATCCCATTTCGGCTCGGTGCCCTCGAACCGCGCCGCCTTGAGGTGTCGGCCTGGCGGTTTAGCCCCAGCCTTACCGGCAGCGACACGTAGTGCCAGCGGCTGCCCAGGGAGTCGCGGTGCACGGCGAACGCCACGGTATAAACGCGGTGATCGAGGAAGATCTTGTCGTCCTCCGGTTGTTTGGTATCCATCGCGCGCACCAGCGTCACTTCCCAGTAACCGTCCTTCCAGCGCGCTTTGCCGGCGACCGAGATGTCGGCGTGCGAACCATCACCAGGGCGCAGCACGCGGCGCGGCAGCACGTCGCCTTCCTTCCACGGGTGACTCGCGTCGTACGGTTTCGTTTGGTCCTCGCGCATGTAGTAGAGGTCTTCAAACCCGAGTTTGCGGTTGATGAGGTCATCCCATTTCAGCGCGACGCGCCCGCCGGTCTTGTCCGGATCGAACATGAACCTTGGCTGCTTCTTTTCCGCGTCCCAGTTGTTGAAGAACACGGACTTGCCTTTGTCGCCGAAACGGCCCTCGGCGACAACCTGATCGTCCGACTTGTCAATCGGGTTGGAGCGATGCGCGCGCCAGTGCCAAAGATCAAGAAAGTAACCCGCTTTGCGCTGTGCAGCGAGCTGCGACTCCGGCACCACTGATGCCCAGTTATTGATATCGTATACTCATACGCGCGCTCGATCGCGGTCTCTTTCGTATTCAACGCAACGGATATTAACTTCGACTTATCGACCCTTCCTCAGGCGGATACGTGATTGTCGTTCCGTCCACTCTGGCAAAAGGTGTCAGCCGGTGCATCTCGCGTCGGGTCCCGTTAATGATTTCTTCCACGCGGATGCCGTGTACCATCAGCGCGTCAGCGATCAGCGAACGATGACAGCGCCACGGCACGGCCTCGGCGCACATCAGCGCGACGCGCTCCTGTTTTGCCTGTTCCAGGAGACCCACCAGGTTCTGCGCAAATTCTGCGGTCTGCATGTAGTCGGCGTAACCGCGGAATGAAGCGTTTCGCCAACCCAGATTCGGGGACTCCGGACCGGCGCGGCGGAAGCCCCCCAAGCCCGCGACGTGCGCATAGTGGATGCCGGCGACCTCAAGCGCAGCCGGAAAGGTGTCGCGGTTGAACTGCGGGTTGTGGCGAGAGCGCGGGACGGTACGCACGTCAACGAGCCGGGTAACCGAGTGGGCCGCAAGTAAGGCAATAAACTCGGCGAGGGTTCGCGTCGAATGGCCAACGGTCAATACGACGGGCTGGGAGTCCTGCTTCATCATTGTTCCTGCGAACTCCGGCTCAACGCACGGACAGCGTTTTGATTCGTGCGCGCAGTTCCGGTACGAGTTGCCGCTCAAACCAGGGATGGCGCTTGAACCATGGCTGATTGCGCGGCGAGGGATGGGGCAGCGGCATGTATTGCGGAGCGTACTCCCGCCACGCCCTGGCCGTTGCGGCCAGCGACGACTTGCGGCGATTCCCCAGAAAGTGGCGCTGCGCATACTGACCGATGAGCAGAGTTAATTCAATCCGCGGCAGCCACGCCAGCAAGTGGTCGAGCCATAGCGCCGCGCACTCGCGGCGCGGCGGCATATCGCCGCCATTTCCCCGGCCCGGATAACAATAGCCCATAGGAATGATCGCGATGCGCGATTCATCATAGAAGACGTCCTTGTCTACGCCCATCCACGCGCGCAGACGCTCTCCGCTCGGGTCGTCCCACGGAATGCCGGTCGCGTGCACGCGCGCACCGGGCGCCTGCCCCACGACGAGGACGCGTGCCGTTTCACCGGCACGCAGCACCGGACGCGGGCCGAGCGGCAGATGCGCCTCGCACGCACGGCAGGCGCGCACGGCGGCAAGCAACGCTTCGAGTGAGGGATAGCCTATTTCGGGCACCGCAATCTTTTCACTCTCCCCGCGGATTTTCCTTGTCGCGGCGGGTGGGGCGATCACAGCTACTCTTTGATCATCATCAGCCTGCCGGGGACGCGTCAGTACGGGCCAGTAGCGTACCGCGTAGAGGCCAAATGCTGCAGCCCACAGCAGCGCCGATAGCTGAACACTCACCATATACAGTCCAGGCGACGCGATGCCACCAAAGA